>SMTZ1_10004352_pt1 | contig 14259 bp, 13 predicted proteins | sample DeeMarSWOR136_30_FD_25667 | JGI IMG/M metagenome (IMG submission 25667) | reverse complement strand
ATCATCCTTAAGATCATCCCGGGCCACCATGGTAACAACAGCATGACGTAGATTCATTGCTTTGACTGCCAGGGCCACGCGCAGGGGCTCTTCCAAATCATACGTCTCCGGACGACCTACAGTAACGCCGCAAAACTTACAGCTGCGCGTACAGATAGTACCCAAGATCATGAACGTCGCGGTTCCACGTGACCAGCATTCCCCCAGGTTGGGACAACGCGCGCTCTCACATACGGTATGTAAACCTTCTTCGTGAAGGAGCTGCCTCACGTTTCTGAATTGCTCGCCGGAACCAAAACGGACTTTCAGCCACGCCGGCCGCCTTAATGATTGATTTTTAGTAATATTCAACTGATCTGTTTTGGGGGGCACTTTTCAATATATCCTCTATATATTGATGAGTAATGACCAATGACTATAAATGGCAACTTACCACCATAAATCTACAACCGTAATAAGGCTGAAGCCCAGGTAAAGCCGCTGCCAAATGCCGCCAGGCAGACTAGTGAACCTTCTTTTATGATACCTTGCTCAATTGCCTCGCTCATGGCAATGGGTATGGATGCAGCGGTGGTATTGCCATAGTGTTTAATATTACTATAAACTTTTTCTTCAGGTAATTCTAACCTCATGCGTACCGCATCGGTTATTCTTTGATTGGCCTGGTGCGGAATCACCAAGTCGACTTCATCTTTATCTAATTCAGCTTTTTTAAACGCCTCATAGATCACTTCGGGAAATTTTGCCACAGCGTATTTAAAGACATACCTTCCGTTCATGTGTGGCCAGATAGAATCGGATTCCAGCATTTCCTGAGATAAGCGGGGATTTTTAACACTACCCGGATCCTCACACCATAATTCCTTAGCATGCTTTCCATCAGCATGTAAATGCGTTGTAAGTATGCCCCTTTTATCATCACTAGATCGCGTTACCACAGCTGCACCTGCACCATCACCGAACAAGACAGCAACATCCCGCCCGGTGGTGCTCATATCCAGTCCGCGCGATTGTACTTCAGATCCCACGACCAGTATATTTTGATACATTCCTGTTTTAATATATTGATCTGCGATAGAGATCCCGTATACAAAACCACAACACTGAGTTCGTATATCAAGGGCTCCAATACCCGGTAAAGCCAATCGTTCCTGCAATAAACAGCCTGTTCCAGGGAAGAAATAATCCGGACTCAGCGTGGCGAGTATTATAAAATCAATATTTGAAGGTTCGATACCAGCACGTTCTATCGCCATTCTGGAAGCCCTCTCCGCCATATCGACATTATTTTCTCCAGCGGCTACGAAGCGTCTCCGTTCGATGCCCGTTCTCTCCCGGATCCATTCATCGGAGGTATCCATTATTTTTTCCAGATCAAAATTTGTAACAATCCGTTCGGGAACATAATGACCAACCCCAGCAATCATTGCTCTGTGCATAATTCGCCTCTTATAATTACTTGCCCATGTTATTGCATAATTTTCATTAAAAAAGTACCGAGTAGCTAGGAATTCAATTTAATATTTTCGCAATATAATTCAAATAAAATATTCATACCTAGCTTTATCCACTCACCGATCTTGGCCAGATTCTACCTTTTCCAAAACGAGGCAGTTATTTTAAACTTCCTTTCACGCCATATTTTATAAATATAAACGAATACTACTATACCCAGACAATCTGCAATGCAATCGCTAAACGAAGTGTATCTGCCAGGTATAAAACTCTGATGCAATTCATCAATGATACCATATGATATAGCGATCAATATGCTCCAAAGAACATAACGTTCGCGCCAAAAATCGTTCCGAGATTCTGCCAGACCTCTGGCCAACAATAAGCCTAATAAACCAAATAAAAGAAAATGTGCAATTTTATCGGCTAAATTAAATTCTCTTTCTGGTAATCTATCACCGGGAATGGACGATAAAATAAATATTATAATAAAAAGTAGTTGCCAGGGAAGATGATAGAGAAAATATTTGTTATATAATTTAAGCATTATGCTGGTTTTATCTAATTTTAATACAAAATTGTATTAGAAGATATTAGTTTTGACATAATTTCACCATTTTTATAAATTTAGAAACATAACTATTTTAATATCAAGTCAAAATATGACCAAAAAGAAAGCTAAAATCTTCACTCTAGAATTTGCTAGTAACTCCAAATACCTTAGTAAAGTAGACAAATTAAGTGCAAAAGTTGCCCGATATGCAAAACTTGATGATAGTTCAAGAGATGATCTGGGAATCGTAGCGACCGAATTAGTAAATAACGCAATACATCATGGTAATAAAAATAATCCAAATAAAATGGTCCACATTCAATTCTTTGTTAACAGTGATCGCATCGAATTACGAATAAAAGATGAGGGGGACGGATTTGATCCCGATGCCCTCAAAGATCCCTTGGCACCAGAGAATCTGATGAGTGAAAGTGGGCGTGGTATCTTCCTTATTCGCAATTTAATGGATAGATTGGATTTCAAATTTACTGCTGAGGGTACTGAAACCATCGCAATAAAGTATCTTTGATCACATATCTTTTCCCGCAATATCAATCCATGATAAATCAAAATAAAACAGTAGTAGTTGCAATGAGTGGTGGCGTAGACAGCTCGGTTGCGGCACTTCTGTTGCATAAGCAACGATATCGCGTCATCGGCATAACCATGAAACTGTGGGATTTTGAACAGGTTGGTGGAAACATCAATTATGAAAGTGGCTGCTGTTCCCCCCAATCCTTCAACGATGCACGGATGATTTGCGTATCACTTGGAATTCCATACTATGTCCTTAATTTTAGCCGAGAATTTTATGCCCAGGTCGTTGAGGATTTCGTAGATGAATATCTAGCTGGAAGAACTCCAAATCCTTGCATTCGCTGTAATACAAAAATAAAGTGGCAAACATTATTAGAAAAAAGTGAAGAACTAGGTGCAGATTTAATCGCCACAGGACATTATGCACGAGTGGTTCATAACACGAAAACCGGGCGTTATGAACTATTGCGGGGAAAGGACAAACAAAAAGATCAGTCTTATGCGCTATGGGGGCTTAGTCAGCACAGTCTATCCCGAACAATTTTCCCTTTAGGGGAATATAGCAAAACCGAGATAAGGAATTTAGCACGTAAATTCAACTTACACACTGCGGACAAAAACGAAAGTCAAGAGATATGTTTCGTACCCGATAATGACTACCACCGTTTATTGAGGCGTGCCAGAGCACGACCTGATAGGGAAATAAAAAAAGGCAATATAATCAACACCCAAGGTGAGATAGTTGGGAGACATGATGGTTATCCCTTTTATACCATAGGTCAGCGCAAGGGACTTGGTGGTGGATTCCGCAAACCGATGTATGTCGTGGATATCGATGCTTCAAAAAATCAAATTACAATTGGTGGACAAGAAGACCTGTTATGTCGCGATTTTATAATAGATAATATTAATCTGATTAGCATCAGCGAAATAAAACAGCCCACACCGGCAAAAATTAAGATCAGGTATAATGATAACGGTCAGGAAGGAATGCTCTATGCGCACAAGTCTGATCAGATACGCATTGTTTTTAAGAATCCCCAAAGAGCTGTTACACCAGGGCAGTCTGCCGTATTTTATGCTAATGACCGGGTGTTAGGCGGGGGTATCATCAAATTAAGATTATATTAGAGATCAAATATACATAGATCTGAAACTATTCATAAATGGCAAAGTAAAATAAAAAAGTTGACATTGTGTAAATCTGTTTATATTTTAATATGAGTTTTTGAGTGAAATATTATAGGTGAAATAAATGAAGAATATAAGAGTTATTACCATAATTATATTATTATTACCGGTTTTATCGTTTGGCCAATTAAAGAAGGATATTCCTCAGACCAATATATCACATACGCTGAATTCTGCTATCTTTAATAATCCTTTTATCGGTTTATTGGATCCATCAAGATTTAACATGCAGCATAGTTTTTCCGTATCATACGCCAGTATGGGCGGATATGGAATAATGATGAATTCTTATATGAATACGATAAACTATAAATTCAGCGATAATTTGTTTATAACAACTAAAATAGGTTTAATGAACTCTCCCTATAGCTCTTTACCTGGAGAGAATCCGTGGCAGGATGTTAAATTTTTTGGTGGCGCCGAACTGAAATATTTACCTACTGAAAATTCAATGATTAAACTGCGTTTTGAATCAACGCCATTCTATTATCCTACAAACAGATATTACTATCACGGATATAGAAGTCCATTAAGTTTATTCGATGGAGAATGGTAATTACCAGACATATCTGATCGAATTATTTAACCGGATTACTATCGAGCCGGTTATTTTTTTGTTTTAAACTTTAGCGTGAGAAAAGGATCGATTGCGCAGAAGAAGAAGACAATCTACACAACTCATAAAAAGAAAGTATTCCGCTTCACAAAAACTTCCCCAGCATGATTTGAGCGCAAAATCCAGATTCAAATGGAAACGGTGGCTCAGATTTCTATTTTTTTTCATCGTCGTTGTAGTTAGTGCCTATTTACTTTATACATTCGATTTTAGTTCAATTATCGTTCTCCAGGATGAAGATCGCCAAGATACAGTTGAAGCGGTATCACCCGTACAGGACAAAATTGCAGAAGAAACTCTACCCCCTCTACAACAAAATATTCAGATTGAGGTACTCAATGGATGCGGTGTAAATGGTATTGCAAAAGTATTTCAATCTTATCTGCGTGAACAGGGATTTGATGTTGTAAATACCGAAAACTATATAGAAGATGGCAAGCGCCGATGGGATATTGAGCAATCGATGATTATCGATCATATTGGTGATACAGAACAGGCAAAAGCATTGGCCAGGTCTTTGGGTATAGCATTCGATAAGATTATTATCAAGCAAACGCCTAATCCCATATACGAAATAAGCGTTGTGATTGGTAAAGATTATCAAAATTTAAATGCCTTAAAATAAATCAAATCCTGGAGATCAATTTGGATTCGCGCACATTGGCATATAAAATTGCGTCCTTTGCTCAAGAAAAAAAGGGTAAACAAATTGTTGTCATGAATATGTATAATATTACCAGCATCGCAGACTTTTTTGTTATCATGAGTGGTGATTCTGACACGCAGGTTAAAGCACTGTCTGATCACATTCTGAAAAAATTACAAAAAGAAAAAATCAAAGTATATCACAGAGAGGGGTATGAATCTTTACGCTGGGTGTTGCTGGATTATGTAGATGTTATCGTGCATATCTTCAGGAATGAAACCCGAGAATATTACGGTTTAGAACGGCTCTGGGGCGATGCTAAGATGGATCTGATTCTGGACATGAAAAATGAGCGCTGAAGAATTCATTTCCGATGAATTATACCGCTTTGTGAAGGAAATAGATACAGATATTTCCGCAATCACTTACACTCTGGAAAAGCCGACACAAAAAAAATTTGGTGATCTCTCCACAAATTTAGCCATGCAATTGGCTGCCATTCTCCATGCTAAACCTAGACAAATTGCTGAACGCATCATTTCATTCATAACTAAAGATACAAAATATATCAAGAAAATCGAAATTGCTGGTCCGGGATTCATAAATTTTTTTATTGCTGAAACTTCTATATATGAACAGCTGCAAGATATTCTCGTCAACAAAGCAGACTATGGAAAATCGAATATCGGAGAGGGGAAAAAAACACAGGTCGAATTCATCAGTGCCAATCCTACCGGACCACTGACCATTGGGCATGGGCGCGGTGCAGTTTTAGGTGATACCATAGCGCGCTTACTAGAGTCCATCGGTTATAATGTCATTAGAGAATATTATTATAATAATGCTGGCAGACAAATGCGTATCCTTGGTGATTCCGTGCGGCTTCGCTACCTACAATTATTAGGTAAGGAAATCAAATTCCCGGATGATTATTATCAGGGTGAATATATTATTGAGATTGCGCGTAAGATTGTTGCAGAAAAAGGAGATTCACTGATAGAGGAAGAAGATATTACCTACTTTAAAACCGTTGCTGAAGAAGAAGTTTTTCGTGATATCAAAAATACAATAAAACGTCTTAAATTTGAGATGGATGTATTTTACAACGAGAACAGTCTGTATGAAGAAGGAAAAATCGATGAAGTCGTTGCACTCTTACGCGAGAATCATCTGGTGGCTGAGATTGATGGGGCCACCTGGTTTTTGACTTCAAAACTGGGTATGGAACAAGACCGGGTTATTATTAAGAGCACAGGAGAACCAACTTATCGCCTTCCCGATATTGCCTATCACCGAGAGAAAATGAAGCGCGGCTTTGACCTGGTCATCGACATTTTTGGCGCAGACCATATTGCCACCTATCCCGATGTACTGCTTGGTATAGAGGCGTTAGGTTACGATAAAGCGAAGGTTAAAGTATTGATTCATCAATTCGTCACTCTAGCCGAAGGTGCTGAAAAAATTAAAATGTCGACCAGGAAAGCAAATTTCATTACCCTGGATGAATTGATGGATGAAGTTGGAGAAGATGTTACACGTTTCTTTTTCCTGATGCGTCATATGAATAGCCATTTAAATTTTGATTTAACCTTGGCAAAAAATCAATCCGATGAAAATCCGGTATATTATGTGCAATATGCACATGCACGCATCTGTAGTATAATTAAATATGGGGAAGAAAAAGATATTAAATTTGAAAATGATGCAGATTTAACCTTACTCGGCGAAGAAGAAGAAATCGACCAAATCAAACAACTATTAGAATATCCGCGGATTGTAAAAGAGAGTGCTTTAAATTTTGAACCCCATCGCTTGGTCAATTACTTGATTGAAACCGCGACTCTTTTCCATAAATTTTATACAGAATGCCGCGTAATCAGCGATGACCTTTCCTTAACCCAGGCACGATTGGCATTGTGTGAAGCAACACGTACGGTGCTGTCTAATGGCTGCAAAATTTTAGCTATCAATGCTCCTGAACGGATGTGAGGACTTACCATGAATATACTCGTAGTTGGCTCTATTGCCCTTGATACCGTTGAAACTCCTTATGGAACGGTTACCGATATCCCCGGTGGATCTGCCCTGTATTTCAGCAGTGCTGCCAGTCTCTTTGCTCCTGTTAATATTGTCGGTGTTATTGGCAGTGATTTCAATCTTAATCAACTGCAATTTAACAAAAATCGGCCTATTAATTTTGACGGAATTTATATCGAACCAGGAAAAACCTTTCGTTGGGGGGGCCGCTATCATAAGAATCTAAATACACGGGATACACTTTTCACCCACCTCAATGTCTTTGAAAATTTTAAACCAAAAATTCCTGGCAGTTATCGTAAAAGCGAATTGGTATTTCTGGCTAATATTGATCCGAACTTGCAACTTCAGGTGCTTGATCAAATCGAAAAACCCCGATTGGTGGTCCTGGATACGATGAATTATTGGATAAGGAGAACAAGGGATACTCTAATTCATGTCATTCGTCGCTGTGATGTACTTATTCTTAACGATGAAGAGATACGGGAACTGACCTCACAGGATAATCTGGTGATCGCAGGAAAGAAAATATTAGAGCTGGGTCCCAGATATCTGGTTATAAAAAAAGGGGAACATGGTGCCATCCTGCTTAGTCGAGACATTTACTTCGCTGTACCGGCCTTCCCTCTGGAACAGGTGGTTGATCCTACAGGTGCGGGTGATTCTTTTGCTGGCGGATTTGTTGGTTATCTGGCTGAATGCGGTCAATTTAGTAAGAATAATATGCGCAAGGCACTGGTATATGGCACTGTTATTGCATCATTTAATGTAGAGGATTTTTCATTTAAAAAGTTGCTCTCTCTGTCCCAAATAACATTACAGGAAAGATATAAGGAATTTAAGAGAATCACCACGTATTAATATTACTTATTAATTTTTATGCTCTTCAAGAATTTTCTTATACGGAATAACAGCAGTGAATGTGCTGCCTACATTTACTTTACTCTCCAATAAAAGTGCACCCTGGTGCGACTCAAACACTTCTTTTGCCAGCGTAAGACCCAGACCAATTCCACCCCCCATGAACTCTGTCTTAGAAGTCATATGATTGATTACATCCTGAACTTCATAAAATGGCTCAAAAACCAGGGTTTGCTTATCAGGAGGTATACCAATACCATTATCAGTAACTTTTATATACAAATTCTTCACATCTCCGTTTATGACATATACTAATGAAACATTACCACCTTCTGGCGTGAATTTTAATGCGTTTTGTAACAATTCACGCACACTGCGCTTGATCCTGTTATAATCACCATGTATTAAAACAGGAGGAGCAGAAAACTTAATCTCAAGATTAATCCTCCTTTTTTTGTACAATACGCGCATTTCCTTATAGATGAGCATAATCAATTTCTGCATATCTATGTCCATGTAGGTTAAATTATTTTTACCATAATCGAAGGAAGAAATATCATGCATCTGATCGACAATGCTGACGAGCTCCTTCATCGTTTCAGTTACAATATTAATCGCCTCATTGACTTCCCTATTTTTGCTATCCTGTAAAAAGTATTCTATTAACTCAATATACCCTTTCAGAACTGTAACAGGGGTGCGTAATTCATGGTTGGTAAGAGTAATAAATTTATCCTTCATCTCATTGAGGTCTTTTAGTTTCTCATTGAGCGACTTGAGCTCTGCGTTTTCCTGTTTAGCCCGTATTTTTTGCACACATTTGGACAGTACTATTCTTACATGGTCTATATCGATCGGTTTTGTAAAATAATCATAAGCTCCAACCTTCATGGCTTTGATGGCATTATCTAAAGTGGCATAACCAGTAATAACAATCACTTCAATAAAAGGTTTACGTTTTTTAATGTATTTCAAAACTTCCAGACCATCCATTTCAGGCATTTTTAAATCGGTGACTATGATATCATAGTCTTTTTTATTTATTCGGGCTAATCCTTCTCGTCCATTTGGTGCCGACTCGACATTGTAGCCAAAAAAACTAAACATATCCATGTATGATTCGCGTACCTGGTCCTCATCTTCGATGACCAAAATTTTGGCAGCTTCGCTAACCATTATTAATACCCTATAAATCTAATTTATTTTTTTAAAAACAAATTATCTGTTTGCTAGATTATAATGTCTAATCATATTTAATAATCGATCAGATTTTTATTCTCTTTAACTGTAGTTAAAAATAAATCACGTTATAAGAGTGCTGTTTTGATTTAACTATTAATTACTTTTATTAGAGATGAGTCATAACAGTGGGGAGGACATATATCTTCTTCTACTTTAAAAATCCTATTTATGATTCTTGGGGTACCTTGATATTATCTGTCTGATTTTTTCCATTTCGGTATTGATTTGATTCAAATAGCGTTGAAGCTTTGGATCATCCGATTTAGAAGACTCATGAAGAAGAAATAAAGAAGTACTTAATACATTAAGTCTGGTCCTCAATTCTTCAATCATGCTGTCATACTCTACTAGAGTTCTCGTCTTAGTATCATCACTTACTTTTCTTGGATTTTCAACTGACACAGCCACTTGTTTCCTTTCTCACTTAACATTTACCCACAAGTCTTACCGTATTGTTTCAATTATGTCTCATGATATAAATAATCGGAAATCTTAAGCAAGTCTTGATACAATGATTTCAATTCGTTCAATTATTCACCAATATTGCTCAAGTTTCCATGTGGGACAGGTAGGCAGGTATATTATAACATGGATTCATTTAAAGGTGGCGGTGAGTTTCTTGACGCGTAAAAGAAAAGCGTCAATTCATGGCAGAATTAGATTCAGTGATAGCGTATTGACACTTTTACCCCACTGGTATCGACCTAATTTATCTCATATTTCTTTAATTTGGACATGAACGTGCTGCGAGAAATCTTGAATTTTTGTGCAGTTTTGGCTTTATTTCCCTTATTATGGTTCAATTCAGATAATATTAAGTGACGCTCATATTCTTCGACTGCATTAGATAGACCTTTTGCCTCATTGTATGCCACAACTGCTTTCTGTGATTTAGCAATTGTTTCAGGATAATCATTTTTTGTAATTATGCCTGTCTTATTTAACACGATAGCTCGCTCCATATAATTTTCCAGTTCACGGATGTTTCCAGGCCAATCGTAAGTTTCCAAAGCCTCTAATGCCTCATCTTCTATCTTAGTAATTTTCTTTCTATGCAGTTTTTCAAATTTTTCCATAAAATGATCAACCAGCAACCTGATATCATCTTTGCGTTCGCGCAGCGGGGGCACGTGGATAGGAATAACATTCAAACGATAATAAAGGTCTTGCCTGAATTTGCCCTCACGAATCTTTTCTTCCAAATCCATATTGGTAGCAGTTATAATACGAACATCCACTTTTAATGTCTCGGTACCACCCACGCGCTCAAATTCACCTTCCTGAAGCACGCGCAATAATTTTACCTGCATATTGGGGGAAATATCACCAATTTCATCTAGAAATAATGTCCCTCCATTAGCCAATTCAAAACGACCAATTTTATCTTTGATTGCACCTGTAAAGGCACCTTTAACATGCCCAAATAATTCAGATTCTAATAAATTTTCTGCCAAGACACCACAATTTAACTTTATAAACGGTTTATTTACGTTGGGACTGTTAAAATGGATGGCATTAGCAATTAACTCTTTTCCAGTACCATTTTCACCTGTTATCAATACAGTTGTATTTGTCGGAGCAACGTCGTGAATCAATTTAAATAATTCGTTTATCTTATCACTCTTTCCAATTATATTTTTAATATTAAAACGTTGCGCTAATCTGCTTCTTAAATACTCGTTTTCTTTGACAAGATTACGCAACTGGGCAATGGTTTCAACCTTGGTCAATATTTCATCAAGACGTAATGGTTTTAATATATAGTCCTTGGCACCCATTTTTATCGCTTCCACAGCTGCTTCAATGGTACCGTGTGCTGTAACCATTATCACCGGTATGTTGGGATAGCGCTTACTCATCTCCGAGAGTAACTGCATACCATCCATATCAGGCATACGAATATCTGTAATTACCATATCAGGTTCTTCTTCCCGAACAAGATCTAAGGCCAGCAATCCATTGGTCGCCGTAAATGGCAGGTAACCCTTACCCTCAAACAATTCATGCATCAGCTCTAATGCATCAGCATCATCATCGACAATTAAAATTTTAGTTTTCAAAGTAAATTCTCCTCAATGATTTATCGCATAAACACTGAATACTCATTTTAGATCTTACACTTACTTTAATAATTAAAATTAGTTGTTGCATGATTGTATAAAGTCAATTGCTTTACTAATTCTTCTCTGGACTATCTCTTCTCCTAATATTTCCATGATTTCAAAAATACCCGGGCTGGCCAGACGGCCTGTTAGAGCCAAACGTAAGGGATGGATTATTTCTCCCAACTTTAAATCTTTCTTCTGAGCAAAAGAACGGAATTTCGGTTCAAGGCCTGGAGCATTAAAATCCTCTACATCTGTCAACAAGATTTTAAGTTCTTGTAACAGTTGCAATGAAATACTTTGTTTAAAATGCTTATCAATTCCTTCCTGATCATAATCCACGGGATCATTAAAAAAGTAATCCATACTGGAACTGATATCATTCAATGTTCGTGCACGTTCTTTTAATAATTGGATGAAATGTAAAAAGGACGGGGAATCTTCTTCTATCATTTTATTCTCACCGTCATCGATCTCGCTCTTTAACAACGAGACCAATCGCTCATTGGAAGTCATTGAAAGATACTTACCGTTCATCCAAAAAAGTTTTTGTTCATTAAATACGGCATTTGCTTTATTAACTCTTTCCAGAGAAAATAATTGAATCAATTCATCTTTACCTATGATCTCTCTGTCATCACCCGGTGACCAGCCTAGTAAGCACAAAAAATTGAACAACGCGTCGGGTAAAATTCCCATTTGACGCAATTCCTCAACGGATGTTGCACCATGTCTTTTAGATAAACGCTGTCTATCCTGGCCCAGAATTAACGGGAGGTGACCAAAACGAGGAGCTGGCCATTCCATGGCTTGATAAATCAATAACTGTTTGGGAGTATTAGTAAAATGATCGTCGCCGCGTAAAACATGTGTAACATGCATATCATGATCATCAATAACCACTGCCAATTGATAAACCGGAGTTTTATCCGAACGTTGAATAACAAAATCATCAATTTCAGTATTGTCAACAACAGTCTCTCCATGCACACTATCATTATATTGCGTCTTACCTTCAGGAACCTTTAATCTTACAGCAAACGACTCGCCACTGGCTAGATTATGCGCTACCTCCTCTTTTGTAAGCCTGCGACATCTCTTGTCATAGAGAAAAGTTCTCTTATCGCGTTGAGCTTTCTGTTTTTTTTCTTCAATGGTTTCTTTGCTACAAAAACAAAAATATGCTTTATCTTTCTCCAGCAATTGCCTTACTATCTCATTATGGCGCCGAAGACGGTGACTTTGAAACAGCGGCTCTTCATCCCAGTCGAGTCCCAACCATTGCAAACTGGCAATGATTTGCTTCACGGCTTTATCTGTTGATCTGCTACGATCGGTATCTTCAATACGCAGCAAGAATTTGCCCTGTTCTTTGCGCGCTAACAACCAATTAAAAATGGCCGTACGGGCACCACCAACGTGCAGATATCCGGTAGGGCTAGGCGCAAATCTGTATACACTGTTTGAATTCTTGCTCATTTATAGATTGTTGTATGATAATCAGGACACATTCTTTTTTTAACGTAGTGTATTTCGACTTAATTTAAGTGAAAAATAGTACAAATGCAAACACAGATATCTAATTAATTACTCATGTAAATCTTTTTCCATGATTTTTAATTTTATATGCAGGCTTTATGATAAATCAGAGATGCGCATACTACGATAAACGGATGCTAAAATTGCTTGGAAAAAATATTGTGAATTGCTTAAATTTTAAAATCCTACAACGATAGTGATTTATTTCATCCATGAGGCAATAGATGGCAGACCTAAAAAAGAAAGACAATCATAATAATCATGAAATAAAAATATGGCGTGGCTGCCCTTTACCGATCGGACCTTCAATTACGCATACGGGTATCAATTTTTCTGTTTTTTCCAGACATGCCACCGCTGTAACCTTAGTATTATTCCCTAAATCAGAATCCGATCCGAGAGTAGAAGTGGTTTTGGATCCTCGCTATAATAAAACCGGTGATATATGGCACATACATGTTGCAGGTCTGACTCCGGGTATTGAATATGGTTTTCGCATGGATCAAAAACCCATCCGCGACAATAAAATTCATAAGTTCAATAAAAATATAATATTAATAGATCCGTATGCGAAGGCATTGAGCGGAGGTGACGAATGGGGTAAGCAACCCTATGAAGAGTATGGCAGCAAAAATGGGCGCACACGCAAATCATTGATAGTACAGCAGAGATTTGCCTGGGATTTAGACCAGCCCTTAAACATTTCGCCTGAAGATTCAATTATATATGAACTGCACATACGAGGTTTTACTCGGCATCCTTCCTCAGGTGTGAAGAATCCGGGTACGTTCGCTGGATTAAGAGAAAAGATCCCCTATTTGAAAGAATTGGGTATTACAGCCGTTGAATTATTACCTATCAATGAATTTGATGAAACCCATGAAGTTAAGAAGAATCCTTTCACAGGCGCTTCTCTGCTAAATTTTTGGGGCTATGATTCCATATGTTTTTTTGCCCCGAAAGCTTCTTATGCAACAGATAATAAAAATGGCAATCATTTAAATGAATTTAAAACCCTGGTAAAAGAATTACACAGGGCGGGCATTGAAGTTATCCTGGATATTGTTTTTAATCACACCGCCGAGGGTGGTAAGAACGGACCTACGTTCTCTTTCCGTGGCCTTGATAACTCAGTCTATTATATGATAGACAAAAATACAGGGGAGTACTATAATTTTTCTGGTTGCGGAAACACAATGAACTGCAACCACCCTGTTGTACGTGATTTAATAATGGACTGCCTTAGATATTGGGTGATCGAAATGCATATCGATGGTTTCAGGTTCGATTTAGCATCGATTTTAGGCCGTGGCCAGGATGGATCGGTTTTAGCCAATCCACCTCTACTGGAACAGATAGCCAACGATCCAGTCCTGGCACATACTAAAATTATAGCCGAAGCATGGGATGCAGGTGGGCTTTATCAGGTTGGATCTTTTCCTGCCTGGCAAAGATGGGCGGAATGGAATGGTAAATA
>SMTZ1_10004351_pt1 | contig 14259 bp, 12 predicted proteins | sample DeeMarSWOR136_30_FD_25667 | JGI IMG/M metagenome (IMG submission 25667) | reverse complement strand
CTTTAGTCTTTTTAATAGGTATGTCAAAACCTTCTAATAAAGGAATAAGATGGTTTTTGTCAGCAGAATTAGTTCCTTTCCAATCGATCACAAAGCAGTCTATTTCTTCTAAATTTTTATTAATCATCTGCTCTATCATTTTATAATCTAACTCTTGGATAAAATATTTGGGGCAAATGAATGAGAATGCTACATCTTTAGTCATCAAGGATTTTTTAAATTGAGGGCCATAATGAGTGCCTCCAAACCCTATACATATTTTTTGAGATTTTTCAGTTTGAAATTGCAAATATTTAAAGACTGTATTAATAATTGATTTAGCGACTATTTCTCCCGCTTCATTAATGATCCATTCTTCCTCACTACTCCCTAACTCCATAAAAACTAAGGGTTTTTCTAAAGTCGTTGGACCATGATGAGTTACTTCAATATCCAATGAAAATCCTGATAATTTTGAAGATTTCTCTTGCTCAAGTAAGGATAAAAAACCCGCCTTTAATAGCAAAGCGCTTGCGAAACATAACTCTCGGGGATTTCCTCCGAATTCTGCCGTATCAGTCCAATTTCCTGTAGTATGGATTAAAAATGCAGGTCTAGCCGCTTCTGATCTATGACGGCTCGCAAAAATAAGTAAATCTGGATTGATATCGCTCTGCTCTAATTTTAAATCGTTTAAATATATCAAGGGTTCATCTGTTAGACCAAGATTGACTTGAACATTTTCTAAGCTAACTGCATTTTGAGATTTAAACTCTAATTTTAATAAATCGTTTTCATGCCATTTTAATTTAGTTTCCTCGAATTGAAATTTATTCAAAAATTTATCGCGGATATTCATAGATGCTTTATCTTCAGTAGAAGTTATAATTAAAAATTGAGTAATCTGTAGCCACCTAAGAATTAACTTATTTTTAAACAAATATAAATAAGTTTTGAGTTTAAGTCACTAAATATTTGAAGTTCTAAATGAATTTCCATTTTAATAATTTAAAAAAATGCACAGATGTAAAAATATATATAGATGACTAACTTCTTGCTCTATGAGATTCAAATTTGTTCTATAGGTGTCTTAAAATTAAAGGAAAAAAAATCAAAAGTGGAAAGTTTCTTAGCTTTATTGATCCCTTCATGCAGGGTTGGAAAGCCGTATTTATCCCGACAAAATTAGATAAAAAAGCACTTCTCCCTAAAAAACATGGGTATGAAGACGAACAGAAACATAAAGAAAAAAAAAAAGAAAAACCAATGGCAATTCCGATGTAATTAATATTGTGCTTTCGAATTGAAATGTCTTAATTCGTTTTTTCATTCTATAGGAAATTTGCCAAATGATACTCCATTTTGAATTTTAAATATTTTTCCAAATAATTTAAAATAATCAAAAATAATATAAAAAATTAAAAGGAATCATATAAAATTCTGGTTATATATTATACATTTTCTTTATAATTCAATGGCGTTCGATCTAATAATTTTATTTTTATTTTCCATAATCTTTGGTTTATTATTTTTTATTGAAGATTTTTCTACTAAATTAAAAATTAGATTGAATATTTCATTTATAGCCGGAGTTTCAATAGCTTATTTTTTTATAGTGTTATTACCAGAAGTATCAGAAAGATTGCCAGAATTACCTTTACATCTCAAAATTTTTGAATTCTTATTTATCCTTTTAGGTTTCATCATCATACATATATCTGAAAAACTGATATTACAAAAGGTTGAGTCAAAATCTCAAAAAAGGGTTCGTAAGCTCATGAAAATGGAGAAAAATCTGGAAATGGTGGAGAGCAATATTGAAGACATTATAACTATTGAATTAAACCAAGAGGAAAAGCTAGATGAATATGCTTTAAGAGATTTAGGAAAAACATTAACTGACTTACAAGATCAAAGTAAAGAAATTCGATCCGAGATAGAAGAAAAAAAATTAAAAATAAGAATGCATATTCAAAAGGATTTGAATGAAATTCGCTATTTTACCGATTTTATTTATCATTTTATCGTAGGACTTCTAATAGTTGCTCTTTTAATAATAGAATTCTTATCTGGCATATTATTTTTTATTTTTGCTTATTTTAGAGTGATTGTTACTAGTGGTTCAGAGTCCAGTTTAGAAGTCTATTCCGACTTAGGTATTGAAATTAAATTTGAGAAATCTACCCCTATTAGGTTTCTTTTATCATCATCAGCTTTACTAGGGGTAGCTTTTGGCATATTTTTTGAGCTTTTTTTCCCTGTTAATTTAGAAATGATCTATATTCTCTATTCTTTTATTTCAGGAGTTATTCTCTATACAATCGTGCGAGAAGTTATTCCAGAAAAAGAAAAAGGAAACCCTATTTACTTTTTAATAGGAGCAATTGGATTTATTTTAATCATATATCTTATTAGAATTTTCACTACTTTAATTCAAATATAAAAAAGAACACAAAAACGATAATTTTAAAATAATTCTCAACTGTGAATTATTAAGGTTTAAATAATGAATTTCTGATAATAACAGAAATTTGTTTATTTAGATTTATTAGAAATTATTAAAGTAAGTTTAAAATTAAGGATTTAAATCTATGGCGAAAGTAATACAAGATCTTTGGATTTTAACTGATGGGGGTATTGTGTTATTTAATAGAGTGTATGATCCAAAGGTTAGTGCTCAGCTTTTTGGAGCACTAATGACCGCTTTAGATTCATATTCTAGGGAAATTGGAATGGGAGATGGGGGATTAAAAAATTTTGAAATACAAAATATACGTTTTACAATTATTAGAAATAAAAATCTTCTTTTTGTGGCAAATTCTTCAAAACGATTTAAAGAAAAAAAAGTTCTGAATGAATTAGATATAATATCTGAACGATTTTTCATTAAATATTCAAATACATTTGATGATTTTGAAAATTGGAATATGGAGATCAGTATATTTTCTAATTTTGAAGAGGAAATCGAGGATAAATTGGAAGATCCTGTAAGACAGTTCTGGATCAGGATGGCAAGGTAATGCATTCATGCAATTTTAATGATATATGAAAGTGAGATGACAAAATTAAAAGGTAAATTTTATAAAACGGCAAAAGGTAATGAGACTTTCGATATTGAGCATGCTGAAGCAGAGCATATTTTTCCAGTTGCGACATTAATTCAAAAAGAATTTGGATTTGAACCACTTAAGCTTCCGGTTTTTGGTCTTGATTCTGCATATTTAGAAATGGCCCAGGAAGATATAAGAATCATAGTAGGATGGGATATTTGGAGTGGATTATTTGTGATGGCTTCAGATAAAAAAGCAAATTTGGCAGTTCGAAAAATTGGTGAATTTTTAGGCTCCCAAGAAATAAAAGATTGAAAAATAACTTTAATAAGAAAAAGGAAATAGAATTTAATTATTGGATTTTTTTAGTCAAAATTTTTCGGATAATAGAAATTTTGAAAAGGTTAAATCCCTAATTTTTTTCGATTGGACTCTATATGTGCTAACATAGCATCAACAGCTTGAACTTTATCGGTTTCAACATGCAAGATACCACCAGTAACATCTTTACAATCAACAGTTAATAATTTAACTAAATTAGGTCCTCCAGTTACAGTTGGTACGGGATTAACGTATGTGTAAAGTCCGAATGCTAAAGCGAAAATAGCATCTATAGTGGCCTTTTGTTCCATATATTCAGGAGCTGCCGCTACTATAGGAAGATCAGGAATAGCAACTCCTCCAAGCGCCTTAGATATAACTCCAATTAGATCAGCTATCCTTCCCGTATCCGTACATGTACCATAACTTAATACGGGTGGGATACTTAGCTTTTGACATAGGGTTTTTAGGCCTGATCCTGCTAAATCCTTTGCCTCAAGGGAACAGAGACCTGCCACTTGCAATGCTCCATTACCACATCCCATTGATAACACTAAAACATCCCTTTTAATTAACTCTTTAGCGATATTTATAGTGTGTACGTCCTGTCCGTAATCTCGTAGTGTTGTGCAAGAAACTAGTCCAGCTACACCTCGTATTGTTCCATCTTTTATAGCTCCTAATAATGGTTCAATGCTGCCCCCAAGTGCTGCCACAATACTTTCAGTTGAAAATCCGACTATTGCTTCATTCATATCTAACCCTGTAATTGGTTCAATATTTGCTCTTCGTTCCTTGAAATTATCTATAGCCATTTGTAAGAGCTTTTTCGCCTGTTCTTCTGCTTTTTCTGGAATATAATCTAATCTCTCAGTAATCCCTTCAAATGCTACAACTTCTGACACTGGAATTAATTTAAACTTATATTTTTCAGCATAGAGTGGGTCTATAGGCATAGAACAATTCATATCACAGACAAACGCATCAATGCACCCACTTGCCAAAATAGCCTCTTGCATAATCCAATTTCCCGTAAAACCATAGAATACATCATCCATTTCCCATCTTTGTATCATTTCCTGACCAGTTTCTATATTTGCTATGATTCTTAATCCCTTAGCTCCAACTGCTTTAGCTTTTTCTTGCCATTCTTGTTTGCGGGCCACCTGAACCATTGCAAAACCTAAAAACGGTTCATGTCCATTAGGAAGGACATTCACATAATCAGGATCTAAAACTCCTAAGTTTACACGCATTTTATGGGGTTTAGGGACATTAAATAAAATATCTTGGCAAAACTCATTAACTATTTGACTCTGATATGCCATAGCCACTCCTAATCTCATCGCTTTAAGTGCTAAGCTTACATAATACCCATCTATATTTGTAAGGCATGAGCTAGTAGACAACATCATTTCACCATAAATCCCACCAGGAAAGGTATTTAATTTTCTCCAGACTTCTTTCCTTTCTGGGGGTGCTAAAGCCTCTACTATTTTACTTGGCTCATTATAGGCTCTATTAAAATCTTCTTTTACAAATTCACATAAGCGTAAGGCGATTTCATTATTTGACCCAGAAGTATCAACTCCAAGACGTTTAGCAAAACTTTTCAACTTTTCTGGTTCGCTAATTTTATAAATTGTTTTCCCCTCAGCTGTGGCTCTAAGTGTTTTAATTGTAGTTTCTGTATGATAATGGTATGTAGATGCACCCAATACGTTCCTAAGCAACATCATTCGCATAGCCATCCCATCCGCTGTAATGCCACATACTCCTCTTTTGTCGATAGAAGCATCCGACCTACAAGGGCCATTAGAGCATAAATCGCATCGAGCACCTTTTAAACAAAATGGACACCTCTTATCTGGCACACCTCCGAATCCCTGTGCCTCAAAGCGATCCCAAATATTAACCATGCCATCTTTTTTAATTCTCTCATATACTTTACGTACAGACTCATGATAAGATAATCTTTCACCTTCCATTTTCTACAACTCAATGATTTGTTAAAAATTTATTAAGATAGATTACTTTATAAAAATTCCATCTCTAAATTATTGATAATTTCTACGAAAATATACTTATATTTGAACATGTTCGAATATACCCAATAATTTAAAATAAATAAATAGGTTAAAAAAATAGACTTTGATGTATATTAATCATATTCTTTCGCGACAGGGTATCCCTTATGATGCCACATCATCATGCCACCTGTTAAATTTCTTACGTCTTTGAAACCGGCTTGTACTAAAAGTTGAGCGGCCATCATTGATCTTGCTCCACTATGGCAAATAGTAATTACTTCATCATCTTTATAATCTTTAAGTACGTCAATATTATTCATTAATTCCCCTAATGGTACTAATTTAGCTGATGTAATATGACTTCCTATACCATTATACTCCTGAGGAGTGCGTACATCAATTAAAATAGAAGGGGCACCATCCGATTCAAGTCTTTCATATAATTCATCAGCACTTATCTCTGATAATGCTGGTGCATCTGGACTTCTTCTTTCTTTTCTTGTTTTCTTTTCAACCTTTATAGGTGCTGCAATTTCCTCTTGAGATATCAATCCCTTCTTTAATGTCGCAACTAGCTTTCCTTCTTCTTTTCCTAAATATAGTAACTCAACAGCTTTATTTAATTTAGTATATGCTTCCACGCTTGATTTAAATCCTGGATCTGTAGCATAGACTTTCAATTTTTTGCCCTCTGGTAACGCTTCAAGTCCCTTAATTAATGCGTTTAAAGGTCCTGGACAGCTTAATCCACAGGCATCCACTTTAATAAATTCATCGTCTTCCGTTGCCTTTTCTCTTACGAATGTTTCCATTTGCGCTTCGAAGCCTCCGCAGGAGGCAACGATTTCTTCACAGGTTGCACTCGCCATTTCATATAATTTATATCCTCCAGTTAAGTCGTATACTTCTTTAAATCCATGCTGTAGGAGTAGTCGTGTTGCTAAATAGCTTCTATATCCAACCTCACAGTAAGCATAGATGGGTTTGTTCTTTGAAAGTTCCCCCATTCTATTTCTTAAATCTTCAATTGGAATATTTATTGATCCCTCAATGGATCTAGCCTGATGTTCTTCTGGTGTTCTCACATCCAATAGTACTACGCCATTATTTTTAAATTTATCAACATCATGCCAATGCCAAATAGGCATATCTCCTTTGAGAAAATTCGCTGCCACGAATCCAGCCATGTTCACTGGATCTTTTGCTGAGCTATAAGGGGGGGCATAAGTTAATTCTAGTTCTTCTAAATCAAACACCGTCCCTCCCATTTTTATAATTGTAGATATCACATCTATTCTCTTTTCCGTACCTTGACCTCCTACAATTTGAGCTCCCAATACTTTTCCAGTAGGGACTTCAAAAAGAAGTTTAAATGCCATAGGAACAGCTCCAGGATAATATCCAGCGTGATTATTAGGATGGACATATACTTTTTCATAATTAAATTCAGTATTTTTGAGCTGTTTTTCTGTTAAACCTACAGCTGCTACACTCACATCAAAAACTTTAGCAACTGAAGCTCCTAGAATTCCTTTATATTTAGATATTCTTCCTGCTATATTATCTGCTGCGATTCTTCCTTGCTTATTAGCAGGACCTGCCAATGCGATAGCTATTGGATACTTAGTCTGATAATGTAACACTTGAACGGCATCTCCTACAGCATATATATTAGAATCTGAAGTTTGCATATAATCATTAACAATAACATGGCCTCTTTGTCCTAAATCTAATCCAGCTCCTTTTGCTAGCTGACTTTGTGGCCTAATTCCTATTGCTAATATCACTAAATCGGTTTCAATTGTACGACCACTTTTGGTTTTCACATAAGGTCTCTCATCATTAGTTCTTCCAAAAGAATCTACAGGATCCTCTAGAACTAAGCACACTCCATTTAAAATTAACTCCTGATGAATAAACTGGGCAATCTCTTTGTCAATTGGGGGCATTACTTGATCAAGCATCTCTACAATTTTTACTTTTACGCCATTTTCCACTAAATTTTCCGCCATTTCTAAACCTATAAATCCTCCACCCACAATAACTGCATGATTAATTCTATTCTTATCCACAAAATCTCTAATTTTTACAGCATCAGGAATCGTCCATATGGTAAAATATGGCACAGAACCTAATCCTTTAAAAGAAGGAACTATCGGTTGTGAACCTGTAGCAAGAATTAAGTAATCATAATCGAGCTCATATTCTTGCATGTTTCGCAAATCTCTTACCTTAATCTTTTTATTGTCCCTATTGATTGAAATTGCCTCGTTATTCACTCTTACGTCAATATTGAATCGCTCAAGAAATCTTTCGGGTGTAACCAATTCCAATGATTCTCTATCCTTGATTACGTTTCCCACATAATAAGGTAATCCACAATTAGCGAAAGATACATAAGGACCTTTATCAAGCATTATTATTTCAAAATCTTCTCTTAATCTCCTAAGACGAGCTGCTGCAGATGCTCCACCAGCAACTCCTCCAACAATTACTACTTTCTTCATAATTGTCTCATCATTCTTTTTCTAAATTTTCACTTTTAGTTATGCTAAAACTAATCACAACTTTACTACTTAAGATTAAATATGCTTTTTTAAGATAATTCTTATAAAATGTAAATTATGAATTTAACTAATATTTTCTAACGTAGATTTCGTTAGGGATTATTTATGAATTAAAAGAATTAAAATTATAATGAAGAAGTAGGTTAAACAAAATCCATTTTTATAATATCAATTTATTTTAGATTTTTTTCCTGCCTTTAATCTAACTTTAACTATTGGAAGCAATAAATTCAACAATAAAACTGCTTCCTTTCGTGTAATCACCTTTAACACGGTTCTCTATATATCTATTTCCCTTACACGTTTCTATAATTTTTTTAACCAAAGAAGGTCCGATTCCCATTCCATTATCCTCCCCTTTAATTTCATGATTTCGTTTAAAAATATTTTTCTTGGCTGTATCAGGGATACCCCGCCCGTTATCACGAAATTCGAATCTAATATAATCATTATATTCCTTCAAAATTTTTAACACTTTAATCTCAATTCTTGCTTTTTTGTTATCGTTATGTTTAATACCATTAATTATTAAATTTTCAAAAATATCTACAAGAAATTCGTTAGCAAGTACATATATATTTTTGAGATTAGTTTCAATTTTTATAGAAACTTCCGAAAATTTTGCCACATTAAGTATAGAATCTATCACATTATTAAGTATGGAAAGAGCATCAATTCTTACCAAGTTTGATTGATTTTTTTCCACTCTTGAAATTTTGATTACATTTTCAATTAAATTTTTACCCCTTTCAAGTTGATGTTTGATATTTTTAAGAAGATCTTCGATAGATGTTTGTAGTTTATCACCATTTAATCCTTTCATGGCTAATTCAGTTGAAATACTTATGTTCTGTAAGATTTTATTCATGTCATGTAAAACGAGGGCTCTATAAAATTCAGCCCGATTATAAGCTTCTTGTAATTTTTTTTCAGTATTTTTTATTTGTGTAATATTTCTCGATACACACAGCACTTTTTGGATTCCATCCTCATCTAAAAAAGCCTTTCCAATCGTTTCAAACCATAGATAATGGCCATCTTTGTGTCTTACTCTCTGTTGATTTATATGATAACCCTTAGCATGTCTTTCTATTAATGCTTGAGTAACTTGTAATCTATCACCTTTATGAACAATTGAACCTCTAAAAGACATTCTATAAAATTTTTTAGGGGGATAACCTAACACTTTAGAATGAGTTAGCGAATTAGTATATTCAATCTTAAATTTATTATCTTATACCATTATTAAATCGTCTGTATATTCTGATATTAAACGATATTTTTCTTCAGATTCTTTTATCTTTTCTAATTTCGACATAGTTGACTAAATTTTTCTAATTTTTCCTTCAATACAAGATAAAGTGAACTTACCACAAAACCCCTGAGACTTTTTAAAAAAAAAATAAATCATAATCAAATTATAATTTATAATTTAGATCATAAAAGTAAGAAAAATTTAAAAATAAGACTAATTTCATGTAGTTTGTTCAATTATAACGAACATTTTATTAAATATTTATTTAAATAAAAGAATATTTTAAAAAAAACTTAAGATTAAAAAAATCTTAACCTAATTTAGGTTGTCTTTCATCCAGAATTATAACTGCATCTACAAATAGTTCATAATTTTCATCTTCATCAAAATCATGAATGACAACTTTCTCAACTTCGCCAGTTTCGCCTTTGATTTCTAAAAGTTCTGACTGTTGAAGTATTTTTACATCTGATTGTTTCAGTTTATTCTTTAAGTCAGGATTTCCAGGAATTTCTTTCGCAGAAGTCACTACAATAACTCTACCTGTGTGCTCTGTTAATCTTAGTGCAAGTTCTAAAGAAGCATCACCGGAGTCTAAGATTAATACTCTCTTATTATCAAATTCAGTTAAATTTTGAGCTTCTTTATATACCCCTTTACCAAGAAATTCATCAAGTCCAAGAATTACTTGTATGTCTATCTGACAAGATGTCATAACTTCCACTTCTGGTTTAGTCCCCTCACGATAGTTTCTAATGGCTGCCTGTAAAGCATCCGCAGCTAAATTGGAACAATGCATTTTAATTGGAGGTAATCCATCGAGTTCATCTGCCACATCTTGTCTCGTTATTTTATATGCTTCATCGAGGGTTTTACCCTTGGCCAGTTCGGTAACCATTGATGATGTGGACACAGCTGAACCACATCCAAATGTTCTAAATTTAATATCATCGATAACATCTTCTCCTTTGTTATTTTTCCCTACTTTAATGAACATTTCCATAAGATCTCCGCAGACGGGATTTCCTACCTTTCCATATCCGTCCGCATTTTCAATTACTCCTACATTTCTAGGATTTCGGAAATGATCTAATACTTTATCTGAATAATTTGTTGACTTCATTTAACTAATCCACCTCTTTATATTGTTTTAATAAATCAGGAGGCGTTAAAGGTGATAAAATCCTTAACCTTTTAACTATGTCGGGTAATACCTTTAAAATTTTATCAATATCCGCCTCTTTAGTAAATCTTCCTAAAGATAATAATAAACTACCATGAGCCTCTTCATGTAATAAACCCATAGATATTAAGGTATGAGAGGGTTCTAAAGTTTTTGAACTACACGCAGATCCGGTAGCTGCCGCAATATTTTCATCTTTTAAACCGAGAATTAAAGATTCTCCCTCAATGTAATCAAATCTAAAATGGGCGTTATTGGGAAGCCTTTTTTCAGGATGTCCATTCAAATAAGACTTAGGAATAGCTTCTAACACTCTTTTTATTACATTGTCTCTCAATTTTTTAAGACGCTCTGCTTCAGTGCTCATTTCTTCTTTCATGATTTCAGCAGCCTTCGCAAAACCTACTATCCCAGGTATATTTTCTGACCCTGATCTCATTCCCCGCTCTTGACCACCACCAATTATAACTGGATTCACTCGAACGCCTTTATTCAAGTAAAGAGCTCCCACTCCTCTTGGTCCATATATATCATTCGAGGATAATGTAATTAAATCTATAGGTACCTTCTGTACATCTATAGGTATTGTGCTTTCGCTGGCTACCGCATCTGTATGAAACAAAATCTCTTTTTCCGCAGCTATATTGCTAATCTCCTGAATTGGTTGTAATGATCCTACCTCATTACTCGCAGAGGCAACAGAAATTAAAATAGTTTTATCAGTAATTAATCGCTCAAGCTTATCAAGCCTTACAATTCCATATTGATCTACCGGAACCCTGCTAATCTTGAAGCCATCTCTCTCTAAATATTTCGCAAGATTCAAAATCGAAATATGTTCTATTTCTGAAATAATGATATGGTCTCCCTTCCTTCTACGATTCTGTGCCGCACCAATCAGGGCTAAATTATTCGATTCGGTGGCGCTTGCAGTAAAAATAATGTCAGAAGCATTAGGAGCATTAATAAAATTTGCAACCTTTTCACGAGATTTTTCTAAAATATCTGTCGCAATGTCTCCATCTCCATGCAAAGATGAAGGATTTGCAAATTTTTCATTAAAATAAGGGAGCATCTCTGCCACCACTCTTTCATCGACAGGTCTCGCAGCTTGGTAGTCTAAATATATATTCATTACCTCATTCCTCCATCGCTTTTATCATCTTTTTTGCCATAATTATTTATCATATAAAAATTATAAAAAAAATTTAAAATTAAAACCACTGTGTAGCATCGGCTTCAAGGACCAAATCGTTTAATGTTGCTGCGCCAACGATTTTTACTCCTGGAATTAATTCTACCTTTTCCCATCCTAGCATCCTTTTAGAAGCTTCGCATACTAAAATTTCTATACCCATTCCCAAAGTCTTATCAATCATCTCCTTTACGCTCGGAAATTCTCCTAATTTTATCTTCTCCGCTTCTCCAGGTTTTAATATTCTTAACGCAGTCCCTAAATAATAAACTTTTGCTCCAAGATCCATCGCTTTTGCGGTTTGGGCTAATACTAAAGGTGAATACTGCCTCTCCGGAGCATCACTGGTTTGTACATATAAAATCCATTTTTTTTCTTCACTCATCTTCTCTCATTACCTCTTATTTTTTCTTTTTAAATACAAATGTTAAAATACCATCTTCATTGGTAAAATCCAAGATTTCTGTATCGGTTCTTTTTGCCCATCGCTGTAAATCCTCCTCAGCAGCGGGATCATCTGCTACAACTTTAAAACATTGCCCAACTTCCATAGTCTCTGATAAATTGCGAACTTCAAACAAGGGCTCCGGACAAAATAATCCTGTTGTGTCTAATTCTCTTACAATTTCAATATTTTCTTTTTCGTTCATTTTTCTATCTTCACTTTTTTTTTAATTTTAAATTTGTGTCGATTTCTGTGATTAATGAGTATAAGTGAAAACAAAAATATTCTCATTATAATTTAGTGAAAATACAAGTATACCTTAAAAATACGATAAACCCCTTCCTAAAAGAATCTTATAAATTATAAATTCTTTCAAAAAAAAACCTTTTCAGAAAAGGGTGGAAATCTTTAAATAAGGTTTAAAAAATTTTATTATGGATGAACATCCAAAAAAAAGAATGAGAGAATCGAGAAAAGCAATCCAAAACACAAGGGTTTTGGACATGGGATAAAATTTAGTTACCATTTAATTAGGAAATTAGGGGATATTATGTATGTTTTCTCGAGTTCCCTCTATCTTCATAAGGAAAACCTAGTATATAAATGTTTTTTCAAAAAATTTTCACTTAAACAAAAAACTGAAATTAAATCTTTGATTAATATGGGCAAGATTCAAGTTTTAAAAGGCTGAATTTTAAATTTTTAAAAAAATTGTATGTATTGTGAGAAAAAAAGAAGAAGAAGAGAAAACTTTAGAGGAAGACAAAGAAGCAGACGAAGTGCTTGCTTTAATGAAAGATAATATTGTTATTCAAGCAAAGAACTTAGTAAAAGATTATCATATCGGAGAATTTATTGTAAGAGCTGTTGATGATGTGTCCCTAATCATAAGGAACGGTGAATTTATTGTTATAAGAGGTCCTTCGGGTGCAGGGAAAACTACTCTACTCAATTTAATTGGAGGATTAGATTCTCCTGAGAAAAATAAAGGCACGATTTATGAACATGGAGTAAAAATAAGTAATATGGAAGAAGAATCTTTAGCTACCTTTAGACTCATAAATTCTGGATTTATTTTTCAAAATTATAATCTTATAAGTACATTGACAGCCGAAGAAAATGTTATGTTTCCTATGAATCTTGCAGGGGTTGTCTTTAAACAAGCACGAGGCCTTGCTGTAAAGCTATTAAAAAGATTAGGATTGGGGGAACGCCGAGAACATTTGCCTTTTCAACTCTCAGCAGGAGAGCAGCAAAGGGTAGCAATAGCTCGTGCATTAGCGAATGATCCTCCGGTAATACTGGCAGATGAACCTACTGCGAATTTGGACAAAAAATCTGCCGAAATTATAAGAGATCTCTTTAAAGATTTAAAAGCCTTAGGTAAAACAATAATAATTGCTACTCACGATGACTATTTAATCGAACTTGCTGATCGAATAATTGATTTTGAAGATGCTAAAATAATAAACGAGGAAGTAATCTCACATAAGAAAAGTGAATAAATATTCGTTTTAAATAAAAATGTCCTTAGATTTTGCCATAAAAGATTTTTATCGAAAAAGGAAATCGAATTTTCCATATGTTTTAACTATCGCCTTAGTCATAGCACTTGCCGAATTTTTGATTTATTTTTCAATTTCACTTGGAGTGAATGTAATTGTTCAAAATAATATCCTTTACCAAGAAGATATTGATAATGAGTATTATTTTTCAGGAGCTATTAACGTTATTTATACTCAGTTTAATACTCTTATCATTACTTTAGTAATTGTACTTGCTTTTACAGTAGTAGTTGTCATAACTACTACGTTGGTTATCCATAAGAAAAGAGATATTGCTATAATGAAAGCATTAGGTACCTTGTCTGATAAACTATATGGATTTTACTTTTTAGAAGCCTATCTTATGTATTTATTTGGCTTTATCTTAGGATTTATTCTTGGTGTGGCTTCATTTGGAATATGTACTTTAATAATGAATATATTAGGATTTAAACTTGTTTTTCGAATTGATTATGTCTATACACCTTTGTTATTTTTTTCTTGTTTTATAGGAATTTTTGTGATAACCGGGTATTCCATAAGGAAAATAGGAAATCAACCAATAGTAAAATCGTTTTCAAAGGACATTCCCCATAACCTGCTTGCTTCTAAAAAATTAACTATAATCCCAAGATGGCTTTCCTCTTTTGGATTCAATATAAAAATAGCGATTATAAATACTAGTAGACG
>SMTZ1_10004350_pt1 | contig 14263 bp, 7 predicted proteins | sample DeeMarSWOR136_30_FD_25667 | JGI IMG/M metagenome (IMG submission 25667) | reverse complement strand
CCGGAGGGCCGGGTTATAAATATGCGGGTGAGTTCGATCCCAAGGTGAAACATGATAAGCCTTATCTATTGAGTATGGCGAATGCGGGTTCGGGTACGGACGGGAGCCAGTTCTTTTTGACGTTTAAGGCGACGCCGTGGCTCGACAACAAGCATACGATATTCGGTGAGATAATCGAAGGCCAGGATGTTATGAAGAAGCTGGAGGCGGCGGGCAGTCCAAGTGGAAAGCCCAAGGAAAAACTGGTGATTACAAAGGCGCTTATCGAAGAAAAGAGTAAGTAGTTCGTAGTTGGTAGTTCATAGTATTTAACAAGGTGTGTTATTTTACTTCGTTTGCCGGAACCCTCGACTTCGGGATGACGTTGTATGAGGTGTTCATCGGCAGGGATAGCAGTAGTGACATTAACCTTGGCACTGCCTGCACGGGATGACAGGGATGGAGATTGCTTCGACTTCGCTCAGGGCTAAAGGCTATTTGCGCTCGCAATTACATCGAATATTACCATCCCCAACCGATGTAGAGTGGCACCCAATCGCGGTGCTTCATTGGCAGGCGAGTATTTTTTGCGACGGCTTTAAATATTTTTTATTGTGGGATTTTTGGGGAGAGTGTATAATCCGGAGCCGGTAATTCAGTTTATTTGAAAGGAGAACGAGCTATGCAGGCTATACATTTACGAGCGGCTTTCCGAAGGTATCGGGGATTCTCACCGGTTATAGCGTTAATCGTTATCGCCATTCTGGTTCTTCTTGTGCTTTTGGGGAAGCGTTATGTGAAGATGACACAGAAAGATCCGGACCTTTATTACGACCTTAAGCCGTGGAAGGAATGGCGGCTTCGTGAGGCGAGCGAGAAGCCGATACCAGAGCAATTAGCGGAGCAGCCGGTGATTACAGAGATGCTCAAATTTGACACGAATTTAAAGAAAAAGGGAAGCGAGGATCCCCGAGGCGAGCTGCTTGTTTACATCGGTACCAACGGCGGGGTCGGAGGGAACTGGAGCGGGACATACTATAAGGGTCGGGAGCGCAACTTTGATATAATGAGCGGGAATTTTGAGGGGAGGGCGTATCCCGGTAAAATCTTCCGTAATGAGGCCGGGGAAGAAGACCGGACGAAACTGTATATTATGGCGAAGGGGAGGTTTCTTTTACAGGAATCAGACACGAAAAAAGGGATGTTGTATACGAATGCCGGGGATATTTACGTTCAGGGCTGGCTCGACAGTGAGTTTGTGCTTAGCGGGGAGGTTACAATCACTTCGGACGAGAAATACTTCGAGACGTTTACGTGGAGAACTTTCAGAGCGCCGTAGTAAAAGAAAGCGTTTATTTACATCAGGGCGCTTAAGGATGTCCTAGTGAATACGGAAGAGTGGGAAAGGATATCTTGCGTAAAGGGTGTTTCTTTCTTATCATAGGATTATGGTTAAAACGGAAAAGATACAAATCAAGACAAGAGGTAATTGTGATGTCGTTAATCTAACCGAGCAGGTGGGGGCGGTCGTTTCGAAATGGGGTTTGCGTGACGGGACTGTTACGGTTTTTAATGTAGGTTCGACGGCTGGGATAACGACGACAGAATATGAGCCGGGATTAGTCAATTACGATATAGCAGCGGCGTTCGAGAAAATCGCACCTGCAAATGGGCGCTATGAGCACGAAGAGACGTGGCACGATGATAATGGGCATTCGCACGTGCGGGCCTCGCTTTTGGGACCTTCTTTGAGCGTGCCGGTGGTGGATGGGCGGTTGACATTAGGTACGTGGCAACAAATTATCTTAGTTGATTTCGATACGAGGTCGCGAACGAGGACGGTTATCTGTCAGATAAACGGCGAGTAAATAATTTACTACCAATTACTTACGATTTATTATTGAAGTTAGCGGGATTTTCGCACGAATATTGTATAATAAGTAGTAATGGTTTTGAGGTGTATATTGCCATGTGCGTTCGAGTCATAAAAACAATTGTCGTGATAGCGGGATTGCTGGCCGGTCTTTTGATTGGCGGATGCGAGGGCGGAGCAGGTACCAGAGAGCTTGCGGTGCTGGAAGGGCTCGGCACTCCGATAGGGTCTCTGGTGGAGGTTATGACGCCGGGGCAAGTAGCCGTTGAGGGGTACGGGATTGTCGGAGGATTACGAGGTACGGGTTCGGGAGACTGTCCGGTGCGTATTCGGAAATATCTCGAACAATATATACTGAAGCAGTCTCCGGGACAGAGAATAGACGTTAATAAATTTATAGGCAGCAGCGAAACGGCCGTGGTTCGAGTTTATGGAGTCATGTCGACATCGGTATCCGAGGGCCGGCACTTCGATGTGACGATAAGGACTCTGCCGGGTTCGCAAACAACTTCCCTTGAGGGGGGGTGGTTGTATCGTACAGAGCTTAAGCAATTGGGAAGTTTCGGTTTGACTACTCGGATTCTTGGTATGGCGGAAGGCCCGGTTTTCATAGATACTTTAGAGACAAACGGCACAGACAAGAGATCGGGTTATGGGCTTGCCGGCGGAACGGTGCTTGGCGAGTACCCGATAGATCTGCTGCTTCGGAGGCCGGACTTCAGGATTGCGAACGAAATTCGTAATCGATTGAACTCTCGTTTTGGGCCGGAGACCGCGAAGGCAGACACTTCGAGGCGGATAGTTCTGAGGGTGCCGGCACAATATGGAAAACAACAGGAGCGATTCATATCGATAGTCAGGACGATGTATCTAACCGAGTCGCCGGAGATTACGAGAAAGCGGATAACAACATTTATTGGGAGGTTAGCCGGTTCGGATGACAAGGAAATCAGTGAGATTGCGCTAGAGGCTATCGGTAAGGAGAGTCTTAAGAAGCTACCGGCGTTGTTGAATTCCGGTTATGAGGAGGTTCGTTTTCGGGCAGCGAGATGTATGCTGAATCTTGGCAGTGACGTGGGACTGGAGACCCTGCTGGCAATAGCGAAGGATAAAGGTTCGGCCAAACGTTTCGAGGCCCTGGAGGCAATCGCCGCAGGGGCGAGCCGTAATGATGCGGCAGCGATATTACGGCAGATGCTGGGGGATGAAAATTTCGAGATCAGACTGGCTGCGTACGAGCAACTGCGGGATTTGGAAGATGTTTCTATAATACGAAGGCCCATCGCGAGAAGCTTTTATCTGGACCAAATCTCTCGAACGGAACACAAGGCGGTATATGTTTCACGCAGCGGCGAGCCGAGGATTGTGCTGTTCGGGGCGCCGATATTCTGCCGGGACAACCTCTTCGTTCAGTCGGCCAACGGGGACATAACCATAGATTCGCGTGCAGGCCAACATTATGTTTCCTTGATACGCAAACATCCCAGCCGGCCAACGGTAATAGGACCGCTGAGAAGCTCACTGGAACTGAGTGACATTATTCAAACACTTTGCGCGGAGCCGGTCCAAAGGAGCGAAACAGGACGCATAGGCTTAGGTGTTTCTTACGCCGATATGATTGCCTTTTTGAAGCTGATGAGTGAGAAAAAAGCCATTGAAGTTCCGTTTCTTGCCGGTGCCCTGCCGGAAATCGAGTGAGGCGAGGATTTGACGGAATTTTGCCAAATTTTCACCACAAAAAGGGGATTTTGGGCCTCAAAAAGGGATTTACGAACGGCCGGTAAGACAGATTTTAACAAAAGCAGTAAAAAATCCTTGCAAAAACGAATGCTGCTGTGTTAAAATAAAATGTGATAAAATTAGAAAGTGAAGGCAGACAAAGCTATTATAATATTGTTGTTGCCATCATAATTTTGTAACTCATTTCATATCGAACCTGCCTTCCAAAGTTATGTGTTTCTTTTTCTTTCGCGCTGCGCTTTTGCACAGGACGTTAGAACAAGAAACGAGGAACAAGAAATGCGGAATTCGGGAGACAGGTTGCATCTTTCAATGCACAATAGACTTCGTTTGCGCGGATTGTGCACAGGTGTATTACCTGCACGGTCATAATATATTTATAAATTTTGAAAGGAGTGAAAAAACGAAGGTGAGAATAAAAATTCTGACATTGTTATTTGTAACATTGTTGGCGGCATCTAACGCTCAAAGTGAAATCATCTTTGTCGATGCTGATGCCCCAGGGCCCACTCACGATGGCTCAAGCTGGACCGATGCCTACAATAACCTGCAGGACGCTTTGGCTACAGCGCAATATGGCGATGAAATACGGGTCGCGCAGGGAATTTATAAGCCCGACCAAGGCGTTGGGGTAATGCCCGGTGACCGTGAGGCCACGTTCCAGCTCAAAAATGGCGTAACTCTCAAAGGCGGTTACGCCGGCTTTGGTGAACCGAACCCAGATGACCGCGATATAACTGCGTACGAAACAATCCTGAGCGGTGACCTTGCAGGCAATGACGTTGATGTAAACTATCCTGCGGAATTGCTGGACGAACCCACACATGCCGAGAATAGCTATAATGTTGTTACTACCAATATCACCAATGAGACAGCTTTACTGGACGGCTTCACTATCACTTCCGGAAATGCTAATAGCGATTCTTTCCCACACTACTACGGCAGCGGGATGTACAACTATGGCAGTAGTCCCACACTAATGAACTGTACTTTCAGCAAGAACTCAGCTAAATGGCGCGGTGGTGGGGTGTTCAACGACAATATCAGCAATCCTACGCTGACTGATTGCACATTCATCGGCAACTTTGCAAAATACGGCGGCGGTGGTGGAATGTGCAACCGAGATAGCAACCCAATACTTATAAACTGCAAATTCAGCGGGAACTCTTCAGGCACGTACGGAGGCGGGTTACGCAATAGTGGTGACAGCAGTCCGATGCTTACCAACTGCACTTTCGATGATAACTCGGCTTACAGAAATGGTGGCGGGATGATTAACGAGTATATAAGCTATCCCACGCTAACTAATTGCACGTTCAGTAGTAACTCGGCCGGATGGAATGGTGGCGGGATGCATAATCACTTCAGCAGCAGACCGATTGTGACCAACTGCACATTCACTGGAAATTCGGCAGACGACGGTGGTGGAATGTTTGGCGGAGGAATATTAAACAATTGCACTTTCAGCAGAAATCACGCTTTGTGGGATGGGGGTGGAATACGTAACGCAAGCGGCAGCGAACCAATAACAATAAACTGCATCTTCATTAATAACTCGTCCCAACACAACGGAGGAGGTATGTATAACTCGGGTAACATGCTAATGACGAATTGTATCTTCAGCGGGAACCGGGCATTCTCTGATGGCGGCGGAATGTATAACTACCATGGTAATCCAATACTGACCAACTGTACGTTCCACGGAAATTTAGCACAATTCGACGGAAACGCCTTGGCTTGTGCTTCATCGACTCCCAGAAATATTGAGGCAACAAATTGTATATTTTGGGATGGTGGTAAGGAGATATGGAATGACGAAGGATCAACAATAACGATAACCTACAGCGATGTTCAGGGTAGCTGGCCGGGCCAGGGAAATATCGACACCGACCCATGTTTTGTCGACCCCGGTTACTGGGACCCGAATGGAACGACTGAAGACGCGAACGATGATTTCTGGGTTGAGGGCGATTATCATTTGAAATCCCAAACTGGCAGGTGGAATCCTAACAGCCAAACCTGGGTACAGGATGACGTAGCAAGTCCGTGCATAGATGCAGGAAATCCTATCAGTCCTATTGGCAATGAGCCATTTCCCAATGGTGGTATTGTCAATATGGGAGTCTACGGTGGCACTGCCGAGGCAAGCAAATCGTACTTAGGCCAGCCCGTTTGTGAGACTATTTTTGCAGGCGATATTAATGGTGATTGTAAAGTGAATTTCCTGGACTTCAGACTTATGTGTCTGCACTGGCTGGAAGATAATACACCCTCACAGAACGCGAGTAGACCTATTCCAGCGAATGGAGCAGAAAACGTCTCTCCACTTGCTAATTTGATTTGGATTGCCGGCGCCGGTGCCACATCCCACGATGTGTACTTCGGCATAAGCAATCCGCCGCCATTTATATCCAACCAGGAAGAGACAACATTTGATCCCGGCACGATGGATTATGAAACGAGATATTACTGGCGTATTGACGAAATCAGTCAATGGGGAAAGGCTATCGGTGAAGTGTGGGGCTTCACGACTGTAGAAAGATCTATCCCGCTCACCACCGACGCCGTCGAATCCGCCGTTGTAGTAAAGCAAAGGCAAGAGTGAAAGGACAACGGAATCCTGATTAATATAGGCACGCTGCCTTAACAGTCATAATATATTTATAAGTTTTTGAAAGGAGTGAAAAATGAAAGTGAAAAGCGCAATTCTCATCGTGGCCGTTATTCTGGCAGCAGCGAGCATCGTATCGGCCAACCCAATTCCTGTTCCGCCGCCGGCAAATATGCCCCTTGAAGAGATGTATATTGAGATTAGGCCGGACGGTAACGGCCTTGACGCCACCTTTACCGGTGATTTTACGTTCGTATACATCCCCAAAGACGTCAATTCGATGCTGTTTCCCGTACCGCCCGATGCAAACAATATTCGCGTCTGGGTCGACAGCAACGAACTGCCGTGGACATGGAGCATTGAGGAGTATCCGACAATCCTGCTGGAGATGCCAAACATACCGATGGTTGAATGGCAGGGTCCGTTTCATCCAAACGGCGCGGTTTTTCGGGTTTGTTATGAACATGACCTTATCGAACGGCCGAACGATTTCATCTTCTTCTATGCATTAGGAACGGGCAAGTACTTTCCCACATACGAGAAAACAACCACAGCCTACATCGACATCCTGCTTCCTGTCGGCTATACGGTCAAAGGTGTCCGGCTGGATGATTTGCCCCACGCCTATCAGGTTGATGGTTACCACCTGACGATGACCGTCCGGTCATACTTCGGGCCTATCGTACATGATTTAATAGTTTCTCTGGTCAAAGACCCGGCCGGCAACGACTGCAACGGCAATGGAATCCCGGACGGCGAGGAGCTGGCTCCTCCTCCGGATTTCCCAAACAGATTTGACTGCACTGTTGGAAACAATCCATCTGCTGTAATCTGTCCAGACTTAAATAGTGACGCAATACCCGACCTCGTCGTTACCAATGGCGGCTCTGACAGTCTATCTGTGAAAATGAACTCCGGCTCCGGTACGTTCTTTGGACCATTTGCAAGTTATAATGTGGGCGATTACCCCGTTGATGTAGCGGCAGGTGATTTAGATGGCGACGGTGGCATTGACCTTGCTGTTGCCAACCAGAATTCCGACAATGTTTCGGTGTTGCTGAACACGGGCGACGGTCACTTTGCATCCAGAACTGACTATGCCGCCGGAGACGGCGTGTGCTCGATAAAGGTTGTCGACCTGGATGGTGATTGCGATCTTGACCTGACAGTTGCTAATAAATGGGATTGGAACGTTTCGGTCCTATTAAACAATGGTAACGGCAGCTTCGCTGCTCCAACGAATTACACAGTGGGGAAATATCCATACTCGTTGACGTGTGGTGACTTCAACAACGATGGAAAACCCGATTTGGCTGTGGGAGCTGCGTACTCGTTGGCGATACTTCTGAACAACGGCAACGGCACTTTTGCGCCTGCTACGTATCACCTCACAGAGCGACACCCTAACTTCGTTACATGCTGTGATTTGGACACTGATGGGAATATAGACATAGCAGTTGTTGATGCTGGTTACAGCAACGTCTTAACATTGTACAACAATGGGACGGGCGTATTCAATCAGGGACCAAGTTATGGCACTAACAATGACCCAACTTCCATAATTGCCACGGACTTCGATAACGATGGTGATATCGATCTGGCAATAGCAGGTTCAGAACCTGCGTCAGGTGTGGTCTCGATATTGCAGAACCGGGGCGATGGCACCTTCAAGCCGGTACGCAACGTTGAAACGTTGGGAGTTACAAATAAAAAAATCGCGGCTGCCGACCTTAATGACGACTTCCTGCCAGACCTTGTGGTAGCAAACGGATATAACACCAACACAGTGTCTGTGCTTCTTAACCAGACTGCTCCACCCAGCAGCCGGGACTGGAACGGCAACGGCGTCCCGGATGAGTGTGAAAATCTTAAGGTGGCCGATTTCGATTTTGACGGGGATTACGATGCAGATGATCTATGCGTGTTTTTTGCTCACTGGCTGGATACAGAATGCAAGGGGCCCTGCTGGTGCAGTGGAACCGACATCGATGAAAACCACGTGGTCAATTTCGCCGATTTTGCCATTTTTGCAGACAATTGGCCGAAAGACAAAGGAGAGGAATTCAGAAAGCCTTCTTTAGGTGAGTACTACGTTCCCTATGAAAATCCCATTGAGCCGAACGCCCCCGGCTATACGCTTCCGCTCGACCTGAACGACGTCGAGAACTATGCTGATATGGATTCGAAATTCGGTCTCGGGGCCGTCGCACCACTTCTTAAGGAGAATGGCTTTGTCATCATGGAATACGGCTTCCACGACCTTAACGACATCGTGGACCCGTATGAGTACCTTCGCAAGCTGGATGTGCCTTTGTTCGTCACCTCCGACACGCTCCTGCACCTTTATCACGTCCAGTTTGACGAGACACTCAAGGATGTAGAAGAGCGTGAGTTTGTCTCCGATATCAATGACCTGACGGCGGCACTCCTGGAGGAGGCGCTGTCCCGGTACGAACAATACACCGGCGACCTGCAGGAAGCGGCCCGGCGCAACGCGGCTTATCTTGCTGTGGCGATGAAGCTCAGCGACCCGAATAGTGAGATTCCAATGCTTGTTGTCGATATGGTCACCGGCGAACTGGCCAAGATAGATGCGCACGAAGGATTTGCCGCCAGCGATATCTTTATTTACCTCGAAGATTACTCACAGTATGTACCGAGAGGCCATTATACACGAAGTGACCAGTTGAAGCGCTACTTCAGGACGCTAATGTGGTATGGGCGGATGGCGTTCCTGCTAAAAGGAGCAGTACCCTGGTGCCAAGATTGCAAGGCTCTCATCAGCCCTTACGACGCAAAGATTCAGACCATGCAGGCGGTACTTCTGGCGACGTTACTTGATACAGTCCAAGTGGGTGGGCGTACCGGGGGCCAGATTTGGGACCGTATTTATACCGTCACCTCTTTCTACGTGGGGTTAGCTGACGACCTTACGCCTTATGAGTATCTCTGGGCGGTGAATAAGGTCTTCGGCAGCGGATTTGAACCCACCGACCTGGATGACCCCAACAACTTCTTCGCACTGAAGGCCGAACTGGCGCTGCTGCGGTCGCCGAAGATATACGGCGGAACGGGTGACATATACCCGGAATTGCCCCTTACGCCCGAATCTCTCGACGAGGTGCTCGACAAGACCAAGGGCATTCGGTTTATGGGCCAGCGGTTTATTCCGGACTCTTATATGTTCCAGCACCTTGTAACTCCGGAAGTGCTTGGCTATACGGGCGACGGCAATCCTATACCGTTCTCTTACGGAAGCACGCTGATAGGCCCACAACGCTGTTATCCACGCGGGCTGGACGTTATGGCGATCCTGGGTTCCAATCGGGCCAGAACAATCCTGATTGACGAGGGCGACACAGATTACGTTGATTATTGGCTGCGATTCAATGAACTCAAGGTCCAGTTCGATGCATTTGACGTTTACGATTGGAACCGCAATCTCTATTGGAGCTGGCTGTATTCGCTGCGTGCGTTGATAGATGAATTCCCCGCCGGATACCCGCACTTTATGCGAACAGAATCGTGGGAGAAAAAGGAGCTCAACGCAGCTTTAGCGTCGTGGACCGAGCTCCGGCACGATACCATCCTCTATGCGAAACAGAGCTACACCCCCCCACCGCCGGGGCCTACTCCACCACCTCCACCGGATGTGACCGGCTATGTCGAGCCTGTACCAGAGTTATATGGGAGACTGCTGGCGCTGACACGCATGACCAGAGAAGGCCTGAGCGAGCTTAATGCGCTTTCGGCCGAGGCGACTGAGCGGCTTGTAAACCTTGAGCAGATACTCGCCCGATTGATTGAAATTGCAAATAAAGAATTAACGAATGAAGTACTGTCCGAGGATGACTACGAGTACATCAGGGAATTCGGCAAAACGCTCGAAGGGGTTGTCATCGGCGTTGAAGACACCGGCGTCAAGACAACGCTCGTGGCGGATGTTCACACTTACTCCTTTGAAAAACTGGTCGTCGAGGAAGCTGTAGGGTATGTGGACCTGATTATCACGGCCTGTTACCTTCCTTACAATTCGCCACCACCGGCATCAAACTCTGGCACGATTTTCCTGGCGGCAGGCCCGGTGCTGTCATATTACGAATTCAAACAGCCAATGAGCGATAGGCTTACCGACGAGGCCTGGCGCCAGCTTCTTGATTCGCCCGACAGACCTGAGAGGCCAACGTGGTGGTTCCAGCAACTTCCGCCGTAGTAAACCACAGGCAAGAGTGAAAGGACAACGAAGTCCATATTAATACAGGTGCGATGCCTATGCGGTCATGATATATTTATTAGTTTTTAGCGGGGCATGAAAATGAAGGAGAAAGTAAAGATTTTGGCAATGGTTCTTATAGCTATTGTGATGGCATCTTCAGCTACAGGAGACATCATCTACGTTGATGCCGATGCCAATGGGACGAATGACGGTTCATGTTGGGCGGATGCCTTCAATTACTTACAGGACGCCTTGGCTACCGCCTGGAGCGGCGACGAAATCCGGGTAGCCGAGGGTATTTACACACCTGACAGCAATTCACGCGATCCCAATGGCAGCGGTGACCGGACTGCCACATTCCAGCTTATCAGCGGCGTAATACTCAAGGGTGGCTTCGCCGGATTTGGAGAACCGGACCCCAATGCACGGGATATTGAGGAGTACGAGACAATACTTAGTGGCGACCTCGATGGTAATGACGTTGATGTAAACGATCTATATGACTTATTGGATGAACCGACTCGCGCAGAGAACAGCTATCACGTGGTAACCGGCAGCAACACCGATTCAAACACAGTGTTAGATGGCTTTACAATAACTGCCGGCAATGATAATCGGTATGGGCTACCCCCAGTTCCAGGTTATCCCCCTGCACGGCTTAGCTATGGTGCTGGGATGTGCAATCACTCAGGCAGCCCGACATTAGCGAACTGTACGTTAATCCGGAATACGGCAAACGGAAGGGGCGGCGGGATGTTCAATGGGGATGAAAGCAGCCCAACTTTGACTAACTGCATCTTCGGCGAGAACTCGGCGGCTGCTGGTGGCGGGATGTGCAATGAGGATGAAAGCAGCCCAACTATTACTAACTGCACGTTCAGTGGAAACATAGCCGAAGGCGAAATGGCCACCGGCGGGGGGATGGGCAATTACAGCAGCAGCCCGATACTGACAAACTGCACCTTCAGCGGCAACTCAGCATCATACGAAGGTGGTGGTATATATAATTACTCAAGCAGTACGAATATAACTAACTGTACATTCGTTGGAAATTCAGCATATGAGAGTGGGGGGGCAGTCTATATTGGTGGAATATCCACCTCGACCCTAACCACCAATTGTATATTTATCTGTAACTCAACAGAATATAGTGGCGGTGCGGTGGTTATCGGGCATTGTAACCCTACGCTAATCAATTGCGCTTTTCGAAATAACAAAACAAAATCTAGAGGTGGTGGGATCTTCTGTTACAGTGGAGCCAGTCCTACGATAATTAACTGCGAATTCATCGGAAACGTAGCGCAAGGGTATGGGGGTGGTATGCACAACGCTGTCTCGAGCAGTCCGACACTAATGAATTGTACATTTACAGGGAATTTGGCCAATAATTCTGGCGGCGGGATATGGAACCGCGGGAATTGTAACCCAAAACTAACCGATTGCATCATTTGGGGAAACGAGGCACGAGAAGGGCCTGAAATTGCAGTAGTGGAAGTTTGGGACGGATCTAATCCCTCAATAGTTACAGTTTCCTATAGTGATGTCCAGGGTGGCGAACAAGACGTTTATATAGGCCCGGGCTGCGCACTTATATGGGGCGGAGGAAATATTGATGCCGACCCATGCTTTGCCAAACTTGGCTATTGGGGAGATAGAGATGACCCGAACATCGTTGTTGAACCAAACGACCCAAATGCCGTCTGGGTCTATGGCGACTATCATCTGCTGCCCGGTTCACCGTGTATTGATTCTGGAGACCCGAATTATATAGCCGAACCGAACGAGAAAGACTTGGACGGTAAGCCACGAATAATCGGCGGCAGAATCGATATGGGTGCTTACGAATACATGCCCTCCATATTGGCCGAGGCCAGGATTATTCCCAGTACCATCAATTTGGCAAGCAAGGGCAAATGGATTATGTGCTATATCCGGCTCCCGGAAGATTACAACGTTGCTGATATTAATCCGAATAGCGTTTTTCTTGAGAGTGAAATACAAGCCCAGTCGTTCTACATCGAAGAACAAAAACAAGTTGCCATCGCTAAGTTCAGACGCGAGGAATTACGGGGTATTCTCAGCATTGGTAACGTCGAACTGACAATCACCGGTCAATTGATTAATGAAAAGGTATTTGAGGGAAAAGACATAATTAGAATTATAGATAAAGGCGGTAAAAAAATGGCAAGGTAGCGGCAGCGAGTGAAATGAAAGGAGGCAATAATTGTGAAATCAGTAAATACAAGCATGCTGGTTTTGTTAGTTGCATCTGGAATGTTCCTCTTAATCAAGCCGGCACTGGCCCCTGGCAAAACTGAGGATAACAGCGTGCGGTAATACTTCATCAGTCGAATCGGCTCGGGTCCAAAGGGCTATGGGCGTCAGGCCTTGGTGCCCCCCTGCCGGGAACCAAGTAAGGCGGGGATTTGATTTTTAAACTCTCAAGATTTTTTCTGCATGTTCTTTTTACTTCGATTTAAAGGCCAATTCAGGCTGAAAGTGCAAGTTTGGCTGTTCGAAGAAAATTTTTTCCTTGAAATTTGGTGAAAATCTGGTATGCTGTTTACGTGAGTTTTCGGCTATCCAGAGAGGAGGATAGCTAAAATGCGTTTCTTTTAGCCCTTCTCCTGAATTACCTGAATACAAGCGAGCCTTTATAATGGACAAAAGCGGAACAATAGATACTTTTTTTCAGGAGGGCAAAAATGCGGGTCAGAGCAAATCTTAAAACATCAGTATTAATGTCTGTATTTTTCTTATCGATGGCGTGCGGCATTGCCGGGGGAAGTACTATATATGTTGATGACGATGCAACCGCCGGCGGTAACGGAGAAAGCTGGGAAAATGCTTACAAGTATCTTCAGGACGCTTTGTTTGCTGCCTCAGGCGGTGACGAAATATTTGTAGGTGAGGGAACTTACAGACCAGACGAAGATTCGGCCAATCCGAGCGGAACGGGCAATCGTCAAGCGACGTTCCAACTCAAAAATGGCGTCGCTCTTAGAGGCGGCTACGCAGGGTTTGGTCAACCAGACCCCGATGCCCACGACCCAAATACACACGAAACCATCCTCAGCGGTGACCTGAACCGTAACGACGTAGGGGGTTTTTACGATCCATCGAAAGATGAGAACAGCTACCACGTGGTTACCGGCAGCGGAACGGATGAGAGCGCTATACTGGATGGTTTCACCATAAGTAGTGGCAAGGCAAATGGACCGCAGCCGCACGTGAACGGCGGTGGGATGTTCAACAATTCCGGTAGTCCAACGATAACCGACTGCACATTCATTGAAAACCACGCCGGCGATTGCGGGGGCGGATTATACAACTGGAATGACAGCAATCCTTCGGTGAGTAATTGCACCTTTAGTAGCAACCTAAGCTATCATGGCAACGGAATGTACAACTACAGCAGCAACCCGGCGGTACTCAATTGCACATTCAGCAATAACCTTGGAGGCGACAGCGGAGCCGGGATGTACAATCGTGACAGCACACCGACGTTGACCAACTGCACGTTCAGCGGTAACTCAAGCTGGAGCGGCAGCGGGATGGGCAACTCGGACAGCAGTCCGATGCTAACCAACTGTGTCTTCAGCGGAAATTCCGCATTGAGTAGCGGTGGTGGTATGCACAACGGGAAAGCCAATATCGGCAGCAACCCGAACTTAGTCAACTGCATATTCAACGACAACTCAGCAGAATTCGGCGGGGGGATATACAACAGGCGGAGCGATCCGACGGTGACCAACAGCACATTCAGCGACAACTCAGCAGAGAACGGCGGGGGAATGTTCAACAGCATGAGTAGCCCGACGCTGACTGACTGCACATTCAGTCG
>SMTZ1_10013549_pt1 | contig 14264 bp, 11 predicted proteins | sample DeeMarSWOR136_30_FD_25667 | JGI IMG/M metagenome (IMG submission 25667) | reverse complement strand
CTCCGGATCCATTAAATACAATGCCGGTGGCTTTTTGGTCACCGGATCTTCTATATGATGACGTATAAGAGCAATAGGAACATTATATGGGGCATCCGATGCAAGCGCTGCAAGTTCATGATCAGCTTCATCTGTCTTTTCCTGATCATCTTTTACTATCAGCCTGTAATTGTGCTTTCCTGCTTCTAAAATTTTGTCTCTATACTTATGCGATGTACCAACTTCATTATAATCTGTATCTGATGGGCCTTTTTTAAAAAAAGTACGTTCCACAATATTTCCTGTAGATCCGGCTGATGAAATGTCAACAGTTTTTCCAATATTGCCTGAAGGAAGTCTTACTTCGAAAGGACCGCTAATAATTGCTTTTAACTCTTCAACCTGGTCATCATCAGGTTCTTCTTCTTCCGGTTCAGTTGGTTTTTTATTACAACTACTTGAAGAAAATAAAGCAAAAAGTTCTCCGACAATCAATCCTTTTAAAAAATATCTCCGCGGCAATTTTATCTTTGAAATCAGGTTATTAAACTGTAAGAGGTGAAAAAGACTCCAAATTTAAATTGAAGGTATACATTGAATCTAGGTGGGATATTATATAAAACTTATAGACCTACACTAATATAATCAATTGTATAACGAAGGCAATAAAAATCTATCCTTCAACAACTGTTCTACTAAAAAAGGGAAATTTTGAACAAGATCTCAGACTATCTGAAAAAACTGTCTCTGATATACCTCTAAAATGCAAAATTTGATGCTGCAGCTATGTCTACGTTAACGAATAAGCAAAAAATAATTAAAAATAATGGTAGGATATTGGTATGGAATTTTGAATCGCTAAAAAGCTCTGTTTTGGCTATTACAGAACCTTATTTTTGTGCAGATTTTGGCTAATTTTCTATTATATATAGTTAACTCGAATTAATAGAATTACCATTTATTTTTCGCGATGGAGTAATATATCTTATTGATTTTAAAGGACGAATATGTTTTAGCCGCATACTCCAAGTAATTCTCAACTTTCCTTTAGGATGGTAATGCAGATTACTCTAATACATAATCAGAAAAAACGAATGACTAAGGGTACTATTACAGATGTTAATGCAAGACATAATATGACTGCTGTGAAGAGAAAATACCTTTTGCCATAACCGGTCAATAGTGAAGAGTCGTAGTATTTATCAACTTCGTTATCTCGATACATAGATAGGAGGCCCTGTAGTAGTTTATTCCTAGTGTTTTTTCCTGTGTATAATGCCGCGATTGCTATACAATTTACAATTATTGCCATAATTATGAAAACAATAAGCACAAAATCATCACTTGAGCTAGCATTCTCAGATGTTGCCTTACTGGCGACTGACGAATTAATAGCCAGTACTATGAGGTTGAATAGAACAGCAGTTACAACGAAAATTGTATCGGTTCGAGAGCTTTGTTGCAACTCGTTTACGATGTGTTGATGAACTTTTTCAATCATAGCATTCTCCTATTTTGATAATAAAATATCACATATACAAAACTGTTTAGTGGGAAATAATTTATGATGTTGATTAACAGAATCAGTATTCTAATAAAAAAGACTATTTTGTACTCTTATAAATTGTTCTAATTTTTATATTAAAACACACAAAAACTTTGACGCGGCTAACTACTGTTTAACCCACTAAATGTGATAAAATTTATAGATGTGAGGAATATAAACATTTCTCCCAGTAGAGAAAATAAAATAATTCTTTGGTAAATAAATTTAATATTTAAAATCTACCCCTTAAAATTTCACACGATTTTTTAAACAAAATAGAAATAAACTACCTCTAAAATTTTCTCACAATTTTTTTAAATAAAAAATAAAAGGTACCCCCAAAAACCTGACAGAGAAAATTCAACCTGTTTGGAATCCGGCCGAAAATCTCATGCGGTATAGACATTTTTTTTCGGCGATCCATGAAAAAATTATTTTGGTACATAATGTTCTATTATGTAAACTAAGTCCTAACTCTTTTATAATCAGCATATTAAGCCCATTCATTAGGAATTACACTATTTTCAACAATATAATATATTTAAACCCTTAATTTTACAATAAAAAACATTATTATATGACTCTTTGTCACTATTTAAAAAATAAAATATCTTCTTATTCCTGCTTGAATTATTCATTCTTCGGACCACCGGGGATCTTAAAATCACAGAGAGGCGATTGAAAGATGGTTTCTTTACAGTTTTTTTCACATACACTTTAAAACAATATGCATGATAATAACAAGATTAGTTTAAATATATTATATATTTTTAAAAGTATTAATTCTCTCTGAAAATTGATCTACTCCCAAAAGTGTATTATCCTCTTAGAAATAATAATCAGTTTATAGAATTAATGAAATTTATCTTCAGGGCAGTAAAGACAAAACTATCTGACCAGCAGCATCTTCTTCACATCTTGCCACTCAGCTGCCTCAATCCTGTAAAGGTATATTCCTGAAGATAGATTCTGCCCGTTAAATTCTATTTCATGATAGCCGGTGGGCATGGATTTGTTGAGAAGAGTTTCTATCTTTTGGTTGATGATATTGTATCTCTTTATTATCCGCCTTTTTGAAGGCACCCCTAATGACGGGGCAATCCAAAAAGGCGAGAAAAAGTGCTTGTGCGCCCTTCGGCAGGCTCAGGGCGACATTACAAGGCCATGCTGAGTCCCGCTTTGCGGGAAAGCATGCACAGGCTTCGCACCGAATTTAATGAGGTGCTCACCATAGGTTATAAATAAAAAAAATGGCGAATTTTATGTTTGAGTTCGCCGAGACTTCGCGGGTCGAGTTTATCCTGAGTAACTCGGGACGCCGCGGTTTTTGCTTCTTTTTGCCAAGACAAAAAGAAGATATTAACGGATTAAAACAAAAAACTTAATTTCATGCATTTTCAACAATTCCATCGCTCCAAGCGATGAAATCGTTTTAAGTTAAAATGCTGCTTTCCCCTTGCTCCTAAAAGAATTCTAAATCATTATAAAATGTTTCCCCTGTAATTGCTTTACATAACCCAACAATTCTAAGGTCAATAATACCGATAATATCTCGGGTGAGGTCTTTTTTGTCTGCAGAACAAGTTCATCTATGTGACGCGGTTGGTCAGATAGTAATTGATAAATCTCTTTTTCCACACCCTTGAGCTGCGGTACCTCTTTTTCCCGGGCTGGAATATCCTTATTCAGCTGCCCTCCTAATTCTCTTAAAATGTCACCGGTGCCTTGCACCAATGTGGCTCCTTCTTTTAATAGCTGGTTGGTTCCTGTGCTTTTACCCGAATTAATGGGTCCGGGGACGGCAAAAACTTCTCGATTTTGCTCTAAGGCCTGAAATGCGGTGATCAAAGCACCACTTTTCATGCCGGCTTCTGTAATCAGGATTCCTAGACTCATACCGCTGATGATGCGGTTTCTCCTGGGAAAATTTCCCGCATCGGGTTTCGTGCCCACGGGATATTCACTCACCAGAACACCCTGCCTGGCAATTTTCTCAGACAGTAGTTTATTTTCCGGGGGATAAACCTGAACCAGACCCGATCCCAGCACGGCAATGGTACGCCCGCCACTCTTCAATACGGCTTGATGGGCAATGGGGTCAACACCACGGGCTAAACCACTTACAATGGTAAATTTATTGCCCGCCAATTCCCTGCTAAACTGCTCTGTAATAACTCTGCCATAGTGCGAAGGCATTCTCGTTCCAACAATGCCTATGGCCAGATTATCCTCTTCGCTAAACTCCCCTTTTACAAATAGTAACGCCGGTGGATCATAGATCTTTTTTAAACGTGGGGGATATTCTTTATCCCAATACGATATGATCTTAATATGATGCTCTGAAATGAATCGCAGCTGTCTCTCTACAAAATCAGGGTCGACTTCCTTTTTAATTTTGATTGCAGTGGCTCTTTCGATACCGGGAACGCGTATTAACTTTTGCATGGGAGCATCCAACACAGCCTGAACCGAGCCCAGAATAGAAATCAGGTTGCGCATACGTCCTGAACCGATTCCGGGTATGGAACATAATCGCAGAAGAGCCATATGCTCAGAATCTATCATGACTCATCATCCGTATCTAAGATATGAATTAACTTGTAGAACTCATCTTTTAACAAGTCTAAATTCTTATCCGCGATAGATGAGATGCTGATTATGGTGAAGTTTTTATCAAAGCGCTTTACTTTCTCCCCGGGATCTTGAATATCTATTTTAGTTAACACAATAATAAAGGGTTTTTGCACAAGTATCTTACTAAAGGCACTTAGCTCTTGATATAATATCTCAAACGTTTTTTCCGGCTCCTCTTCTGTAACCTCTATCAAAAATGCCAGGGCTCTTGTGCGTTCAATATGCCTTAGAAATTGGTGCCCCAATCCTTTTCCGGCATGGGAACCTTCAATGATTCCTGGTATGTCTGCCACAACATAACTCTTAAAATCGCGGTATTTTACGATTCCCAAATTTGGCTGCAACGTGGTAAAAGGATAATCAGCGATTTTGGGGTGTGCTGCCGATATCTTCGATAATAGAGTCGATTTACCTGCATTGGGAAAGCCGACCAGCCCAATATCGGCTATCAGTTTTAATTCTAACTCCAATGTTTTTTCTGCACCTGGTTGTCCTACTTCCCACTGGCGAGGTGCCTGATTCGTGGAGGTTGCAAAACGGGCATTACCCCGGCCACCCCTGCCTCCTTTTGCCACTATAAAATATTCTTTGTCTTCAACCAAATCACAAATTATCTCTCCCGTATCACCATTTTTTACCAATGTACCCATTGGTACTTTTATTTCTAAATCTGCACCGCTTTTGCCATGTTTATTAGCGCCCTTTCCGTGTTCTCCTCTCTGGGCACGATACTCGCGTTTATATTTAAAGTCAATCAAAGTATGGAGATTACGTTCTGCTATAATGATAATGCTACCCCCCCTGCCTCCATCCCCGCCGTCAGGACCGCCTTTGGGTACACCCTTTTCTCTGCGGAAGCTCACACATCCGCTGCCGCCCTGGCCAGCTTTGACATGGATTTTAGCATGATCAATAAACATATAAAATGATTATTTAGGGGTGAAGATGGTGTAAACGTGGTATTTTAAATTGAATTATAAACTACCGAAAAATCCAAAACGATGCGTTGCACCCAGGTCACCAAAGGACGAAAAACTATAATCGAAACGATAAACCTGCCACAGCAAGCCAAATCCAAGCGAAACACCGGCAAAACCGGCACCTTTCCCAGTATCCAAGCCCTGATGCAGGTCATTATCATAACCCAGGCGCAGGCGTAACATTTGCGACAATGTAAATTCCCCACCTATTGAGAACTTTTTGAGACGATCCCAAATTGAATCTTCTCTAATATTAAGATCATTTAAGCTGGCATTGAATTCAAGAGGAAGGTGAGCTAACTTTTTTGCAAAACCGATACGTAGACTTAAAGGTAAGCTTTCTTTTGTATCAACAAACGCTGAAAGTGCCGCACCAACATTAAGCAGCGAAATTCCAAAAAAGAGATCTTGTTCAAAAGGAGCTTCGTAGAGCAAACCAAAATCAAAGGCCAGGGCACTGGCTGTCCAGGCATCAATTTTAGAATTAATAAATTTTAATGATACTCCATAGGAAAAATATTGCTCCAAAACATCGGCATAAGATACAGCGATTGCAATATCATTAGCCCCATAAGAACGGCCGGTTTTCTGCGCAAATTCATCTGTCTCATCAAAGGCGCCGTAATCAAAATACAGAATGGCAGCACTAATCTGGCCTAAATTGGGTAATCTTTGAGTATATCCGGCCTGCCCACCATTTATATCTAATAAATAACTCATATAATTCAAGCTCAATTGGCGTTCAGAGGTATATGCCAATCCAGCAGGATTGTGGAAAACACCATTTATATCACCCCGCATGGCAACAAATGCACCACCCATGGCACTTGATCTGGCACTAAAATCCGTTCTTAAAAACTCAAATCCCGATGTACCATTTCCTGCCAGCAGTTGTGACGTAACAAAGATACAGATTAACCATATGATATGCTGTCTATATTTCATGAATTTCCTCACACTAAAATGCTTTTTTCAATTTTACCCCTTAATGGTCGATAAGTTCAATGACTCACTCAACTTATTGCCATGTTTCATTAAAAATTTATCAAAATCAACCCTTTGTGCATTAACCAGTGGTTGGCCTAAATTAAATTTAATTCTTCTAACATGGACTTTACTTTTTTTGCAGTTTCTTTACCTGAATCAATCAACGTAATATGCTGGCCGGCTTCCTCCTGCAATAAATCCTTTATCACCGGGTAATGAGTACAACCCAATATTATCGTATCGATCCTATGTTCAAGCAGAGGTTTCAAATATTTCCTTATCGTTAAGCGTGTAATTTCTTCACTTATCCATCCTTCCTCTACCAATGAGACTAACAGGGGGCAAGGTTGTCCCCATACCTCTATTTCCGTATTAACCGCTTTGATCATTTGGCTATAGGCGTTGCTGTTGATCGTTGCGGTCGTACCTATTATACCAATTCGCTTGTTTTTTGTTATTTGTACAGCCGCTTCCACACCAGGGGCAATTACACCGGTGACAGGAATCGTTAAATAAGACTTCAAGGTATCTACCGCCACCGCCGATGCCGAATTGCATGCCACTACCAAAAACTTGATATCATACTGTTCTAAAAAAAGTGTATTTTCCAAGGAGTACTGTTTAATTAACCTGTCTGACTTCGTACCATAAGGTAGGCGTGCGGTATCACCAAAATATACTAAATTTTCGTTAGGTAACAACTTAATCAGCTCTTTCACAACCGTAAGTCCGCCAATTCCGGAATCGAATATACCTATTGGATTATCCATAATTGCGCTTAAATCGACCTTTCAATATCCTCTTTATATTGCTTAAAACCGTTAAGAATGCCTTCAGCAATCTTTTTTTGCGTTGTTGATTTTTTTAATAACAGCTCTTCATGCTTGTGCGAGATGTAGCCCGTTTCAATTAATATATTGGGCATGGTTGCACCAACCAATACCCAAAACGGACCTTGTTTGACACCGCGATTGGACATGCCTAATTTATCCAATTTGCCCTTTAACGAATTTTGTACTTGAGATGCAAGGTACTGACTCTGTTTCACGTTGGCACTTTGCATAAGCGTCGCTAATATAGGACCCAATCCCTCATAACGCTCGCGATCTTCACTTTCCTCAAATTGTATGGCTGAGTTCTCCTTTAATACCACGTCGGTTGCCCTTTCATCTTTATCTGCACTCAAAAAATATGTCTCAAATCCACTTATGCTTCGACTTCTATTGCTATTGCAATGAATGCTGATAAAAATATTGGCGTCAACATCATTAGCGATTTTGGTTCTCTTCCACAAGGGAATAAACACATCTTTATTCCGCGTATAAACTACATTCACCTCGGGCATCTGTTCTTCAATCATTCTACCCAATGCAAGCGTAATGGGCAGCACAATATCTTTTTCACGTGCTTTACTGTATCCAATTGCACCCGGATCTTTACCTCCATGTCCCGCATCAAGCACAACGGTATCGATTAGCCAGCGTTTCTTCTGCTCCTCCAAATCATTTTTAACTTGTTCCCTGTCATCCTCCCGGGCTAAGGTTGCGCTGGTTCTTAAATTAATAAATAAATTGTTGCTATCCTCATTCAATACCAGGTCTTTACTAATGATATCTTTTTTCAGTTTAAATGCAATTGAAGCCGTTTCTCCGAGTTGAAATCCTTCCACTTTAGAAATTATACCCATACCCGCTATAGCCGAAATGCTCTCCTTATCGATTTTACCACCATAAATATCTATGTGAAAATAACCGTTTCGAATATCAAGGACGATATCCTTTTCATTAAATCTTCTTGTGGTAAAAACTTCTATCAAAGTGCCGTTCTCTTTAGGAGAAATACGCAATCCGGTGATGTTTACTTCTAAGAGTTCTATACTAAGCCGCTGTGCGGTTTTGTCATGAGACATTTTTAAAATGGTATATTTATTGAGAATGGTTATAAAATAGTCGATAGGTACCCAGATCTCCTCCTCATGCCATTGACACTCCAAAGGGATTTGAAGCATTTGATCGTTTAGCTTAACAAAGGTATTATCCGCAGTAAACGTAATGCGATCTTTCTCCACATAAAGCACGGTTTTGCGCTTCTGTTCATTGGTGTAAAATCCATAATGCATAGCCTGGGCAAAATCCTCGACAGATATATAATCGTAATTCCATTTGTGCCATATCGGTATTTCTGCCTCAATTCGGTAAGTTTGAGAAAAAATCCTTAATGCATCAGGTTGCACATTTTTTTTAAATTTTGCCAGGAGATTATGCGGGAATGTAAGACAGGATGATATTAAATAGGCTAAATTTATTATAAATTTCCGGCGAAGCATCTCTTTATATTAATTTTTGGGTTAAAAATTACTCAAATTTATCCTATGATTCAATTAAATTATAAAACCTGATATGTTAAAAAATAAATACAAAAATAGTGCCATAAAATCTATAGTTAGTTTTAAGGCAGGAAAATGAGGGATATTATAATCGTTTTAAATTTTTCTTAATCCATTCCTGTATCCCGGTATAATTTGGATAGCGACGTTCAGCATACCTAAATTCTTTTGTATGTACCTTCTTAACGCCCTTAGCTGTCCTTCCGGGAATTTTAATGTGCAACATCTCATGAAAAACTAAATATCTAACCACCTCTTTGGGGACACGCGCAGTATCAAATATTTGGCTGATTACTAATAAATTTCGACGAGGATCATAAAATCCCAATCTGGTATAGCTTTTTCTTTTACTCCAACCGACTATTTCTACCTCGAGCTCATTGTCGAAATTAGAGACATTGATTTGATCAAATATTTCTCTGAGATCGTATACCTTTCCCTTAGCCCTGTAATTTACCACAGCAGTGTGATTAATTCTGCGTTCTTGTCGCGGCAGTTGATGTAAATATTCATTATATATATTACGAATTTCCGTGCTGACTTTGTGCTTATATACTCTGGCTAGTAATAATAGAGCTAATACCTGTAAGATGTGAACAGGTGCATTTTGAAGTTGCCTACTTACTTTTGCCCGGATAGAGAAAGGGGTCCATTCTATAATGTGTCTGAGTGTCCGAAAAGGATAAAACTCAGCGCTTATTCGTTGATATTTTTTGGGAAAATAGACACGTTGGATATCATTAAAAATCTTTGTCAGTTTGTGGTTGTCCATATTGCTGGTTCCGGTTGTGTTAACCTCAACGCGATTCGCGAATGCTTGCTGCCGGAAGGTTAAGATTATTTAAAATATTCTTCTCCTATTCTGTTGTCTCTTCATATAGATCATTGATATCACAGGATGCAACTTCGACTAAAAACTGTCCAATCTGTTCAGTTATATATTTCAGGTAAGTTTTTCCCTTTTCCGCAGTGGCATGTTTTGGATTCCCAATTCCGGTATCTTTGCTCACTGCAGGCCATTCCCTTTGTGCCCAGGCCCATCCCGCCTTAATAGCATGAAATTTAAATTTTTTGGCCTTACCTTCTCCGGCTTCATCAAGCGGTAATACCAGCTCAGGTGCGATATGCAGCATATTGCTGGTCTCCATCTCACCGCCATGATCCCCGGGCTCTTCAAAAAGTTTTGTCTCAGGCATAATTTTATACCAATTCAGAGTGGCAATAAACATCGATTGATAATTGGGTTGAATTTCTCTAATCATCTGTCTGAAATCATTACCGCCATGACCGTTTATAATGACCAGCTTAAATATACCCTGTCTGAAAAGCGTATCGACGATATCAAAAAGTAGTGCACCCTGGGTACTGGGATTCATATTTATAACAAGAGGTATATCGAGTTGGCCGGTATTGACACCGAAGGGTATCGTTGGCAAGACCACGACTTTAGCCCCTTTTTCCCAAGCAATTCGTGCTGCCTCTGCAGAAATATAATCAGATTGGATATTATCCGTGCCATAAGGTAAATGATAATTATGGGCCTCTGTCGCTCCCCAGGGTAATACCGCAACTTGATAATCGATCTGTTTCACGGTCTTCCAGGTACTGTTGGATAAAATATAGGGAAGAAGTCTCATAGATCACCTTTCGCGTATGTTGTTTTATTGCCTGCATATAGTGCTCCTAAGGTCAGCGCTTACTTCTGGACCAATTTATCCAAATATTGGCGCATCTCTCCTACGACCTCAATGCTGTGTGTTCTTTTGTTCGTTTCAAGATCGATATAACTGACAGATGGCAATAGAGATACAATCCTTTTCAGGTTTTCAGGTTCGTGTAATTTATCCTTTGATGCGCCAACTATCAGAGTAGGAACTTTTATGTCTGGTAGCAGATCCCAGATTTCATATTTACAAAGGGTTAATACCGCTTTTTTCAACTTCCAGGGATCCCCTGCATCAAGCGCATCGCAATACTTTTCATATTGTTCATAATCACTCTGCACATCCAGACGAAACGTCTTAAGATACCATTTTACCACCGGTCTGAACGAGAAATAGAGAGGTGGATAAAAAACCTTAATAAATGCCAACCAGCCTTTTGGTACACGAAACACTGCATTGGGACCGATCAAAATAAGACATCGCGGTTTGTGGGATAAAAATCGATAGCAGTCAATTATGGTTGTTGCACCCAGTGAACTTCCGAATAACAGGTACTCCTGGCTTTTTAATCGGTAATAATCGATCAAGTATACGATATCCTTGCCGCTTGCTTCCACACTATATGCTACTTTTCCTTTAACTTTGGAGGAAATTTTTTCTCTTGTTTCAATATAATAAATCTTAAAATCCTTGGTCATTTCCCTTAATACTTCTTTCCAACCCTTTATCAGCGAAACCCAGCCAGCCACAAATACAACAGCAGGTTGCTTATTTTGTACAGGTGGTGTGAATGTAATAACCCTTAAAGACACATTTGGCGTCGTCGGCATCATTTCCTCTTTAAACTGAGCCGCCGGCGCACAATATTCACATAAATTATCCATAATTATACTTTTTCAAATCAGAGAGAGTCCCGGTTCATTTGGGCATACCATTTTTTATTGCGCTTATAAATATTCTGAAATGATTTAAATAAATTGTCATAGAGCGCACGATTTTCAGGATTGGGATAGAAAGTATTTTCAATCTTAATATATTTTTTTATATCTTCAAATGAATCAATGTATCCTAAAGTCATACTTGCCAATAGGCCAACCCCTTTAGCTCCTGCATGTTGTGCATCAGAAATCTGGTTAATTTTCCGATTTGTAATATCGGCAATAATCTGGCACCAGATATCACTTCGTGCCCCACCCCCGATAATGTTCAATTGATCGACTTTGTTATACAAATGCTCCAGCGTCTCCATCGCCCAGCGTGTATTAAAGGCCACACCTTCAAATACTGCCCGTACAATATGTTCACGAGAATGATTTAAGCCTAAATTAAACAAACCACCGCGAACATAATCATCGTCAAGCGGACATCTTTCACCAAAAAGCCAGGGTGTAAATATCAACCCATTAGCACCGGGCCCGGCATCCTGTGCCATTTGATCCAGTATGTGATAAATTTCATTTACTCCCTCTTCTTCCAGAAGCATTTCTTTATGATATAATACTTTATTTTTAAGCCACTCAAGACATAAACCGGCTGTCTCCTGATGCGCCAGACCTAAATAATATTTTTCTGGGTAGGTACTCCCGACACAACCTGTATAGTGGGCTATATCGATCTTTCGCCTGGTAAAATGCCCTGCTACCCAACCACTTGTTCCCAGGCTGATATGCAATTCACCTTCATCAATAGCACCCGAACCAAGTGCTGCGGAACTCAAATCACCGGCGCCATTGATAATTGCCGTACCAGGTTTAAGTCCGATCATCGCAGCTGCTGTTTCAGTAATAGTACCCACCACCGCAGAGCTTTCTTTCACTTCAGGTAGTTTATTGCACTCAATACCAGCCAGTTTACATAATGCAGGATGCCAGCGATTGCGATTGTTACGTGTATCCAATAACCACCAGATCACCGCCAAATCCACAGAAGTAACAATATTTCCTGTCAGCTGGTAGATTATAAAATCCTTGGCATCAATGAATTTATAGGTAGCGTTGAATATATCCGGCTCTTTTTCCTTTAACCAAAGCATCTTTCCGATCTGATCTTTACCCGTATGCCCCGGTGTACCGCCGGTTATTCTCAGGAAACGTAGAAGTTTGAAAATATTATAACCCTTAACACGAGGTAAGGTCCATAATCTTCTTCTAATAATATCTGCCGCTCTGCCGTCAAGCCAGGTCATCGCTGGCGTTAATGGTTTTCCTTCCCGTGATATTGGTATTAACGTTTGCATAAGGGTTGAAAATGTCAGTCCAACGACATTTTCAACCGCTATCTGGTTTTTCTTTATAACTGATTTTGTGGTATCACAAACAGCTCGCCACCAGTCAAACGGATCTTGCTCGGCATAACCTGGATGAGGATGGTATAAGGGATATTCCTGTTTTGCTGTACCAATGATATCACCATAAATGGTCATCAGAACAGCTTTATTGGAGCTGGTACCCATATCATGGGCAATGATATATTTATCCATCAATGCTCAATACCTTTGCACCACGAATTTTGCTCTCTTTAAGTTCGATTAATGCCTGGTTTGCATGCTGTAGAGAATATTCCTGAAACTCAGGTTGAATTGGAATCTGGGCAGCCAGTTGTAGAAACTCAGCGACATCCTGCCTGGTAACATTGGCAACGCTTTTGATCTCCTTTTCCTGCCAAATGTGTTCCGGGTACTCTATTTTTAAAAGATGGTCTTTATCTCCCGATTCTTTTCGTATGGCATTGATAACCAGCCTTCCGCCGCTTTTTAAATTTTTTAAAGCTTCAACAATTGGTTTCCAGGCAGGGGTTGTATCGATTATACTGTTTAACTTTTCCGGCGCTTGCTCTTCCGTATCGCCTGCCCATACTGCCCCTAATTCCCTGGCAAAAATTCGTTCTTTTTCACTCCGGGCAAATACAAAAACGTTCGTATTTGGATATTTATGCCTGACCAGCTTTAGCACCAAGTGTGCCGACGCACCGAAACCAGTCAAGCCTAAATTTTGACCATCTTTCAGGTTTGTTAATCTCAAGGAGCGATATCCGATGGCACCGGCACATAAGAGCGGCGCCGCTTGGGCATCCGAAAAAATGGCCGGTATGGGAAAGGCAAAGTCTTCCGGGACAGTCATATATTCTGCATAACCCCCATTGGCATCTCGACCAGTCGCCATGAAAGAAGGGCATAAATTTTCCTTACCATCCAGGCAATATTCGCACTTCCCGCAGGCAGAAAAAATCCAGGCAATACCTACGCGATCACCTTCTTTAAATCTATTAGCCCGGGTACCACATTTTTCAACTCTACCTACAACCTGGTGCCCGAGAATAACTGGGAATTTTGCAGGGGGTGTTCTTCCTTCAATCTCATCCAGCTCAGTATGACACACTCCGCACGTTGTTACTTTGAGCAAGATTTCTTTTTCACGGGGCTCAGGAACGGGCAAATCCATTAATACAAGGGGCTTTTTTTCTTTACTGAGATCACAAATTTGTTTTAATACCATAGCTCGCATGGTAAAACACCTAAATCTCACTGGTCATGATAAAGAGCGGCTTCATTTCAAAACTTTTATAATGCGGACGCAATCTTTGGGTGTTGTAATGATCTTTGATATTGACCAGTTTCTTGGTGCTGGTGATGACTTCAATGGGCACATTATCATATCGTCCATTCTTAAGCACAACCAATCGTCCATGAATACCATGTAAAATTAAATCCAGCGCCAGTGTTCCATAAGCCATGGGTACAATTGAATCGATGGCATCCGGGTCACCACAGCGCACCAGGTAGCCTAATTTCTGATTGATTACATTGATCCGTTTACCGCTATTGAAATTCGATGATAACTCTTTTACCTGTGCAGAAACCAGATCACCGATACCTCCCAGTTTTTTATGCCCGTAAGCATCTGCCGCAGTATCCTCAAAAATCATTTCACCACCTTTAAACATGGCACCCTCGGATACCAGAGTAACAGCATATTTACTTGGATTTCTATTTCTATCATGAACTAATAGCTCGGTCAGCTGTTCGATATCAAATTTATATTCTGGTATAACACAGCGATTTGCGGCGCCGGCCATTGTAGGTAACATGG
>SMTZ1_10004349_pt1 | contig 14264 bp, 11 predicted proteins | sample DeeMarSWOR136_30_FD_25667 | JGI IMG/M metagenome (IMG submission 25667) | reverse complement strand
CATTTCAATTTCCAATCTATTTCTCATGTTTTTAAACACCCATAATCAGTCTCCTGGTGCTTTAGATAATGCTTCAGGAATGGCAGTTGTGTTTGAATTAAGCAAATTTTTCAAAGAGCAACCTCTTAAAAATTTCAATATATGGTTTTGCCAATTTTCTGCCGAAGAATTAGGTACAATGGGTTCTAGAGTATTTGTTAATAATTATGGAACTCAATTTGTGAAAGGAAGAATATTTCAGATTAATTTGGATATGATCTCCTGTGCTACTCAAAAGAACAATAGAGTTGAATATTTAAAATCATATGGTGTTTTGCTAAGAAAAAAAATTGCACCTTTGCTAAGTAGATACATAGATATAGCTGCAAAAGAAGAAAATGTAAAAATAAAAGGATTTCATTTGTCAATAGGTGCCCACACTGATTCAGTTCCTTTTCATCTAAGAGGTTATGATTCAGTAGATCTCGTCACTAGAGATGGCGCAAAATATGCACATAGTAGTATAGACACCATTGATAAAGTAGATCCTAAAACATTAGTAGAGGCATGTTTGATTGTGCAAAAAACCGTCTTAATGCTTGATAATGATTTTGAAATATTATGTAAAAAACAAGAATTATTTTGTGAAGAAAATAGAAAATAAAATATGAATTTCACATTAAATCTTCTATTTCTTTTTGGATTTCTTCTATCCTTTTTTTTGATTTTAATAGGATTCTGGTTTTTCCATACTTAATGAACCATCTATTAAATCGTTCTTCTATTGTTACCTCCCGTATTCCAGCCATATGTTTATCTGCGAGGCATATAATTTTTTCCTCCAAGGTCTTAGGAAGATAATCTTTATTAGGGAGACCCAATTCTTTGGCTTCTTGGGCTGATAACCCTCCCAATATGTGTCTTTCGCAAATTCTAGCAAGTTTTTCAGAAAACCCTCTTTCTCTTAAGATTTTTCCTCCTATTAAAGCATGATTAAATCCATGTGTAGTTGTTCTACCGATATCGTGTAATATCGCACCGATTTCGATCAGATTTTTATCAACTTTAGCTTTAGTTATTTTATTGGCAATCTCTAACGCTTTATCAGCTACTCTTTCAGAGTGTCGCCTTACTGAATGTTGAATTTTAAGCATTCTTAGTAATTCTAATGCAAATTCCCGATCTGGTAAAATTTCTTCTTTTTTACCCATTATTTTTCATAATTAAATAATGAACTTTAAGTTTTGGTTGTCAATTAAGTCAACAAACAACGAGACAATATTTTATGAACAAAACTAATATAAATTATTAGAATTAATTGAATTTATATTATGAAAAATAGCATATGGATATTGGAAAAATGAATGTTCTAATAGAATTCTTCGTATGGGCCAGTTATTAATCCTCCAATTAAACCTCCAATAAATGCTCCAAGAAAAGCACTTATGATCCCACCAAGAGTTTCAGTTAATTGAGGCCCCTGAAATAATGCCATTAGATCTTCATAAGAAATTATATTTAAAATGATCCAAATTAATAAATCAAGGACTACAACTAATAAACTAGCAATAATCCCTCTTCTCGAACCTTTTGCTATAGTCCCACTAATATATCCTATAAATAACCATGCTAAAAGCTGTGGGGCGAAGAAACCATAGATCGTTATTGTTCCGGAAAAAAATCCAATAATATCAAATTTAAAATTTGCACCAATTAAATCAGTCATAGCTTTTAATAAATTGTTACCAACATTTATTCGAATTTCGGCGAAAAGACTTTCCATATGAAAGAAGAACACGGTAAAAAAGCTCAAGATAATGCCTACAAAGATTCCAATAATTAATCGAGTAGAAGCCATTGCTTAAACCATTATAGAATTAGACTTATATATTTTAAATATAACAGATATATTTATAATTAAATTCATTATGCTATATTAATACTTTAGTTCTTAAGGATTTAGAAAAATTCTCCTAATAAAATATTAAAGTTATCCTATATTCAATCAAATATTCATCAATTTTTTTAAATGCTCTATTACATTTATAAGATCAATTTGTAAAAAATATCGATAAGGCTATTAAATTGGCTAGAAAGAAGAAGAAACCTGAAGAAAAAGAAGCTGAAAAAAAAAATGATACCTTTGAGGATTTTGACGAAGATTTTGAGGTCGATTTTGAGGAAGATTTGGATCTTGAAGAAGAACTTGAACTATTAGATACTGAAAATATTGAAGCAGTTGAATTAAAAGAAGAATTAATTGATAAAGATGAGGAAAGAAAGCAGCTATATTTAAGTTGCGGAATTCACATAGGTACTAAACTATTAACTGGAGATGCTCGAAGATTTATTTACAGACAAACTAATTATGGATTGTATGTAATAGATTTAACAAAGACAGATGACCGATTAAAAATCGCAGCGAAATTTTTAAGTAAATATATTGAAGAGGGTAGTGAAAGAGTAATAGTAACATCAGTTAGAAGATATGGAAAAGAACCAATTAAAAAATTTTGTGAAGTTTTAGGTTGCAAAGCTGTTACTACTCGTTTTATTCCAGGAAGTTTAACAAATCCGCTCATTGATACCTATATAAAAGATGCTAGTGTTGTTGTGATAGTAGATCCACATGCAGATAAAGTGATTTTACGTGAAGCTAAATTGGCTCGGATTCCAGTTGTCGCACTTTTTGACACAGATGACATTCTCACTGGAATAGATCTTGCGATTCCTGCTAATAATCGTGGTAAAAAAGCTTTGGGATTAGCATTTTGGCTTTTAGCAAGGCAGATTATGTTAGAGCTTGGTAAGATCTCAAGTGAAGATGAATTTCCTTATACTTTGGAAGAATTTACTTCTAAAATTGTTCCTGTCTATCGACAAGATCAATAAATAATCTGTATAACTTATTAATTATTCATATTTCTACTAATCACATTTTATTTCTTATTAGTTTAATTCTTAACCTTTTAAATTATATATTATAAATTTTTAACTGAAAATCAATTACTTTTACATGAAGTATACACACTAATTATGATAAGATCTTCATGAGAAAAATAATAGCATTTAGCGGAAAAGGTGGTGTAGGGAAGACCACATCTCTAGCACTATTCTTAAAGTATATTTTAGAAACAAAAAATAAACTTGATATTTTAGTTATAGACTCTGATCCTGATGCTAATATTGCAGATGTCATTGGAGAAGAGGTCAACTTCTGTGATACTATTGGTGGAAAAATGAAAATTCTAAAAGATAAGATCCAACAAAGGCAATTGCCCTTAGATGTACCAAAGAATCAAATTATTGAAGGTGATGTCTATGATTGTCTCATAGAAATGAATGATTTTGACCTTTTGGAAATGGGAAGACAGGAAGGTGAGGGTTGTTATTGTTATATTAACTCTGTATTAAAGAATGTAATTGACACGCTTTCTAAAAACTATGATATTACACTTCTGGATTCTCCCGCTGGACTGGAGCATTTTGCGAGAAAAACTGGGAGAAATGTTACTGATTTAGTAATAGTGACTGATCCAAGCAAAATGGGTATTCACACTATGAGTCGCATTTTAGAAATTACAAAGGAATTAGATTTAAGATTCGAGAATATCTGGATTCTTGGAAATCGCTTTCCAGAGAACCTGAGAGAGATTCTTGAAAATCAAATCAAGATATTAAATGAAAAGAATGTACACTTATTAGGGTTTATTTCTAATGATGATGAGATTAGCAAAATTAATTTGATAGGTGGAAATTTACTTGATTTACCACAAAATAATTCCTCTTATCAAGAAGCGAAAGAAATTTTTGCGAAAATAATCTGAAATAACAGATAATTGTTAAATATTGTTTCTTATAACTTTTTTCTTCATATTTAAATAAATGAGCCCAGATATACATATAAAACATAATCCTATGAAAATTAGAAGCATAATTAACTGTCTGATAAGAACAGGACTACCAGTTGAAGATGAGCTTACAACATAACTACGTGTGAATATATTATTGATAATAAAAAAAATACATAATACAGAAATTATAATTATAATTTTGAATGTCGCTATAAAAGTTTCTTGTTTTATAATGATTCTCTACCTGAGTTTTAAGATTGAAATACTATTGGATTGATAAGAAATTAAGAAATTTATACTTTATTGTATAAATAATTGGTTTAATAATATATTAAAAATAATCATTAATCCTTTTATTTCGAAAGCGTTTTTCAACACCACCTCTCATCCCTGGTAATCTATAGCATTTATCAGGTATCATTTTATTAAAGAAAGTTTGATTTTCTCTCTCAGAAATAAACTGTGAATTGTATAAAGTTTCAAAGATTTTTTCTCCAGAAAATTGTATATCATTGAAATATGGAATATTTGGACGATCATTGCTAACTTTTTCCACGATTTTTTTCAGTGGAGAATTAAATTCCTTAATTATCCCTTTTTCATCAATTATTGTAGTTTTAATAGTCTGTTCATTATATAAACAAATTACACATTCAGGCCATCTTTCATGAAAATAATTTAATACAAGATCTATTACTCTATGTTTGAGTGAAACTACTCCATATAACACACCATGATTATTAATTTCTGTTCGCGTAAACTGTTTAGCACGATATGCTTCAGTGGATACTTCTCGCATCATACAATTGATTTTCTTTGCGATGGGGTTACCAGAATTTCGTAAGATAACTTCAGGAATTTTTTTTATCTGTTGATTTAAAAATGGAGTGAAATCACGATGACGGGGAAGATTTCGTATCAACTCTTCATGTGAATGCCCTCTTGCGCAACCAACAACTTTCAAAGGATCTTTATCGTCTCTTTCTTTTTTCATATAATTTCTCACGGTGCGATTTTATTATCATTTGTATCAATAAATTTGTTAAGAGTGGTTTGGTTTTGTCCATTAATCACTAGGAATGGTTCAGCTCTTTTTAAAACAACTCCAACTGATTTAAGATCTTGTCGACGATTAAATACAAAATTGCTTGTTCTTAAATTAATTATCCGTTTAGCTGAAATTGGACCAATACCTGGTATTCGGAGTAGCTCTTGATAAGTTGCTGAATTTGGATCAACTGGGTCATGATCCTTAAAGTACCGTCTTGCTAAGAAGATTTTTGGATCCCCTTTTGGCAAATTACCCTCTTCGGTAAGAATTTCTTTTAAATCCTCCAACTTATAATGATAGATTCGTAAGAGCCAATCACTTTGATACAGGCGATGTTCCCTAGATAATGGAGCTGGATGCTTACCCTCTAAAGGTGTTCCTTCGATGGGGATAAAAGATGAAAAATAAGCTCTTCTAAGATCAATTTTCTTATAACCCCAATCAATCCTTTTAAGTAGATCGTAATCAGTTTCATTTTCTGCGGCACCGACTACAAACTGAGTGGTCTGTCCACTATTAAGAATTGGAGCACCGTCCCATCGAAATTTTTTGTATCCATCTTCTCGTCGGTCTTTAATCATTTTTTCTTGGTACTTTAAATGATTGTCTTGATTTTTATCCCTCATAGCTTTAATAGCTTTCTCATTATTTTTAATTCGTAGTTGTTTTAGCCAACGTTGACGCGTGATAATATCATTATTAAAATCTTTCTGTTCTGCTATTTGAGCTAGGTGATCTTTAGTGGAGGCTTCAGTATTAATTGAAATACGATCTGATAACGATATAGCTTCTTTCAGTAAGTACTGACTTACACCAGGTAAACATTTAAAATGGACATATCCTTGAAAGTTATATTTAAAGCGAAGTAGTCGAATAGCTTCGAGCATTTCTTCGGTTGTTGCATCAGCACTACCACACACTGCTGATGAAATAAATATTCCTTCCACGACATTCATTGAATATAACTTCATAAATACTCGGGCATATTCTTCTGGAGTAAAACTCATTTTTTTTTTAGAATTATAAGAAAAACAATATTTACAGCTATAAATGCATTTGTTAGTATATAAAGTTTTGAAAAGACTCATGCACCGTCCATCGGGTGTGTAGCTATGACATATTCCACCACTTTCTACAGCTCCAATTCTTTGTTCTGAATCACCAAAAAGTTTTGGATACTTATCAGTTCGGCTGGATGCAGTGCTAGCACAGATATCATATTTAGAATTTTCTCCCAATACACGTATCTTTTCTAATGTAGAAGGCATTATTTTTATTAACTAAAAACAAATCTAATTATTCATTTACTTAATAAGTTTATTTCTTGATAATTAATTTATAAAAAGATGGGGCATATTGAATTTTCAATCTAACAATTTAAGTGAAATAATTAAAATTTAATTTATTCTCTCACAAAGATCTTATAATTTCCAACTAAAAATTAATATAATATTGATTAAGATGGTAAAATACACTGGAGGAGAAATTATCTCAAAATATCTTATTAAAGAAGGAGTAAAATATGTTATTGGGATTCCAGGACATGGAAATCTTCCATTAGTTGATGCATTCTTCAGAAATAAAGATAAAATTCAATTAATCCAGTCAAAACAGGAAATGAGCGCTGTGCATCTTGCAGTTGGATACTATAGAATAACTAATAAACCTTTAGTAGTTTTCACTTCAATTGGTCCAGGCGCTATAAATACTGCTATTGGTATTGCTGATGCATTTGTAGATAGTATGCCTGTTTTAGTTATCACAGGTGATACTCATGTTCATATGAGAGGTAAAGGGGTTCTGCAAGAAATTGAAAGGAAAAAAGATTCGGATATGCCACGGATACTTGAACCAATAGTTAAACGTAGTTTTCAAGTTGATACTGTTGGACAGTTACCTTCAATAATGCAACGAGCATTTAATCAAATGCTTACGGGAAGAAAAGGACCTGTACATATTGATCTGCCAATGGATGTGCAATCTAACGCCATAGATATAGAAATACCTGATCCAAATGAAAGAAGATCCATTGGCAGAATTATGGGAGACTCAAAACAGATTAAGAAAGCAGTTGCTTTGTTAAAGCAAGCAAAACGACCTGTACTTTTTTTGGGAGGTGGAGTTGTTGCTGCTGAAGCTTTTAAAGAGGTGAAGATCTTAGCTGAAAAACTTGGAGCAGCTGTAATTACCACAATGATGGCAAAAGATGCTTTTCCTAATGACCATGAGTTGTTTTGTTGGGCTGCTGGTAGTAAAGGAACGACCATAGGATTGAAAATGTCGTCAAATGCAGATGTTTTACTTGCTATTGGGTGTCGATTTGCTGATGAAACCGCAAGTTCATATAAACACGGAGTAAGTTTTTCAATTCCTCCAACTAAATTAATTCATATTGATATTGATCCCCACGAAATTGGTAAAAATTATCCTGTTACGGTTGGAATTGTTGGTGACGCTAATTCTTGTTTAAATCAAATTATTGATGAATTAGGAGATTTTTCCAAGGATTTTAGAAAATTAGATTATTTTAAAGAAATCCAAGATGAAAAGAATAGATGGTTTAAATTTCTTGATGCTAATCGTAATGATGCAAAAACTCCAGTTATGATCTCGACAGTTTTAAGAGAAATTAGAAAATTCTTTGATAGAGATGCCGTGATTGTAACGAGTTCTGGAAATGTTCAGGCTCAAATGCTTCAAGAGCTTGAATTCTATGAGCCTAAGACGTGTCTCACAGCAGGAGGGTTCTCAACAATGGGATATAGTGTTCCTGCGGCTATTGGAGCTAAACTTGGTTCAATAAATATTGGAAAACCCGATCGTCAAGTCGTAGCCCTTGTAGGTGATGGTGACTTTATGATGACCATTTCTGAGCTTTCTGTTGCTGTACAATTAGGATTAACAAATATTTTCTTTATAGTAATCAATAACTATGGATGGATTGCTATTAAAGACCTTCAACAATCAGCATTTGGAGAAGATCGAGGCTATGGTACTGCATTTTATGATAAAGAGGGGAATCCTTATTCCCCTGATTTTGTAAAAATTGCCCAAGGATTTGGGTGTTATTCTGAGAAAATTTCTAAAAAAGAAGAAATAATACCAACATTAGAAAGGGCAAGTAAATCAAATAAACCAATAGTTATAGAAATATTAGTGAATCGCGAATTTCCATTTACAGGTTCTCCAGCTGTTGGTTGGTGGGACGTAACAATCCCAGAATATTTAATGGAACGCAGAAAGAAGTATGAAGAGGAGATAAAAGGAGAAAAACTATAATGGTCAATTCAACATTAATTAAAGAAATAGCAACTAGTTTGGGTTTTCATTTATGTGGAATTGCTCCTATTGATCGATTTAGTGGTGCTCCAGATGGTTTTCATCCTATAGACATTTATAAAGATTGTAAGTCTGTTATAGTATTTGCAAAAACAGTTCCAAATGAATCACTTAATGCTTCGAGTATTATTCCATATACTCACATTAATACTTTAGTCATTCAAGAAGTTGATATATTAACCTTAAAATTTATAAGAAAATTAGAGGAATTAGGAATTGGTGCTATCCCTATTCCTTCAGATGATCCATATGAATATTGGGAGGCTGATAGATTGTATGGGAGAGCAATACTGTCATTAAGACATGCTGGTTATCTTGCAGGGCTTGGAGTTTTAGGAAAAAACTCTCTTTTGATTAATAATCGGTTTGGCAACATGATTCAACTAGGAGCTATATTAGTAAATATTGAATTAGAAGGAGATTTGATAGCAGATTATGAAGGATGTTTATCAGACTGTGAATTATGTTTAAAATCTTGTCCTAAAGCAGCTTTAAATGGAAAAAACGTAAATCAAGAGCTTTGTCGAACTTTCTCTATTTATAAGCACGATAAAGGTTATATTTTGAAGAAGTGTAATATATGTAGAAAAATATGTCCACATGTTTTAGGTATTAATTAATTTTTTTCGGAAATGTCTCTCTATAACTTCTCCTGATTTTAGATAACCAGAAAAACCTTTTGGATGTTATTCAGAAAAATTTTCGAGGAAATATGAGATTCTTCCAAGTCTTAAAAGAGCTGTGAATTCAGTGAAACCAGCAGTCATAGAAATTGAGCTTCAAAGGAATTTTCCTTATACTGGTTCACCTGCTGTTGGCTGGAGTGATGTACCTAATCCCACTTATCTAGTAGAGTGAAAAAAGAAGTATGAAACGGAAATTAAAGACGAGAAGTTGTAATTTCTTTTAATTAGTCTCCTATGATTCTTCTGTTAAATACTGGTTTTTGAATTTTTCAGAAGCAGGTTCTCCACCGATTCCCCAATGAGTTCTTGGAATTTCATGAACAATTACTTCTACTGCTTTTTGAGGGACATTCAAATCAACGAATACTTGTGTAATGTTTTCAATTAATTTCTTTACTCTATCTTCCCCAAAACCTTTCCAAACATTTACATGAACAATTGGCATTTTTAATAATCAATTTTATTTTAATTAAATAATAGTAAACTATAATCCATAAATTATTTTTTTATCTTTTTAATTACTTTTTTAATTATATTACTAACCTGCTTTTAGAAATTCCAAAACAGGTAGAACTTTAGATTCCAATTTGGATTTTTATGTTCAATAAAAATGTAAAGATACATCGTACGTAAATATTGATTAAGTATTTGATATCTGCTTTTTTAAGTTCATTGAATCTTAAAGAAATGTACTTTCTGCCTAGAAGCCTGTTTTAATGTTTTTGGGATTATTTAATTTACTTTTTTTCAGTTATATTTCTTTATTACACTCATCATCAAACGGATACCCACACATAGAACATAAAGAATTGTATGATTCTATGCTTACATCCATTCTGCAAGAAGGGCATTGATACATTATAAAGTGTTTAAACATATTAGAGTATCTATAACAGCATATTTATACAATAATAGAATAATCTTTAGATAGAGCAAGAGTAAAATCTTTTTCCATTTAATTAATCGATTTACAATAAAATCTTTAAAGGCTTGCTCATCTTTCCAAAAAATGGCACAACGAATTGTACTTCCTTTTTCACTTATTTTTGTAAGTCCTTTATCAGTTACTTCGATTTTAAAACTTTCAATATTGATTAAATCTTCGGTAAGCCTAAAATCCAAGTATTATTAATATTATTTCCAATATTGGTATCAATGATAACTGGAATTTTGTTATTATTCAATTTCCTCATAAGTTTAGGCAATAACCCTAATATTAATTAATATTGTTCGAGGAAATAAATATTCTAAATATCTATAAAATAAAAGATTCAAAAGGATAATGATATGAAAAAAAAAGTTGATGGTTGTATAAACCATTAATTTTATATAGGAATTTCTCCCCAATTGCTCTCAAGTGGATTTCCAATTCCGAATATCCCATCCTTACCCTTTTTTCCAAAAAAAGCTAAAGTGCATGTCATAAGTGGATTATTGGGATCATCTCCAGGCATTCGAGTAATTGAAGCATCTGTTCCATCTCTAAATGACAAAATATCTCCAAATAATTCTTCTAAAGTAATAATACCATCATTCATTGCAATTGATGTAAGTTCTTCCGCTTTTGCTTGACGTTCTATTGAATAGCTTGGATTAATTAAATAAGGGATATATTCTTCTGTATGATAAGTATTGGATTTTACTACGAATTCACCATCATTGATTACTTCTTCATCATATACAGCGGGAATACTTTCACAAGCAATAAGATTATTATATTTATCTCCTATTAACCAATTCCAGCTTGACCCAAAGCCATTATTGATCATTATCTGCTGGTATTCAAATGCATTTTTACTTGTTTCTAATGCAATCCTTCTTTTAATGGAAGTAGGCATACAAATCTCACCAGTAACAACCGTTTCAATCAGATTAAGGACTGAAGTTATCTTTTTAGTTGTGCCTATTAGGTGACATGCCCCAATATTCATTGCAAACGTGGGGTTTCTATTTTTTACTTTATAAAGAACGAAATTAATTGTATCCTTAAAAAAATAACTTAAATCCATTGTTTGCCCTATGCTTATTGAGTTATCTCCATTTTTAGAAGCAATAACTGTGCATCCGCCAACATGAAGTGGGGGTATATTTACACCAATCATACTAGGAATTATTTGCCCATAAAAGCCATCAAATAGAGCTTCAGCAAAAAGAATGTCTTCATAACTTAAATTTGGTATTGTATCCGCAATACCTTGAGTTTCTCTTTGATATCTTTTTGGAATGTATTGATTATATGCATTTGCCAATTCATAACAATATTCGATAGGAATATTTAGATTCTGGATCATTCCCTTAAGTACATAGTCAAAGGTAATATATTGCTTAGCTAAATGTTGAGCTTTTAAAACACCTAAATTATAATAATCTGAGCAACCTAAGTATAAATACCTCTGACCATTACTTTCTCTCCATTCTGCAACCATATGTTTACCTCCTTTGGGTTTTGCATAAGAATTTGAGATGAAGATTCCTGAGAGCATAAAGATTGTTAAAAGAACAAAAAATTTTGAGTTTTTTCTTAATTTCAATTATTTTATCCCCTAGAAACTGTTATTTTTAGATTAAAAAAAATTTTAGTTAACAAATAATTTAAAATTAAGAATAAAAGCTACAAGATTTTTAATAACTAAAAATTGTTTTATTGATAAATTGAATATGTCGTTTCTAGTTTTTTTGCTAAGCTCTCCGGAAATTTAAACTTTTTTTCGTAAAGATTATAAATCAATTTATCAATTTCTCTTTGTTCTGTTATGTAATCATAATGTGAATCACCTTTTTTATTTTTAATTATATTTTTAACTAATTTTTCTACATTTTGTTTAGTATCATTATCCGGAACTATAAAAGGTAATGCATGGATTCCTGTAATTTGTATACTACTGGTGTTATTAATAATTCCTTTTGCTAGGTAGTTGTATAAGAAACTGTTTAATAAACCCAGCATATAGGGTATGGAAATTGACTTATCTTTAGTTATAAATCCAATTGCCTTATTTGAATCCCAATAGCATCCCTTTGGCATATAACGTGCTGCTAATCTTGAACTAACTCCACTTATTATTATACCTTCCTCTTCAAATGGTACTTTTTTTGGAATATCATATTGTACTTTTGATTCTTTATTCCAATCTAATGCTTCCATTATCTCTCTATAATATTGATCTGCTCCTCCTCTTTTAAAATAAGGTTTCCAATTTATTGAATCAAGTTCTTCCTTTTTAATAATTTTATATTTATTATTAGAATCCTTAATTTTCATATTCCTTTTTTTGAAAGTTTCAGCCAGTTCTGTACCATCAATAGCAGCAATGTATTTCCTATTATTATGCGTATGCATTCCGATAAATCCAGTTAAAAACTCTTTTAATTCTGGAGCTTTTTCAAATAAATCGATAATTTTATCATCAACATTGTTAAAAAATATATTAGAGGGTAATGAGTTATATTTTAGTTGCTTTATTTCATCAATAAAACTAGGATTTATATAATCGTCTTCACTTTTCATTCTTGGAATTATTCTCATTATATTATTTTCTCTTATCCCCTTGTTCTGGCGGCCTGAACATTTAGTTAAGATAATAATTACTGGATTTGTACTAACATTTTGATTAGAAAATAAATTACTTGGAGCTAAAAGGATTTCATTAATTTTACAATTATTTAGAATAAATTTCCGAAGTCTTTTATGAGTGCTTAAGGTTAGAAAAGAATCACTCGTTATGAATCCTAGCTTTCCTCCTTCCTTTAATCTCCAAATACTATTAACAATAAACATAGCATAAGTTTCATGTGCATTTATTTTCCCATAAATTTTCCTCAATTTCTGTTTATTTCTACCAACATAAGAACTTGCCTTGTTTAAATATGGTGGATTTCCGATTACAAAATCAAATTCATTATAAGAATCAGGATAAAGTGATAAAAGAGAGTCTTGTACCTTAAATATAACTCCAAGTTTATCCATTTTATCTTTAAAAATAGGATTTAGATCAAATGTTATTATTTGATTCTTGTTCACTCCAACTTCTAATAATTTTTCAATAAAAATACCAGGTCCTACGCAGGGATCTAAAATTTTTTTATTTTTTTCAATTATACCTAATCGTGAAACGATGTATTCTGCTGTTTTAGGAGGTGTAATAACTACTCCTAAATCTTTTTTATTAAATTTGATAATTATTCAACCCATCTAAATTAGTTATTTTGAGTATGAATCTATTTCATTTAATAGAATTATATAAAACTGGCAGAGTCTTTGTAGGATTAATGGATTAATTTTATCAATATCATCATTAGTAGAATGTATATAATTGTAAGAACTTTCATCTCCATTCCCGATTCCTTGGAACTTTTTTTTCAGAAGAAATAACCCGTCACTATAAATACCAATGTAAATTCTCTTTACATTTTCTATACTCATTACATCCTTATTTTCTGAAATATAATTATAAGATTTAAAATTTTTATTATTAAAGAGACCATGATCATATAAATTTACTTTTTTAGCAACTGAATCAAAATTGATTATATAAGTATTGTTTCTGTCAAAATTTTTAATATATTCATAAAAATTTCTCACTCCCATTGTCCCAGATTCTTCTGCACCAGTAAAAACAAACCAAATATTGTAATTTTGTAATCGATTTAGAGGATTAGAATAAAAATTCAATAATTCCATAACAATTGAAATTCCAGAAGCATTATCTATAGCGCCTTTTGATTTGTTATTTGTGAAATTTAATAAAACCAATATTGTAGCTATCCCATTAACGTGTAAAAATAAAATTCCACAAATATAGGATAGAAATATTGCATTAAACAAGAAATATGAATTAATTATATTAACTAAAAGACCAAAACTAAAACTAGATAGCCAAATATAATAAAGTAAAACCCTAAATTTAACAGAAAAAACTTGTCCTTTTGAGTCTAAGTGGGCAAAAAAAAGTATATTTCTATTTTTGTCTCGTTCCATAATATTTGTTTCCTTTTTTTCATTAGATCTTAATGGAAGTTTAACAAATATATTTTGAGAATACAATTTTCTACCTAATTTTATTTTTTCTGGATTCCTTGTTATTAAAATTAGTATAAGAAGTAGAAAAAGTACTAATGAAATATTGATGGTTGTAAACAATATATGAATATTTAGGAATAAGATTAAATGAAGCCAAAATAATAGAAATAGAGATAATCTTGGATAAATTCTTGAAAAAAAAGTACTAAATACAAATTCTTGAATTTTTGGGTTTAGATTCAAATTTTTTATCTTTTTCCTTGCAAGATTAAAACTTTTTCTTTCAAATTCTGTTCCAGATAATCTTGGAAAAGAAAATGTTTTCAGACTTTCTA
>SMTZ1_10009422_pt1 | contig 14266 bp, 10 predicted proteins | sample DeeMarSWOR136_30_FD_25667 | JGI IMG/M metagenome (IMG submission 25667) | reverse complement strand
GAGTAGTACAGGGCGGCGCCGCCCCCCGAGGTCACGAAGACCTGGGAAGGGTCGTAGTCGACGCCGTACTTGCTGTAATAATTGGCTATTGCCTCCCTGCACTCCGGTATGCCGCCCCTCGGGGGGTAGTGGGTGTAGCCCTCGATTATGGCCTTTATGGCGGCGTCCCTGATGTGAGCGGGCGTGGCGAAGTTGGGGTCTCCGCCGCTCATGTATATCTCGCCAGGGCCGACGCCGTAGTGCTTGGCAGAACGTTCAATCAACTCTATTCTCCCGAAGAAGACTCTCGGATAAGATATATAATCACTTGCTGCTCGTCCCCAATTACGAGACGTGATTACAAGATGTGAGTATATGCTATAAGCGGATTCATGGTACCTATATTATTCACTGGGTGGAGATCCATGAGGGCACTCGTAGTGAGGCAGGGATACTGGACCGATTTTACCCTCTCAGATGATGTCGATGAGTACCCCTATGTGAAGGGGGGGATATCCTTCACGCGGGAATACCTCCACATCAAGGCGACAGTGAAGGACACGCATTTCAGAGATGGCGACCGCAGCTGGAGGTACGGCGACGGGTTCCTGATCAACTTCATAACGGAGGCCTACCCCGACGCCAGACCCAGCCCCAGATTCTACGCCTACGGCTTCTCGGTCATCGCAGGCGAGGAGCGCTCGGCGTTGGTCTGCCACGATGGCACCTACTACTTGAGGAACGTTGAACCCGCGCCCGAGATAGAGGTGGATGAGGCAAAACGGCTCGCTTTGTACGATGTCAAGGTTCCCTGGGCCAATCTGATGCCTTTCCATCCCCTGATCGACGAACTGCTGGGGATCAACATCCGCTACACGAGCCAGGGCGATGACGGGTCGACGACGAGGCTCCATCTGGTAGCGGACGACGAATTTGACAGCGAGCTGGTCGTGGAGAAGAACTACATGCCTGTTCACCTGCGCCTGTCGGATAGATCCCGGTTTCAGTTCGCGTTCGGCATGGAGAGCAACCTCGTGGAATCCGGTCAAGCCCCTGTTTGGCTGAAGGCCTACTCGGAGAGGCCACGTGATTCGTCGCTCTTGATGCGGGTGAGGGACGAGGGGGAGATAGTGGACGAGAAGGTGAAGGAGATCCACCTGGAGAAGGGCGTGAACGTCATCGAGGATCATATTTCAACCCCTAATAGGACCGCCCTGTATCACGTGGAGCTAACCATGGACGACTTGCGGCGCGATCACGAGTTCCTCCGGTTGAGCTCACGTGAGCTGCCCGGGGTAGAGGAGTACGTACGCGAGTATGCGAGGACGGCGGAGACCCCCATCGAGGTGAGCAGCCTGCACGGTCTGACCTATAAAACGAATGAGTTGAAGGCTTCGATAGGCAGCTTCGAGCCCAGAGATCGGGTGACACCCCTGAAGGAGAAGCTGGACGAGCTGAACGCCCTGATCAGGAGAAGCAGAGCCAAGGGGCACATATACGGGGATGGCTACATCAGGACGGCGTTCAGGTCACCGGACGATGGCACCCTGCAGCCCTACTCCATCGAGTGTCCTACCAACTTCGACCCAGGCAGGGAGTACAGGGTGCTCCTCGCACTTCACGGGAGCGGCGTGGATGAGGTCGGATTCATAAAGGGCATCTCCAGAGCGGGTGAGATGTTGTGGGATGGCTACCTCCTCGTGGCTCCCCGTGGGAGGGGTCTCAGCGACTGGTACGTGGGACAGACGGAGAGAGACGTCCTGGAGATCCTGAGCATCGTGGAGACGATCTTCAAGGTGTCGGAGACCGTGATCTTCGGCTTCTCGATGGGCGGGTACGGCGTTTGGAGGCTCACCTTCCTCCACCCAGATAGATTCGATGCGGCGATCATCGGCTCAGGATCTCCCCTGAGCCCTAAGAGGGAGGAGTCCGGTATGGATGTTCGATCCCTGAGGCACGGCGCCGAACATATACCGTATCTGGTGATGCATGGGACGGAGGACAGGGCCGTCGCATTTGAGCCCGTGAGAGAGTTCGTCGACCTGCTCGATGAGGAGGGCTTTGACGTCACTTTCAAGGTCTTCGATACCTCGGGGCACGGCAACTATGACCCCAGTACGACCCTTGCAGAGTGGATGAGCGCGAAGATTGGATGAGGCTTCCCTCCAACATGACGACAACTTCCGACACGCGGGCTGGCGGCCCCGTCGGGATCGATAGTCCCAGTTTAAGGGTCAGGAGCCCTTCAATTGTACGTTAGGTTAAAGACGTGTATTGACTATTTGAAAAAATAATTCGTGGATTGCAGTATTCTAATTTTCTTTCTCAGCCCACTTCGCGCGTGCGCCGATTATCATGAAGATGGCCCCGCATACTATGAAGGAGATGAAGGCAGGGTTTTCCGCCGCTGAGAGGGTGATCCCGAGCCCCATAATTGACGCCCCCAGGGCGATGAAGGCCCTGTAGTTTATACCACTGTCTTCTTTTAATGGCATTCTCGTCCACCACCTACGGGGGACTCACCCTTCGGCCTTCTAATAAGGTGTTTGCAGGACGGATGTTGGGGGGATAGTATCGGTCTAGGAGGCGGGTTACCGTCGGCTCGCGCATCGGAAGCCCAGAGGAGGTTCTAACTCCCGTCAAAGGGTCCGTAGCCACACATAGTTGTCGGCGCGACGTCCGGGCTCCAGCAATCGTACGCGCACCTGCCGATGAGGATAATCTTTCGTAACTGTAATATCTCGTCTCCTCCTCATTTCAAGTATGTCCGGCGAAGACGTCGACGCCCCGAGGAACTGGTGGGACCCCCACCCCCACGAGGTCTATGCAACCCTTGAAAAGGTCGAGACAGGCCACCCGTGGTTCGAGGCCTACATAATACACGACTGGCTCTACGCGATATACGAGGGCGGGATATTCGACGAGCCCGTGATGTACCTCGTCGTCGGCGACGAGAGGGCCGCGCTCGTCGACGGGGGCTCCGGAATAGGGCGGATCGACAGGGTGGTCGAGGAGCTCACGGACAGGCCCTGCTTACTGCTGCTCACCCACACCCACAACGACCACATCGGCGGCTGCAAGGACTTCGAGGAGATCGCGGCCATGGACGACGTGATGACCTGGGAGAGGGCGGCGAAGGGCTACGGCAGGGATAAGATGGGCGAGATAATCGCTGAGGGGAACGTCATCAGGGATTTTCCCGTGGACTTCGACCCCGGGGACTACCATGCGGCGCCCTTCACGGTCACGAGGTGGCTCAGGGACGGGGACGTCGTGGACCTGGGGGGGAGGGGGCTGGAGGTCGTCCACACCCCCGGGCACAGCAGCAACCACATCTGCCTCCTGGACGGGGAGGGCAGGTACCTGTGGACGGGCGACCACTTCTACACGGGGGGCATCACTACCTACCTGCCCGGCGGCGACCACGACGCCTTCATCGAGAGCACCAAGAAGCTCGTGGAACTGATGCCCTATTACGACATGCTCCTGCCGGCCCATCACCAGCCGCTGGTTGAGAAGGAGATCATGGTGGAGCTTTTAAGGGCAGCTGAGGAGATCAAAGCTGGGACAGCCAATAACTACACCGAGAGAATGGCCATCGCGATGGATTATAACAAACCCGTGAGACGCTATCAGTACAAAGAGTTCTCGCTCACGACGAATGTCAAGGTGTAAAAACCTGAGAAACCTTTCTGACTACCAACCGAAACTATAAGTTAAATGAGAATACCTGCTACAAACCAAACATATGTTAAGATAAAGGAATCTGATATTAAACTGAGAATATTATGGCTCTTACAATCATATCGATATCTGCTCTCCGTTAAATCAGTTTTTTCAAAGGATGCATTGCATAATTCTAAAGGGGCTCTTTCGAGAAATACCAGAGGCTTATGAAATTTCCCAGAATACTTGCTAAATAGATTGCGAAGAAGATACCGTCGTATGTGACTACTTCGTCAAGTTGCGTGATCATCAGGAGGCATGAAAATACGTATGTCATTGCACTGACTCCCCGAAGCTGGTTCTCACTCAAAGCAGGTGCTCGTTTGGTTCTAACTATTTTCATGATCTGATCCCTAATGAAAAGGAGGAGCATGAAAAAAACATAGGATAGGGACACACATAGTATTAAGAAGGGAACAAGGATACCTGGGTCAACCCAAACAACCAAAGAAAATTATCACTAATTAATCCACATATTATACTAATATTAAACTATTACAAACAAATAAGCAATAGAAAAATAATTAATATTATATAACAGTATAAGTAATAGCCCCATCCTGAAAATACATATAATTATAATTAAAACCTAAAAATGAGATTTAATCTCTCGTAAATTTTGTAATTCCAAAGTATACCGAAGATAATGATGTTATCGGAAACTGATACTAAAAATATTATGATGATAGGTTCAACATTTCAGATTGATGAAATTGTACCTTATATATCGATGATGCGAGAAAGGACCGAGTCTATGTTAAGTGGTTTTAAATCTTAGGAAGGTGAAGATCGACCTCAAGCTATATTTAGCTTATTTGTGTGTATTCGCTCGCTGTTTCACTGCTCTCCCACGATCATATAACTGGGTTTACTTTATCAGGCGGTTCTTACTTTTCGCCATGGGATGGGCAGGGTTACCTCGGGTAGCATGAGGACTAGGCTGCAGGATTCGATGAAACAGCTTAGAGACAGGTATCGGGCTGCTCTCAAGGAGGACACATTTCAAGAGGCGTTCGACGAGTTCTGGCACTCGTGGTCGACGGAGCAGGCGGCCCTCATCTACAGTGGCTTGTTTTCCCCGTGGGATCTGCTGCTGCTTCAGGCTCTAGTGGATAGTCGGAGGGAGATCAGGAGATTGAGGTCTAGGGTTGAGGAGATAGAAAAAATTACAACTTAATTTTGCGAAATACGGTGTTTCTGCGTCTCCTGATAAATCAAAAAAAGGAAAAATGGGTTCGTAACTGCTTGGGTACTCAAATATATTCAAAATTTTTTTTCGCTGTTATTTTCTATGTGAGGTTTTCATTCTAGCTGTTATCTGAACCTTGTTTGGTTGAAATTTTTCCTAAATGAAAGTAACGATTAGTGAGAATAAATTACTTTAAAGCGTGTTTAGTTATTGAATTCTACAGGAGTATATTGTAACTATGGGTGAGTCAGGCTCGTACCTAGGGAAGCTTCTCGATCTACCAGTAAGTACCAACATGAAGACCGATCCACCAACAGTCTCGATTATCAGTACAGTCTCCCGCGTGGTCGATATCATGATAAGAGAGAATGTCGGTGCCGTCGTCGCCTTGGAAAACGGGACGCCTGTTGGAATAATCACCGAGAAAGACCTACTAGAGAGGGTCATCAAGCCTCAGAGGGATCTGGGACAGACCTTGGTCAGGGATGTGATGTCTAGCCCCCTAATATCTATTGATGCCGGGGACTCTATCGGGAGGGCTTTAGATCTGATGAGGGAGAGCGGTATCAGGAGGCTTGCTGTTGTCGAGGACGGGGATCTCGTCGGTATCACCACGGAGAGGAGGCTCCTCGAGGTCGCGCACGGCCGTTACTTGATGGAAGGGATGGGAGCCGCAAAGGCGGCAGTATTCGACGATTCCAGCAAGCTGAAGGTGGCCTTTGTCAGCACCTATCCCCCCAGGGAGTGCGGCATAGCCACCTATACGCAGGATCTGGTCGACTCGATCTCCAATCTTCAGGTCTTGAAACCACCTGTCATCATAGCGATCAACGACAGGGGCGGGCACTACGACTATCCAAGGGAGGTTAGGTTCCAGATCGATCGGGAGCGGGTTGAGTCTTATGTCAAAGCCGCGGAGTTTATCAACACCTCTGACGTCGATGTCGTGAACCTCCAGCACGAGTACGGCCTCTTTGGTGGGGTTTGGGGGAAGCACATCATCGCCCTACTCGATCAGCTTGAGAAGCCTGTCGTCACCACACTGCATACGGTGCTGCAAGAACCAGTCTTGGACGCGAGGAGGGTGATGGAGGAGATATTACAGTACAGCCGTCATGCCGTTGTAATGGCGAGGGTTGGTTTGGTTATACTGGAGCAGAACTACTGGACCCTAGCAGACAAGGTGAGGTATATACCTCATGGCTGTCCTAACGTCCCCTATATTGGGTCGGGGCTGCTGAAGCCGAGCCTTGGCTTGGATGGTCGGGTCGTTCTCTCGACTTTTGGGCTCATCAGTAAGGGGAAGGGCATAGAGTACGCGATCGAGGCTCTGCCCTCTATCATTAAAAAAGAGCCCCGAACCCTCTACTTGGTCATAGGGGAGACCCACCCTGAGGTGAGGAAGCAGGAGGGCGAGTCCTACCGGCGTCAGCTGATGGATCTAGTAGAGTCGCTCGAAATCGAGGAGAACGTGAGGTTCGTGAATAGGTTCCTGCCGAAGAACGAGCTATTAAGGTATCTCCAAGCGACGGACGTCTACATCATACCTTACCCTAACAAAGAGCAGATCAGCAGCGGGACGATGCTCTACGCCCTGAGCACGGGGAAGGCCATCGTCACAACGCCTTTCCTCCACGCCGAGGAGGTTATATCCGAGGACTGCGCCATGGGTTGCGAGTTCAGGACTCCCAGCTCAATAACGGAGAGCGTGATGAATATGCTGCGGAACGACAACATTCACAAGGGATACGAGGAGAGGGCATATAGCTACAGCAGGAGCATGATCTGGCCGAACGTTGCAATGAAGTACGTGAACCTCTTCTACGAGACACTCGGGCTCTGAGGGCTTCTTTTGATCCCAATTAAACTCGGACTCGATGGCATCAGGGCCTTGACCGACGAGACAGGGATGCTCCAGCACACGAAGTACTTGACTGTGGTCAGGAGGGAGGGCTACACAACCGACGACAACGCCCGTGCCCTGATAGCGGCCCTCAAGTACCACCAGGTCTACCGAGATCAGGATGCCCTCAACCTCGCAAACACGTACCTAACGTTCCTGCTCCACATGCAGACGCCAGAAGGGCGTTTCCACAACCTCCTCGGATTTGACAGGAGGTTCAAAGATAAGGTAGGCTCGGAGGACTGTGTCGGTCGGGCCCTGTGGGCGACCGGGTTCATGGTAGGCTCAGAGGTCCCTGAGGACATGAGGAATGCAGCGAAGGAAATCTTCGATAGGGGGCTGCCAGCGGCCCATGGATTTACATCTCCTAGAGCGGTGGCCTTCACCATCCTCGGCCTATGCAGCTATCAACAAGCCCAGCCAGACGATGGAAATTTAAAGAAAAACACGACATCGCTCGTACGCAGGTTGATGGGCCAGTTCGAAGCGGAATCTGTCGGCGAGTGGCACTGGTTCGAGTCCTACCTCACCTACTCGAACCCAAGGCTGCCACAGGCCCTCTTCGCCACCCACGAATCGACGGGAGATGAAGAGTGCCTTAGGGTTGCCAAGAGCTCGCTGGACTTCCTCATCGAGACCCAGATGCTCGACGGCGTCTTCGTCCCAATAGGGACCAAGGGCTGGTGCGCGAGAGATGGCACTAAGGCGATGTACGACCAGCAGCCAATCGAGGCCTCATGCATGGTGGAGGCGTGCCTTGCCGCCTTCAATTCCACGGGTAATGGTGGGTACCGGGACGCGGCTCTGAGGGCTTTCGGATGGTACCACGGTAGGAACACCCTTGGCGTCGAGCTCTATAACGGGGAGACGGGCACCTGCTACGATGGCATCACACTGGAGGGGCTGAACCAGAATCAGGGGGCCGAGTCGACTCTATCGTATTACCTAGCATACCTTAGTCTGAAAGAGAGGAAACTTGTGTAATCCAATCCTTCATCTTATACATTGACATGTTTTCAGAAAATAATTAAATACATCATGGATGGTTGAGCCATAAACAATTATTAACTCGGAGTAGGGGAATAGAGGGATGGTCCGCTTCGAAGGCAACCCAATCCTAGAGCCCATCAAGAACCACGTGTGGGAGTCCAGGCATGTCTTCAACACCGCCATGGTCCAGCTGAACGGTAGGATCCACTACTTCTACCGGGCCATGGGGGAGGACATGATCTCCCGGTTGGGGTACGCCTCCTCAGAGGACGGCTACCGCATAGACGAGCGCCTGCCGTACCCGGTGTTCGAACCGTCTACCTCCCTCGAGAAGTACGGCTGCGAAGACCCCCGCATCACGGTCCTGAATGGCAGGTGTTACATGACATACACGGCTTATGGGGACATCTACCAGATCGGTATAACCTCAATATCGCCAGAGGATCTTATGGGGAAGAGGTGGGAGTGGGGGGAGAGGTTCTACCCCTTCCCGAATATCAAGAACAAGAATGCTGTAATCTTTCCCCGGAGGGTAAACGGTCGCTACACGATGTGTCACCGCTTGGATCCCGATGTCTATGTCGCGTTCTCGAAGGACCTCCGAAGCTGGGGCGAATCGGAGTGGGTGATGGGCCCGAGGCAGGACTACTGGGATTGCATAAAAGTTGGGGCAGCAGGCCCCCCCATCGAGGTCGAAGAGGGGTGGCTCCTAGTCTACCATGGTGTGGATTCTGACAGGACCTACCGACTCGGATCAGCGATACTCGATAGAGAGAATCCTCAGAAAGTGGTCTACCGCTCGGAGGAGCCGATCATGGAGCCCTGCGAGGACTACGAGCGTAACGGCTGGATCCCCAACGTGGTCTTCAGCTGCGGCTCAGTTCTCGTCGGCGATAAACTTCTGGTTTCATACGGCGGGGCGGATACCGTGATCGGCATCGCGACCTTTAATCTGAAAGAGATACTACGATAGAATAGTGGCACTTTATTTTCCAAGATATTATTACACCTGTAGCTTGAATGTAGGTTAATTAGGGGCTTACACCATTAAGTTGAGACATGACTGAATGGTTTTTCAATTCGGCGACTGTTCAGGAGATGACTGAGAATCCGCGTTCGGATAGATGGCGTAGAGACCCGCCTGATGTCATCCCTTTGACTGTCGCCGATCCCGACTTTCATGTTGCTCCTGAGATAAAGAGCGCGATCATTAGCGCTGTAGCGAACGATGAGTTCGGCTACTCGTTCAGCGACAGATCACTTCATGAGAAATGTGCCAGCAAGATCGCTGAGAAGAACGGTATACCGGCCACAGCCGAGGATGTTCTCCCAACCAATGGAGTGATATCTGGTATGTGGATTGCGGCAAGATATGCCTGCAAGGAGGGAGACGAGGTCATCGTCAACGACCCGATGTACTATCCCTTCACGATGATGGCGGAGCTGAACAAGACAAAGCCGGTTAAATGGGGTCTCGACTACGAGGAAGGATACAGGTTCGACACTGAGAAGCTGAAGGAGATAGTAACCCCCAAGACCAAGCTGATCTACGTCTGCAATCCCCACAACCCTACGGGTCGCGTGATGACTAAGGAGGAGCTCAAGGGAGTGGCGGACATTGCAGTAGACAATGAAATCACAGTTTTGTCGGATGAGCTCTGGGAGGACGTACTTTTTGACAACAGGAAACACGTCTCCCTGGCGTCCCTTAACCCGGAGATAGAACGATTGACGATCACCCAGTTCGGTGTCTCGAAGGCCTACAATCTTGCCGGCCTGAGGATGGGTTACATGTGCTTCACGAACAAGGAGGGGATGAAGAGGGCTAGGATGGAGGCCTTCGGGGCCTCCATGATGCCCACGAATCTGGCGAATCTGGCCAAGGCGGCGGCGCAGGTGATCTTGAGCGATCAGCTGGGCTGGTGGCTGGAGGGATTGAGGAACCACCTCCACAAGATCCGCGGCATATGTGAGCGCTGGTTCGACGGGATGCCCAATATAACCTATCCCAAGCTCGAGGGCACGTACCTCATGTTTCCCAAGTTCAACTACGATATGTCCAGTGAGAAACTTGAGGAGTACTTGGTAGAGGGGCTCTATATTCGGGGAAAAAGGTGAGGGGCACCAAAGAATACTAATAGCCACAAGTGAGGCCATAGTTAACGAGGCACTTGAGAGGATCGAGAAAGCCCTCGCCAAATTATGATCTCGTCTTTTCACACCATATGTTTCCTCTGTAAAGTAGGCTAAGCTTTAGAGGTCTAAGTAACTCTCAGGACAAACCACTTACTCAAATATTCCTTTAGGTGATTCGATCTCCTATAGGGGGATCCAGAGCCATCAATATCGATCATGTTAACGTGAACTTATATTGGTTTGAAAATAATGTCAGGGGAGGGGCAGGTTAAATGAAGGTTATTCTTCTTGCCGTCGATACCCTTCGGGCTGATCACCTAAGTTGCTACGGTTATCATCGTGATACCTCACCAAACATCGACTTGCTCGCGAGGGAAAGCGTCCTATTTGAGAACGCCTATCCGAGCGACGTTCCCACACAACCCTCTTTTACATCCATGTTTACGGGCCTCAGGGGGATTCATAATGGGGTCGTATCCCACAGCATAACCGAAAGCCTTTCCGAGGAGATACCGGTCTTCCCCGAGATCCTGGCTATGAACGGGGTAACCACAGCAGCGGTCAGCACCCTATACACCATGAGGAGATGGTTCGCCAGGGGTTTCAAGTACTATCACAACCCCGCAGCGGGAGACAGGAGGAAGCTCCAGCAGGTCGACGCCGAGGAGATCAACGCCGCCGCCATCCCCTGGATCAGGGACCACATAGACGAGGACTTCTTCCTCTTCCTCCACTACTGGGACCCCCACGGCCTCTACAAACCCCCCGACGATTACAGACGCCTCTTCTACGATGGAAACGAGTACGACCCCGACAACCACAGCCTCGACACCCTCAAGGGTCACCCCATCTGGGCCTTCACTAAGAAGCAAGTCGAAGCCATAGGTGAGGGGCTCACGGACATCGACTACATAGTCGCCCAGTACGACGGCGAGATCCGATACGTCGACGACCATCTCCAGCACCTCCTCGACGCCCTCGATGACTACGACCTTACAGATGAGACCGCCATCATCCTCACCTCGGATCATGGTGAAAGCCTCGGGGAGCATGACTTCTACTTCGACCACTTCGGCGTTTACGAGACTACCATTCACGTCCCCCTGATCATAAAGCACCCCCAGGGGGCTCCGAGAGGGATTAGGATAGAGGATTTGGTGCAATCTACAACCAGCATAGCACCCACCGTCCTGAACCTCTTCGATATTGACCCGCCTGGAAGCATGAAAGGTGGAGACCTGATCCGAATGGCGAACGAAGAGGAGAGCTGTCCAAGCGAAGTATACAGCAATCAGGGCCTCTGGACCGCCAAGAGGGCCATCAGAGCTGGGGACTGGAAGCTCATCAGGACTACCCACAAAGCCTTCTGGGAGACGCCGGAAACAGAACTCTATAACCTTGACGAGGACCCCCTCGAGGCGGTGAACCTCGCGGATAACGAGCCGGAGACCGTCAACAGACTCGAGCTGCAGATGATAAGATGGCTACAGAACGAGCTCGGAGGGGGAGCGGATCCCCTGGCCCTCATAGTCAGCCGCGGACTCCCAGTCTACGCTTGGGTCGAGATCGTCTCTAGGCAAACCGGCCTCTACGAGACCTACGAGGATTGGAGAACACGGGTCGACAGAGGGGAGGTCCCAGAGGCTCAACGAGGAGGAACAAGCCCTCCGCGCTGGTAGAATATATTTGCGTCGATCGTGACGACATAAAAATTAGTAAATAGCTGTCAAGGATACAAACCAGTTGTATCCATGATAATTAGCACAACAGCCTAGAGGTGATTCGAACCGACGTCGAATAAATTATGTGTATATAGATTTTTATCTTATTTCTCTCATAAACCCATCGCCTTTTTTTAGACATATAAGTTGGATTATTATACATCTTAAGAGTACGTGCCGGATGGCGAACAGGTCCATGGATGAGCAAACTCTGCCACCAGTAGCGGTCTCTCCTGTCTCTTACGCTTTTTAAACACATGTATGTAAGACTAGGAGCTCCGGGTGGATTTGGGACACGATTTTCTAGTAAAACTGGGGTTAAAATTCTGAAAGACTGGGAAAACTTTTACTTGTGTTGGTAAGGCTATCTGAACTCCCACTCGCAGTAGTGGTCTCCCATCGCTATGCATCTGGTCTCCTTGATGTGCTGACCTTTGACGGTGGAGAAGAAGCCGTTCAGGAAGCCCGTCGTGAAATGGCATGAGGGTTCCTCTGCCTTAATCATGAAGCTCTCACAGTTCTGCACCATCCTTAAGGTCTCACCTATGGAAACCTTCCCAACTTTGCAGTGTTCTAAGAGATCAAGAACGTGTTTCACGGCTTCATCTTCCTTTAATCCCGCTTCCATCAAACGTTCGCCTAAAACCTTTCCAGCCCTGGCGCCCCCAAGCTTCATGGCCATGCGGTATCTCTCACTTGCGATGGCTGCTTCAGTGCCCATTATGTGGCTGAAGTCATGCAAGTCGATCTCATTACCACCTGGTAAGTCGATCTCATTACCACCTGGTCTCGGCCAAATAGGCTTACCTTGTAACATAAACCCGATCAGTCGATCCAAGAGTCGGTCATTAATCCTCTCCATGATCGCGCTGTCAATAGCCTCAAGATTGACCTTGAGCTCATCGACTTCCCCAGGCACGAACTTCATTTCACAGTACGGGTCTCCGAGACCTATGCACTTCGTCTCAACGATGTTCCAGTCCCTGTCTGGACCTCCCCTGTCTTTTTCAAATCCCTTTACCACCCCTGCAATGCCGCCGAGAATCCCTAAGTGTATAGTTGCACCGACGTTCTCAAATCCCCAACAATGAAAATCGTTGTGGACTCTCACGTAATGTTCATCCGTCTTGGAGGATGAAAATCGTTGTGGACTCTCACGTAATGTTCATCCGTCTTGGAGGAATCTTCAAGGTATTCCATGATTTCGCCAGTATCGCCTCCCGATATGCGTTTGAAGAATGAAATCAGCTTCTTCATGTCATTTACTTTGCTGAAGTTCTTGGGCATGAATCTAAGGAAAAGTCTCGCCCGCAAGGGAAGAAGCTGGAAAAACTCCTTCATGTGGGACTCGCTTTGCTTGTTCAAGTCGTATGTCATCGTTGGAAACCTCTTGGGATCCCATAGCATTCCACTCCATCGCGCGAATTGTGGCCAAAACAAGTTCACATAATCCCCAACCTCTGTTCTCAACGGGGATCCAGCCCTCATGTCCCAAGTCATAGCGATGTGTTGCATCATCATGTTCATATCGTAGTGGTAGGAAAGAGCGGGGCTCCAGGTCATGGGAACCTCGATCTTTGAGGGTTCCACTTTTGGGTGCTTCAATATGTTAATGGTCTTCGAGCCATCCATCAGTTCTATCTTCGACGAGGTCCTCCTCCCTCCCACAGCCCTCGTCCATGCAGGCCAGGACGGCGTTTCCCTCTGCGGCGAACCTCAGCAGCGTCGTCCTCATGAATCTCAGGATCTCTGAGCCACTCATGAGGTAAGGTGTCGTCAGGGAGTCGAAGATCAGTAGGCTGTTCTCACCTATCCTTTCCTGCAGCTTGGATATGGAGATGCTCAGGCCCGTCAGATCTCCCGAGGAGGCACCCACTATGTCGTGTCTCTCGACGCTCGGGAGACCGACTGTCTCGTTGAAGGCGTCCACGAAACCGAGGAGGTGAGGCAGAGAAGCGATCAGTCCCTTCTGCCTCAGCGAGTCTTCGACCTTCGATGGGGCTGACTCGGTCGTCACATAGATGATCGGTCTCATCTGAATATTACTGAGAACCGTTTGCAGGCAGAAAGTTGACTTACCCGAACCAGGGGGACCGACTAACAAGATCAGGTTTTCGGGCGGTACTTCCTGTAACTGGATTAGAGAAGACAATAAGCATTGCCCGTGTTATACGTATCTTCTATCGTTACTTTTAACTTAATAGCGTAGTCACGACAGGTAGGGAGCTGAGTTACAACTTTAGAACTTTGCTCTCGGGAATACCTCTGCCCCCTTGTCTGTGATCTGATGAGGGAATTGGGAAACACGATACAGCCATAATTTGTTATGATTATTTAACAGAAAAATATGTTAATAAAGTCCTTAATACATAATTTTATTAAAAGACACATTCTATTCTCCTCTCATCATGTCCTCTCAAAACCTGGATGAGAAGAGCTTTGAGAATCTGGTCAGATTCTATGAAGGTGACCTGAGGAGGATATTAGAGGGAGTAGACATTGACGAGGTTTTAACGCAGGGTGATCGTGGGAAGCTGAGTAGTGCCGGTATTCTGAGCTATGTGAATGCGACCTGGAAGATTACTGAGAGAGCTAGAAATATCTTGGGCTATGATTCCTATT
>SMTZ1_10004347_pt1 | contig 14266 bp, 12 predicted proteins | sample DeeMarSWOR136_30_FD_25667 | JGI IMG/M metagenome (IMG submission 25667) | reverse complement strand
AAGTAGAAATGAATAATTCTTGATAGATTGAAGACCGATTTCTGTTGGATAATAAACTGGATATGCAGAGTTACTCGTATCACCGTCAATTAGCTCGGCCATGTACATTTTTTTTATATGCCATTTTACAGTGTGATGATTTAGATTTAAAGCATTTGCTATCTCAAGTAGATGCTTACCGGGATTTTCAGAAAGATAGATCATAATATTTTTTGCATTTTTGTTTCTAAGAATTGACTCTGCAATTGCTTCTCTTCGGGCATCAATACCACCCTCGACCAAGTAAAATACCTTTTTACCACCAATGACTCGGCTTCTAACAAGATTTGTTTGTTCCAATTTACGTAAATGCCATGCTGCATTACTAGGTTTTAAATCAAGCTCTCTTGCAATCTCTCTGAGATGAGAACCAGGATATTCATCGATGAAATTATAAAGATTCATTCTCACCTCTGTGTTTAACACATTTTCTGGTGTAACATATTTGATACCACCTAAGGTTAAAAATGCAATAATTGTTGCTATTGCTGCAATAAGTACTGCAATAGATATACCAATAGTGTCAAAAGATGGTTTGATACTATCTGAAGCAACAGTTTCTATTATAAAAAAGAAGCTGAATAGAAATATAAACGCACCTATTATCAACTTTCTAGCGATACGCATTCTTCATCCCGCTCCTAGTGTGACAAAATAAATAAACTGTTTATTACTTAAAAAGTTTACTTATGTGCAAAAAAGCCATTTATTTTATTATTAACATTTTCAATTCTAACAAAACCAAATCTTTCAAATTGAACAATTTCATCAGTTTTTAACATTGTTACTGCTTCTTCTGCAAAACCATCTACTTGCTCAAGACTATCTTTATTAAATTTCTCACCAATATATAGAAAATGTGGAATAAATACTCTCAATTTAATGTAATTATCTGTTGTCCATTGTATCTTTGCAGAATCAGATATTAATTCCTCTCCAGCAAACTCTCCAATAACTTGGCTGTTTTTCTTTTTTATTTTTACATTATAAAGATCCTTTAATCTAAAAATATCGCCAACCTTTAGTTTATTCATATCTGATTTTTGAACATAATATGTTTTACCAGTTTTAATGAATCTATTACCTAATTTTTTCTCACCTGGATGGAAATCTATTTTCTTATCCTTCTTAGGAGCATTATCAATTACAAGTCTTATTGGATCTCTAACAAAAAAATATCGTTTGGTTATAGGATCAATAATTTTTCTATTAGCTGCCTCTAAAAGACTAAAATCTACAGATGATTCAACTTTTGAAATACCTTGTTCAATAACAAACTGTTTGATTGCTTTAGGTAAAATACCACGTTTTTTTAATCCTCTTAGAGTTGGAAGCCTTATATCGTCATATCCTGAAACAATACCTTTTTCTATCAACGGTTTGATTCTACGTTTTGAAACTGGCATTCCTTTTATTGATAGTCTAGCAAATTCCATAAGATGAGGCTTTCTAAGTTTTAGGAGATCAAGAAGTTTGAAATAACATTCATCCCGAAGTTCATACTCTTTAGTTCTAAAAGGATGAGTCACACCACTGATGCTATCCTCAATAGCTCCTGAGAAATCATATGTAGGCCAAACACGGTATTTATCACCCTGTATGGGATGTTCTTTTTCAATTATCCGAAACAGGGTTGGATCTCTCATTGCTGTATTATTACAGGTCATATCCCCTTTGAGCCTAAGAATAGCACCATCTAATGAAGAAGAAATCATTTCCCTCCAAATATCAATACTTTTTCCGTAATCAACATGTCTACAATCACATTCTTCACCCTTAAAACGACATTCTTTTATGGAATCATTATCACAAGTGCAAACATAGGCATCACCATGTTGAATAAGTTGTTCAGCTAATTTGTAATGTTTTTCAATATTATCTGAGGTGTTATATTCGTCATCCCATTCAATTCCAAGCCATCTAAGATCCTGTTTTTGGGCATTATAAAATTCAAAATTGGCATTTTCAGGATTAGTATCATCAAATCGTAGTATGAACCTACCTTCATACATTCTTGCGTATTCATAATCAACTATTGCAGCCTTGGCATGACCAATATGCAAATATCCATTTGGTTCTGGTGGAAAACGAGTGACAACCTTTCCTTTTTCAGCATGAGGGAGTTTGGGTAAAGTAAAGTCTCTATCTTTTTTTTCTTTTTTAAGGAGTTCTGGTGCAATTTTTTCTAACTCTAAGGTTTGTTTCTCTAAAGACATTTTGTTTACTTCTGAAGTTACTGAATTTATAATTGGAATTATTTCCTTTGGAGAAAAACCTTCTTTTTGTAAAGCAGCAATAACTTTTCCAGCTACTGCTTTAGGATTTGCTTTTCCATTAAATTGTACAGCATTCTGAAGTGCATAAATCCTTGCTGTTTTCCTAATTTTTTCTTTTAACATAATAATTTACTTTTCTCTTTTTATTGAATAATCAGCAAGCTCTAATAAAAGTTGTTTTGAATTTGAATCAGGAAGTATATCCAATGCCTTCTTTGCTTTATTAACATAATTTAAAGCTGAATTTTTTGCATAATCAATAGATTTCAATTTTTTAAATATGGAATAAACTTGTCTAACTTCCTTTTCAGTTGCGTTTATATTTCCAAATATTCTATTTAAAAGTTTTTTATCTTTACCAGTTGCATTATTTAAACAATGAACTGCAATAAGTGTTTTTTTACCATTTCTAATATCATTACCTATATCTTTCCCAAGGATATTTTCATGGCTACTAATATCCAAATAATCATCCCAAATTTGAAAACCTAAACCTGAATTTAGTCCATACTCATTTAATGCATTCACTTCTTCTCTTGAGCCTCCCCCTAAAATCGCACCAGCTTCAGCTGCAAACTGAAAAAATACTGCAGTTTTTTTATGTATCATCTCAAGATATTCTTCCTCATTAATGATTTGTCTTTTTTCAAAATTCATATCTATTTGTTGTCCTTCACATATTTCTTTTATAAAATTAATAAAACCAAATTCCACATTTTTAAAGATAGAACAATCTCCTGTTATATTATGCATTGATTCAAAGGCTTTAATAAATAAGAGATCTCCTGCATTAATTGCAGCTGACTCTCCGTATTTAATGTGTACTGTTGGCATATTTCGTCTCAATTTTGAATTATCCATGATATCATCATGAACAAGGGTGAAATTATGGATTAATTCAAGGGCAATAGCCAAAGGTATTACATTTGTAATATCCCCTTTTACAGATTCACAAGAGATCATAGCAAAACATGGCCTAAGTCTCTTTCCACCTGCTAAAGGAAGGTGTCTAGCTGCATTATAAAGATTCTCAGGGTGACCGCCCTCAAGAAATTTTTTAAGGTGCTTATTAAAAAAATCTGCTCTTTTCTTTAGTTCTTGTTCTAAATCCATAAATCTACACCAATATCAGTCATCTTTGTAACTTTATCTGCACCTACAAGAAACATTGTAGCACGAAGTTCTTTAATAATAGCATCAATCTCATAAGTTACAGCTTCCTTACTTTTAGTCGCAGGTTCTAGTAGAGCATGTGCAATTCCTGCGCAACTTGCACCAAGTACTATAGCTTTTGCAGCATCAAGGCCATTTCTGATTCCACCCGTTGCAATTATTGGGATACTCCAGTCGGTTGCCTCTCCTACCTCAAGTATAGAAGTAGGAGTTGGTATTCCCCAATCCCAAAATGTTTCACCTCCTCGAGCATGAAGTTTATCATCTATTAGTTTAGAACGATAATGTTCAATAGCTGAAAAAGAAGTTCCACCTAATCCCCCTACATCTATCCCAGAAATCTTGGTTTTCGAAAGTCTTTCAGCTACATCATAAGAAATACCTGCACCAGATTCCTTTACAACTACTGGAGTATCTAACTCTTCAGCAAGTTTTTTTATTGCATTAAAAGTACCCTTAGCATTCGCTTCCCCTTCAGCCTGAACAACTTCTTGTAAAAAATTTAGGCAAACCACAAAAACATGTGCATCAATCATGTCAATCATTTTCTGTGCATTTTCAAGAGTCTTCTTATTTCCCCAAATAACTATTTGAGATGCACCAATATTTGCAAAACGAAGAGGAATATCATAGTCTTTAATTATAGCATATGTATCTCTCAAGCTATCATTTTCAAGTGCAGCTCTCTGAGAACCAACACCCATACCAATTTGAAACTTACTAGCGGCTACTGCAAGATTCTGATTTATTTTTTTAGCCTTAGTATAACCACCAGTCATACCAGATATTATCAAAGGAGCTTTCAATTTTTTACCAAATAATTCTGTAGAATGATCCAATTCATTCTTGTTTATCTCAGGAAGAGCATTATGAATTAATTTGACATCATCCCAATAATTATGATGAGCTGCAACATTTTTTTCTAAGGAAATTCTCACATGTTCATCTTTTCTACTTTCAGTTATATTCATTTTAGACCTCCGCTTATAATAGTGGACTTAGCATTCTCTCCAATTAAGACCTGGAATAATCTATCAGGTTTATTACCATTTAGTAAAATAGTATCAATGCCCATTTTTGCAATATTTCTAATTGTTACAATCTTTCCTTGCATACCTCCAGTCACATCAGCATGTTTATCCTTATCAGCAGTATATTTAGCAAGCTGATCTGCTGTTGCTGATTCAATCAATTTAGCATTTTTATCGATTTTTGGATTTGAAGTAAAAAGACCATCTTCATCTATAACAAAAATTATCTTCTCAGGTTTTAGATGTTCTGCTAGAAGCTGCATTAAAAGGTCTCCTGAACAAATTGAAAAACCTAATTTATTATCAAGAACAACATCTCCAAAAGAAACAGGTGTAAAACCTATATCAAGATAGTCTTTGAAAATAATATGATTAAATGTTGATGGTTTATGATTGTCTAATTTTAAAATAGAATGAGGTGGAATTGAAACAGCAGATATACTATTATTATTTAATGCATCTAAAACTAAGGAGTTTAATTTTTGAACCCATCCCTGTGTTAGGGAAAAACCATGGAGTTGATCCTTAGATTGATAACCCTCCTTCAAATTATATTTATCCGCAATAATATGACCAAATGAACCTGCACCATGAATAATTATGATATCTTTGTTTGATTTTTTTATTTCTTTTGCTAAATTATCAACTATTTTTTGTCTGAAACAATTTTCTTTTGTTTTGTCGGTGATGATACTCCCGCCAAGTTTTATTATGTACATATGCTGCTGAATAAACTATACTCTAAAAAGGATTTTCATAAGAAATATTTAAATTCTATTTTTTTACAGTCATCATTGTCTTGTCTCTGTTTTGTTCGTGAATAATCCAAAGAGCGATTGGCATTCCATTATTAGGACACTGCATTATAGTTTTTGATAATTTAGACAATTCTTTTTGAGAATGTTTTGTACTACAATCCTGACAAATAAAGATTTGATCTTCGAATACTAATCCAAGTGGATGATCATTAAGATTAATTTTTTTACTACAAATGTCACAGATTTTTTCAGGCATTATAAACACTAGCATTTTATTAGACTGATTATTTTGTATATCAAACATACTTATAAATGAAACCCTCAAGACGTTAAAATTGAGTCAAAAAATAAAATGAAATATTTTTTAACAACTCTATTATTACGTTGAGTTTAATAATCTGAAAATTTGGAGAGAATAATGTCTGATAATCTAGAGGAATCTAAAACAATTAATAATCTCCATGGTAAACCAAAGATTGCCTATTTTTCTATGGAGATTGGTATTGATGAGAATATACCAACCTATAGCGGTGGTCTTGGAATCCTAGCTGGTGATACAATTAAATCATGTGCTGATCTAAATGTTCCTGTAGTAGGTATTACTCTTCTTTCTGAAAATGGATATTTTTATCAAAAAGTCGATGAAAATGGAAATCAGATTGAATTACCTATTGAATATCCAGTTTCAGATTTTTTACAACTACTTCCAACAACAACTGAAATAAAAATCGAAAATAGAGAGGTTAAGATTCGTGCTTGGTATTATCAAGTCCAGGGGATAAGTGGATTTATTGTACCTGTTTTTTTTCTTGACACAAACATAGAAGAAAATAAAGAGTGGGATAAGGGATTAACCAGATATCTTTATGGTGGTGGTAATAAGTATCGTCTAGCTCAAGAGATTGTACTTGGTATCGGAGGCGTTCGAATGTTGCGAGCTCTTGGATACACAACTATCGATAGATATCACATGAATGAGGGACATGCCGCTCTCAGCACTCTGGAACTCTATAATCAGTTAAATGATGTTGAAAAAGTACGAGATGAATGCGTTTTTACTACCCATACTCCTGTTGCTGCCGGTCATGACCAATTTGATCTATCCTATGCAAAACCAATGCTTGGAAATATTCTTCCAGAATTCATTCTGGACGACATTACTTTTGAAAACAAGTTAAACATGACAAAACTTGCGTTATTTTTTAGTCACTATGTAAATGGTGTAGCAAAAAAACATGGTGAAGTATCAAGGTTGATGTTTCCAGGATACTCAATAGAATCAATTACGAATGGTGTTCATTCTGCAACCTGGGTATCTGAACCATTTCAAAGACTTTTTGATAAACATATGCCTGGTTGGAGATCTGATCCATATATTCTTCGATCTGCACTTAGCATTCAAAAAACAGAAATATGGGATGCTCATATGGAGGCAAAAAGAGAATTGATTAACTTTGTAAACACACATAATAATGCAAATATGAATGAAAATGATTTTACAATAGGATTCGGCCGGAGACAAACTGCATATAAAAGACCTGATCTTTTGATATCTGATCCTAATAGGTTAATGCAAATTTCTGAAAAAGTAGGACCCATTCAAGTAATCTATGCTGGAAAAGCCCATCCAAAAGACCATTCTGGTAAAGATGCGATAAAAAAAATTTTTAAGGTAATCAAGACAATTGATAGTAGCGTTAAAATTACCTTTATCAGCAATTATGACATAAATATTGGAAAAATGATGATCGCAGGTGTGGATCTATGGCTAAATACTCCTCGAAGACCTAAGGAGGCATCTGGAACATCTGGTATGAAGGCTGCTCATAATGGTGTTCCTCAATTTGGCACCTTGGATGGTTGGTGGCTTGAGGGATGCATAGAGAATATTACAGGATGGGCAATAGGACCTGAAAAAACAGATAAGGCTGAATCAGATGATGAAATTGATAAATATGACTTATACGACAAACTAGAGAACTGGATTATACCTAAATTCTATAATGACAGGGATAACTGGATTAGAACAATGAGAAGTTGTATTGCAATAAATGCATCTTTTTTTAACACCAATCGAATGATTCAACAATATGTTTTAAACGCTTATTTCAGGTGATTCAAAGATTTTTTCATAACTGGGAGATATATTCTTAATATCTTCGACCCATGCCCGAAGTATTTCTGCTACGCTCCATGCTTGAGTTATACAACCCCTAGGAATATATATTGGGTCTCCATCAAAAATTTCATATATCGAACCATCCCATTTTTCATTAAAAACATCAAGCATAGGTTTAATGAAATTCATATAAGCAAATTCTCGGCTTTCTAAATCATATTTTCTTACTTTTACAAATGCCTTAATAAACGCCCCTAGCAACCAAGGCCAAACAGTGCCGTTATGATAGGCCAAGTCCTTATTATAATTACCAATATATGTTCCCTTATATTCAGGATCCTCAGATGCTAGTGTTCTTAAACCAAATATTGTAAGCAATTTATCCTGAACGTCATGGACAATTTTATGCTGAAAAGTGTTGTCAATCATAGAAAAATCAAGAGAAACTAAAAAGATCTGATTAGGTCTAAATGATAGATCTTTATTGTCAATAACATCATATTGTTGATCAAATTGTTGATTAAAATTTTCTTTTACTTTTTCAGATAAATCGAAGTATGTATCCTCCTTTCCAATAAATTGAGCAAGCTTACTCATAATTTTTAGTGCATTATACCAAAGAGCCTGAATTTCTACTGCTTTTCTTGTACGAGGAGTTGGATAATAATCGTCGATTTTTACATCCATCCATGTTAAACCTGGACCATGACTTATTAGAAAATCTTCATCCATTTTTATATCAAAATTAGTTCCGTTTTTGTATGATTCAATAATTGACTGCATTGATTTCCATATTTCATCTAAAAAATCCAGATCATCTGTATATTTAAGATATTGAAACACTCTATCTATGTACCATAAAGACGCATCAACAGTATTATACCTAATTATTGAATCTCTGTCACTAAAGGTATTAGGTATTAATCCATTCCTTAGGTATTTACTAAAAACGCGTAGTATTTGTTTAGCATCATCATATCTCTTTGTAACAAGAGTAAGTCCAGGAATTGAAATCAATGTATCTCGCCCCCAGTCTCCAAACCAATGATATCCCGCTATTATCGATTTACCTTCTCCTTTTCTTACAATAAAATTATCAGCTGAGAGAACAAGTTTATCAAATTTCGAAGGTAGATTTGCTTGTTTTAGTAAATCTTTTTTCCTTTTCATTTCCTTTGAATATATTTCCAAAGGACTGAAATCATTTTTATCCTCAATTGATAAAATCAGAAAATACTTCTTGGATTTTTCAATATGCTTTTCGAATTTCCCAATTTGAATGTTGTTATCCACCCAAGATTCATTTCTTTGGCGATCCTTTTCGTAATATAACTCTTCCCAATAATGTAATGGGTTAAAAGTTGCATCTTTAAGCACAATTTTTATTATTTTATCTATATTGCTCGGTTTTAGATTAATACCATCTTTACTTACTTCATGATTAAATGATAGGTATCTTTGTTTATTAACATCATAAAAATGTCTTGAATTTATTATAGGATTATGAATGATTGTTAATGGTTTTCTCGTACTAATATCATATTTAATAATCGTTGTATTTTTTCCATTTTCCATAAAAACAGTTTTTTTAATTTTTACTTTATTAATATTGTAAGTGAATGTTGGAAACAAATCAAAACCAAAATTACATCTGTAATCTTTTAAATCATATTCCTTATCCTTTATTCTAATTTGATCAAATATATTAGATACAAAAACCCATCTTTCAGCTGGTGGATTCAAACTAGCTATAAGTAAACCATGATACTTACGAGTATTTGTATTTTGATAGGTCAAGGAAGAATAGCCGCCAAGGCTATTTGTTACAATCCATTCTCTCATAGTTCTTCTATATAAAATCTTTATAAATATCTAAAGTTCTTTTTGCTGCTGATTCCCAATTGAATATTTCAAGTACTCTCTCGCGTGCGTTTTTTCCCATCCAATTACCCTTATCTTCAAGTCTTAAAATCTCTTTGACACCCCATGCTATGTCATTTGAATCATGAGGATTTATATGTATCCCACATTGCTTTTCACCATTTGAAATAATTTGCTCTCTAAATCCACTTGTTCCTTTTGCTCCAACTATAGTTGGTTTTGCCATTGACATTGATTCTGTGCATACAATACCAAATGGTTCATAACTTGATGGTAATACTACGCAGTCAGAAACAGCAAAATGAATGATTCTTTCTTTTTCATCAATAAATTCTGTTCTAAATATTACTTTGTCTTGGATACCTAGTTTATTAGTAAGATCTTTTAACTCCCATTCCAAATCTCCTATTCCTAAAACTATAAGTTTTACTTTTGGAAATTCTTCTAAAATATATGGCATTGCTTTGATAAGGTTCCTAACTCCTTTAATTGTAACAAGACGTCCAATAAAAAATAATATGTTTTCATCATCATTTATTCCATATCTTTTTCGTAGTTGCCTTTTTTCCTCCTCTGACACCTTTGTTGGATCATATTTGAATGGATCTACACCATTCCAACAGACTCTAATCTTGTCTGAAGGATATTCAAGTTTTTCAAGTTCATCTTTCATTGTATTGGACACTGTAATGATGCAATCTGCATTTTGCCCTCCCTCAAATTCAATGTCTTTTATAGCATGAGATCCTCGACCTAATGATCTACCAATTTCTGTTGAATGAATATGAAACATTAATGGAGTACCTAATTCCTGTTTAATAATCATACCACCTAAAATACCCAACCAATCATGTGCAACGATTATATCATATTCTTTTTTTTCTCTTCTCACAAGTAAATTAACTAGTTGAGAAGCTGACATTGTATTGTAGCTTATTACATCTGAAAAAAATTTAAAATGTTCTCCCCAGGATCGAAGTTCATAATTAGCAAAGAGATTAAATGTAGATGTTAAATCGAGAGTTCTGGGACGATAAACATCAACTCCATTCCATTTTTCATATGTTTTCAGTGCATTGTTTCTGTTTAATGAAAAAACTGTGACCTCATTTCCAAAATATGCTTGTTTATGTGTAATTTCAGTAATATATGTACCAAGGCCACCATAGATTACTGGTGGAAACTCCCAAGATAAATGTGCGATTTTCAATGGTACTCTCCTCACAAAGCTTTTATAGTTTCTGCTTTAAATCTTGTAGTATGTTCATGTAGTTAATAAAGCCATCATATGGACCATCATATGGGCTAAAATATTTATGGACATCCCCATCCTCCATGCCCTTAGTAGAAACATAGTAAAGATGATCAGAAGTCTGAAGACGACGCCATGTATCTAACATTTCTTTATTCCTTTTTTCTTTCATTTTTCTACCTATGTTTTTTAATTCGTTGAAACATGCTATTTGCATATCATTTCCAAGCCAGGTAGAAACATCACGATCAGCATCAGCCCAAGAAATTGCCCAAGGAACATCGATTTCACCAACAGACTCATATCGTTCAACTGCTTCACTAACAGTTACAAAATCCATATGATCATGTTCAAAAACTTTTCCTGGGAAATGTTTTAAAAAATCAAATATTCCAGTCTCAATCCAATGATGTTCCCCAAAAGTCTCATAGTCCATAAATAGATTTACAACATCTCCTTCAGATTGGGCCATCCAACGTGCATATTTATCAGCTGTTAAAGGATGACCTGGCCATAATCGAGCAGAAAATCTAAATCCAACATCATCACTTAGTGTATAGTTTCTAAGAAGTACTTTTATATTAGCATTTGTAGATTTGTATAAAAAATTTGGAGAACGCCATTGCAGAATTTTTTCTGTTCCCTCTGTAATAATTCCTTTATATCCCATTTCTGCAACTTTTTTTGCAATCCGATTATCATAGATTGCCTCTGTATTTCGAAAAATCCTTGGCTTGTAGTTAAACAATTTTTTTATCATTCGACTATGCATTTTTACTTGTTCTTCAAACTCATCTAATTCATCATATAATGAAGATAAAGAATGATAATAAGTCTCCTCAATCATGTCTACTGCACCAGTCTTAAAAAGATCTTTGAAACTATCGATTACTTCTGGTATATATTGGTTACAATATTCAACAAATGTTCCAGTAAGACTAAATGAAATGCGAAACTTACCATCATATTTATTAATTAGATCAAGCAGTAGATTATTTGTAGGAAGATAACATTTCTTTGACACTTTTGTAAAAATTTCTTGGTTCAACTGACTGTCAAAATAGGAAGATACAGTATTATTGTTATTCCCAATATGAAAAACTGAAAAACGATTCAACCTTATCGGTTGATGTACCTCGAAATACAGACAGACAGATGTCATATTAGATTACCCCGTTATAAACGCCTAATGTCTTATCTGCAACTTGATACCAAGTAAACAATTCAATTTCTCGTTTACCCTCCCGAGAAAGTGTCCTATGTAAGGGTTTATATCTAAGCAAGGATATTATTTTGTTCGCCATTTCATCTGTATCCCAAAAATCAACCCTTAAACAATTATTAAAAGCTTCAGAAAAACCTGCAGTCTTGGACGCAATAGTTGGAGTTCCTGCTGAAATAGCTTCGAGTGCTGTAATACCAAAAGGCTCACTTACAGAAGGCATAACATAAACACTGGATATTCCGTAGATGTGTCTGACCTCTTCTTCGGTTAAACGCCCAGTAAATATCACCTTATCAGATATACCTAGGTCTAGAGCTTGAGAAATCAAACGAGGTAACATATCTCCAGTACCTGCTACAACAAAGCGAGCATCGGGTTCGTAATCTTTGACTTTATGTGCTGCCCGAAGGAAAAATTCAGCACCTTTCTGAATCGTAAGTCTACCTAAGAATAGTACAATTTCTTTTTTATGGCCCTCAGGAATTGGGTAAACTGCATTATGAATAACGCTAATCTTGTCAGGGTTAATACCATATTTTTCAACAATAACTCTCTTAGTGAAATGGCTTACAGCAATAATCCTATCAGCTTTCTCCATTCCTTCTCGTTCGATATCAATAAACCATTGATTTGGATAAAGCCATCCTGAACGATCATACTCAGTCGAATGAATTGTTAGAACAAGGGGAGTACCTGTTTTTTCCTTTAAGGTAATACCTGCTTTCATGGTTAGCCAGTCGTGACAATGAATAACGTCATATTTGCCTTGTACTTTTCCAACTATCAAGTCATTATATCGATAAACAGCTTCATAGAACTTACCAGCAAGTTCTTTATTATATGGTCTATCATAAGGATATATCTCTGTCTCTCCAACCTCAATAATATTCAAGTTAGGTTTATCACTAACTGTAGTATGTTTGGTTTTAGGCATATAAAAATCTAATTGTACACCTTTATCTGCGAGGCTGCGAGTAATCCCATAACAATGAGTAGCAAGTCCCCCCGCCTTAAACGGTGGATATTCCCATCCAATCATTGCTACTCTCATTATGTTACTTCCTTTATTTATGACTATTACAACTTTTTATTAACCTAAAGGTCTCTGTATTAGGACCTTATTTCAGTTTTCCCACCTTTCGTTCATTACTAATTAGTCCTGATTATTTCAGAATGTACTTATTATTCTCATTAATAGTTATTTTATCTTCTCTTGCAAGCCATCCAATTGCAGATTGAACTTGTCTATCGTCAAGATTTGATAATCTTTTAATTGTCATTAAGTCAGCATCGCCCCATATATCTAATATTTTCCAAATTTTACCAGCATGGGTTCCGATTTCTGAATCTAAATTCGTTGTTCCAAGTTTAAAGCAATCTTCATCTTCTTTTGATATCTTATTTTCTCTTGCAAGCCAGCCTACACCAGTATGAAAATCATTTTCGTCTAGTTTTGAAATGTCCATGATTTTATCTTTATCTGAACAACCTTCTTGATTAAGGACTGTCCAAATCTTTCCTGCATTCTCTCCAAATAATGTGGTATGTCTCCTCACGTACATCCTCCAGCTGTAACAGCAAAAAGGTGTATAATTTAATAAAATATAAGTCTATCTGAAAAATATAAGTTCAAAGATTTAGTTATTATGCAACAATGACACCTATTTAATACAATATTATAAAGATTTTTTTTTTACAATATTTAACTATCTATATTTGAAACAATCTTTGAAACAATCAAAGTTATAAATTTATATTTCTAATTAAACGGGTTTGAGGGTACTCGAACATATTTCCCGAAGAAAAAAAGGTCAAAGAGATAATCAAAAACGGCTCTTTGGTTTTTTAGCTGTTGGAAAAATCATTTCTATCTCACTAAAAACCTTCTTTTTTCTTTTTGAGGTTTTAATATGCAAAAAGAGTCAATTTATGATCAAATGACTAGTTCAGAAAAAGAAGTTGCCAGGTTTCTAAAAAATATTGGTATTTATTGGTCATATGAACATCCTATTTTTGTATGGGATGAAAACAATAGACCTAGAGTATGGGCACCAGATTTTTACCTGGTGTCTTTTGGGATATATGTAGAGGTATGTGGATCAGCTAAATTTGACTATGATTATAGAAAAAATATCTACAAAGAAAATGGATATGATGTGATTTTCTTACATATATATAAAAAATCGAGTAGATGGAAGAAATATTTTATGAGGTATCTAAAAAGACTGTTAAATTATAGAAACAAAAAATTAATTTCGATGTATTGTAATTATATATAACAATCTCATCAGTTCCCATAGTGTCAAAAAACCTTAAACTAATTTTAATCAACGAAGTCTAAACAATTTCTTTTCCAAGCTTCATAAGAAAGTTCTGGAATTCCTTAACAAATCCGTTAAATTTTTCTTCATTAATATCTACTAAAAGGAGTTCTTTTTCAGCTCCCCATTCAAATAAATCACTTGATTCCAACATTTTTATTTTTTTAACAAGGTTTGTTCGATACTTCTGA
>SMTZ1_10004345_pt1 | contig 14266 bp, 11 predicted proteins | sample DeeMarSWOR136_30_FD_25667 | JGI IMG/M metagenome (IMG submission 25667) | reverse complement strand
TATAATACTTCTTTGTTAGAGGAAAATTTTGTTCAGAATAGTGGTTTTCTAATGATCTGATTTAAGCAATCTACTATTTAAAATTCAAAATTTAGGGTGCCGAGAAGGTTTGGAAAAGCATGGATAAAACAATTCACAGGATTTTGGGAGCAAAAACTTATATTCTTAGCTTTAGATGCAAATATAAGGGACTATTTTCGACTTATATTCGAGTAGAGAGCACTATAATTTACCAAATATTTTAGATCGGTCAGAGATAGGCAGGTCATCGATGATTATTACTTAAAAATTATCAATTGAGTTCAGAGTAGGCGGTACTGGATTTGAACCAGTGACCTCTGCGATGTGAGCGCAGCGCTCTAGCCAACTGAGCTAACCGCCCAATTTAAGGTAAATATAGGTTGGATAGCGCAGTAAAACAAGAGGAAAGATATCGGTAAATATGTACTAAATAATCCTGATAACCCTAGAAGTACACTCTTAAATGGTGATATAAAATATTGAAATTGAAATACCCGATGTGTGAAATGAGATAAAAAAATAAGATAACAAATAATAGATGAACGCATGAACTTCTGCAGGCAGGTGACATAAGAAAATAAGGAAGCATGGATTCAAGAATTTAATGCTCACATATAAAATGGAGGCGGAAAAGGAGAGAAATATAAATGGGTGATTTACACTTTTCCTTTATCCGTTCTCTATTATCCAACAGTTTTATCACTTCAAAATGAACATTTTGTGACTTAATTTTTAATATTATTGTATTTTATTATAGATATTTGCGAAATTGAAAACAATTTCATTGATCATTATCTATTTTTCTAATAAAATGAAAAATATTCTAAATGACTTTTTTTTTCATCCGAAAATATGACATACTATGCTGAACAAAATTTTAAAACGCGAGCGCGAAAAGAGAAAATATATTCGATATCCCGCTGAAGTTTCCATTGAATATAAAATATCTGGTGAGAATATAGAGAGAAACGATTATACCAAAAATATCAGTTTTGGGGGACTCTGTTTCCAGGCGCAGTCTTATATTGAACCTGGCACTGTTATTATTCTCAAATTTCCAACTATTAACCTGCATAGCGAAGTGGTTGGGGAGATTGTCTGGTGTTCAGAAAAAAAAGAAACCACGGAAATTGGAGTAAAATTTAGAAATGAAAATGATGCCTATCGTGCCAGGATAATTGAAGAGATCTGTTATCTTAAAAACTATCAAAAGCAAATCTTCGAAAAGAAGAATGAGAATTGAGCAAACTCATTCTGGCCTTCCATCAATGCTCATACCTTTCTTACTTTCAGCAACTCATTTTTTCCTCTAGATCCCGTATCAATCATATAATCTTAAAGCTCTTCAATATGGTTGGACAAATTATTGACACGCCGGTCTCAGAAAATCTTATATTGTAAAATATCGGCATAGTTTGAATGCCAGTGTATGTACCGGTGGTACTCATTTTTATCATTTCTCCTTGGATTCCCATACGGGAGAATCGACCCTAATTGGCGAGGCTGAGCAAATGATTTTAATGCGTTGAGATCGTTTTAAATGAGTCGATTAGATGAATATTTATTTGTCTTTGTGTTATCTCTTTATAGCCATTAGTCAGAAAGCTTTCCTCTAACCGACCAGTGTGGTAGTGTAATTCTGACCGACCGATCATGAATTATGAGTTTTTTTAGACTCGGGAAGGGAAATTAAGGTAAGGGATAAGAAAAAACTTGTTTCTTGTATGAAAATATCATAATTTTAGCCGCGTAAGTAATGCAGCAATTTTTAGCTGGGGGACGAGAAGCACAAGTCAAGTGGGATTTAGTTTTTCAACCCCCAGCCAGGGAATTTGTTGTGTAAGATTAATTTATTAGTAAGAGGTTAGTTGTGGAAAAAGGTGTTGTTAAATGGTTTAATGGCTCAAAAGGTTATGGATTTATTAGCCGTGAAAATGGAGAGGATGTATTTGTGCATTATACCGCTATTGAAGATACTGGCGGATATCGCACTTTAGAAGAAGGCCAAGAAGTAGAGTTTGAGGTAACCGAAGGCGCCAAAGGCATGCAGGCAACGTCCGTGCGTAAAGTCTGAGGCAAATAGCCAGAAAATATGAACCCCGGTTTACTGCCGGGGTTTTTTTATATATAGAACAGACTTACTCCTTCTGCAAAATAGAGCTGTTACAATAATAAAAATAAGCTGATTCTTCGTCATTCACCTTTTAATTTAGTAATATCATTTCCTAAAGGATAAAATTATGAAAAAAAATAAAAAGTCGTTCAACCACAAACTCACTCCTTCGACCAATCTCTTTCAAGGAATCGATGTTGAATCTCTAAAAGAATCATTCGTTAACCATTTAGAGTACTCTCTTGCTAAAGATGAATATTCCTGTACTGCCCGGGACTGTTACAAAAGTATTGCCCTAACCGTACGAGACCGTCTGATCGAGCGCTGGATTGAAACCCAACAAACCTATTATAAGAAAGATGCAAAAAGAGTGTACTACCTCTCTATGGAGTATCTCATTGGACGATTTTTAGGAGATGCCTTATTGAATCTTGGCCTTTATGAAAATGCCTACAAAGCTTTAGAGGAATTAGATTATGATCTGGAAAAATTGCGTATTGTTGAACCGGATGCCGGACTTGGTAATGGTGGTCTGGGCAGACTCGCAGCATGCTTTCTGGAATCTATGGCTACTCTGGAACTTCCGGCATACGGCTATGGCATACGCTATGAATATGGTATCTTTTCACAAAAAATCCGAGACGGCTACCAGGTGGAAACACCCGATAACTGGTTACGGTATGGCAATCCCTGGGAAATAGAACGACCGGAGTATATTTATCCTGTTAAATTCTATGGAAAAGTTAATCAGTATCAGGATGATCGAGGAATTTTGCACACAGAATGGATAGAAACGGAAGATGTTATTGCTATGCCTTACGATACTCCTATCCCAGGATACCGTAACAACACCGTTAATAATTTACGACTCTGGACAGCCAAAGCCACCCGCGAATTCCAATTCCGATATTTTGATGAAGGAAACTATGGTAAGGCTGTTGAAGATAAGATCTCTTCCGAGAATATCTCAAAAGTTCTTTATCCCAGAGACGATTTCCGCATGGGGCAGGAGTTACGCTTAAAACAGGAATATTTTCTGGTATCTTGCAGCCTGCAGGATATCATCAGACGGTTTAAAAAATCCCACTCGGATTCTTTCAGTAAATTTCCGGAAAAAGTGGGAATTCAGCTAAATGATACTCACCCGGCTTTGGCGATACCCGAATTAATGAGGATTCTTGTTGATATTGAGGGATTAGATTGGAAAAAGGCTTGGGAAATCACTGTAAAAACCTTTGGTTACACTAATCATACCATCCTGCCTGAGGCATTGGAAAAGTGGTCGGAAGATTTATTAAAATGGGTACTCCCCCGTCATCTGCAGATCATTCATGAAATTAACCGGAGGTTTTTAGAAGAAGTGAAAAGAAAATACCCTTATGATTTGAGCAGAATAAAAAGAATTTCTCTTATAGAAGAAGGTAATGAAAAAAAAGTACGAATGGCTAATCTAGCGATTGTGGGAAGTCATGCAGTGAATGGTGTTGCAGCGCTACACACCGAAATCATTAAAAAGCAAATTTTTAGAGACTTTTACGAAATCTGGCCGGATAAATTCAGTAATAAAACCAATGGAATTACCCAGAGAAGATGGCTGGCTCTCTGTAATTGGGAATTGGCAGATTTGATAACTTCTAAGATTGGGGATGGCTGGGTGACAAACTTGTTCGAATTAAAAAAATTAATTGCATTTTCTGAAAATTCCTCCTTTCAGGAGAAATGGCGAGAGATCAAAATTCATAATAAACAAAGGCTTGCAGAATATATAAAACAAAAAAATAAGTTAATAGTGAACATCGACACCATCTTTGACTGTCAGGTAAAGAGATTTCACGAATACAAACGTCAATTGTTGAATACCCTGCATCTAATTACCCTTTATAATAGACTGAAATCAGGTATGGTCGAAAATTTTGTTCCACGTACGGTTATCTTTGGTGGAAAATCTGCTCCGGGTTATATCAGGTCCAAACTTATTATTAAGCTGATCAATTCAGTGGCAGAGGTAGTGAATAACGATCGGGATATAGGTGATCGCTTAAGAGTGGTTTTTCTACCGGACTATTCTGTTTCTTTAGCACAATTGATCATACCGTCTGCAGATTTGTCAGAACAGATTTCTACTGCCGGAATGGAAGCATCAGGTACCGGAAATATGAAATTTGCACTCAATGGTGCTCTGACAATTGGTACCCTTGATGGCGCGAATATTGAGATTAAAGAAGAAGTAGGCGATGACAATATATTCATATTTGGATTAACTGCTGAGGAGGTAGAAGAATTACGCCACAATGATTATAATCCAAAAGAATATTATAAAAATAACCAAGAATTAAAAAGAGCACTGGATATGATAAAAGATGGATATTTTTCCCCGCAATCTCCCTCTCTGTTCAAATCGATTGTTGATTCGCTTTTAAATCAGGGAGATTATTTCATGGTTTTAGCAGATTATGAGGCTTACATAAATTGCCAGGAGCAGGTGAGTCAAACCTACCGAAATCAGAAAGCCTGGACTAAGATGTCGATTTTAAATGTGGCTAATATGGGTAAATTTTCCAGTGATAGAACGATTTCCCAGTACGCAAGTGAAATCTGGAAAGTGAAACCTGTACCCATCACTGTACCGGAGAAGTTATTGAAAAATAATAAAGGGAATTCTTAAATGATGGGATTTATTTTCTCATAATGGTACAATATCAGAGTCTTATTTGTTATCTTTCTGGAAGTAAGAAAACAATCACTAAGGGATATTCTGGTCGAAAAAGATTCCATTTTATGATGGATAAGATAATATAAACCAAGTTTCTTAAAACTTGGTGTTCAGTGTATTTCTGGAATAAATAAAGGATGATAACAAATGGAAAAGATCAAAGGAACCATCGGAATTCTAACCGGTGGTGGTGATGTACCAGGACTCAATCCGGCTATTCGTGCGGTTACCTTCCGTGCGCTTCGTGAAGGGTATCGGGTGCTAGGCCTTCGCAGGGGATGGGCCGGATTGGTAGATATCATACCAGATAAAGATGCCGACAATAATGAACATGTGCAAACATTAACCGAAAATCTGGTAAACCGGGCTGGTCGTACTGGTGGGACATTCTTACATACTTCCCGTACTCGACCGAGTCATCTCCCAAAGAGTGTTATTCCGTCACATTTACGTATTGATTTTCAAAATGAAATCAACGATGTTACCCCCCAGGTCTTAAGAAATATTGATTTCTTAGGAATAGATTTCCTTATACCCATCGGTGGGGATGACACCCTCAATTATGCATATCGCCTTCATAGAGAAGGTGTGAAAGTAGTGGCCATCCCAAAAACCATGGATAATGATGTCCCTGGTACCGACTATTGCATTGGCTTCAGCACCTGTGTAACCCGTACAATTGAGCTGACTCATAAACTCAGAACAACTGCTGGTTCTCATGAACGACTACTGGTGATTGAAGTGTTCGGAAGATATGCCGGATTTACTGCCATGCTGCCAACCATGGCGGGTGCAGCGGACCGCTGTGTGATACCGGAGTACCCCTTTGATATTGAAAAACTTACTGAATTACTCATCGAAGACCGAAGCCATCATCCCAGTAAATATGCAGTGGTTTTAATCTCTGAAGGCGCCCAGATGGCGCATGAACAGGAGATGTCCTTTGAAAGTGGAGAGGAAGATCAATATGGGCATAAAAAGCTTGGGGGTATTGGAGACAAAGTGGCATCGCTTTTGAAGCAACTGTCTCCAAAATATAATATGGGGAAGCGGGTTAATGTGGTGAATCAGCGGCTGGGATACCTAGTGCGCTGTGGAGATCCCGATGCAATTGACTCAATCGTACCCATGGCCTATGGTAATCTGGCACTGGATCTGGTTCTGAATAAAAAGTCCGGTAATCTGGTCTGCCTCAGGGAAGGATGCTATGACAGCGTCCCTGTCGAGGTGATTATGGAAAAGAAAAAAGTAGTCGATGTGGAAAAATATTACAATACAGAAAGATTAAGACCAAAGTATAAAACATTCAAGGGACAACCCCTATTTATTATGACAAGCGAGATGTGATCAGTTGTTAATTCCATCTAGTACAAGATAAAAAATAAAAGGTAGAATAAAAGATTCGGGATTTATAACTCAGTTTTTAGTTGGTGCATAACTCAACTATTACAATTATTGGATCATAAACTGTTAAATTCCGAATCCAACATGCCATCTTTTCTTTTGCCTTTCATCTTTTTTTGATTTTTTTAAGTGGCCGGTTGGACTCAGCTGAAAAAAGACTTCACTGTTAAATTTAATTTGTTTAAAATTAATGAAGTAAACTCACACTCATCAATGTGCTAGGTGAAACAGTAAAAATACTGGTACAGAAAGTTTAATTCCAGGCACCTATCAAAATGAAAGGGAAGCATCCCGCCGGATCACCTTGACTTACAGTAATCCATAAACATGAAAGAAAATTCCTAATGGTATAGGGGATTCAGGGATGGATAATCATACGATCCTACTCTTGCATAATTTAAAAAATAATGTAAATTATAATATCAAAAGTAAATTACATTGCAATACTAGGGAGCAAGGATATTTGTTAAGTTGAATTTACATCTCAATTATTGAAATCTTTCCTTTGTTTGAATTCTTAATTCTCTTCAGATATTGTTGGGGTAATTATTTTCAAAACTTCCCTGATACACCAAGTCTCCGGGAAGATTATATTACAAGATAAAAAGATTGGAGGTATGGCTATGAAATTAAACACCAAGGCATTTGCTTTAACAGCCGGAATAATCTGGGGATTGACTGTATTTATCGGCACTATCTGGTTATTGATAGTTGGCAGTCAAGGTAAAACCATATCAACCCTTGGAAGTTTTTATTTCGGTTACTCGTTTAGCTTTGTTGGCGCTTTCATCGGGCTGCTCTGGGGATTTGTCGATGGCCTTATTGTTGGATTTTTATTTGCTTATATATACAATCTGATTGTGCCAAAAGAAAGCAAATAAAAGCGGAAATGCTTGGGCCGGAGAATTCGAAGATCCCAGAAAGGTATGCATAGTATTAGAATTTGTGATGCGAAATACCTGACACGATTTTTGGGGTATGAGATGTGAGATATATCGTTGAATGTGATTTGTTTTTGTGGGATCAGGATCTCTCAGATTAAAAATGAGATGCTGATCCCGCTTAACTGGGAAAGTACGATAGCTCTCTTAATCTATCATCTTTTTCTCGAAAATTCCCTATTCTGCCTAACAGGTTATATAGTTATTTTAAATTTTAAGTATTGTATCTATAATGCATAATCTTTAAATTTGTACATTATAAAAAACTAGTTTGATGAAGTAAGAGAAGTATATATCAGTAATTGTAATAACCTTTAATACTGCCCGGCGAGGTAGTGAAGGAAAGAGATGAGAAGAGAAATAAAGTCTTTTAATGATAACTGCCTCCGGTCAGCAGACTGGAGGTATTTTTTTATTCGAAAAAGGAGAAGATTATGGAACTGATAACGAAAGCGGAAATTCTCTCTGAGCAGGATTTTCAAAGGATTGTTACCCGCCTTGCCCATGAAGTACTGGAAAAAAACCGGGGTAGTGAGGATCTGGTAATTGTTGGTATACGGACCAGAGGCGCTTTCTTGGCTCAGCGGATTTCTTCTAAAATACGTGAAATCGAAGGTAAAGAAATTCCAACTGGATTCTTGGATATAACTTTATACCGCGATGATTTCCGTACCCGACTCAAACAACCCACGGTCCAGGTAACCAACATTCCCTTCCAAATCGACGAACAGAATATTGTATTAGTGGATGATGTGTTATATACCGGACGGACCATCAGATCTGCCCTGGATGCATTGATGGATTTTGGCCGACCGGCTCGTATTTATCTGGCAGTCTTGGTGGACCGCGGACATCGCGAACTGCCTATACGACCAGATTTTGTGGGTAAAAACATCCCCACCTCTATCGGTGAAGAAGTAAAGGTTCTAATGAAAGAAGTGGACGAAACCGACCAAGTATTACTGGTTGAAACCAAATGAGGATTTAATATATGACATTACAAAGCAGACATCTGTTGGGATTGGATGGCACATCTGCAGAGGATATTGCCACTATCCTGGATACCGCCAAATCCTTCCGGGAAGTCTTAGACCGTCCCATAAAACGATTGCCTACCCTGCAGGGTAAAACAGTGGTAAACTTATTTTATGAACCATCCACCCGTACTCGTATCTCTTTCGAGTTAGCCGAGAAAAGACTTTCAGCTGATATAATCAATTTTTCTTCCTCCACCAGTTCGGTTAAAAAGGGAGAAATCCTGATCGATACTTGTAGAAATATTGAAGCCATGAAGATTGATATGGTGGTGATCCGACATTCTTCTCCCGGTGCTCCGCATTTGCTTTCCCGCACCCTCGATGCCAATATCATTAATGCCGGTGATGGGGGACATGAGCACCCTACACAGGGATTACTGGATATGTTCACCATCCGTCAGAAATTGAAAACGTTGAAGGGAAAAACCATTGCCCTGGTGGGAGATATTTCTCATTCCCGAGTGGCACTCTCCAATATCTATGGTTTAACTAAAATGGGGGCGAGAGTATTGGTTTGTGGACCTTCCACACTTATTCCACGCTATATTCATCAGCTAGGAGTAGAAGTTTATCATAATATTGATGAGATTATTCAACAGGTAGATGTTCTGAATATTTTACGCCTACAACTGGAGAGACAACGTGAAGCATTATTCCCTTCCTTGCGTGAATACCACAATTACTTTGGTATCACTAGGGAAAGACTGGAAAACGCCTCAAAGTCGATTCTGATCATGCATCCTGGACCGATGAATAGGGGTGTGGAAATTTCTAGTAATGTGGCGGATAGTGAACACTCAGTCATTCTGGAACAGGTGACCAATGGAGTGGCTGTCCGCATGGCCGTATTATTCTTACTAGCAGGAGGTCGAAGTGAAATTAACTAAAAATGTAGTTGCTTCAACCAAAGGATATCAGCCTCTTCCAGAGAGATTACTCTTAAAGGGAGGAGAAATAATTGATCCGAAGAGAAAGGTGAATGAAAAAATAGATGTGGTAATAGAAAAAGGAAAAATTGTCTCTATCGAAAAGGTTGATTTAAAAGTATTTAAAGGTCAAGTAATAGATTGTTCTGATTTTATCATCTCCCCGGGTTGGATGGATATGCATGTACATCTGCGTGAACCGGGTTTCGAGGGAAAGGAAACCATTGCCACCGGCAGTCTGGCTGCCGCCAATGGGGGATTTACCAGTGTCTGCTGCATGCCTAATACTTCCCCTGCAATTGATAATCAGGAAATCATTCAGTATATCAAGGATCGGGCTAAGGGATCACTGGTAGATGTTTATCCGGTTGCAGCTATCACCAAGGACCGACAAGGGACGAAACTCTCTGAAATTCTGGAATTAGTGGAACAAGGGGCAGTAGCTATCTCCGATGATGGCAATCCGGTGATGAGTGCGGAAATGATGCGAAGAGCTCTGGAATACAGTAAAATGATGGATATTCCGGTAATCGGGCACGAGGAAGATGCTAATATGACCACGGGGGGAGATATGAATGAGGGATTCGTTTCCACTTGTCTGGGTTTGCACGGGATACCACCTGTGGCAGAAGAAATTATGATTGCTCGTGATATCATGCTGGCAGAATATACCGGGGCTCGCTTACATATTGCACATCTATCAACAGCGAAAGCAGTAGATCTGGTTCGACAAGGAAAAGCGAGAGACATTAAGGTAACGGCTGAGGCAACTCCTCATCATTTTACTTTGAACGATGAATTATTACGAAGTTTCGACACAAATTTAAAAATGAATCCTCCTCTGAGAACCGAGCAGGACCGAGAGGCAATCACTCGAGGATTAGCGGATGGCACCATTGACACCATCGCTAGCGATCATGCACCGCATTCCTTTGAGGAAAAGGAAGCAGAATTTATATACGCACCTTTTGGTATTATTGGACTGGAAACTACCCTGGGTCTATCTATCAGCCAGTTAGTTGAGAAAAAAATCCTTTCATTGAGAGATCTGGTGGCAAAATATGCGATCCATCCCTATGAAATACTCAACCTACCCGTTCCTAAAGTTGAGAAAAATATGACTGCCAATTTGACTATTTTTCACCCGAATTTGGAGTGGGAAGTGTTACAAGGAAAATTTTTATCAAAGAGTAGTAATTCACCTTATGTGGGATGGAAATTAAAAGGGAAACCAATTGCAGTCATCAATAATGGTCAGATTTTCAAATCAATCCTATAATGCTTTAGGTAATCAAGATTCTGAAATTGAAAAGAAAGAAGTGACAAGTAGAAGGGCAATGATAGGATTTTGAATATGATATAATGGAAAGAGGATAGGGGAAAAATTCCAGATGCTCCTTAAATATTTTAGTAAGTGATATGAGTGAAAATAAGGAAAATGAAGTACAGGATATAGAATTTATAGGTTTCAGTCTTGTCTAATTACAATTATTTATTATGTTATAAATCTTGAATCCCAAATTCTGCTTGCCCCTTGAACCGTGAATTCTCCCCAATCAATTTATTAATTTTCTCAACCTATTTCAGGACGTTACATCTAATCCGTAGATCCTAAATCCCAGTATCATTATCCTTTTTTCTGCCGAATTGCTTGGCACTTTTTGTCAATATGACAGATGATCATCCACTTATGGCAAGATGACAGTACTCTTGCTTGCTATATTTTATTCAAAATATTTTTTCTAAAATATTAATAAATAAGATATTATAGGGCTTAAATTATACTTGGCATTATGTTTGTATCTTTAAATTTTGTTCTTAAAATTTTAAAATAATATGATAATATAAGGAGGATAAGAAATGTTTTCGGATATTTTCACCGGGATTGATAGACAAAAAAAATTAGATACAATCAATCAGCATTTAATCAGAGTAAAACCCGCCATAGATGTTTTTGAAACAGAACACGCCATCGTAGTTTTAGCCGAAATGCCGAATGTAGATAAGGAAGATTTGCATGTTGCTGTTGAAAATAATATGCTGCATATTACTGGTAAAAGGATACATACGGTAGAGAAGGGAACTTATCTATTGCGTGAAACCCATGACGTGCTTTATGAAAGATATTTTGAATTGGGAAATGATCTGGATAAGGAAAAGATTGAGGCTAGATACAATGCTGGTATTTTAAGGGTTCAAATTTTAAAGAGAGAAAAAGCGAAAATACAAAAAATTGAAATCAAATAAATGATAAATATTAAAAGTAATTATTCAATTAATATGCAAAAGATAATTACTCCGAATTAAACACAGCAGTGACCAAAAATAATTGATAAAAAAGCTGTGAAAAATTTACATTTTAAGGAGGTAATAAATAATGGCAAAGAAAGTAATCGGAATTGACTTGGGGACAACGAATTCTGTTGTTGCGGTTATGGAAGGTGGAGAACCTGTTGTGATACCGAATGCAGAAGGTGCCAGAACCACACCTTCAGTGGTAGGTTTTTCAAAAACTGGAGAAGTTCTGGTGGGTGCACCTGCGAAACGTCAGATGATTACCAATCCGGAAAATACAGTCTATTCTATTAAACGATTTATGGGGAGAAGAAGTAATGAAGTTCCTGAAGAAACCAAAATGGTTCCTTATAAGGTAAAGGGTGGCACCCACGAGCTAGCTGTTACAGAAATTCGTGGTAAAGATTATACACCTCAAGAGATCTCTGCAATGATTCTACAGAAAATGAAGCAAACTGCGGAAGATTATCTTGGTGAAAAAATGACTGACGCGGTGGTTACTGTTCCTGCTTATTTTAACGATAGCCAGCGGAAGGCTACCAAGGAAGCGGGCGAAATTGCGGGTCTGAATGTATTAAGAATTATAAACGAGCCAACTGCGGCTTCCCTGGCATATGGTTTGGATAAGAAAACAAATGAAAAAATTGCAGTCTACGATCTGGGTGGTGGGACTTTTGATATTTCTATTCTTGAGATCGGTGATGGTGTTTTCGAAGTGAAATCCACCAATGGTGATACTCATCTGGGTGGGGATAATTTTGACCAGAGAGTAGTAGATTGGATTGCAGATGAATTTAAAAAGGAGCAGGGTATTGATTTAAGAAAAGATCCTATGGCCTTACAACGTTTGCGGGAAGCTGCAGAGAAGGCCAAGATTGAATTGAGCAGCACCCAGCAAACAGATATCAATTTACCATTTATTACTGCAGATTCTAGCGGTCCCAAACACTTGCAGATGACCCTTACTCGCGCTAAGTTTGAGTCTTTAGTGGATGACTTGTTAAGAAAGACCCTTGGTCCATGTGATCAGGCGATGAAAGATTCTGGTTTCAGTACTAATGATATCGATGAGGTCATTCTGGTGGGCGGATCAACCCGTATCCCCAAGGTACAGGAATTGGTAAAAGAATTCTTCAAGAAGGAACCACATAAAGGTATTAATCCTGATGAAGTAGTGGCTGTAGGTGCCGCCATTCAGGGAGGGGTTCTTGCCGGGGATGTGAAGGATGTTCTTTTACTTGACGTTACACCTCTATCATTAGGTATTGAGACCCTGGGTAACATATCAACTAAATTAATTGAGGCGAATACTACTATCCCTACTCGCAAGAGCGAAATTTTTACTACTGCTGCCGATAGCCAGACCTCAGTGGAAATACATGTGGTTCAGGGCGAGCGCGAGTTTGCCCGCGATAACCGCACCCTGGGACGATTCATACTCGATGGTATTCCACCTGCACCGCGGGGTGTTCCTAAAATCGAAGTGACCTTTGATATAGACGCCAATGGAATACTCAATGTATCTGCCAAGGACATGGCAACCAGCAAACAACAAAGTATTCGCATTGAAGCAAGCTCAGGCTTGTCACAACAGGAAATCGATAAAATGGTGAAAGATGCCAAGGAACATGCTGCAGAAGATAAGAAAAAACGAACTTTGATTGATGCAAAGAATTCCGGTGATCAGTTGGTTTATCAAACCGAAAAAAATCTGAAAGAGTATGGTGATAAACTCGATGCGGCTGCTAAAAACAAGATTGAAGCAGCAGTTAGCAGATTAAAAGAAGCATTGAAGACTGATAATGAGAATGAAATAAAATCAGCTACTGAAGCACTTAATCAGGTGTGGAGTGAATCCGCTTCAACTCTGTATCAGCAGGCAACCGCTTCACAACAAGGTGCATCCTCAGGAGAAACTACAACTGAGGCAGAGACCGGAAAAACTGATGAAAAGGTGGAAGAAGCGGATTATGAAGTGGTCGATGACGAAAAGAACAAAAAAGATAATAAAAAATAATAATTTCCCGGAGTAGATCTTCTGTCTTAGAAGATCTATTCCGATTTATTTAATGTGTTTGATTGTAAATTAATAGTTCAAATCTTTTAGGAGGTTGAAAGGGAAATGACGGAATCTAAAAAAGCCGAAAGGGAAATACCTGTAGAATATATGGAGGGAGATAATAGTTCTTCCACCGATCGAGCAGAAATACCAGAAGAAGAAATAAAGAAGTCTGCTCCTAAAATTCACAAGGTAAAAGAGGAAAAAAAGAAAAAAAGAGATGAATATAAAGAGAAATTTGAGGAGTTGAACGAGCATTTCATGAGAGTACGAGCTGAATTTGCTAATTATAAAAAACGGGTGGAGAGGGAACAAATAGAATTTTCTGATTATATAAAGGGGGAAATGATAAAATCTTTTCTTCCCATTTTAGATGATTTTGATCATATGATACGAAAAACCAATAATAATACCGATGAGAATTCGCTTCTGGAAGGGGCTAGGATAATTTACGAAAAATTTGTTCAACTTCTCAAAGATTATGGTGTTGAAAAGATCGAAGCTCTCGGTCAGGATTTTAATCCAGAGGTTCATGAAGCAATGATGATGCAACCAGTAGATGAGAAAGATAAAAATAGTAAAGTGATTGATGTGTTTCAAACCGGGTATAAATTGAAAGATAGATTGTTACGTCCTAGTAGAGTAGTGGTTGGTAATTTTAAAGAGGAGAAAAAAAATAGTTAATATATATGTAAATTTTTCCTAACATATTTTTATTTTTAAAAGCTTAATAAGCAGGTTACTAAAATATAACCTG
>SMTZ1_10009054_pt1 | contig 14267 bp, 13 predicted proteins | sample DeeMarSWOR136_30_FD_25667 | JGI IMG/M metagenome (IMG submission 25667) | reverse complement strand
GGTTTACCTGCGGAAGGTCGGTTCCGAAGATATCCTTGCACTCCAGCTCGAAAGACTCCGATTCCCACTGGAAGAAATCGGTTCCGAACTCGTCCACGCACATGAGCAGGAGCGGCGTGGCCAGCATGTTCTCGTCGGTCATGATCGAGGCTTTACGGTCTTTGAGTAATTGCATGGATCACCCGAAAAGGAGCATATCGACGAATCGGTCCAGAAGCTGCCGGTTATGCACGAGATTATCGCACGCCCGGCTGGTCATTGGAGCGGCGGTAGTGGGTTGCGTGGGTTGGGGAGCAACGTCGGCAGCGAGCATACGCTGCATGGCCAGTTGCTGCTCCTGACCTTTTTGTTTGGCTTGATTGGCAGCTTGCCGGATCCTCAATTTCGTGCTGGTACCGGCTGGACTGGCAATTCCGGGATTCGGAGCGGTGGGTGGCATGAAAGGGGCGGGACGCGGCAAGTCCAGTTGTGTACCCATATGTCAGCCCACCACGTCTGAGAATTCCGGCTGTTCAAGCTTCTCGCCTGCGGCGGCGATAGCACGCTCAAGCAGCATGGCATCGTTGCGCGGGAGCGTGCGAGCGATACGAGCGAATTTATCGAGGTCGATATCGAGACTCTTGTCGGCGGTAACGGCCTTCAGGAAATCATTGCCAAGCGCGGCAGCGAGCTTATCGGTGGGCAGTTTCCCGATCACTTCGATCGGCAGGAGCGTGCCGGTAGTCAGCTGGATATAGCTGTCCTTGACTTTATGTGCCTTCTTCTCGGTCAGCTCGAAGAAGATCTCTTCGGGGGTTTCGACGCCCTCGTCGTAATGATGGCGAATGCCGAATTCCGCATCGATCCGGTCGACCAGCTGGGCGAGCTTTACGAGTTCTTTGATGGGGATCTCTTCCATCGCAGCCACAGTCTTCGCGAGCTTCGCTCCTCGCGTGCGCATATCGGAAGCCGATTTGGGCATCATGAGGACACGCAAACCGAGTTTTTCGGCGGCTCGTTCGGGGGTGGTGGTTCCGAAGCCGGCCGCCTTGTAGAGGTAATTCTCGACGACGTCATCGAGCTGGACCTGCAGCTCGCTTGCTTTGTGGAGGATCTTGCGGGCTGCGATATGCCGGAGATCGAACGGGTAGTTCTTCCGGTTTTGCACGACGGTGGACGCAGCCTTGACCACGTCTTCTGCGTTGGCGATGGGCAATGCCCGGATCTTCTCGCCGTTGTGGTCGGTAACGACGGCGTAATCACCGTCGCCAAGCTCTCGGGTCGTAAGCTGATGCTTTTCCCATTCGGAAGCCGCCGATTTGACGTCTCCGCCGATAGCAAAGTAAGCAGCTGCTTTGCTGATTCTATCTTGAACTTCCGAGGCTCGCCGGGTAGGGTACATATGACGGGATTCGAGGAAATACAGCTGGGACAGCCATGTCGCCGATTTGGTATGGCACGGGAACTTGCGGTTTATGGCATCGGCGAAGACTTGTCTGGGTAGCGCGGAGATTTCGCTTGGATCGGTTGGCGCCGCATTCTTTACGAAGTCGGGCATCGGTACCAGTTTCGAGAGCTTGAATAACGTCTGATGGCTGGTGTCATCGAAGCTATCGACAGCACGGGTGGACGGCATGGTTAACCCTCCAAGCGATTTGAACGTACATATCGGTCACGAGCCTATCTTACAATCTTTTGAGGTGCCGGTCAAGAATCATCTACCGTCTACGACAGTATGTCCAATCTGCCGTAAAGAAGCGCTTTTCGTGTACGTTTCGCCTGGGGAAGGCGGTAGGTGGTACTGCTGCGGGGCTTGCAACTTTAGCGGTGATTCGATCGAGATATATAAGGCCGGGCATAACATTAAAGACGTTCGATCGGCGATATCCGAGCTGGCCCAGCGGCAAATCCTGCCCATGAGCAGCAGTGAGCTGACGACCGACGTCGTGACCGATTACATCAAGTACTACGTAAATAGGCGGTTACGGAACTCCAATTTCTTCGACCATGCCAGGTCGCAACTGCTCAGTCTCAACCAGGGCTGGCGTTCCCTGCTGCAATACTACAACCTGTGGGGAGGAAGCCGGTCGACTGCCGAATGGGGTCGCGAGCTTGGAATGTTCCTCGGTGCAGCCAGCCGGAATGACGTGCACAAGTTTCCATTCGGCGCGAACATTCCAGAATCTATGACCCATTTCCTGGTCTGTCCTTTCTACGACGTACCGGGTCGCATCAGCTCGTTCCTGCTCATCGGCAGATCGCAAGTAGCTCGACTAAGCTGTAATGTTCATTCAAGAGCAGGGAGAGAAGACGGCTTAATGATGCTCGACGCGACCGGCGTCGAGGATGATATCGTCATTGCGACATCCGACCCGATCTTCGCCCTCCAGCTGCAACGCAAGAATTTCATAGTCGGCAGCACGCCGCTGAAGGTGGTGGTATTCGGGGTCAACACCGATCGGGCGTGGATGTCGATCTGTGCCCGGCGGGTGATCTTCTGGGAGCAGAAGCCGAATTACCAGCTGTTCAATCAATCTCGTAAACACGCTCGATCGTACATAGCACGGCGGCCGTCTTTCCTGGATTCCACCGAGTATTTCAAGACTACGCCGCTTACCGAAACGCTCAGGACGTTATCCGATTCTGCGGTTACATGGGCGGAAGCTCTGAAAACCTATGTACTCGAACACGACAGAAGTGAAGTATATGACACGATAAAGAATCTGGAACTGACCGCATACGAGATGAGCCGGGTCTATGAGTTGTGCAATACCGTCGAGCGGGAACAGCTCAAGGAGATCCTCGGAGAAAAGCCCATAGAGCAATCTGTTTATGTCATGCACAAGCGGGTCATCGAGGCTGATGGGGCCTGGTGGATAGCCCGCAACAACAGGCGAGAGCTGCTATGCAATGCCATCATTCGTATCTTGAAAGCCGTTCATGCCCAGGATTCGGGGACCAATAGATACGAAGGCACGATAACGCTCAACGGGAAAACCATCAGATTCAACAATACGATCGACGAGGTGGAGAAGCAGCCTGGAAAATGGCTGCGCGAGCAGATGATGGCGGGCGGCCTCGGCGTTCCAATCATCCAGAAATCGATGATGAAACATTTGATCGAGATCGCCAAGCAATTCTGCGCTCCCACGTACTCCAAGGGATTCAGCCGAGTAGGCTGGTATCCGGAGGAGCAGGCGTTCATCTTCCCCAATTTCAGCATTCGTGCAGGCAAGATAGACGACACGATCTACGCGCTTACGGCCATGTCGAGCCAGGCTCCGGCAGCCAATATAACCGCCGATCCCTTGAGCCGTGGGGATTGGGATATGGCGCTGGCCAACGAGCAGGAAAATGCGGTCGTATGGGCGACGACAGCCGCGTTCATGTCCAATCTTGTCGCCCCGGTGCTCAATATCCCGCCGTCGCCGATATGCCTGATGGGGGGAGTGGGTTCGGCTGCCCATCTGGTAGGGAAACATATGGCGGTCGAACTGGGGATGGTAACCCATAAAGTCGACCATCGTATCGGCCGTCGGTCGCTCGACGTGGAGGGGCTGCTTCAGGAGTTCAAGCACGATTACCCGTATGTCCTGGACATAGAGCCCAGCAATTTCATCTTCCTGCATAAGCTGCAGGCCAAAGGTAAATATAACCTGATGCTCAACCTGCATCCGGGTCTGGCCTCGGCCCTGGCGGTGGGCGATTCGTGGGTATTCGTGGATGCCCCCGGCATCGTCCCTCCGCGAAAGGCTTTACCGAGGCTGAACGGGATAATGCGGTTTCTCGTATGGCTGCAACTTCGTAATTTCACCATGCCGGTCTCGACCAGCATCCAGCACAGCTTATTGCTCCTGCTCAAGGAATGGGCCGACGAGGAGCTTCGGGCGCTCAACCTGAGCATCTTCGATAAAGCCGCCGAGATCCTGAAAACCCCGGAAAGCGCCCTTATAGACAGGAAGCTGCTCCAGTTCATATTCTGGATCCGTGAGGCCTTCCATCAGCGGATCGAATACAACTCCTTCTATTCGGGGTTCAAAGGCAAGGGATTCGGGCAATGCAACCCGTATCGGGGGGTCTTCATACTGATCGATGACGACTACAAGAAGGTCTATGTCAACGTAAGCGTTATCAGCAAAGCCTTGCGACAGTTGCCGTCTGCCGACCTGGACGCAGGGATCCAGGAATTATCTGCCCACTCAGCCAAGAACGGCTTCGAACCGGGATCTTTCGGGTTCGTGCTCGGGCTAGATTACTGGAATGAAGAAGCAAAACGGTGGCGGCAATCACGAGGGTAACGGCAAGTTTCGGGACCCTTTGGTCTTAATTCGCCAGTTCTCTCGGAAGAGATTCCGATTGCCGGTCCTTTTGCACTCCCCCTGGCTGCTGCTGATCTTGAGCCCCTGCTGCGACCGAAGGCTTCGAATTCCGGTTAATGGTCGCATGGAATACTGCCGATATATCAAGGCGCAGTGTTTCTGTCCCCAATGCGGGCGGCTATGGTCAGTGGTCCTAAGACAGCAAAATGGGTGGGTTTCCGAAGTCCATCTGACCTGCTAAAAAATGCCTCAAAATGGGTTACTATAAAGTGAGCCCGCCATACCCTTGGCTGGCTCGATCAAATTACGGCTTTTAGCTCCGTGGGGGGGATAGAGAGGGTGGACCATGGAGTGTCTCGCGTCGTGGAAGAAGGAGCTGCAGCAAGCAAAGTTGTGTGTCGTTTGCCAGTCGATACTGGTAAACGACGATCTGGATGTGCCCTGCCCATATTGCGGGGCCGATCCAGATTCGGGCATGGTCTTCATGCCCATGCAGCCGAGGGAGGTCCCACTCGCCTTCCTCGAAAGGTTTGCCCCGGGAAGCTCCGAGGAATTACCCACCTGACCCGGTCGGCAGGAGAGGCCCGACCGGAGAAATCCGGTCGGGCATTCTCTGCTTATTATTTTTACTATTCGCTTCTGTCCGGCCACACGGTGATGTTCGGGGAGGCGAACCTGGCCTGTTCGGGCGACAGCTTGAACTTTTCGAGCTTCGACAAGTCCGGGTAACAGTGATGCAGGTGCCAGATGGAGATGCAGGCGTAATTAAGGGCGTGGGCGAAATCGTCAGACATCTTGGCGTTTCGCCGTATGAGGTACACGTCTGCAGACTGCGGCATATCGTGCTTCTCTTCTATGAGGGCCAGCAGGTCGTGGGTAATATCTTTCGACGATTCGTATTCGGGCAGTAAGATTACCCCCGACTTTATGCTCTGGGCCTGGAGAACGAGCGATCGGGCCTTATCCAGCGAGAAATACGGGCGCTGGTTGAACCCGCCCGGCTTCTTGGCTTCCACCATCTTCCTCGCGGTCGCGCGCACGTACATGTATGGAAGGATCTTGTCCAATGGGAACCCGGCCTGCACCATAAGGGCTTCCCTGACCGATCCCGATCCACCGTAGTCATGAGCAAAATAGTGACACTGGAACGCGTCGAACAAGCGGATGACTTCAGCGGCCTCCTCGCTGTGCTGATACGCCGCATGGAGCCGTTTGGTAAAGATACACTCCAGCTTGCTGGTCTTGGGGTTGAGACCGATGATTACGATCGTCGTGAACGAAATTTCGTCTTCGCCCCCGCCTCCCCAGTCGACCCCCATAGCTCGGATAATATAGCTTTTGACTCTAGCGAGGGCTTCCCGTTCGTTGTTCCTGTTGAGCGTCGAAGCTCGTTTGATATCGGTCATAGTGACCAGCTTGACGCCGACATCGCAGGATTCGCCGAGGACTTCGTTGAGAAACTTGGCTTCGTTGTAGTTGTTACGGCCATCGCGTTTACCGAGCAGATCCAGCCACTTCTCGCTGGGCTGTGCTTGTAGAAATCCTGGATAGGCCATGTCTTCGTAATGCATGGGCATTATGATCTGTGGTACGTGATAGCCGGCGTCGGTGTTAGCGCGTGAGGCGTTGGCGTGCACCCATCGACCTTCGCGCGGTTGAATCTGTCTTCCGCAGTTGGCGCATGCCGGACCAGCCGGTCCTATCATTTTGAGAAGATGTTGGTCTATTGACGGAATATTCTCGAAATGGCAGGCCGTGCACCTGGTAACCCATTCGGCCTGGGAGGATCTCTCCCAGATAGCCTGTATGGTGTTGTCCAGGGTCTTAGGCGTACCGAAGTACATTTCGATGCCGAACTCGGACGCAGACATACATTCTCTGATAATAGGAATGAAATCGATATCGATGTCCTGGATCTCGTCGTACTTTACGCAGTCGGCTGAGAGACCGCGTATACGATCGACATCCAAAAAAGCAAAAGAGAAATACATTCGGGCTTGGTTCAGGAAAGACTTCTGAAGTACGGAGTTTTCCACGTGTTTGTTGGTAACAAGCCCGGTCAATAGAGAGTGGTCTATAAAAGGTCGGACGTAGTTGGCGCTCACTCTTCGAATCTGTTCGAAGCGTGGCGCCACAAATAGGGTGGCGAAATGAGACTGCGTTGCACTTTGCAAGACTGACTGAGCGGCTAAACCAGTCGTTTTAGAGACCTGCCGTCCCGTCTTCCATAGAGTCCGTCTGGGTACTACCAGGCTAAACAACGGCTCGAATGGAGCGTGATTGGCTATCGAATACGGCTGGCCCTTCAGCGAAAGCGCCGGTAATATCGGCAATAACGTCGATAATTGCCCGTTTTCGTACAGCTCTGCAAGCTGCAAAATCATCTGCGAAGCGGCGCGAGAGCTTCTGGCTTTAGCGTCTAACTTCGTCGGCACGGCGGTCTCCTTCCGCCTAGTACAAATTTTTGTACAAAAGGAGGGGCGAGCATGTTCTGGGAAGAGCTTGCGGCGCAAATCGGGGACATGTTTAAGTGGATCGGCAACGTTCTACGTGACATGTTCAAGTTTCTCGGTTAAACTCCTAATAGGATCGAGGTCGCCTAGTACCAACCCTGGCGACTTCACTTTATCAGGAGTATACACCATGTCAACCCGATCCTCCATGCTCTATTTAGAGCGTAAAAAGCATATTCTGCGGGAATTTGACACTCTACCTAGATTTCCTCCAGATCGTTTGCCGTACCATTCAAGACCGCACACATTATTAGCTGAATTGAGAACCATGGAAAAGCCCAGTTCCCGCTTAGTTGCGTCGGATTTGGGCGCGGTATTAGGATACATTGATCTTGGGATTTGATCCAGGCGACTCTTCGTTATCTAGCGCAGTTTTAGGCGGCATTATCGGCATCGTGGGTTTGGCGGTGCTAAGTAAGTCGGTGATTGTTCCACTTATTGCCGGCGGGGCACTGCTGTATCTTATCGGTGTAGTGGTAGCGAATCGACGATGACAGAAACTGAACGGCACGAACTAAATCAGTTGGCGATGCAATTCGTCAACGACATGGGACGCAAGCTGATTGGTATTCCGGGTGTTCACGCTGTAATGGTGACGCTTGTCGGCGAGCAGGAAATACCACTTGGTGCAATCATCCACCATAAAGATCACCAATCGGCTCAGACGTTATTGAAAGGGATCGAAAAACTGACGCAGCATGCTGCGACGCTTGCACGAGCACTAGGGGAAGCTTCGAATGAAGGGCGTGATAGCAGCGGCGTGGAACGATCGCGTAACACTGGGGATGAGCCTGACCGCGACTCGACGCCGCCTGACGCAACATCTGACGCAACGGGCAAAACGACCTCCTAGAAATCGTACGAATTACATTCCCATCACGATAGGCGAGCCGGGAATCGGCAAGTCGAAAATGATGCAGTGCATTGCCGACGATCTCGGTTGGAAATTCAAACGATGGGATGTGAACACGCAGGGTTTCGAAGACGTGACCGGTTTACCGGTTATCGATGAGCAGAAAATCGGCGATCACGTCCAGAAAGTCGCCAGGTTCGCCAAGGCGGCTTTCGTGCCCGGCGCAGTCTGGGAGGAACAGGCGTACACGCTGGGAGAGATTGGCGAGTTGCCAACCGCCCCGCCTACAATGCAGAATATTCTGCGGGAAATGATCGATGGACAGTTGAACGGCGATCCTCTCGATCCTAAATGTTTGCTCGTGGCTACGGGCAATCCGCCTGAGGCCAGATTTACGACCGGCAACATGATAGATGAAGCGATCGAGGATCGGCTGGATCCGTACATAGTGATTCCGACGACTCAAGAATTGTTGATCGTGTGGGCCAGGATCATGTTTCCCACGGTCTATCAATTCTTGTCGGTCAACGAATCGATGATCGATTCGCTGAGTCCGCGTCATTGGATGGTGATCGCGGAGAAAGTCGAAAATCTCCGACAGGTGGGCGAGACGCCCGAAGCGATCGTCGATGACGTCAAGACGGCATTCGTGAATCACAAAGAAGTGATTCCGCCATTGCTGGTGTTCCTGAAGCACGGCGACGACCCTGAAAAGCTGCCGATTCTCGGTCGAGATCTGCTGTCAGCAGATGAGCCACGGATGGATGTATACAGCAAGCGGATCGAGAAGTGGCTGGCCGGCGAGTCCACGAAAGGATTCGTGGGCGCGACTAAAAACGACGTGATCCGCATCATTCCCTCCGTTACAACGGAGGAGGTCGGAAACCTGCCGCACGCCGGCCGTAATCTGGTTCGGTTGTTGGAACTGCTGGTGGACGGCCACTGTCAGGACATGGCGAAAAATCTTCTGGACGTGGTGTATCCGTCAAAGCTCAGTCCCGACGTGATAGCACAGCTGAAGAAATCACCGGCGCTTCGGAAGATGTCGGCTATGTACGCCGAGTTCCAAGAACGCATGCGTGACGCGCAAAGTCAGGACAGCAATGAGCGATCAAGAAAGCGGAAATAGCCGAAAGTGGCTAGAAGACCTGCTTTACTACATGTGGCAGGGAAAGTACTACGACTACTGCTACGCATTGCATAATGTGGAGATAGTTACGGAAATGCAGCCGTTCGCATTCTGCGGATCGTATCCGGTCCCGGCTTCCGCCGTGGTCGATCCAAATAATGGCCAGTTGGTGATTCGTTTGTACTGGCCCATAGTAAGTCGGTTGAGCATAGACGCACAGGTCGAACTGTTGCAGCACGAGACTCTCCATATTTTGGAGGGTCATTTGTCGCCGTATGGCGTAGGAATCATCAAGATGTTCGGGCCATATGTCGCCAATATAGCCATGGATATCTATGTCAATCAGAAGATTTCTATCCGCCATCTGGACAGCGAAGGCCTTATCGGCGTTCGTCTGGACGACTATAAGGACTTTCCTCCAAATTTGAGTTCCTTCGAATACGCAAAATTGCTTGTAAGGAGTGGAGTCAAGGAACCACCGCATCAGCTGATTATCATCAGCAGGTGCACTGATGGTTCCAAAAATGCGATCCCAACGGATCCTTTGGCAGGAACTTCCGGTCAACCTGGCGACCATTTCACCGGTAAAGGCCAGGCAGGTGTCATGATCGAAGTTCTAGACATCTCTGAAGAAGAGGCGATTATCGCGGGCGAGAAAACGCGCGCGATAATCAGCAATGTCGCTGCTGCTCTAGAAGCCGGGAGTCATAAATCGAGAGGGCTTGGCGGCGCCGACCAAAACGCATTCCTGACTGCTTCAAAGCGGGAATCCGAAGTGCCGTGGTCGATGCATCTCCGGGCGCTTGAGACTAAGCACAGGAATGAGTTTCCCGTTCCAACCCGAAGAAGGCCGTCGAGACGGCATCCGACCCACATGGGTCGAGTGCGGAGATCGGGACTGGATGTCGCATTCCTGGTTGACACTTCCGGTTCTATGGGAGCCAACGAGCTTAAGCTCGTGGATCCGGAGCTTCGTGGACTGCATGCACGAGGGGCACATATCACGGTTATTCATTGTGATGCCAAAGTGACAAAAGTGCATGTGTACAGCCCTTACGAACCCCTGAGGACAATTTGGCCAATGCCAAATTTCCTCGTCGGATTCACCGATGGATGGGGTGGCATCGAAAAGTACAAAGCCGCAATAATAGCGGAACGTGGCCGCAGCTGGTGGGAGCTGTTTCGCGTCTCCCAATCGGACGAGAGTCCTGACGGCATCAGGACGCTTTGGCTTTTACCCGAGGGCTGTTTGTCGCCATCGGAATTCACAGAACGTGTCGTTCCGTGGGGCAAAGTCATTACGGTTAAGCGCGACCCTTCCTAATTGTACAAATTTTAAAATGTAACAACACATTTCCTTTCGAAGGGATTCGTAATGTCCGAAGGTAGCATTCGTGTCTTCCTCATGTCGTCCGCTGAGACGGGTTTCGCGGACTATCTGGAGATCCCCGTCAATTCGACGATCAGGGATCTCTGGCAGCGCCATATGGCGGCGCACGACCCGGCGAAGTACATCATCCGGTGCGAGCGTCACGAGGGGCGCCTCCCGGCCGACTTCGTCCTCCAGGACGGAGATCGCGTCACGGTGACGCCGTTCAAGGTCGCCGGCGCCGAGCTGCCGGGCTTCGAAGACTAGCCCAAAAGTAGTTCGTGGTGCCCGTCTGCTCGTGCAGGCGGGCACCACTCTTTTTTAATTTCGTTGCGGTTGGAGGAAGTTTAGGGTGAGCGAGATTTTACTCGAAACGATCACCGATCCTGAAATCGCTGGCGACCTCATTCACAGGTTCATGACTCTGTCGAGAGCGAAGACGCCAGACGACGTCATGCAGATCATACAAACGGTGATCGACGAACTCAGCAACTACGTCTCAGTGTGCGGGATGGCCTCGTACAAAGTGATGGAAGGCTTGAGTTCGGCAGCAATCAACATGCTGAGCGACGTGAGGGACCAGATCGGTCTGCTCAAGAACCAGCTGGGCTACTTGACGTCCCAGCTGGATTACTGCATGGATGTGGTGAATAACAAGAGAGTTCGAGCCGAAACCTACACCCATGTAGCGATGAATGACTTTCAGATGTCATCGGCTGATATTGCGAGGTCCCTGGTGAGATTGCAGCAGGATTTCGCCGGTTGGCGCATCGAGCGTCGAACCAGCGGACTCAATCTTATCATTACCACGCATTCGATATCGATTTACGATCCGCGCTACGATGTGGCGGTAGATTTCGGACCGTTCGATATCTCCATCAACCTGAGTCAGATAGCGCGAGGAGTGCCGAAGCCGTATCTGGTCAGGGCATTAGCTCCTAACCCGGCGTCGTCTCCCGATCTCCCGCATCCGCATGTGCGAGGACTGCATCTGTGTGAGGGAGCTGGCGATAAGCTCCTGAGAAAAGCTTTGGGAAAGGGTGATATTCTAAGTTTCGCCCTAATCATTAATCAGACGCTCAGCACGTACAATGAGATGTCGCCGTATGCCCAACTGCATGCGTGGTCAAGGCGGCTCCCGAAAGGGCCCAATGCCTTACCGAATCCGGGCGAGGTAACGTATAACCAGAGCCTGCGCACGATGGAACGGCGTAATCTCTCTTCTGGACGTATCCCGACCTCTGCCGCGAACGGTCTGACTGCAGCCCCAACTGGCTATCGGATCGACGCTAATGGATTCGCGGACATAAGGGCAGTTCCCATCGTTAACGGGAACGAGGACGAGGACGGGGATGAAGAAAATGCGGATTACGGGCCCGAAGGCTCAATTTTCGTGTGTAATTGCTGTGACGAGGAACATGAAGGCGTTCCTCTGCGGTGCAGCGAATGTGGTCACGATATATGCGACGATTGCGCTATAAACTGTCCAGCAACTGGGCGCACAATTTGTTCAGCCTGCCTGGACTATAACAGGGACGAGAATCACCCCTGTGTTGGTCCTTGCCCGAGTTATGGGACGAACGGCTGTATGGTGCGTAGTTCTGGTACATGCTACGTCTGTGGGCGTGCCACAGACCAGGTTCGTCCTTGTTCGCGTGGGCGATCAATATGTAATCAGTGCGCCTCTTCGATACGTGAGGACGTGGCGGCTGATACCAATCGTCAATGGTGCCCGGGCTGCAGTGGCCCGACCAGTGGAGGTGGCTGTATTTTCCCGTTCCGATTTGTCGATGGTGTACCGGTTCATTCTCCGATTCGACCACGGCCAGCGGAACCAATGAGTGCTCCTGTTGTTGAGACCGGTTTTGGACCTCCGACGTCTAATTCGGCATCTTTCTGACTTTTCTCAATAAAAGACAGGCACATTTAGTGGATGAAGAAGAGCTTCGTCGAATAAAGACAATTTTGCAGGCGATAGGAGACTTTCTCTTGGGTCGAAGAAAGCGTAAGAATCGAAAGGAACAAAAGAGAGAAATGACGGACCGTACTCCGCAGGGTGTACATTCATACGGCGTGCAGTACCATGGCGGGCACCAGGCATATCCTGGTGCCGCGTACCCATTGGACAAGCCGCCCGTGGGAACGCCGGCTATCCCGACTCCACAAACGTTGGAGTATAAGTCGCCTACGAAGAAGGCGTTATCTCGTAGGCCAAATCCGAACAACGTGCTTCGCTTTTCGCCGAAAGCGTGGGCGAAGTTCCAGTGGTTCCGGGATCGTGGTGACACCGAGATTTCTGGTTTCGGTATCAGCAAGAAGGAAGAACCGCTGTACGTCATGGATTTTCTGACGGTGTTACAAAAAGCAACGTCAGCGTCAATCGAGCTGGACGACGTGGCGCTGAATAACTTTCTCAAGGAGATGGTCGAAACGAAGGGATATCACCCTTCGGAAGTGCTTCGGATCTGGCTGCACACGCATCCGGGTACCAGCGCTTCTCCGAGCGGAACCGATATGGATACGTTCCGCAACGTCTTCGGTGGTGCCGATTGGGCGTTGATGGTGATTCTGGCCAAAGGCGGCGAATGCAAGGCCAAGGTCAGGTTCAACGTCGGTCCCGCCTGTGAGATAGAACTGAAGACTAGTGTCGATCTCAATCCGCCATTCGACGGGATAAACCAGGAGGACTACGAGGCCTGGGAAAAGGAATACGACGAGAACATTCGTGTTCGTTCCTACAGCTACGCCGGTGGGAGCCAGTACAGCTACTCGGGCGGCTACGGAAGTGGCTACGAGGTCCGGTCTGAAGTGCAGGGATTCAGAGAAGCTGCAGCGAGTGCCTGCAAGTTGTCGGAACAGCTTGAAATTCCCAACTACGGCGGGATTTACAGGCTAAAGTCGAGAGAAATCGATCCTGATTGGGCGCTCGTGTCAGGCACCGTCGAACAGGTGCTGCAGGTCGATCAGGACGCGTTCCACGAAGTGACCGTAATCACCGATCTCGGCTGGTACCTGTTCGACGCGCGAACGCGCGTTACGGCAGTGCCAGGCGACGACATCGATAGCGTTCACGATCTGGCGGACGATACACCTCTCAAGAAAGGCGATGTTGCCTGGAAGTACGATCTGAAGCAGGATCAGCTGTTACCCAACAAGATCACGGTTTTCGCGGCCAACGGAGTCATCGATCTTCGCGACGATGACGACACCGCCCTGATCGAGTTGGGCATCGATCGCAGTAAGCCTGAGCAGGCTGGATTCACCACGAAGAAAGAGAAAGAGAAAGGGAATGGCGAAAAGAGCACGTCGGCAGACGCCCAGTCGACAAAAAAGACGGAAATCATCGACACGCGAGAGGTTGTCGCAGCAGCGGCAACCAGCACGGAGAAGAAGAGTGAGCAACCAGGATTCGAACCAGGAGCAGGAGCAGGCAGCGACGCAGCCAGCGGCCCCTAGTCTGGAAGATCGGAACATTCGGCAGCGGGACATCATTCGCCCCGAACGCCTGGCTGAAGTCGAAGTTCTCCTTGTCGGAGTCGGTGCGATCGGGCGTCAGCTGGCATGTCAGCTGGCTGCGGTCGGCGTACCGAAAATCCGTCTTGTGGACTACGACACGGTCGGCGTGGAAAACCTTGCTGCGCAAGGATTTCTGGAGGCCGATCTCGGTCGTCCGAAAGTCGATGCTGTCGCTGAAGCATGCAGGCAGATCAATACCGGTGTCCAGCTCGCGACGTATTGCGAGAAGTTCAAGCCCGAGTTCATCACGCAGATGACCCGGGGAGAAGAGGACGATACGCGATTCGTCGTCTTCTCGTGCGTCGACAGCATGGACGCCCGGAAAGAGATCTGGGAGACGTTCTCGCAGCATTTTCCCAGCGATAGGCTCGTGCTGTTCGTCGACGCTCGCATGGGAGCCGAAGTCGCCCGCGTTCTCGTAGTTTCCAGGGACGACGGAAAAGAGTATTATCCGGGCACGCTGTTCGAGGCTGATGCGTCCTTGCAGCAGTCGCGTACGGCGAAGACGACGATCTACTGCGCGAATATCGCGGCTGGGATGATGGTTGGGCAGTTTACGAAGTGGTTGAGGGGCATGGCTATCGACCAG
>SMTZ1_10004341_pt1 | contig 14271 bp, 15 predicted proteins | sample DeeMarSWOR136_30_FD_25667 | JGI IMG/M metagenome (IMG submission 25667) | reverse complement strand
GAATTCGTAGAGGTCTGAGTATTTCTCGTTTAGATAGTCAAGGTATGGCGTTACAGTCAACTGTTCGCCTGTGATCTTTCTGATAAGATCTTCTGGATCGTTCATGTTTCCATTTGCGTGAACATTTCTTACAAGCCACTCTCCTACTTCTTGAAGGTTGCTTGCTGAGATGCTGTTTTTCCAGTAGGGTAGCTTCTTGGCAATTGTAGCCAGCATTTGCCCACTATAGATATTGCCTAATGCATAGCTAGGGAAGTAGCCGAATGCACCGCTTGACCAATGTATGTCTTGCATTACTCCTTCCGAGTCATCTTCAATGTTCACGTTGAGGTATTTCCTGTAGCTTTGATTCCAGGCTTGCGGCAATTCAGCGACTGTAATCTTGTCAGCAAAGAGGTCACGTTCCATGTCGAACCTTATGATTATGTGGAGACAATATGTAACCTCGTCTGCTTCAACACGGATCTTTGAGGGTTTGACGCTGTTTACTGCGTGTACAAACTTGTCAAGATCCAGATGGAGAAGGAGATTACCTGCAAGTTTCTGCAACCGTGGGAAGAAAAACTCCCAGAACTCACGCGACCGTCCAATAATGTTCTCGTAGAATCGAGATTGCGATTCATGGAAGCCTGAGGAACATGAAGTGCCTACTGCTTGGAAGATCCATTCTCTGTTCAGATTCTGCTCGTAGATGGCGTGCCCAGCTTCATGCAACACAGAGAAGATGGACGAAGTGAAGTTGTCCAGGTAGTAGTGCGTGGTAATTCGTACGTCATCGTAGTATCCCGTGGTGAATGGATGTTCGGTTTCGTCGATTCTGCCTCGAGCATTACCAGATTTGACGTCATAGCCTACGATCTCAGCGAGTGAGTCCGCAATTTTCCGCTGCGTCTCTATCGGTACACGAAGTCTCAGAGCAGATGTGTCTGGCTGCTTCGGCGCCACAGTACATTTTTCTATTAGAGAGACCAGACCGTGCCTCAGCTCCATGAAGGTCTTGCTGATGACTTCTGACGTCACTTTAGGCTCGAAGATGTCTATTAGCGCATCATAGGGTGTACGTGTGTTCTTTACATCCATAAGGATCTCTGCAGCCTTCTTTCTAAGGTCAACCATTCTCTCGAGTTCAGGTCTAAAACGTGAATAATCTTTGGCTGCCTTTGCTTTCTTCCAGGCGTCGATTGCGACTGCTTGTTGTTTTGCGGTTTCTGCAACTAGCTCCTCAGGGAGCTTGGTCTGTTCGGCATAATGTTTGTTGACCAAGTACACGTTTCTCTTCTGTAAAGTGTCAAGCCGATCATAGTCTGGGCTTCGCGTGATTGTGTCAAGAAGTCTACCGATCTCGGGGTCTGTACTCATCTTGTGTCCAATTCTGCTCAGCATAGCAAGCTGCAGGCTTCGCAGTTGAATCCCCTTTGGGGGCATCATTGTCTCCATGTCCCAGTTTACGATCGCTGCGGCGGATTGCAGAACAGTAAGGTCTTTGACCTTGTCCATCAGTCTTTTATAGTTCTGCACAAGCGATTCAGTCATTGTCACTCAGATCCGGATTTGAAGACTACATTCAGCTTGCTTATAGCCCTTGTGTGCGGAACCAAGAGGGTTTGTGGCCCAATGTTCTCGGCGAGTCTCAATTCAGAGTTAGAAGTCCTAGACGGAATTTTGAGTGAAGCAAATAAAGTGGCATACTTAGACTATAGTGGGAGGAAATCAGTTGTCTCTGTTCTTGGGCAGAAAAGTGACGGATAATTCCGTCGTTGAACTGCCTGTCACAGTTTTTCATAGACACTTGGTTGCTCTAGGCTCCAGTGGATCCGGTAAGACCGTTCTATGCAAGTGTGTGATGGAGGAGGCTGTAAGAAATGAGATTCCCCTCGTCATGGTTGACCCTCAGGGTGACATCTCTTCCCTCGCTTTGAAGGGCGATGTGATTGAATTGCAGAGGCATGGAACACCTTTGGCGATTCAAGAAGAATTCTTCGACAACGCTAGAATAGCTATATTTACTCCTGCAAGCAGTAAAGGTATCCCGATCAGTGTCAACCCTTTGAGTTTTCCGCCTCCGAGTTCTCTCCGTGAAGAAGCCACTTTGGGGCTTGACATGACGGCTGGATCAGTTTCCGGCTTTTTGGGGTACGACTTGAGTTCAGACGCTGGAAGGGGAGCCAAGGCATATATTTTCATGATACTGCAACATCTGTGGGGCGAAGGTCAAGAGATAGAAGACATGGGTCAGATGGCTGATTTGGTGCTAAGCCCCCCCAAGGAAATCAGAGGAGCTCTTTTTGATTTAGTCACAAAGCAGGAGTCTCACGAGATCGCGCGAAGACTACGGTTTCTCACCGTTGGAACGGCATCGCTCTTGTTTCAAATGGGCGTTCAGATGGACATCGATATGTTTATGGATCGAAGCGACGGCAAGGTTCCTGTAAACATCATTTATATGAACACTCTCAGTTCGTCAATTGACAAGGGTTTTTTTATCTCAACTCTTATGAGGGAACTCTACTGTTGGATGTTGAAGAATCCTTCAGAATCTGTTCAACTGCTTTTCTACGTCGATGAGATTGCACCCTATATTCCGCCCCATCCAAGGAATCCTCCTCCAAAGGAGGCTTATGCCTTTCTTTTCAAACAGGCAAGGAAGTACGGGGTCGGGCTTGTAGCAGCTACTCAGAATGTCACTGACATTGACTACAAGGCTCTTGCACAGGTGAACACCTGGTGCTTGGGTCGCATGATGACGAATCAAGACATCTCTAGAGTGAGGAATATCGTACAATCAGTAGACCCTGAGAGGGCTGATGCTGTGCTGCAGAGACTACCGAGTCTTCAAACTGGTGAGTTCCTCATGTTGTCTCCTGATGTCTATGATGATGTGGTTGATTTTCAAGTTCGGTGGCTTGCGTCCCATCATTTAACCTTGGACGAGAAGGATCTTTCCCCGCTGCTGTCGGAGGAACTGAGGGCTTTCTTCGAGAGATATCTGCCGAAGCCAAAGGAGACTTCAGGAGGGCTTCACCGTACGCCAGCTGCTCCACGCTTTTCCAGACCCATCGTTGAGAGGGTTCGCTTGTTTCTCAACTCCGAGCGAAAAGCGGTCTCACTTGAATCGATAACAGGGAGCCTGAACGCAAAGGCTGAAGATGTTGAGGAGGCGCTGCACCGACTCATAAGAGAGGGCCTTGTGCAGGAAGGAAGGCTCAGAGGAGCTAGGGAGAATCTGTACTGGTTATCCAGATTCGGCTTCAAGCCGTCAAAGAACATAGTTGGAGAGATACTAGTAGTTCCGGTTAGGATCACCCAAATCGAGGCTATCAAGAGAGCAAAGCCGATGCTTGAGGGCGGATTCTTGAGTAAGAAAGAGGAGATCGATGATGCTGAATTCTCCTACATTCCCATATGGAGAATTTCGGCAACTCGTGAAACGAAGAGACTCCTCCTTTTCAAGAAAAGCGACCTTGAGACCTACTACTTGAGTGCTCAGGATGGCTCCATCCTCTCACTTGAGAGGAAGAAGATTATCTTCAATAAGATGATCAAGAAGGACCCACGGAGACTGAAGGACTTGGATCAAGATGAGACTATCACGTTCCTTCCTAGACTGCCTGGCGAAGTGGAGGTTCTTCCCAAGATCAAGATAGGAATAGAGGAGATATACCGTCGGCTGCAGTTGAAGCTAGGCGTAAGACCAGTTTCGGCTGATTTGGTTCTCCTGCCGATATGGTCACTGAAGATTAGACACAAGAAGAAATCATCAAGGCGCAGGGTCATTCTTGATGCAACGACTGGCCGCACGGTGTCCGGGTCTCCAATGAAAACCTAAGGCTCCGTCTTCATCTTTCGACAATTCAAAATTGATTCGGTGGTGCTCCGGCCGGGATTCGAACCCGGGTCTCCGGCTCGAAAGGCCGGAATACTTAACCGGGCTATAATCGGCAGAGTTCACAATCTCTTCTACCGGAGCCCCTTTACCCGGAGCACCATGAAAGTATGTCTTCATTCGAATAAACCTTGTCCTTGACTGAAGAACCTAGAAAGCTTGGAAGGGATCTTCGCACAGGATCCCATTCTGTATGCAGCAGATTGTCCGATGTTGAAGACCCAGTCTAGAGCGCGAGCTCTAAGTTGCGATGAGCTTCAGTTATTCTCGCAGAGTTTGCTCTTCAAGTGCTCAGATTTGCTTTCCGCCGAGATATATGTTGGAGGGGCGTTTGCAAGCCGTGATCCTCTCTTACTCTTCTACGGCCTTCTTCAGGCATTCCTGCAATGGTGCCAGGTGCACATCAGCTCTGTTTAATGTTGGTGCATAGTAGGCTGTTTTAGCAGAATTCGTAGCAATCGTTCTTATCCCGAATTTCTCAGTGTACGATACAATTGGGCACATGTCAGTTAGTACGTGGCCTCCGGATTCTTCTATTATTCCACTATACTTCCCGGTTCTTCTTTTCACGTAGCGTGAGGTACAGATCCAGAGTTCCACGTCAGTCCTGACTTTCTTGTCTCCGATAAGCTTGGAGACTTGCCTGATTTCATCTTCAGAGCAGTGCGGGCATCCAATGAAGACTAGGTCTGGTTTCTCTGTGGTGATTGTTGTCAACTGCTCTCTTGTTTCTCTCAGGTCCTGAGTTTCAACAGTTATCTTCTCTGCTCCTTTTTCTGTTGGTTGGTTGTCCTGAAGGAACATGTTGGTCATTCCTGTTGTGGCAAGTGCGGCTCCTAGCTGCTTCAGCCTTTCATGCGTCGCTGCCGTCAAGCCCTGTATTGACGGAATCTCTTCTTTCAAAATCCTTCCGAGGTGTATGCCTAGGACGCCGAAGTCTGTTTCAGTCTCCATTTTAGTACTCATTTGGACCAGAATGTTTGGCTGCCTATTCTCCGTTCTGTGCATTCCATAGTTGGGCGTCTTTCCTATAATTGCTGCTGCTAGTGCGCTTGGGCCTCCTTCACGGTTTGTTGATGCGCCGAGAACGGAGTTGGCGTAGACTACTGCAGAGGATTCAGCCCACGCAAGGTGCGACTTGGGCTTAGGTTTCTGTAGATAATAGGGGGTGCAAGTCAGTGACGCCGTCAGTCCCATCTTTTCGAATTGTCTGATGATTCTGGATTGTCTCCGGATTGTCCATCGTGGAATCCTTTGGCACATGTATTCAGGGTCAAAGCTCTGCGGATTCAGTGTTGCCCTCACCTTGCTTTGGGCTCCTGTACGTGCCAGTGCTTGCAGGAATTCTGCTGGGGAATCGCCGAGTGTTTTGTAGGAGACTCCGGAGATGTGAGCAGACTCTATTGGAATGAGTCTAGTTGCCCCGAACAGCTCACCCAGGCGGACAAGGATTTCCATGCATGTTTGTTCTGCCCAACCGTGTTCGCCCTCATATATCTGCTCCTCTTTCCTAGTCAGATGCAACTGTGGATCTACTTCCTCTTCACAATCTTGACTGTGCCTTCGTATGCGTTTACTTCGACGGTGTCTCCGGTCTCGATCTGCTGGATGTCTATTCTGTCAACCATAGGGATCTTGGCGATGATTGCCCCTACAACTACGACCGGGTCAGCTGTTTCGTTGACTATAGCTTTTGGGGCCAGATTCCTTTGGGCTAGAGAGTACAAGATATAGCTGCCTACCGTTGACCCGTGGCCATGCGGGAAACACAGTGATTTGTCTTTTACGCAGGCACCGTATAAATCGTGATCTTTCTCCATAATTATGCCTGTGGAAGGGTTGACTCCTCCCAGAAAGCTCAGGGGTCTTCTTGAGACTAGCGCTTCGGTTTTGCAGAGTCCTTCGACAATTGCTCTTCCTTTCAAGGTCAGTCGGCGCATCTTGTTCACGTGTTAGTATGATATTCTTGCCGACAGTGGGGCCTCGCCAAGGATTCTGGAAGCGACATTGCTGACTTCTTCGCGGTGTTTCTGCTCTGTGTAGACTCGAAGTATGTTCACGAAGCCCTTGAGTACGTCGAAGATTTTCGAGGCTTCGCTCAGTCGGGCTGGAGTCTTGTTTCCTTCTAGTGTCTTGTAGAAGACTGGAATCTCCATTGGCTCCATAAGAACTGAGTGATGGTAGGGTACTGAAGCAACTGAGGGTACATCTATTGTCACGGCATCCACATCTATTCCTGCCTCTTTTGCTATGTCAGCTTCTAGCTGTTCTCTGTATTTCTGCCGGTTGAAGATGTTTGAGACCATCATATCTTTTTCGTAGTATGTTCTTTCGTAGGCACACTTCAACATCTTTCTTCTCTCAAGATCCTCTACGATCTTCTTTGACCTCTGGCAGTTCTTCAGCATGGTCCAGACAGTGTAGTCGTCCAAGGAGAGGTACTCTTCGGGAGTGGTAAAGTCGAGGATTGACAGTTCCTCATTTGCCTTCTCCAGAGCTTTGGAGAGCATTATCTGGGCTGCCCTTCCGACGCGGTGGAAATATATGCTTTTGAAGGATTCCATGCGGGCGATTATGAACGATTCTAGGGCTGAGAGGGCCCCTAGATCGACTGCCAGATCTTCTTTCCATACGTCAAGCGTCTGAATAAGCCGAGGGGCATCTATGTATCCGTACTTTGCACCTGTGTGGTATGTGTCGCGTACGACGAAATCCAGCTTGTCCACATCCACCGAGCTACTGATTATCTGATCTAGAAAGGCCCTCTTGGGCTTTCTCAGTTGGCCGACAGCTAGTTTCCCCACGACTTTTGGGTCATGGCCGAGACTCTTGAGTTTATCATACAACTCGCTCTTCTGGACTATCCAAACAGTCATGTCCTCGTGGGTTTTTCGAAGCTCCTTGTCAAGCAGATACTCAAAGATGTGAGAGAAGGGCCCGTGCCCAACATCGTGAAGAAGGGCTGCAAGCCTGACCATCTCGGCCTCGCTTTTATCCACTAGGTGGGAGAAGTTGGGGTTCTCAACAACTTGCCCAGCTAGATACATGACCCCTATTGAATGTTCAAAGCGTGTATGATTAGCCCCTGGATACACGTACTCTGAGCCTGCGAGTTGACGCAGTCTGTGCAACCTTTGAACAGGGAATGAGTCCACAATCTCCCGTTCATCAGCAGTTATGTAGACGTATCCGTGAATAGGATCTTTTATCTCGCCCCAATAGCTTCTGGACATTGACTCCTCTCCGATTGCCGTCAAATATTATTAACTTTGGACGCTTATAATGTCTGACGCTAAGGAGCTAAGGATATGACCAGATCGCCGAGGAACGGCTTCTTTGTGTGTATTGAAGGGTTGGATGGATGTGGGGGGACTACTCAATCAAGGCTTCTCGTTGAAAAGCTGGTCAAAGGAGGTCGCGATGCAGTTTACACTATGGAGCCGACTCGCGGTCGGATTGGAGGCCTTATCAGAGAGTACTGCTTGTACGGCAAAAGCCGTGCCCCAGGCGTTGTTGAGGCTCTTCTTTTTGCTGCTGATCGTTTCGAGCATGTGCAATACGAAATTATTCCAGCTCTTGACAAAGCGAGGCTGGTTGTCTCTGACCGCTACCTGTATTCTTCTCTTTCTTATCAAGGGTCAGCCGGTCTCAGCATTGATTGGATCAGAAAGATAAATGCACACGCCATTCGCCCGGACTTAGCGATCTTCATAGATGTTGACCCAGAGGTTGCTGTGCAGAGGCTGAAAACCAGGAAATCCATCATGGAGACTCTGGAAAACCAGCGAAGGGTGAGAGAGCTTTATATGGGATTTGTTGAAGCAGGTGAGCTTGTCATGATAGACGGGGCGGATTCAATAGAAGAAGTCAGTGTTGAGATCTTCAGCGCTGTTTGCGAATTCTTGGAGGCGATGCCTTAGAACCTCGCTAGCAAGTTTCTCTCAGTATTTTTCTGGAAGAAGCGTGGTTGATCTCTTGGACCAGAAATCCTGTAAGCTGTTCTGGCGATATATGCCGTGGTCCTCTTTCATGGAATATCTGAATTTCCACGAGCTTTGCTTCAAAGGCGAATCTGAGCATATAGTAGTCGAATCTTAGGGGGATTTTTCTTTCGTTCCGTGGTTTGTAGTATCTTATGCAACAGAAGAAATCCATCAATCGGAAGATTTCTTTGCTGAGAGCTTTGGATATTGCCCGCCTTTCTTCTCTGCCTAGATAGACGAAATCTCTTGCATCGGCCACGCCGAACTCGAAGATGGTTTCGCAACTGGACATCGATGGCTGTACGATTTCTTCTAGATTGAATATTCCAGTGTTCAACTTGTATAATGTCTGAATTATAGTATTTTGTAGGTGTCTCGTCGAGAAAGATGTATTGAAGCTCTCAATCGCATGGAGGCTTCGAGGAAAGTTTTCATATAGTCCCAACATCAGAAGTGCTCGCCCTAGAGTCTTTTGCTTCTCTTAAGTCTCTCAAGGTTCTCCAACAACCCTGAAAGTGTTGCACCTAACTTCTGCAGTTCTTCCGTGTTCTTTTCGGATTGTATCTTTTCTTGGATTTCCTGTATCTTTGACAGAAGCGTCGCCTCAAGTTCGTTTAGAACCAACGATCCTGTGATTTTTGAAGGATCCTCACCTTCTTTTACTACTATAACTCGCTTCTCACACTTTGCGCACCAGAACTCCTCACTTTTAAGTCTGAAGAGCGGTGAGACACAGGCGGGACAGGCCAGTTCAGTTAAGGCTGCACCTTGACGTAGAAGGTCAGCCATCCTCTTAATGTGCTGTTCATCTTCTTTCTGCTTCGACAAGCCTAGGGCCTCAGAGATAAATACGTATGAAAACCTATATAATTCAGTTATCACGGATTTGTAAGAGGCGGGAGATATGGTTCGAAAGAAGAAGTCAGATGAATATGAGGAGAGAATAAAACAGGCGTTAATTGTGTTGGGAGAGATCTCAGAAGACACCACCACGCCCAGAAACATAAGGAGGGCAGCTAAGAGCTCCATGAAGGCTCTGGAAGTGACTGATTACACGCCTGCAGTCAATGCCTCTAACGCCATATCGACTCTGGATGAGATTCTGCAGGATCCTAACATGCCGCCCTACACTCGCGTGAAACTGTGGAATGTGATGAGTCTCCTTGAAGCAATAAAAGACTGACTTCTGCAGTAGAGGCCTAATGATTCATGGTTCTAGGGATCTTGACGAAACTTAATAATGCTGTTGTCTTATCTGATTCGGGGGCTGACGAAGATAAGAATCCTTAATCATAAGGATGTTGAACTGAAGGACGCAGGAGAAGGTGCATCGAAGCTGAAAGTGAGATGGCTTATTACAAGGGAGACGGGGGCTCCAAATTTCGTGATGAGACTCTTTGAGATGGAGCCTGAAGGCCACAGTCCCTTGCACGAGCACCCTTGGGAGCATGAAGTCTTTGTTCTGGAAGGTGAGGGCACTGTTGTTGGAAGTGAAGGAGAAAGTAGCTTCAAGACCGGTGATGTCGTTTTTGTCCCGCCAAACGAAAAACATCAGTTCAGGAATAGTAGCGGAAAAAATGTAAGGTTTCTCTGTCTAGTGCCGCTGAAGCGTGAGTGAAGTCTGAATCCATCAGTGTCTTTGTTCCCGTTAGGTCCTAGCCTAGCTTCTCGCTAGAATTATATTGCAGTTGAGAGACTTAGTTCTGGTTTCAGGAGAGGACTGCGTTGAAGTATGATGTGATAGTGGTTGGAGCCGGACCCGCAGGAATATTCTCTACTCTTGAACTGATGGAGAAGAGTGACCTCAGTATTCTCTTGGTTGACAAGGGGTCGGACTTGGACAAGCGAAAGTGTCCGGCAAGCCGAGGTTTTGAGTGCCTTCACTGTGAACCTTGCTTCCTCTTGTCTGGATGGGGGGGTTCCGGTGCCTTCAGCGATGGGAAGCTCACTTTGTCCACGGAGGTTGGTGGTTGGCTGAACCAATATGTGTCAGGTGATAAGCTGAGTCAACTCATCAACTATGTGGACAGTGTTTACTTGAGATTTGGGGCAACTAAAGAGGTATACGGAGATAACCTCGAGAAGATGGAGGAGATTGAGCGAAAGGCCTCGTTGGCAAGCCTAAAGCTGATCCGGCAGAAGATTCGTCACATGGGGACTGAAAGATGTGCGCAGACTCTCCGGAAGATGCGTAGAGAACTCAACGACAAGGTGGAAGTCAAACTCAGGGAGGACGTCAAGGCAATCTTGGTGAAGAACAATGCTGTCGAGGGGGTTGAGACGGTTGGTGGAGAAAAATACTTCGGCAAATACGTGATCGTTGCACCCGGAAGAAGCGGGGCTGAATGGTTACAGGCTGAGGCTCAGAGCTTAGGTCTGAAGACACTTAACAACCCGGTCGACGTTGGACTAAGAGTTGAGATTCTCTCTTCCGTCATGGAAGAACTGACAAGCGCTCTATATGAACCGAAATTCATCTATTACTCAAGGTCATTCGATGATCAGGTGCGGACCTTCTGCGTTGCTCCATACGGTGAAGTCATAACCGAATCCTACAACGGGATCCTGACAGTCAACGGGCAAAGCTATGCTGAGAGGAAGACGAAGAACACGAACTTCGCCATCCTGGTGAGTACTTCTTTCACAGCACCTTTCAAAGAGCCGATAGCCTATGGGAAGTATCTCGCGAGACTTTCGAATCTATTAAGCGGAGGCGTGATGATTCAGCGTTTAGGCGATCTTGAAGCTGGACGTAGGTCAACACCAGAACGGATTGATAGAAGTGTGGTGACACCAACGTTGAAGAATGCGACGCCAGGTGACCTCAGCTTTGTGCTGCCCTATAGATATCTTGCTGATATACGGGAGATGCTTCAAGCCCTAGATAAGATTTCCCCTGGGATGTGTTCAAGTGACACGCTGCTGTACGGCATAGAGGTCAAGTTCTACTCGTCAAGACTGAAGCTGAGCAACAGCTTGGAAACTGAAATCCACAATCTCTTCACGATAGGTGACGGAGCCGGAGTCACAAGGGGCCTGATTCAATCTTCAGCATCAGGCGTCATTGTAGCAGATGAGATTGTGAAACGGGAAAAGCGGAAACAGTGAAACAGATGTCAGTAGTCCAGGAGATAAGATGCTCCCATTGCGGCGCGCCCATATCATTTCAGCCTGGGGAAATAATTGCCACGTGCAGATACTGCGGGTACACTGTTGTCCTGGACACTGGGAAGGCATTCAACCTCGAACACTCGATGCTTCTCAACAAGTATGACCCAACTCGCATTGAAGAAACAGTCAAAAGATGGATGAGTACGGGCTTTCTGAAACCCTCAGACCTTGCAAGAAAATCTAAGATTGCTGAGCGAGTCCTCATGTATCTACCGTTCTGGATCGTGTCGCTCAGAGCCGTGAGCACCTACAAGGGGATATTCGAACGGATAACTCCGGCTATTGTGAAGGAAGGCAAGATTGAGAAAGAATACGATTGGGTTCTCCTCGCGAGAAGAGCAACTCATTTTCCAACGAGGGAATATGACATACCTATAGCAGGCAAAATCATCTTCGATTTCACAAAGATCGAGGCATACTCAATGGTTCTGAATAGCGAGATCAACATAGAGGAGGCCACAAGCCTCGCGAGGCAGCAGGTTGAGGAGCACCATAGATACTTAATTCAGCAAGACGTAGATTCAATAGTTGAGATGAAAAATGACTTCGACGTGAGACTAACAGTCTACCTACATGCCCCTGTATGGCTCGTCGAATACGAGTACAAAGGCAAGACATACCAGTTATCAGTGGACGGGGCAACAGGAATAGTCATAAAAGGTGACATACCTTCAGCGGGCTTCGGTGTATTCTGACAGGACGCCCCTTCGATGATTATCAAATGGAAATACAGGACTAGGAGGAAGGTAGAGGTTTGAGTTGAACAATGACATAAGTTGCAGGTGCAACTCAAACTGTCGGAGACACACAAGTTTGACTGTAAAATATGTTGAGGCCCCGGATGTTGAGAGACTTGTGTTGGAGATAGCGGACCGCTTGGGCTTGTTTCATGTAGTTCCTCAGTTTGTGTACTGCTACAGAAGCGAAGGGTCTAAGTCTGAATTCACAGTCGCAAGAATCCACGGTCTGGGTAGGATATGGCAGGAGGCTCTCAGGCGGCCGCCAGCCTATATCATTGAGGTAATCTCTGAGCGATATGACAACTTAAGTCCGAAGGAGAAGGAAAGGACGCTGATCCATGAACTGCTTCATATACCTAAAACCTTCTCGGGTGGGTTTCGTCCACACAAAGGCTACATAAGCAAGAAAAAGGTTGAAGAACTACACCGAATATTTACTAGGAGGAGGTTCTTGAGCCGCGTGAGCTTGCGCAGCTAAGTGACAAATCTTGGAGATTCGGCAATGCGAGAATGGAAGTCGAATTATGCTTGAGGTGAAGTTGCACGTTTAAGCTTCAAGTATACTCTGATGGTGCTTCACGGGGCAATCCTGGCCCGGCGGCAGCGGCCTTCATCGTTCTGGCTGAGAATGGGAAGGTAATAGAGCGGCACTCTGAATATATTGGAGTGAGAACGAATAATGAGGTTGAGTATGAGGCCTTGATACTTGCTCTCAAATGGGCGTGTAGATCAGGTGGGGAAGTGGTGTGCTACATTGACAGCGAACTGGTCTCTAAACATCTGAACGGGGAGTACCGGGTTAGAAGCCCGAATTTGAGGGTTCTGTGGCTGAGGGTGAACGAGTTGATGAGGAGTTTCCGAAAGGTATCGTTCGTACACGTTCTACGGACAGACAGATATATTCGAGAAGTAGACTGGTTGGCCAATGAGGCTCTAGATAGAATTGGTAGCGAATAAGTGTCTCTGGGCATCCTTAGACACGCGGCATCTGAGTTCTAAGGCCAAAATAGAAGGGAAAGGTTTACTTGAAGATCAATAAGGAATCAAGATCCTGCCGCTATTTTCTTCCAATACTGGCAGTGCCTGTTTAAGTTCTCTGAATGTCTTTATTATTGCTCTGCCTCTGTTGGTTACAGCAAAAACTACCCTCTTCTTGCCAACGTTTCTCTCTTCCACCAAATCGTGCTTAATCAGAAAGTCCAGGTGCTCCTTCAGAACACTACAGTTCACGTTTGCTTTGTACATGACGTGAGTTAGCTTCAAGGGGCCACGCGTGGTCAAGACATCTAATATATCGATGTACATTTCAAGCTTCGATCTTCGCATCTTCAAAACCTCTCATGTATCATGACCTCTTCAATATAAACGATTTGTGCATACAGAGGATCTACATACTTCGGGAAATCGCATGCTTTGAGCCTTGTGTTACTCTGGGGGGTTCGGTTTTCCTCCGTCATTCCGAGGTCACATTGGAGCTAATCCATATTGAGAATTAATAAATGGTTTATGAATCCAGAATCCATATTCCATGAAGCAACAAGCGTTCCCCTCGATAGTGTTGGAAGTGCAGGTTGAAGCTGATCTGTGCTCTTCCTTAGCTGCGATGCAGACAGAGGGGAGAGATAAGGAGTCGCCCGACGAAGATTTAAATCGGAAGCTATGGCTTATTGCATGCGGTATAGGAGGAATCAAGTCTTGAGCGAAGGCGACATCTATAGTAAGGCGAAGAACCAGATGCGCCTCTCTGAGAGGATACTGGCTGCGGTTCCTGGCTTTCGAGGATATAAAGAGAAGGAGCTGCGACGTGAATCTGACAGACTTGTCAGAAACCACTTGTATCGTCGGTTATCTGCGGTGAAAAGTGATCTAAAAGATGCCTTCCAGACGCTTTCTGATAGACGTATGATTGAAGCCATGAAGGATATGGATCGCCTCATTGCTAGGTTTGATCGTGTAGCGGCCAAGATAGATCATGCTTCTTATGGCTACACTGGCTTCTTTGATGTAGTGAAGGTTGAGGAAGCCAGTCTTGATCGCATGATTGAATTCGACAAGAGTCTGGTTGACGGCGTGGAGAAGATGGCAGAGGAGGTTAGGTCCTTCAAGATTAGAGTTGTGAAGAGAGAGGTCAAAGACTTGGGTGAACGCATACAACGTGTTGCTGAAGCACTGGAAGTCTTCGAAGAGACTTATGATGGTAGAGGCGAAGTGATTCTGGGGGTGAGTTGAGATGCCCCAAGTCATAGAATGGAAGAATCCATCTCAACAAGACATTCTCTGGAGGTTTCCAGATGAAGAGATTCGGTGGGGTTCGCAGCTTATAGTGCACGAGTATGAGGTTGCTGTTTTCTTCAGGGACGGAAAAGCCTACGATGTCTTCAATGCAGGAAGGCATACGTTGACGACGCTAAACCTGCCTTTACTGACTGGTTTTCTGTCACGCATTGCGGGGTATGGAGAAAAGCCTTTCAAAGCGACAGTGGTTTTCATTTCG
>SMTZ1_10004339_pt1 | contig 14272 bp, 12 predicted proteins | sample DeeMarSWOR136_30_FD_25667 | JGI IMG/M metagenome (IMG submission 25667) | reverse complement strand
AAACAAGTACGGATTTCCATAGTCGCTTTTTCCATCAGGGTCGGGTGCGAAGTTCGGCTCAAGAATGCTGCAATTGCCGTAGGCATCGTATTCGTAGCGTTCAAGGATTGTGCCATCCCACCTTACCAAAACTGCCGGGCTGTACAGGTGATCATGGACGTAGAAACCAAAACCAGCACTATAATCCATCATGAACACTACCTCGTCTATGTGGTTGCCGTAGATAAAGAAGCTCTTTACGTTGTTAGAATCATCGTATCCGCACAAAACCTGCCAGTTGTGATTGTAATAAAAATCCGTGGTTTGTGAATCGTGATTCGTGAATCGTTTAATTTTTCTGCCGAGGGCATCGTAGATGAATGGTGGGGCGAGCCCCACCCTACAAAGGAATAATTACGGGGCGAGCCCCACCCTACCTACTTGTATAGCGGATAGCGTAGAGCGTATAGCGGATAGTTCATTGTTCGTAGTTCGTAGTTCATTGTTCGTAGTTCGTAGTTCATTGTTCATAGTTCGTAGTTCATTCCGTCCAAAGGAGGCCGGATCCCATCAGACGGCGCCGGGTCTTCGACTTCGATAGTTAAGAGTGAGCTAAAGTGACTAAAGTGAGCTAAAGTTGGAGGGCAGACGACAGATGACGGAGGATGGATGACAGAGGACGGTACAGAATATCGAAAATCGAACAAGGAATATCGAATGATGAAGTGAGATTGCCATACCCGCTTTCGCGGGCACAAGCTCTGACGCTCTTCAGGCCTCGCAATGACAGTGGCCAAGGGCAGATGGCAGAGCTTTCAGTCGGTTATGTTCTGAGGATTGGGCCGATGTCCTCCATCTCCTTGCTCACCGCTACCCTCTTTACCTTTGCGGAGGCCTTCATTTTTTCGGTGGCCTTGTCCTGCAAATCGCCCGGCTGACGGGCCTTGTCAATCATTTCCTCGAGTGTAATTTTTCCGGCCTCGTAGAGCCGCCAGAGGTGCTCATCGAGAAGCTGCATACCCAATCTTCTTCCTGTTTGAATGCTCGAATCAATTCGATAAGTTTTGTTTTCGCGGATAAGATTGGAGATAGCGGGGGTTACGACCATAAACTCATAGGCGGCCATTCTTCCGCTGCCGGTAGCCAAGGGACAAAGTGCCTGACTGAGGACAGCTATTAAATTGACGCTTAACTGAATGCGAATCTGCTCCTGCTGGTTGACTGGAAAGACGTCAATAATTCTGGTAATGGTTCCTGCTGCGCTGGTGGTATGGAGTGTGCTAAAGACAAGGTGGCCGGTTTCAGCGGCCCTGATGGCGGATTCGATTGTTTCGAGGTCCCTCAATTCGCCGACTAAAATGACATCAGGGTCCATTCTTAAAACACGTCTTAAGGCCTCTGAAAAACTAGGGACATCGACGCCGACTTCGCGCTGGTTAACAATGGATTTTTTATGCGTGTGATAATATTCTATCGGTTCTTCAACGGTGATAATATGTCGGTCAAAATTTTCGTTAATATAGTTTACCATACAAGCCAGGGTGGTGGTTTTGCCGCTTCCGGTGGGTCCTGTAACCAAAAACATACCCCTGGGCCTTCGGCACAAAGCGGCACAAATCTTTGGCAGCCCTATTTCCTCAAAAGTCATAATTTTTGTTGGTATGAGGCGGAGGCACAGCGTGATGTTACCCTTCTGTCGAAAGACGGAGACTCGAAACCTCGCTGCATCGCCGTAGGCAAAACCGAAGTCAGTTCCTCCTTCTTCCTGAAGCTCCTGCTGATTTCGCTCAGGCGTTATGCTTTTCATTAAAGCGACAGTATCTTCGGGCCCAAGAACCTTTGTTTCGAGAGATCTGAGCCGGCCGTCTATTCTCAATACTGGCGAGCGGCCGCACACAAGATGTATATCTGAGGCGTCCTGCGAGACACAGGCCTGCAATAACCGGTCCATATTAACAGTTGCCATTTAAGAATCCTTAAAAACTATATATTGTTTAATCCACAACCATGCTTTCAGTCTGGGTTATTCTGACCACTTCCTCGGGTGTGGTTATTCCTCTGAATATTTTAATCTTGCCATCTTCCCTGAGGCTTCTCATACCGCAAGCTTTTGCCGCCTTTCTCAATTCGTTAGTAGGCGCCTTTGCAAAAGCGAGTTCTCTTAATTCATTGTTTAGCTCTACCATCTCAAAAATGGCGATTCGGCCTTTGAAGCCAGTATACTGGCACTGGCTACAGCCGGTCCCCTTATAGGGTGGATGCTGTTCGACATCTTCGGGCGTCATATTGAGCGTTCGTAAAATATATGGGTCCGGATTTTCGTCAATTACTTTGCAGTTTTCGCAAATGACTCTTACAAGTCTCTGTGCCATAATGGCCTGTATGGAGCTTGCCACGAGGAAGGGCTTAACGCCCATATCTATCAGACGTGTAATTGCACTTGGTGCATCATTTGTGTGGAGGGTGCTGAACACGAGGTGTCCGGTGAGTGCCGCCTGAATTGCGATATCCGCCACGACGCCGTCCCGAATTTCTCCAACGAGTATAATATTCGGAGCCTGCCTTAGCATTGCGCGGAGAATTCTTTCAAATGTCAATTTGATTTCTTCTTTGACCTGAACCTGATTCATCCCGTCGAAGTTATATTCCACAGGGTCTTCAGCGGTAATAATTTTCTTGTCCGAGGTGTTAAGCGCCTGCAAAGCGGCATAGAGTGTTGTGGTTTTACCGCTACCGGTCGGTCCTGTAACCAAAAAGATTCCGTTGGGCCTTTTGATAATCCGCTGAAAATGTTCATAATCATCCTGTTCAAATCCAAGTGCTTCTATGCCGATGTTGACGGCATCGGGTCGTAAAATACGCAGGACTATACTTTCGCCGTGATTACCGGGGAGAGCCGAAACACGAAAATCGATGTCCTGACCACCGACGACGCGTTTAATTCTGCCGTCCTGCGGCAGTCTCTTTTCGGCAATGTCCATACCGGACAGAATCTTCAGGCGTGTAGTGAGGGGTGCCTGCATATTCTTTGGAATGTTGTCTTTTTCGAGACAGACGCCATCAACGCGGTATCTAATTCGTACCCTGTCGGCCATTGGCTCGACATGGATATCGCTGGCCCGCATATAGCAGGCATTATCTATAATGAGATTTGCCAGTCTGACAATAGGCCCGTCGTCGGTGCCGCCCGCTGCTTCGGCGCGGAGTGCTTCGGCCTGCAGCTCGTGACCGGCCTCGGCAAGTTCAGCGGCGGTTGCGTCAATACTGTGTTTTAGTCTGTCATCTTCCTGCCTTTTTACCCTATCGAATGAGTCTTTGATGTAGGAGCGAATTTTTGAAGGATTCGCAAGGCAACATTCCAGCTCTGCATTGACGCGAAACCGAATCGCGTCCATTGTATCGAGGTCCAAGGGGTCGCTGATAATCAGCTTTAATCTGCCGTTATTCATACCAAGCGGCAGGATATTATGCCTTTTTATAAGTTCTTCGGGGACAAGCTTAATTGCGTCAGACGGAATTGGAGTTTGAGCTAAATTGACGTATTCTAAGCCAAATTGCTTTGCGATTGCCTTTGTTAGCGTTTCCTCGTCCAGCAGGCCGAGGTCGAGCAATATCTGTCCGAGCCGTTTATTATTGGTTTTTGAAGCCTTAATGGCGTTGATGAGTGCCTGTTTTTCTACGAGCCCGGCTTTGAAGAGTATTTCGCCTAAATGTCTGCGTTTTTTAGCCATATTTACCCCGTATTTTTCTAACCCCAGCAAAGCTGATTATAACATCATTAAGGCGGTTAGTCAACTATCTAATTTTAAGCGGAGCATATTCAGGGCCGTTTGTGCCGCTTGAAGGCGGATAAAATCCCTGCCGTGCGAAAAAATAAATCGTTTAGTTTCACAGCCTTTATCGGAATCCACACTAATATATACGAGGCCGACGGGTTTTTGCTTGCTTGCGCCGGTTGGCCCGGCTATGCCGGTTATACCGATTGCGAAAGCCGTTCCAGCCCTTTCTCTGGCAGACTGAGCCATAGCCCGGGCTATCCTGTCGCTGACCGCCCCGTGCTTTTCAATCAAATCGGCTGGTATGCCAAGTTCGCTGGTTTTAGCACCGTTGCTGTAAGTAATCCAGCCGTGTGTAAAATACCTGCTCGCTCCGGGGATATCCGTTAGCATCTTTGCCAAGCAGCCGCCTGTGCAGGATTCGGCTACGGCGATTGTCTTTTTCTGCCGAGCTAACTTCTCACCCACGACTTCGGCCAAAGTCTGGTCGCCTTTTCCGTATATTAGCTCTCCAAGTTTGTCTGTCAATAACTTTTCGTCTTTTTTGGCCATTTGCTGTGCCTGGATTTTATCTTTTGCTGTTGCAACAATGTGCAGGGTAATTACGCCGTGCTTAGCTGTGCAGTTGATGAGGGGATTTCTGCCCCGCCGGCAAAGATTCCCGAGTAATTCGGCGATATTTGATTCACCCACACCGAAGCACTTTAGTTTTCGTACTACGACATTCTGGTCGGTTACGATTCTTTTTAGTTTCGGAAGGACGGACTCTTCAAACATTTGCTCCATTTCCGACGGCACGCCGGGCAAAGCAATAAGCAATCTGCGTTTCCTTCGATGCGGCTCAGGACGAGTTGCATCGGCCATAATGCCTGGAGCTGTACCAATATTGTTCGCAAGCGGCTTCGCACCGGCCGGAATGTATGCCTGAATTTTGCATTTTTGCGGCATTTGCAAATTACGACTGATGAAAAAATTCTGTATCTCTTGCAAAAGCTCGTTTTGCAACTGCAATTCGGCATCGAGGAATTTTGCGATTGCCTGGCGTGTCAAATCATCATCGGTCGGACCCAGCCCGCCTGTTGCCAGAACCAGGTCAGCATCACTGCTCGCCAGATTAAATGACCGTATAATCGAATCCATATCGTCGCCGACGGTGTAAGAGTTGACAACGGGTATGCCAATTGAAAGCAGTTTTCCGCTTAGCCAGGAAGCGTTAGTATCTATTGTCTGTCCGCTGAGCAGCTCGTTGCCGATACTGACGATACTTGCTTTTTTCATAGGCCTTTATTTATTCCCCACACGTTTCATAAAGAAATCGGGCGGTATCTGTAGATTACCACACTCCGGGAAAAAGTCTATATTTTACCGTTCCAGCGTATTCGGCGTAGCCATTTAGCTCGCTATGGAGCGTCTTATCTTCCAATGAAGTGCGGATAAGTAACACAAAAGCAGCAATTGCTGCAGGAATTAATCCAACAATGGAACCAATGATGAGTGGAGTTGCGGCAGCGTACAAAATTGCTCCAACATAACCCGGATGTCTTACTATTTCATATGGCCCTGTTGTTATTACCTTATGGCCTCTGTCTTTTTGGATACGGACAGTTGTTTCAAAATGTGTGTTTACTATCATAGCCCAATGCACAAGAACAGAGGCGAAAATAAATAAGACAATACCTGCAATTGTAAAATTAATGCCAAGGTATGACCATTGAAACCTTATATCCAAGCCAATTACGACAGAAAGAATATAAAAGGCCGTGATGCCATACGCAAGCAGAAGGAATTTGTCCCATCGTTTGGCATCGGTTTTTTTCTTCCACTCGCCCCTATGGTTTAGAAGCTCCGGATTAACCTTGTAAACAATCACTATACCGCCAAACATACTTATGAAACTGACGACAAGGTAAAACCATACCCGAGGTATGTTAATCCGGCCTGCTGAAATAAATATTAGTGCTCCCTGTATAAAAGGGCCGAGAAAGGTTCCGACAAGAACTTTGATTCCGGATTTTTTTAGTTTTTTATTTTCCATAGGTTTCATAAAGAAACGGGGCTGCATTTTTCGGGCCGTCTCACTTTTCCAATCGCTTCTGGTATTTTATCATTTCTTCCTTCGCCCGTTTGTCATTAAGGAGCTTGCCATTTACATAAGTGATAATGCCCGGAGCTATGTCGAGATGTTCAGGGCTCAGGCTCTGGTTTTTCCGCCGGAGACGTTAATGACGGTGCCGTGAATGTAGGCGCTGCGTTCGGAGGCCAGGAAGCATACCGTATTGGCAACTTCGCTGAGTTTGCCGCTTCTTCTCAGAGGAATAGCAGCTTTTTTATACCTTTCCTGCAGCTCTTTAACGGTAATTCCGCGTGTGTGGGCCAGGGCTTGTTCGTACTCTTTAGAGCGCAAAGCGGTAGCCTCCAGCACTCCCGGAGCGACGCCGACAACGCGGATATTGTACTTTCCGAGCTCCTTTGCCCAGGAGCGGGTAAGATTGTATGCGGCTGCCTTCGTGGCGGCATAGATACTCTGGCCCTGTGACCCTTCGGAGCCGGCCTCGGAAGCCATATTGATTATGACACCGCCGTTGCCGGCCTCAATCATAACCCGCGCAGCCGCCTGGGCGCACAGGAAGAACCCTTTTTGATTGACCGAGACAACCCTGTCCCAAATCTCCTCGGTCAACTCCTCCTTACCCGCCGGGTCAACGAGCAGCCGCGGGATATTTATGCCGGCGTTGTTGACTAAAATATTAATGCCGCCAAAAGCATCGAGGGCCGCCCGTATCATAAAGTCAACACTTGTTTTGCTGGTAACATCGGTCGCGGTGGAAATATGCTCGCCGCCGAATTTCTCCTTTAACTCGTCAGCGGTTTGCTTAGCACCTTCTTTGTCTATATCGGCGACGACAATTTTCGCTCCTACCTCGGCCAATCCCTCACAAACGGCTTTGCCGAGGCCGGAAGCGCCTCCGGTAACGATTGCAACTTTTCCTTCCAAATTAAGCCAGCCCATATTTCTTTTCGCTCCAAATTTCAAATCTCGATTGTTATGCAAATTTACAGAGTAATCAAAGCTTTGATTACACCATCACGATAGCCCGAGACCAAATCAAAAGCATCCTTTGTCTGTTCGAGTGGGAAATGGTGTGTTATCATAAAGTCAACGCTGCCGCGTCCGGTTTTGATTAAGTCTATCGCCGATTGGACACAACCATTCTGCCGGCGGATATATTGTATGGAAAGCTCTTTTCTCTTGAACTTGTCAACATCAAAAGAGATGCTGTCCTGCCTGGCGGTTCCTATTATGACGAGCTGTCCTCCGGGCCTGAGTATGTCAAAGGCCTGGTCGAGGGCATCCTGTTGACCGCAGCACTCAAAGACGACATCCAGGCCGAGCGGTTCGGCGGCGAGGATTTCGTCAACGATGTCAATATGACCGGGATTGCCCGTCCAGTCGGCCCCAGCACCTCGTGCGGCGTCAAGGCGTGTATCAATCTTGTCTGTAACATATATCTTTCGGGCTTTAGTGACTTCGGCCGCCAGCAAAACGCTAAGGCCAATAGGGCCTGTACCAAGTATTGCTATGTTAGCATTTTCAAACATCCGGGCACGTTTGACCGAGTATATACCTATAGACAACGGCTCACACAAAACGGCCTGCTCAAGGGTAATTGCACCTCCGGTCGGAAAGCAAGACTCCTGCGGCATAACAATATATTCACACAGGCATCCCCCGCCCTGCCCGGGGCAGCCGAGGAATCGCAGATTATGACAGGTATTCTGCCTGCCCATCCTGCACTGTTCACACTCGTGGCAGGATACGGCCGGGTCAACGGCAACTTCGTCACCTACTTTGACGCGCGTAACTGCGCCGCCGATTGCTTTAACAGCAGCGGAGCATTCATGTCCAATTATGAATGGGTACTCGACAATTTGTCGGCCTATTCTGCCGGTTTCATAGTAGTGGATGTCGGAGCCGCAAATGCCCACTCTTTCTATTTTGAGCAGAACATCGCCATCTCCTTTTATAACCGGCTCCGGCACATCCATCAGCTCCATTTGCCTTAAAGCCGTCAACACCGCAGCTTTCATACAGTTACCTTCTTACACATTAAATCTGAAACGGATTATGTCTCCGTCCTGCACAATGTAATCCTTGCCTTCGAGGCGGATTTTGCCGGCAGCTTTGAGTGCCTTTTCGTCGCCGAGCTCTTTGAGGTCGTCAAAGACGAAAGTTTCGGCTCTTATAAACCCTCGTTTAATGTCTGTATGCACCTTGCCGGCCGCATCAAGCGCAACGGTTCCCCGCTTTATAGGCCAGGCGCGCAGCTCATCCGAGACAACCGTTAAAAAGCTAATCAAGCCCAGCGCGGAATAGCAGCTCCTGACAAACTTGCTCGCTGCCGATTCGGTAATACCCAAATCAGCTATAAATTCCGCTCTGCTGCCGGCGTCCAACTGTGCCAGCTCATACTCCAGCTTGGCACAAATTGTAATGACCGGCACAGAGCCGTCAATACGACCGGTAAAATCAAATTTCTTGTTTAGCTGGTCCTCGCCGACGTTCACTGCAACGACAATCGGCTTTAAGGTCAGGAATCCGAGTGACTTAATCATTTCGCGCTCTGCTTCGGTTTCAACAGCCGAGCTAATCGGCTTTTCCGATTCAATCGCCTCCTGCAATTTCTTTTGCAGTGCCAATTCCGCCTTATCTTGTGCCTGGGTTTTGGTGGGTTTATTGACCTGCTTTTCGAGTTTTTCTATGCGTGTGACCACAAGCTCCAAATCGGCAAGCAGCATCTCGGTCCGCAGCTCCGCTAAATCTCTGTCCGGATTTACACTGTTTCGATAAGGCGGCACGGCGGGTTCTTCAAACGCCCTGAGTACCAGCACGAACATATCAACGATTCTTATCTGGTTAATCAGCCTTCTTGCCGCCGCTCGGCCATGCTCATCTGTAAAGTTAAATCCCGGCAGGTCGAGGCAGTCGATTGTTGCATAGGTAGTTTTCTTTGGCTTGTAGTGTTCGGTCAGCCAATCGAGACGTTCGTCGGGGACCGGCACAATAGCTTCTTCAATCGCCGTCGAGCCAATCGGAGGGATTGCCTTGCCGCTCAAGCTCGCAAGAATAGTGCTCTTGCCGGATTGCAGCAGACCAAGAAGTGCTACCTTCAATTTCACGCCTCCTTGTTCGTAGTTCGTAGTTCGTAGTTGGTAGTACTGGTTTGCCGGGTCAAGGATTGTTTCAAGCCACTTAACATTTTTGATATTTCAACCAGATATTCTTTGAGTTCCTCGAACGCCGACTTGTTTATATAATTTTGTTTGAGAGAAATTTGCAATATTGCCACACATTCAAAAACAGAACCTCTTGCCGTATCCAAAAACCTGTTAAATTCCTTTCTGGTTCTTGCTGAACCCTCAGCAATATTCAATGAAATTGACACCGCTGCTCGTCGTAACTGACTCGTCAGGCCAAACATCTCATCATGAGGATACCCTTTAGTCAACGAATAGATTTTGTCAACAAAATCGATAGCCTTTTGGTAAACTACCAATTCTTCAAATTTAAAACTAATCAATTGCCAACTCCTAATTGTTTTCTGCAAACTATAAAGTCTTTCTACGAACAACGAACTAACAACTACGAACTATAGACGCTCCTGCCTTGAGCGTCGTAGGCGACGACAGCGGGGAAATCGGCAACCTCAAGTCTCCTTATGGCCTCAGCTCCCAAATCTTCATAAGCAATTACTTCTGCGGAGGTGATATACCGGGAGAGCAGAGCTCCGGCGCCGCCGATAGTAGAGAAATGGACCGCCCCGTATTTTTTCAGGGCGTCTCTAACTTCAGCGCCTCGATACCCTTTTCCGAGCATAGCTTTAAGGCCGTTGGCAATTAGTCTGGGGCTGAAAGCGTCCATCCTTGATGAGGTGGTGGGCCCGGCAGCGCCGATTACCCTTCCGGGTCGGGCAGGCGTAGGGCCGCAAAAGTAAATAATTGCTCCTTCAAGCTCGAACGGCAGCTTCTCGCCTGCATCTATCGCCTCGCACAATTTTTTGTGCGCCATATCACGGGCGGTATAGATTGTGCCGCTTATTTCGACTTCAACGCCCGCTTTTAACGAACGGACATCGGCTTCGGTCAAAGGCGGCTGCAATTTCTTTATTTCATTCATATCTTCTACTTTTTCTATAAACTGTGAACTTACGAACTACCTGAGTTTACACTATATCAGCGAGTTTTGCGAAATGAAAAGACCCAAAATTTCCCTTAAAATAGAATAGGAAAGCCGGCGTTACCTGCTGCTGAGGGAGTTTGACTGCTCGATTCTTTTAAATTCGATGTTGCCAACGGGCACCGTGTGAATATAATAGTATTGATATGGCTAAATATCCTATATTTCTGGAAATGGGCGGTCGTCGTGCGGTTGTGATAGGCGCGGGGGCAGTAGCCCTGCGAAAGGCACAGGCGCTATTGGCTGCGGGAGCCCGGCTGGTGGTAGTAGCCGAGCATATCGATGATATGCTTACAATTCAGAGCCAGGGCACGAACGCCAAATTGGTAAAGTCCAGGTATTCCAAAGAATATCTGACAGGCGCGGTGCTTGTCATAGCTGCAACCGGAAACCGGCAGCTCAACAGACGGATATACAAGGATTGTCAGGAGCTGGAGATTTTATGTAATGTAGTTGATGAGCCGGAGCTTTGTGATTTTTTTGTGCCGGCGGTTGTGAAACGCGGCGACCTGCAGATAGCTGTCGGCACCGAAGGTCATTGCCCGGCCTATGCCGGCCATCTAAGAAAGAAGCTGGAGCAGACCTTCACCGACAAACACGGTGAGTTTGTAGCTGAGCTGGAAACGCTTCGAAAACGGATTATTAAAGACGTGCCTGACCCCGCCGACCGTAAAACTTTGTTAGGGCAACTCGTTGATGATAAGTCGTTTGAATATTTTGTTGAAAACGGCGCGGCCGACTGGCGGGACCGAGCCGAAAAAATCATAAAAGAACATATACCCCCGGCTTAAGGCCTAAGCCTCTATTTTGTCGATTGTTACCTGCAGATACTTCTGGCGGTGGCCGATGCGCTTCCTGCTGTGTTTTCGTTTGCGAAAGTGCATCGGGTAGAGTTTCTTTCCTTTAACAACAGCGTCTTCAGCGGTGGTTTTAAATGAGACAACGACCTTTGCACCCTTCAGATACGGCTTGCCGATTTTTACTTTTTCGCCGTCACTTACGAACAAAACTTTGTCCAGCTCGATGGTTTTGGCATCGGGCGGGACGTCGGTCAGCTCGATATTTAGACAATCGCCCTGGGTGACTTTATACTGCTTTCCGCCTTGTTCGATTACCGCATACATTCCAGGAACTCCGGGCTTTTATACTCAAAAATCCGAACAGGTGGGGTATTCTACGTGTTCAGATTTTTTTTGTAAAGCAAATTATCAGATATTTTTGTGTCCTGTCGCCAAACACTGGATTAAAATTGGAGTCGGTCACTCCTGCAAAAGTGTCCGGAACAATAATAATACAAGGGATTGCCGATTGCTCAAGAATTACACGCAAGCGGCTTTTTCGGGAGCTGTTTTATGCAGGTAGCAATGATACAAGACAAAATCGTGTCGGCCGATGAGCTTGAGCCGGTTTATCTTGACCGTGGAATCTACTTCGGTGACGGGGTTTATGAGGTGGTGCGCAGCTACGACGGCAAAATTTTCGCACTTGAAGAACACCTGCAAAGATTCGCCAACAGTCTTGCTGCGATTGAAATAACCGGTGTGGACATCGACCGGATTCGCTGGCGAGTCCGAAAGGCCTTCGAGGCGGCGGGTATTTCCAACGCCAGGATATATTTTCACATTACCCGAGGCTCGGCGCCGCGAAACCATACCTGGGATGCCGACTTAGAGCCCAATTTTTTTCTGACCGTCAGGGAGGTGCCCGACGACGCAGAAGAAAAAAGCAAAGGCATCGCAGTATCGACCCATCCCGACTGGCGATGGAAAAGATGCGACATAAAGTCGCTAAATCTGTTAGCCAATGTTCTTGCCCGGCAGGATGCGGCCAAAAAGGACTGTGCCGAGGCGATACTTGTGGATGAAGCGGGCTTGATAACCGAAGGGGCCGGCTCAGCATTTTTCGCAATCTCCGGAAAAACGCTCCAAACCGCTCCCCTTACAGCTAATATTCTGCCTTCGATTACACGCAAATTTGCAATAGAAGCAGGCAAAAATATCGGATTAGAAGTAATAGAAAAATCGCTGACGCCGCAGCAGGCAAGTTGTGCGGATGAGCTTTTTATTGCTGTAACTACCGACGATATTGTTCCCGTGGTCAGATTCGACAGCAAGTCCATCGGCGATGGTAAGCCCGGCAAATATACGAAATTGCTCAAGCAGGAATTCCGTTCATTTACGGTATAAAGGAAGCTGAAGATGAAGAGTAGACGAGTAAGAACAACAATCACCCCGGCGCTTGTTGTGTTTTTTTTAGGCGGCATACTCATTGTAGGATGCGCGATGGGCAATTGGCAATCTAACGACAACAGCGCCGAAGATTGGAGCGGGCTGCAATTATGGTACAGTCAGCCCGCTCAAAAATGGACTGAAGCACTGCCGGTCGGGAATGGCCGGCTGGGAGCGATGGTCTTCGGCCGGGTCAAGAATGAGACCATCCAGTTTAACGAAGATACCCTGTGGACGGGGATACCACGTTATTATAACAACGCCGAGGCTCACAAATATCTGCCGACAATTCGTAAACTACTGTTCGAGGGCAAACAACGTCAGGCGGAAGAATTAGCAATGGAAAAATTTATGAGCGTGCCCCTTCGTCAGGAAAAATACCAGCCGTTTGGTCGTGTATTTCTCCATTTTTCCGAACTCTTTCCGTTAGAGGAAGAATGCAGTCAATATCGGCGGGAGCTGTATCTGGATACGGGCGTGGCCAAAGTAAGCTATCAAATAGCAGGAGCAAAATTTACCCGTGAGGTGTTTTCCAGCGCGCCGGACCAGGTGCTCGTGATACGTCTGACGTGCGATAAGCCGGGCAGAATCTCTTTCGATGCACGAATGGAAACGCCGCATGCAAAGTGGGAGACTCTGCCTGAGGCCAAAGACACGCTGATACTGAGCGGGCAGGTGGGCGGGTATACAGAGGGTCGAACAAAAAACAAAAGGCCAAATATTTTGAAATTTGAAGCGCGTCTGCGGGTCGCAGCAGAAGCCGGTGAGGTAACAAACGATGAGCATGGCATATACGTGGAAAAGGCCAATGCGGCAACGCTGGTGCTGGCCGCGGCGACAAGCTATGTGAACTACAAGGATGTAAGTGGTGACCCGGCCCGGCGTTGCCGCAACGTATTGGAGGCTATAAAGGGAAAAAGCTATCAGGAGCTTTACGAAAGACACATAAAAGACCATCAACAGCTGTTCCGCAGGGTCAAACTCGACCTGGGCACCAATGAGGCAATGAAGCAGTCCACCGACAAGCGTATCGAAAACTTCAGCAAGCAGGACGACCCGCAACTGATAGAGTTATACTTCCAGTTCGGTCGCTACCTGCTGATTGCAAGCTCCCGTCCGGGCACGCAGCCGGCCAACCTCCAGGGTATCTGGAACGACAAACTTAGCCCGCCCTGGGAAAGCAAGTGGACGACCAACATCAACACAGAGATGAACTACTGGCCGGCTGAGGTAACCAACCTGTCTGAGTGCCACGAGCCGTTGTTTGACCTGATTGAAGATGTGGCTGAATCAGGCAGCAAGACCGCGAAAACACACTACGGCTGTCGGGGATGGGTACTGCATCACAACACCGACCTGTGGCGGGGCACTGCCCCCATCAATCACTCCAACCACGGTATATGGGTAACCGGCGGGGCATGGTTCTGCCAGCACCTTTGGGAGCACTACCTGTTCACCGGCGACAAAAAGTTCCTCAAAAAGCGGGCGTACCCGGTGATGAAAGAGGCGGCGGAGTTTTTCGCCGATTTCCTCATTGAGGACCCGAAGACCGGCTGGTTGATAAGCACACCTTCCAATTCACCGGAAAACGGCGGTCTCGTCGCCGGACCAACAATGGACCATCAGATTATTCGCGACCTGCTCGCCAACTGCATCGAGGGCGCCAAAATCCTCGGCGTCGACAAAACTTTCCGTCAACAACTCACGGAACTGCGAAGCCGAATAGCGCCCAACCAGATAGGACGGTACGGCCAGCTACAGGAGTGGCTCGAAGATAAGGACAACCCGAACAACCACCACCGACATGTCTCGCACCTGTTCGGCCTGCACCCAGGCAAGGAAATTACGGCTCGCGGCACACCCGAACTTTTCGCCGCGGCCCGCAAGTCGCTGGAATTTCGCGGTGACGGAGGCACAGGCTGGTCGATGGCCTGGAAAGTCAACTTCTGGGCACGGTTTGAGGAAGGCGACCACGCATACAAAATGCTAAGCAGCCTTCTTACACCACAGCGAATGTATCCCAATATGTTTGACGCCCACCCGCCGTTTCAAAT
>SMTZ1_10010053_pt1 | contig 14273 bp, 10 predicted proteins | sample DeeMarSWOR136_30_FD_25667 | JGI IMG/M metagenome (IMG submission 25667) | reverse complement strand
TTGATAAACCGAATCTTTCGCAACTGACTTACATATTAAACCTTCGCAGCCATCTTCTATGGCTTCTTCAAAAAATGCCTCTAACTCCTTCGCGTTGCTTGTTCTTATTTGCTTGGCTACCCTAACTTGGTCATCTTCTTCTATGGCTTTTTCTAGCATCCTGCGCCGCAACGGATAAGTCTCAAGCGTTAAATCCTTGCCGTCCAAGTAGAGCGCGTCAAACATAAAAAGCGAAACTGGATACTGTGCCATTGCTTCCTTAACGCCGTATTTACGCCTACGATGCATTAGCTCCTGAAAAGGAAGTAGCTCACCAGTCTCAATATCAACAGCTACGCATTCAGCCTCCAGAATAGCTTCTTCAGCCTTCACCCTATCCTTAACAAGTTCAGCTGCATCCGGATACTGACCAGAAATGTTCTCCAGACGCCTCGAGTAGAGTATAACCTCTTTCCCTTTTTTGTGCGCCTGCACACGCTCCCCGTCATACTTGTATTCAGCAACGCACCTGCCACCTAACTTCTCCAAGATCTCTTCAGAAGACGCAAGCCGCTCAGCTAGCATTGGCCTTATTGGCTCGAAAACCATCACTTGAAACTTCTTAATACCAGCTACCCCCTTCTCAGCCACCACTTTCGCTACTCTGCCCAGATCAGAAGAAATGTTGTAGGCTCGTTCTATCAACTCCCGGGTTTCCTTGCCTCCACCATAAGCTATGGCCAAAGCGTCCAAAACCGTCATGTCCGCTATGCCCAGTCGCAAGTTTCCAGTAACAGTGCGCAGAATATACTTCGCTTCGTTCGGCGAAGCATCGGACAGAAGCCCTGCTAAAAGTGCCATTTTTGAGCCCACCGCGCCTGAACCAGACGTTTTCGCCATCTTGTCCAGCGTCTCGTAAACCCGCTGCGCAGTTAGAGCCTTGTTGAAAAAGGTTGACTGACGTTTTTTGGCGAGAATTTTCTGAGCTGTTTGGCCGATGTCACCGCTTTTTTGCAAGTTTGCCTCAATTTCACTCTGACTTCTACCAGACGCCCGTGCCAAAGCTTTTATGGCCAGCTTTTCTGCTACACCTATCTCCAAGTCTACAAAGTCTGGATAAATCTTGCCCTGAGTCAAATAAACAACTTTGGCAATAACAGCTTCTGGCGTATTTTTCAGCAAATCAACCAGCAATCCGGTCATTTCAAGCCGTTTCGTAGTAGCCTCGATTTTCTCGTAAGCTTCAGCAATTTGGGCATAATCCAAAACAGCAAACCTCATAAAATATACTCAAGAGCAGGGTTAATAAAATTTGATCTAACTTTCGCCACGGTCGCGTAGACCATAGGCGTAGCCTTAATTACTTAACTTTTCGTGTTTAGATTGTTAATTCAAATTGTTTGGCTTTCATTTGCTGTTTCAACTGGTTTATGCTTGCAACAATTACCCTGATGACAAAAATCAAAGAGCGCAAGAAGAAATAGACATCCTGAACCCTGAAAAATTTAACTATGCTTTCATGGAAAACTTCAGAAAGGCAAGATTCATTCTATTTGTTGAATACCTAAGAACTTGTTTGATTTACAGTCCATCCACTAAATGGGCTGTTCCGTCTGGACAATAGACTTTTTCGCCTTTTTCAACCACAAAGTAGCGTCTGTTGCACACTTTTCTTTGAGAGCAACCATCACAATCTCTTGATAACAGTTTTATTCGCCTCCTATATTTTTAACTGGCTTACATGCCTTTTGAAGGCAGATGAAAATGAGAATGGCTCTTTTAAACTTTTCTCATCATAAATCAACCTTTTCTTTCTGATGATTGCGCTTCTTGAAGTAGACAAGCAAACCAACACCTGTGATGCAAAATAAAAGTGCAGAGGCGATCGCCACAAGAGTTGTTGGAAAAGGCTCTGATGTTGAGTCTGGCTCTGGGGAAGGCTTTTGTGCTGGTGACGGTAAAGGAAAAAGGGATGCGTCGAAAGAAGTGGAAACAGGGCTTGCGAGCGGTGATTGGTCAACGCGGTCAATGTTCTGGTCGTTAATCTGTAGTTGGTCGCCTCTCCAATAGTTATTATTAAATGAATTGTTCACTGACGGTCCGCCCATGAAGGATAAGCCGATATTGTTGTTTATGAAATTGTTTTCAAAGATCTGGTTGTTTTTGTGGTGACCTAGAAAGTAAAGCCCAGCGTAATTATTCCCCGAAAATGTGTTTCGCGTGAAATTAGAATGCTCTAGACCGTTGAAGATGTGGCGGGTGAGGTCATCAATTTCTATCCCAGCGTATCCATTGTTTGAAATTGTGTTGTACGAAATATCGAGCGAAGTGCAATCTTGAATTAACACTCCTCGAAGGGAGTTATCGCTTATTTCGTTAGCCAAGAGACTGCAGTTGGCACTCCTCAGCATGTAAATACCTGTGTTGCCGTTTCGCATTGTGTTTTGAAGAATTATGATTTTTGTGGAGTTCCTGACATCAATCGCGTTTGAGTACTTGTCGAAGGTTACGTTTTTTACGATGATGTTGCTCTTGTTTGAAATTGAAATAAGTGGGCTGGCGCCTTTTACCTGGTGGTTTTTGTCGATTTCACCAAAAGCGGGTACAGAGAGAAGAAAACCGTTTCCATCGATTACTACGTCATCGATTTCTATCTCAAAGGTGCAATTTATGATGTTATCGGTAAACCTGTAGACGTTACCTTCGCGTTGAATCGGCAGAGTGGGGGGGTCTATGGCGCCACTGCTCCTGATGTAGCCTTGGTCCGTTGCGAGCTTTTCAGGTAATGGGATAATGTTCGCTTTTGCGACTATGCTGAAGTCTATTGCTAACAGTGCTGATGCGGAAAGGCACGAAATAAGTAACAACGTTAACGCTTTTCTTTTCATGAGCACCAAATCTATTCAGTTGCTTCTTATTCCCTGCTTGATACGGAGCTTTTTCGGCTGTAAAAGGGTTTTTATCAAGGTTTCTTGACTAACCCGCTTTTTCTTTGTCAACTTTTCTTGACCAAACCCCATTGCCCCGTTGCACCACGCGAAACCAACACGGCAACGGCGGGAGGAATCGAAACGCAAGAACACAAATCGCTTCCTTTTGTTAAACTAAACTTTAAAAACTACGGTTTTATCGTATATTATTTTAATCTTTTTTTACACAAGCGAGTGCGATGCTCAAGACACTTGGATTCCGTACTTATCCACTATGTTCTGCCACAGCGTGTAGTGATACTCATCAAGAACAGGTCCCATGTTAATTAAGGACAGGTATGTTTGGGCATCTTGATATTCTTCAGAAATAGAATTCATGACCTTGCCGTCTTGGATGACAATTGCATAACTTGGGCTGGATGGCAACTTGCCTGCTCCAACATAATCTCCATACCAATATGTGATAATTGTCGGGGTTGAACATTCGACAAATGCGTATCCAGAATAGTATGCATATTGAGATGGACATGCTATGCCAACGGCTGCATGATTCTGTGATGTGAATTTCAAAACTGAGCAACCATACCCAAGTTCTCGCAGAAGGCAAACCAACAAGTGAGATTTTTCGCTGCAGACTCCCTTGTTCAGGTAAAGAATTTCGTAGGGATATTTCCAATCATAATCGTTAGTTGAGCCCCAATCGTACGGTATGTTCTGAACAAGACTGATAGCTATCCGCACTTGGTCATCTTCATTTGGTGTGACTTTTTTTATGGCTTTAACAAGACTAACCAACTCGCCCTTCTCGGCGCCTTCATTTATATACCTCATGGTTATAATTCGGTCGACTTCCTCCTGACTTGGCGCCTCTCCAACGTAAGAGACTTGCGAATTTTCTATAGACACCAAATAATCGTACATGCCCTCATAAACGATGAAAGTTATTTCTGAAGACGCCCCTCTTAATACGTAGTTGTAATGCAATGTTTTAGGGTTTGTATGTAAATCCTGTAATCTGAATTCGACATTACGGCTGTAAGTAACCGAATACGAATCAGCTGACCTTGTGACATAACCATCTGGAGCGACGACTTCAATGACATAGGAACCAGGGGGTAAGTCAGCGAATGAAAAATGCCCGGTGGCGTTGGTTTTATTGGTCATCACTATAATTCCTTTTGAATCAATCACTCTTAATTCGATACCAGAAAGTCCATCGCCATCTAATACAGAGCTGCCGACTACGGCAATAACTCTTCCAGCAATGGCAATGGGTGAAGTTGCGGGTGAAGAAGTGGGTGAAGAAGTGGGTGAAGAAGTGGGTGAAGAAGTGGGTGAAATGAAGTAGCCATTGAAGAAATAAACTGCTACCAGTGCTACAGCAATGGTTATAAATAAACCCATGACCCTTCGAGTCGTAAAGCGCTTTTTGACCACAGATTTTGGTCCTATAAAACTACCGCTATATTCGCGTCTCTCGGGTGCACTTTGGGCTGGGGGTTTGTCAGGAGAAAGATATGGCGGTGATTTTCTAGGCTGGTTATTGCATCCATGATATTCCGGAAGTCTGTGCCTACTGCAGAATGTGCCACCACAGTAGGAACATATGAAGGGTATTGATACGTTTTCGCCACATTCTTCACATTTCATTACTTATTCAGTTATCACAACTAGTTTTTTCAAATAATAGCTTTTTGTCAAAGATGCCATTGACCAGCGGAGATGGTAAGAAGACAGGTTAAGCGCACTCACAGGGTCCTAATTTATCGTGCTTCCAGAAAATCTAGTCTCCCTGCACCTCGCATAGAGAACCAAATAGAGGAATACGGGCTTTCTAAAGACGCCTCGCGCTTTTTCACGTGTCAATAAACCTTGACGAAAAAGCCTATAACATTCCATTTGGGCGCAAGCCAAAGAGATATTTCCAGAGACCGCTTTTTTGCTACTTAGAAAGGACACAGCTCAAATTTTGCAGTCTTTTCCCTTACTTATCTAGGACGAGCCCTGACTCCTTCAGTTTTCGGAGGGCTTTCTTCTCAGTTTCCACGATTTCGTCAACTTCCTTCTCTGTGAGCTTCTTCTCAGCGCTAAGATTGTTAAGCAATACAATGAACAACTTTAGTCACCTAGCAGAGCATTAGAGAAACTGTACAGCCATTGAGCGCCCGTGTGTGTCATAAAGTGTTTAGTTCATCCATCCGTTTCTTTGCCTGAGTAACCAAATTCTCATCCAAGGAAATAGCTATAGCTCGTTCGAAATTATCCTCAGCCTTGGCTTTCATTTCACTCAGCTCTTCAGGACTAACACGTGAGATCATCTTGCTGAGACCCTTTTTGCTCTTCTCCCCTCTGTAACGCTCATAATATGCACTTCCAAGCCAATAATAGACTACAGGATACTTGGGATCCATTCCCGCGGCATCTTCTAAGCTCTTAATCGCTATATCGTAATTACCTCTAACGATGGCGTTAAACCCAAGGCGCACGTGATACTCAGCCGAATCTTTTGTTAGTTCCTCTGGCATATAGAGACAATATTTCTCGCTCTTTCTCTTTAGCCCTTCACGGAGTTCCTTAAGTTCTTCAAGTTCGCAAGTTCTCAGAATCTCCTCAACCAGAGGCTCAGCTCTAAGTATTCCAATCTTGGTTTCAAGGTCTGCCATACTAAAACCAGTCTTTGCGGCCTGCGTAACAGTGTACAACACTCCCCAAGGGGTAGTTCCTCCACGTTTCTGACTCTGTTTCGTCAGTTCGTGAGCAAATATAAATTCGCGAATTGCCTCCTCCCTGCGGCCCAGCTTCCTATAACAATCTCCTTTTAGCTCATGCGCCTTAGGTCCTAAATTAGAATTTGCTCCCAGCTCGGAACCCAGACTCTTAAATGATAGTTCTTCGGCACAAGAAATACTTTTTAAGGCTTCATCATACTTGCCATTGTCGAAGTGCTTCTTTGCTTCATATGCAACGTAAGAGTATACCGCGCTACCATCCTTGGCTTTCTTGCCAGTGGCCTTTGTTAATCCAACCTCTGCTACCTTGCTCTGCCAACACTCATCACAACAAACGAGTTTTAAACTGTCTCCATCTTTGGGGTGTATAGGCCTCTTCCTTGACCAGCCCCGCAGTTTCTTTTGGCAATAAAAACACTTAGCCAACCAATCACCTCCCTTACGTTTCCTTTCTTTTTTCTTCGGTAGTGTGATACAGAGCGCGCGAAAAAGGTCTCTCACCCACCGCTCTGCTCTCCCCTCCTCGATTGCAATATCGAATGGTCAATCTAATATGATTTATGTAACTGTTCTCTATGTCTATTTATATGAAGATTTCACTAGGATGCAACTAGCGCACGCCATTTTGCGTCCCCAAATATGAAAAGGGGTTATAGGAGACATCTTCACGTTTTTTCGACTTTTACACTAAAGTTCTATTAATGCATTGAGAACTCGGATTTTTTGCTTGGCAAGGGTAGGAGTGGCAGCTTCACTTTTGCCCTGGTTTGCTTTCGATTGTACTCACTTGCTTGGCCAGTCTAGGATTTCTCTGCAAAATCAATTGCCTATCGCGCTCTCGAATGCCAATTAACATCATGTCAATCTGTCTCTGCATTTTCTCAATAGTCTCTTGCATGCTATCGAGCTCTTTTCTATTATCTCCTTCCGACTTGGCCATTTCGCTGCTGTAAATGTTGAGGTAAGGTTCCAGCTTTGCATATTCTCTTTCCACGGCATCCGGATAAACCCATGGCGCATGATCGTAAGTCCCTCCCACTGCGTCTAGTGCATGGGTAACTCTGACGCCCCCGCTGTCCCTGCCTTCGCTATGCCCCATCATGAATGTAATGTAGGCTCTTGATATGTTTCTTTCCGGTGGTGAAGCCTCTTGTTCAAAGAATTTTCTGAAACCGTGACTCCTTATCGAAAGAGGTCCCGTTCTAAGATTTGCACGGTTCCATTTTAATCGTAACGAGTTGTGAAAAGCTTTTCTAGTGCATGGTTCGCCTTTCTCGGTTATCCATATCCAACTGCTCTCCTTCAATCCTAAATTCTCTAGAATCTTCTGTCGATGTTGCCTCCACTTCTGAAGTTCTTGTATTGCGTCAACGGAGATAAATGTGAAATACCTGAAACCATTGCCTTTCCTTTCTTTAAATTCAATGCGAATTCGCTGTTTACCCATGTCTATCTCCTTGAAAATGTACTTCGCCATCGCATTAACATCAACCAATATCTGCTTGATGCTTTGACCACTTTGCATTTCGACCATGCAAATAGATCGTTCTCTTTGTGAAAGCACAGAGAGGGCTCTGCGTATGTACTCCGCTGTAAATGGTTTTTCCTGGTATTTTCGTCTTCCTCGTTTAGGGAAGAATCCTTTATTCTTCGTTAATGGTGCCTCATGATAATCGCAAAAAGACTTGATTGGCAAAAAGAAAGAACCATATATGTAGTTTTGCGCTTTCGTGGCTAAGTCCGGGTTGTCTCGGCTGAACTCAATTGCAAGTCTTAGGGCCCATCTGCGTTCTTTTACACTCTTCATCATAGTTTTTTCTAAATGCTTATCCAAGAATTCGGAAGGTGATATATCTAAGTGCTTATCAACACGCAACCACTTGAAGAATCTGGCTAAACCCACAGCCTTTTCTTCATAAGATGATTTTGCTGGGAACTTGTTCAAAAACTCGCGAATACTAGGATTAGCAACGATGAACTCTTCGACTTCTTTCTGAGTCACGCTGTACCGGTACTTATGCTTCCGCAAAGCAATAACTTCCCGATATGCAGTCTATACATGACTCGATATATAGTTTTGTATGTCAGTTTGCCCGTCGAGTCATTATCACCGCGCATGGCTCTTGACTCTAAAGCTCATCATCCAAGATTATAAAATTGCACATGAAACTTAAGGCTTTTTTGCATCTTTTTCGGAGGTCTTCTGTCCTCGTACTCTACAGTCACATATCAATAAAAGCAAGAAAAGAGCACTTTCTACTGCGCTGCAGCAACAAGCCATCGAAGACTTAGTGGGTTAAAGGTGGCCAAGATAGTTTTTTTATGCTCCACAATAATGGGAATTTGAAAAGTAGCATTCTAAGCTTTTGGCTTAGAATCCTGTCTTTTTTCACCAAGGCAATTCTTGTCCAGATATGGGGAAATCACCCTATTGTAGAGGATAGCACGCAAAATTGTTTCACTCGCGATGAAGAAGACGTACCTGAAGAAATTAGAAACGAAAAAGATAGGAAAGAATTGTATTTGCGAGTTGCTCACTTATCTTTTGTTGTGATTGACGGAATTATTCAGTAATCTATACTTAAATAGAACATGGAGTTAAAACCACTTGCATCTACATGAGCAAATATTGTAGCGCCCAGAAAAACAGATTATAGAATATCCGACTTATTTTGCCGTTGTCATTTTATAACATTGCACTTCGCAAGCTATCTTTTTTTTGACTGTAGAAAAAACAATCGCTTCTCAATGCAATCAATTTCAACAGAAAAAAGGCTCGTTTTCCAAAAAAAATTAAAGAAAACTGTGGAAATAAAAAAGCGAAAAAAGTTTTTCTACGCTTTGAAGCTAGTATCTTGGTCGATAGCCGCCGCCGCCACCGCGCCTGCCGCCGTAGCCGCCGCCACCGCGCCTGCCGCCGTAGCCGCCGCCACGTCTATATGGGCGCCGTGGCTGGTCGTATGTTTTGCTGGATACGTTGTTTTCCGTGTTTACTTCTCCTTCGAATGGTTCTTCAGCGGCATTCATTTTTCCGTATTTGCCTATGTTGAGGCGCATGTTGCCTTTAAATAGGGTTACATAGCCATTTTCTATGCGTATTGTGTCTTCTTCGTTTACTTTTTCGATGTTGTCGTCCCATAGGGTTAGATATATGCTGCCTGTTTCGTCTCCTACTAGAGCGTCGCAGACTTTGTGGGCTGACCCGTCTCTTCCCATTGGAATGTCGCGGATTTCGCTTTTGCTAACTACTTTGGCGGTGACGTTAACTGCTCTTGATTGTGGAGTTAACTCGCCAACTTTTGCTTCTACAGGTTGTCTTTTGTTTTCGAAAAAACCTTCAACAGCCAAACTGATTCAACACACCTTGTCCTTAAACTAACACAGTTTAGAATATCTGCTCCTCTTAAGGGTTTTGGTGGCACTTCCACTTTATATCTCCCGCATCTTTCCCCTTTTTTCTGATGGGAAGTTGGTGAATTGAGCAGTCAAGAAAATTTAACGGTAACTAACTAGCGTGCTTATGTTTGCGTTGATTGTGGAGAACAGCTAAAAACGTTTGGCGCGATCCGCTGCAAATAATGTAATATGCCCAGAGTTGGAAAGCTGAAAGGGAAGCGTTTTGTATCGTAACATATCCGATAAAGTAACTTTCAGTATTTCAGAATAACTGCTTTATTAAGACATGACATAAGCTATCACCGAGGAATAAAAATTGGAAAACAAGGAGCACAAGGTAATTACTGTTCTTTTTGCTATTGGACTATTTCTTCAAATAGTAGCCCACGCAATTCTATAGCGCGTTCGCAAACTAGTTTAAGCCGGCTATTTTCGGTTTGCTTACAACGCGCGGGCTAAGTTACGGTATCGGAATATTGCTTTAAAACAGCAAAAACACATCTCCAACTGAAAAAGGAGAAGTTTAGATTACCCGCTCTAATTGACACTTTCAACTCTTGGATTTTAACAGTACTTCTTTTTCTTATCGTAATAATAGTTCTTGGGTTAATCTGGATTAAATTCTTAAAATAACGCGCATCAAAATTGAAGCGCAGTCGAGCATGGAATTACCCAAATTTTCCGTCACATTGAAAACATCGGTCTAATTTTTTAAGGTCTTTAAGAGTTAGATCTATGTTGCATTTGTAGCATAAGCGAATACCGCATTTTGAACAGCAAAATGTTGCTTGTTTGCATTTGTCATTATTATTTATTCTTCACTTCAATTTACTATTTACACCTGCTTTACCTTATAAACTATGTTGCTAGCAACAAAGAATAATTGTTTGAAAATAAGCACGCGTCGCCCTATGCTAAATTGCTTCAAGAAAATATCGGTTCTTAAATTTCTCAGATTCAACATTATCAGAGGTTAAATCGGTGCCAGTTTTCCAGACAGTTTCAAAATATTCCTCCGCGATTGACACAAAAGATTTATTATCTGACTGCAAAGCCGGTGCCTCTCCAATATCGTGATCTACGAATAGAGCCATTATTATCTTCTTTTTATCATATAATCCAAACTTTGCTTTAGGAAGCGATTGAACAATTCTGAGGCGTTGCGGTTTCTTGCATAGGCTTCTGCCAAAATCTTTGGAACAGAAAATTTATGCTAAACTGTCCAGTCTTAAGGTCTCTGCACCGAACTTGAAATCTACTTCTGACAGTAACAATTCTGCATCTCGATAATTATTTCTTTTAGTCAAGTTGACCCTATTGGCTACTTTTCCTTCATAGAACAATCCATGCAAATGGCAATTATTTTGACGTTATGTATTGGTTGCTGTAAGCCCATTAGACCTTTTGCCAGCACAGTAATGTAACCGATAGGCTTTCTACATTTCTGGCATCTGACTAGTTGAGACTTGGTCATTTTTCATCAATAGGAATATCTTCTATCAGCCTTTTTAAGCAATTTCTTGATGGTCAAAAGTCTTTTTAGGCTGTTCAAGACATAAAACGCCAAACATGCCAATTGAAAAGAATTGGAGAGTCTTTCTTGGCTCTTTTATTCTTTTGATTGTTAGTTATCTAATCTATTTTATTCGCTATCCAATGTGGCAGTCATTCGTATCAGTTGAAGTAATCAGCATTTTGTCAATGCTTTCATATTTCATTGTTCTCTTAATCGCCTTATTTCTTCTGAAGAAAGACTCAAAGAAATCGTTGTCGAGTATCTTCGAAAATAAGGGGAGTCTGTTTATTCTTATTGGCTTAGCTTTTGGCTTAGTCTATTTGGGGCTTTTTTATTTCATTAGTTTTCTTCTTGGCAGTACTTTTGAATTCACGTCTTTTCCGAGTTTAAGGGGATTTGAGAGTTATGCTGTCTATTCCATTTGGCCGGCTTTCATTCTCTACTTGTCTTTTTCTGTCTTTGGGGCTTTTGCAGAGGAAGTTGCGTACAGAGGCTATGTTCAAATAAGAGTTGCAGGAAGGTACGGCTACTTAATTGGTATTATTGTTTCTGCATTGTTCTTTTCTTTACAACACATTCACATTTTTGAGACAAGCTGGATTATTCAGTTCTTTCAGACACAGTTTGTTCACGCATTCATTTTTGGTATCTTTGGTGGCTACCTGTTTTTCAAGAGCAAAGATAATATTTGGAGTACTTTTTCATTTCATGCTTTCTTGAATATTTTTAGTGTTACTATTCCGATTATGGTGACTCATGCTTTTCCTTTTACTTTCTATGTTGCCGAAATCGTAAGTTTCACAGTTATGATTCTACTTCTTCGTTATATGCCATTGCAGAAAAAGAAATAATAGAATTTGACTCAATTTTAATTAACCAAACTTTCAATGGTTAGAAATCTTTTAAGTTATTCACTTTTCATAATAAAACATCGGTGATGAATGTTACCAAAGATTCTATCTTTACGAATTCTTGTCTCATTGATCATCTTGAATTCTGTATTGTTTTACTTTTTCCTCACTGTGCCATACTATTATTTTCTTGGTGCACAACACTATATACCTAAAACCAACCCAGCATGAGGTTTTTTTATGCCTAACTCTCCAGAAGCGTGGTTTTTCTTCATCCTAGCATTTGTATTCCTCGCCTTTTGCTTGGTCTCGCTCATGTTGCTTATTTGGAAAAGACCTGATATTGCCCAGAAAGGCATACATCCAACTCAACAAGTCAGAATAGAGCTATCTTCTACATGGTTTTAAAAGCAACTTCTGATTATTTGTTCGTTGGAGAAAGTAGAAATCAGAAGTAAGATTTCAGATTGAGGGAGATATCTCCACATTATGCGGATGCAATTCCCATCCTCAGCTCTTTAGGGCTCATCTTCTTCTAATGAGGTAAAATAGCAAGCTTATTCACCCCAAGCACCCAATAGATACTATATCAAGCTCCCAGTTTTTCTTGAAATATGGGTCGAAGAATTCTTTCAAAATCTTCTATTTTGAAGTTTTTTATGCCAGGTATTCCACGTCCAGTCCAATGATATTTCTTTCCGTTTGCTACAATATCAATAAAAGCGCCTTTGCCAAACTTTTTCAATTTCACTTTTTCGATTTCATCATGTGAAATGACAAAATTGTTCTGGTCAGCGCTTAAAAGGTCCTCAACTGAGAAGTTATCCATACTTTTTTCTTGCTCCTGGGCTTTATACCAACCTCTTATCGAGTCACCTACTCCCCAACTCCACCGGAAACCTGTAGCTGTTCGCACAACAACTAATTTGTCGCGTACAAAGTAGAGGGTTTCATAAATCTGTTGCCTTGTCCAACCTGTTATTCGCCAAACACCAATTATTCCCAAAGGTTTACTGTTTTCAGATATGTACTATCACATTCAAAATCACGTTACTTCAATACAGCAATAATTAAATCGATTGATTTAATTTTTTTCGCCTTTCTTTTCAACTCAAGTAAACGCGACAACCAATGTAGCAATTGTTAGTGCTACTGCTAATAATAATCATTATATTCATTTTTCTTTAATTCTTCATAATGATTCTGCAAAAGAAGAAAGCGAGGTTGTAAAAGTGACCAGAAGAAAATTGACTCGAGAAGTTGTCATCAAGGCAATTGTTGACTCCGTGAAATCACTATATTACGTGCAAGCACTCTATGAAGGTGGTGCAACAGCTTTTAACCGTGTCGATGAATGGTCAGACATTGATCTCTACATTGTGGTGGATGATGAGAAAGTCAATGAAACTTTCGATGCCGTTGAAACTGCTTTAAAATCGCTCGCGCCAATTAAGCATAAATACAGTATGCCAAAATTGCCTTGGCCAAATGTATCACAGGCATTCTATAGACTGGAGCAAACTAGTGAATACCTCATAATTGATTTGGCAGTGATAAAACTAGGCAGTCCAGAGAAATTCCTTGAGCCTCAGATTCATGGCAAAGCAGTTTTCTATATAAATAAATTCGACAGGGTCAAAGTGCCCATTCTAGATAAAGAAGAGCTGGAAAAAAACTTAAAGCAGAAACTTGAACAGGTGAGAGACAAATTTGCCATATTCAACATAAATGTGCAGAAGGAAATTAACCGAGGCAATTATCTTGAGGCACTAATTCTCTACAATAGCATTACTTTGGGTTCAGTTGTTGATGCACTACGTATCAAATACACACCGTTTCATCATGACTTCAAGACCCGCTATGTGGAGTATGAGCTTCCCAAGCAGATAACTGGAGAACTTCAACGACTTTACTTTGTCAAAGATGTAAAGGATTTGATGAGGAAATATCGGGAAGGAACAAGGTGGTTCGACGAGATAATTAAAGAATCCTTTTAAATCTATCTTCATACACACAGTTTAGCGTGGTCAGATTTGCTATTGGCTATTTCTACAAATAAAGAAAAAAAGGGGTTTTGCTTCCTCAATGGTTGTTGCCGTTGTTGCTTTATTACTCGCATTCTTTGAACTGGAATAGACAAAATGGCGGGCTTAGATTGGGTACGCTCCACATACTTTGCAAAACTGAATTGTTGTCTTCACATAGCTTTTGCAGTAGGGGCATTGTATTCCACCGTTGTCTGGATAGACTTCTGAGGGTTTTCCAACGAGTTTCCTGAAATGCTCATAATAAAGCAGTTGCTCCTTGTCCTTTATCTGCACATTGTCTTCTGCTAGCATCATTTTCTTTTTCTCCTCAAACTCCTTGTCCAAGATTTTATCATTGAAAAATGTTCTTAGAACTTCTGTTCCCGTTCCCTCCTCCAACGGTGCTTTCGGTCGCCAAATCACATCTTTCGGAATCAGGTTCTCATACGCTTTTCGCATTATCCACTTGCCATATTTTGCGCCGTTTTGCATGTTTATCTTAAGTTTGGTAGGCAGTTTCTTAACCCAATCCATGAATTCCTGGTCTAAGTAAGGCGCTTTTATGGTCATTCCAAGAGATTTAGCCATTGGTCTTGAAGAGAAACTCATCCCTGCCCACATCTCTTTCTGCTTCTGGGCGAACTCATCCTCGGACAGGTGGAATTGCCATGGGTACCCAAAAAGTTCGTCTAAAGCATCTCCGGTGAAAACACTGTTAAAGCCTTTTTTCCTAAGAATCGTCAGACCTGTATAAACGGGTATGCTGTTTCTTATTTCCATTGGGTCGAACTTCTTCAGCACCTCTACAACTTTTGGGGCGTTGCTGAGCACTTCTTCTCTGCCGA
>SMTZ1_10004336_pt1 | contig 14275 bp, 9 predicted proteins | sample DeeMarSWOR136_30_FD_25667 | JGI IMG/M metagenome (IMG submission 25667) | reverse complement strand
GTATACTACCCTGTAACGGATTATTGTACGCACCGACGCACCCTTGTGCGTGTTACATCACCGCGAAGCTGAGCGGCTTTAATGCGCTTGCTGGAAGCAGACACCCGGCACCGGATGCCAAATCTCAGGTGTCAAATAGATTAGAAAAAGGGCCCGCGTACTCAGAGGTTGTTCGCTCTCGCCTCCCTGATGGTACACAGGCAGTTCCGAAGTCAGAGGTCGATAGGAAACAGTGGCCTACTTACCGTGGTGATAATGCGCGGAGCGGGGCCGCAGGCTTCTCACTCTCACCAAAGTTGCGCCAAAAGTGGGAAAAGTCCCTGCCGGGTCCCTTGACTGCGGTCGTGGTTGCAGAAGGCAGGCTCTTTGTGGCGCAGCGCGATGCCCATACGGTGCATGCCTTGAAATCAGACGATGGGACGCGGCTTTGGAGCTATACAGTGGCCGGCCGGGTTGATTCACCGCCAACGATTGAAGGTGACTTGGTGTACTTCGGCTCGGCTGATGGATGGATGTACTGCCTGCGTGCTGATGATGGCGTATTGGTGTGGCGTTTCCGCTTAGCTCCGGAATTACGGCAGGTTGTATCGTATGGTCAACTGGAGTCCGCATGGCCGGTTCATGGTAATGTATTAGTATGCAGAGTCGGTTCACGTTCTGTGGCATACGCTGCGGCCGGAAGGTCATCTTATGTAGACGGTGGCGTTTATCTATATGGCGTGGATGCTGTGAAAGGCGAGCTTGTCACCGAACGTCGGATTTCCCATCGTGACCCAAAGACCGGACGGGAACCGCAAAACGTGATTCGCGGCACAAAGATGCCGGGGGCAATTCCCGATGTCCTGGCCACGGACGGAACGTCACTTTATATGAGGCATCAACGGTTCAATTTCAACGGCCGGACGCTCCAACCTAATGTAGATCATCTGTTCAGTTCCGCCGGTTACCTGGATGACACATGGTGGCATCGTACCTATCTGCAAATCGGACGGGACATGGGCACAGGATACGGCGGTTGGGGGACCGCTGGCAATACCCACATTTCCGGCCGCGCCCTTGTGAGGAATCAGAACTGTGCTTTCGGATTCGGCAGAAAGGGCTATACGATAACCGGCAGCCATCTTGGATTGCAGTCCGAATTCCATCTGTTTGCTGCCGATATTGAATTGAACAAGCCCACAGGAGAAAGGAAAAGAAAGAAGGGCCAGGTGAAATACCTCTGGTCGGAAGCAATCCCCTTCTACCCGCGTGCTATGCTTTTGGCCGGAGATACGCTCTTTATTGCCGGGCCAAACGAAATCCTCGACTTCGGTTCACAAAATCCCAAAGGGCAGACTTGGCTGTGGGCTGTTTCGACGGGGGATGGTACTAAGCAGGCCGAGTATAAATTAAAGGCTGCGCCCGTGTACGACAGCCTTGCCGCTTATAGAGACAACCTGTATTTCACAACCATCGACGGTCGCGTTGTATGTTATCAGCAGGATAAATAATGGAAGTAATACCAACCCAGGAGATTCTAATCGGACAGATGTGGAAGAATCACCCGAATCTGTAAGTTGTCCCCAAATCCTGCTCTGTCATGCCTCTTCGATAATCTCTAATCCCAGCGCTTTACCGAATTCCGCGAGTGGTTCCTTGACGTCGCCGTAGACGGTCACCCTGTGCCAGCCGAATTGGTTCCACTGGTTGAAGAGCTTGCCAATGTCACCGCAAACCTCGGCAACCAGCTTGGTCCGGCAGCCCTTCTCACTATCCAGAGTGCCGATTGCCCCGGCCTGATGAATGACCATTTTCCTGCGCCCGACGTTCGTGCGAAAGCTGGTGGTCATGTAACCGGCGGGCATTAGCGATTCGGCGCATGCACCTCGTGGGTCGCGGTTGTGCAGCGTCCTGATGCGGTAGCCGTTTGATTTTCCATTTGTACCGAACACTTTGGTCGTACCCACACAATGGGCATAGACAATCTGGTTCTTGGATGTGTCCAGCGCCGGGTCTGAGACGAAGCCCGGCCGGCCCGTGAGAATCCGGGCCATCAGCATACTGATTGTATCGTCGGGCATGGCCTCGCAAACACCCTGGCCGCCATCGTTGAGAAGCTGCATGAATCCCAGGCACGGATAGGCCGGCAATCTGCCTGCCGCAAATCCGCCAAGGCAGTTCATGGTCACTGTATCTGTGCCATACTTTTTGAGTAATTTGAGCATGGCAGGGTACACGCCACCGGCTTTTTGGATGGCATCTGGCGTCGGCTGGCTCGGTTCGACGTAATCTCCCGCCGGCAGGTCTATTGACTGTTTCGACCAGCGGCCGGCCCACTCGGCCGCCTCTTCGCCATCAATCTTTTCGTATAAGGATTGTAACTCGTCGAAGCCAATGAAGCGGCCTTTGACACCGAGGAAATCTTGCTCCTGACCGGCTCGGCCGCGACCGACTATCAAAAAACTCGACCGGCGGAGCCGATCGACGCACTTGCCAATGTCGGTTAACGACACGGGATCGTCAACGCTTTTCAATTTGCCACCGGCCCGAAAGCTCTTTCGATAGATTTGCTCGCACTGCTGGGCGAACCGTGCAGGCGTCGTACCCGGCTTGCGGACGTTCGCGAATTGCCGCATAACCGGAACCAGGTCGCTGAGCCGTGTTGTGGAGACAGCCGTTGCAGGGGCTTTCCGATCATAAAGTTCGCTGTATGCGGTCAGGAACACACCGCAGCCGCCGAGGAACTCATCAGCCACTACCAAAGGCTTGCCGAGCCCGGCAATATCTAAGACCTGCTTGCGATGGTTCCAATCGAGCGTCATTGTGTAAACAAGACAGCCGTCAACCTTGTCCTTCAGCGCGGTCACTTTCTGCATATCGGTTGCTTTCTCAACAGTTACAGGGACGAGTTCGATTTCAGGACATCCTTCCCTCAGCCGGGTAAGGACCTCTCGCTGCCGACCCTTTGTGTCAAAGCCGGGATAGGGCCAGATTTCCCGCGTGTTCATACTCATTAGAAAAACCGCAGCTACACGAGGCTTTGTGTGCTCTTTCTCTGCCGCATAGGCGGCAAATGATGTCAGCGAACCGGCCGCTGCGACCACCGCGGCCCCGCAGTCTTTGAGAAAACGTCGACGGTTGACTGTATGAAAACAACTATGACATGACCTGTAAGGTTGGCATTTGAACATTTAGCGCCTCCTTTTATACAGCTTGAATCACGATTTGACAATGTTTGTTAGTATGGCAGGATATTATCATAATGATTTGATTTGTCAAGGATTGTTGCTATGATAGTTTGCCCTGGAGCAGCCTGCTTATGAAAATTTAAGACCGCACGGAATAAATTATCGAGAATGCAGGGTATTTCCCCGGTCTTTTGCCTTCGTGCTTTGGGCTTTGAATGGAGAAAATTATGACTTATGTGAGACGGTTTATGTCGATTTCGGTTTTGATATTATGTTTTTCAGCTCACTTAGATGCGGCTGACATTGAGACCGTGACTATGAAGCTTTCGATAATTGATGAGGTTACCGGTCTTCAGGTCCCGGCCCGTGTCCGGATTTGCGACCGCTTCGGCAAAGACCATATTCCCCCGGATTCGGTGGTTGTACCTATTGCTCAGGATAAGTGGTTTGTGTGTTCCGGTGAAAGAGAGATGAAAGTTCCTTCCGGTATGGTCCTGGTCCGGGCCGAGCGAGGAACGGAATATCGGCCGGTGATTCAAAAAATAAAAATAGAAGCCGGACAAACACTCCGGCACAAAATAACGCTTGAACGATGGATCAATATGCGGGAACGTGGTTATGTCAGCGGAGAGAATCACCTGCATGTACCCATAGATGATTTATCTGCCATGCTTGCAGTCGAGGACCTGGATTTCGGGACAACATTATCCTGGTGGAACGGCCCGAAGATGGAGATATCCGGTGAACGAGGCTGTGTGCGTGACCTGCAATTCAGCAATGAGACGATTTCCTGCTCCGTATGTGATGCCGAGGTGGAACACAGTTGGGGCGCGGTATATCTCATCGGTTTACAGGCACCAATAGACATCCCATCCGACGGCAGAAGGTCGAATCTGCCATTTGTAAGAATCGCCCATGACCAAAAGGCGTTGGTGTGCTATCAGGCCGGGTGGTCCCGTGAGGTATTGATAGACGCCTTGCTTGGGTATGTGGATATTGTTAATGTTTGTAATAACAATTTTCACCGCCATAAATATCAGCCGCGGATGCGTTATTCCAATCTTCTCAACGTTGACGGATTCCCGGATTATCCCAATACTCCTGAAGGGATGATACGGATGAATTTTGAAACCTACTATCGTTTGCTGAACTGCGGCCTTCGGTTAGCCGCCGGGGCCGGTTCCGCAACAGGAGCCAAAACGACTCCTGTGGGGTATAACCGCTCTTACGTTCGCGCCGGTTCCAATCCGACGTTGCCTGAATTTCTTAAAGCATGGCGTAAAGGCCGAAATTTCGTGACCAACGGCCCCATGATTTTCCTGCGCACGGACAAAAACCAATTCCCGGGAGACACCATTATATTACCTTCCAGGGGCGGCATAGTATCGTTTCAAGTAACAGCAAATTCCCAGCAGCCTTTACGCTCTTTGGAACTGGTAGCCAACGGCAAAGTCGTGGGTAAGGCAAACATCGGTCCTAAACAGTACGAGGCGAAACTCAATTTATCTTTGCCCGTCGAAGAAGGGACCTGGATTGGGGCCCGATGTATAGAGCAAGATCAGTTGCTATCGGATGAGCAGCTTGGCCGCTACAGCAGAGGCGGCTCTCTGCCGGAAAAGCCCTGCCGATTGCGTTACGCTCATACAAGTCCGATTTACATAACGGTTGGTGGAAAGGGACCCTGTGTGCCTTCTTCGGTGAAGGAGGCGAGAGAAATGCTGAAAGCATTTGAACGTTTTGCCCGAAAGACCGCAACAGGCGATTATTTGGATGAGATACTCGAAGCGCTTCCAAAAGATATAAAGACCCGGTAGAATCTGGAATATCAATATTTATAAGGATAAACCTCTTTCTTGTAGTTGCTGTAAATGGGTTCGCGCATTCGGGGCTCTTCGATGCAACGATTATCAAATCTTTCATCCCTTGCTAAAATGTTCAATATCCGGTATCCTATGTCCCATAGAATTGTTTTTTTCGATGCTTTTCTGTTAACAAAGTCGGCGAATACTATTCAAAAGTGAAGGGGTGAATGATGAAAGCGATACTCAGTTTAATATTACTTCTGAATCTGATTGTTGCGGGTCCCCCTAAAACAAGTGCTGTCGATTCTTATAGTAAAACAGGAACATATGTCGCTGCCGACTGGCCGGCAGAATATGCAAAATGTCGGCCGGTACCACTTTGTGAGGTCAAGGTGTCGGGATATCTGGGCAGGCGAGTCGAACGAAATCTAAACAGCGTTCTGGCAGGCCTTAAAAGCCCCATCCCGCGAGGTTTTGAGGCCCGTGCTGCAGGTAAAGAATTGCCGCCTGAGGCCAATCGCCTCGCAGCCGATTCCGACCTCTATAAATGGCTGGAAGGTGCTTCATACGTGTACGCGCAAACGCGAGATAAGACATTGAAGGCGGCCATTGATCGTATTGCCGGCTTAATCATAGAATGCCGGCATGATGATGGGTACATTAACACGCAGGTGCCTCCCAATAAAAGGTTTGATCCGAAAGTACGGCACGACCTCTACATCGCGGGGCATTTTTTCGAGGCTGCGGTTGCTCACTTTCGTGCTACAGGTGAACGAAATTTATTGGACGCCGCCTGCCGTTGGGCGGATTACCTGATTAGTGAATACGACCACGGGAATCCATACTTTAAGACAGCCGGCTTGCGGGAACATTCAGAGTATGAATTGGGATTATTACGTTTGCATCGTGTTACGGGCCGTAAGAAATACCTAAATTTTTCGATTGCTCTGACAAAAGAGCTTAGCAATGTCGGCCCTAAGGTGGCGGATATCAGGGCGGGTGGCGGGCTTCATGCGGTCCGCGTCGGCTACTTGCTGGCTGGTATGGCCGACCTTTACTTGCAGACCGGCAGGGATGATATGGTCCGGTATCTCCCCTCACTCTGGCAGGAACTGGTAAACACACGGATGTATGTGACAGGGGCCATCGGTTCTCACGGTGAGCAAATCTCCAGGCAGCCCTACGACCTTCCTCATACACGGGACCATCCCGACCGTACTATGGGGGAAACGTGTGCTTCGGTTGCAATGATGATGTTCACATGGCGGATGCATGCTGTCACCGGCCGGAGCCGCTGTTTTGATGTGATTGAAAATACACTTTATAACCATTACCTTGGAGCCATTGCACTGAACGGCCTGGGGACATTCTACTACAATCCCATGCGGGTTATAGGGGACCAGAGCAAAAAGACGGACCACTTCCACCGCCCTGCTACTGCAAGATGTATGCTGCCTAAAATCAATCGGACGGCATGTTGTATGCCAAACTGCTGGCGTTTCCTCGGCGCCCTGCCCGAGTACATCTTTTCTTATGACAAGGATGGCTTGTTCGTTAATCTCTATACGGACAGCACGGTGAATCATACCCTCTCTGATGGAAGGCAAATTGTTCTTTCTGTTGACACACAGTATCCGCATCAGGGGGATGTGAGAGTTCTTTTTGAAAGTGACAAACCTGCGGCATTTAAGCTTCGTCTTCGAATTCCCGCCTGGTGCGGCAGGACTGATGTGGAATGGACAGGCCGGAAAAAACAGGAAGTTAAAGGTGGCGATTATCTTGTGATTAATCGTCTCTGGCGAAAAGGTGATAGTGTGAGTCTGAAATTTGATATGCCCGTACGCATGATTTTACCTGATCCGCACGTCGAGGCCAATGCAGGACAAGTCGTCTTTGCACGCGGACCTGTTTTGTTCTGCCTTGAGAAGGAGGATGTGGACTTCCCGGTCGAAAAGGCACGTGTGAATATCAGGCCCGAAGAAGTCGCGACAAAGGTCAAAGTTAAATTCCATCCTGAGCTTCTGGATGGTATCAACCTGCTTCATGTACCGGGAATCGTTGACGGAAAGCCGGTCGAGTTAAAACTTGTTCCATGGTCTGTCCGGGCCAATCGCAGTCAGGACAGCCGCTGGGTAATCTTCCTGCCGCTGGTAAGGAGCATAGAATGAGTCCCGGTATCCACAAACATTTTGAGACGATGCTCTTGGGCTTAATACTAATTGCCGCTTTTATGGTGAACTCTGTGATTGCTGCCGAAAAACCTGTTTGCCCTGTCGTTTTAGAATCCCGGGAAAAAGACAGCGACTTTATTGTGACCTTTGCTCATCCGTTCAGGAAAAGTGATGTTAAGGAAACGGTGGTTCCTATGCATATATTGCGCGGGCCGTACTTTTGAACGGCGTTGGAAATAAGGCCACTGGTTCACACGAAGCCCTGAAAGTCCTTGAGTCTAATTTACCCAACCGACTGAAAGTACTCTCCACAGATCCTACCTGGGCCTTCATACCATAATTGGATATACCGGGAATTATCCGAAGCTGCTCACGAAAGACTGTTGAATAGGGTAAAAGGATAGCATTAAAAACCATATGATTCTTTCAAGGTATTCCTTAACAAGTAATTCATCAATATCCGCAATTATATCTTTGAAGTTTAATAAGCCTTCGATATTTTCTTTTACATAAATTTGATAAGTTTAACAGTTATATGGATTGATTATTTGACTTAAAAGGTAATATTTCATCCATTTTATCCTTGCTTTTTAGCCGTAGAAATCCTACAATAATTATGTTATCAACTGCAGGAGGCAGAAGCTATGCTGTAAATTCCTAAAGCGTACCGACAATAGCCCCAAAAGGGAGCCGGGAAATGAAAAAAATAGCTGTCATTATCTGCTTGGTGTTTTGTGCCGGTTGTGCACAATCAAATCTGCCTTTAAGGGATCAGGTGCATCTCGGAATGTCTATCGGCGAAGTATGGCAATTGTATGGCTATGATAAAGATGAGCCTTTAGAAACTTACAAAAAAGTCAAATATACATTGGTTGAAAAAAGAGACACGGGTAAATGCACCTTTTCTACACATCGATATTGGTTTAAAAATACGGAGCCTTTTGCCGGCGATCAGCCGTATTTATTAACTTTCATAAGCTGCCGATTGCCGAACTACGATGAGGTTCAGGAGGAAATAAGAAGAAGGAGAGAGCTTTTTGAAAATGATCCCAACCTCAAAAGGAAATTGGACACCTTTTGCCAAAAGTATCCCGTTGATTCAAAAAACAAAGATATTGTAATTGAATTACTTCATATCTATATCAATGACCCGCTACCTCAATGTATGTCTGAAAAGATGCTAATCGAAATTAATGATGACGAATCGCCCCCTTCCTGACCGCTTTAATATCGCGGCTTCCAAGGGTTTTTGGCGTTGGAATGGACCGTCTTAAAAAGCAATATTTCATCCATTTTCCCCTTGCTCTTCAGTCGCTTCTGTGGTACAAAATCATCAACTTACATTGCTGGAGAAACATTACTTGGAGAATATTAGTTTCAACTGTTTTTATGCGAGCGGGTTGGAACCCGGAGGATATAACACTTTCTGAAGGGAGCTTGTCATGGAGAAAACAATTATTGTTATGTTCTTGGTGTTTGTTTTTTGTAGCGTACCCTCATTCGGTCTGAGCTTTATGGGGCCGCCAAAGGCTGGTCTTGGCCAGGGCCAGTATCGTATTGGCTTGGATTATTCTAACAGTGAGATGGATCTTGAATTTAGTGCGAGTGGTGTTCCTTCTGAGACGCTTGAAGTTGAAACAGATATGCTTTTTATCAACCTCGGCTACGGCCTTGTTGAAACATGGGAAGGCTTTGTGCGCTTGGGGGTTGCGTCAATAGAGATAGATGAATTTGATGGTGGTGATGAATTTGCCTATGGATTCGGCACAAAGGCAACTTTTATAGAACAAGATGCCGTTAGTTGGGGCGGCCTTTTTCAGATTGACTGGTTTGAAGGAGACGACAGCATTAATGGGATTGACGTGGATATTGATTTCTACGAAATTCAAATAGCTGTTGGCCCGACTTATGAAGCTGAAAACATACGCATATATGGTGGCCCGTTTTTGCACCTTGTTGATGGAGATGGTAAGATTGAAGCGGTAATATCATTTCCAATTAGCGGTTATTTTGATGTTGAGCAAGAATCTGAATTTGGTGGTTATGTAGGAACGCAAATAGATATTGCTGAAAATTCTTGCGTCAACATTGAAGCTCGATTTATAGGCGATGCTTGGATCATTACGGGCGGTATAGGTTGGGGATTTTAGCCATAATGAGTATTGAGCAGTTTGAGCATTGCTGAATCCGATAGACTTATTAAGCTCAGTAAGGAGAAGGATCAGCCACAATTGTTTTTTAAGGAGAAGAGTTACAAATATGTTTACGGCCCTTCTGCTTTTTTACTGCTCGCCTTGTGTGCGGTGATGGCCAGAAAAGATACAAGGCATAAGTAAAGTCCTGTTCTTCTTTTTATTCCGTTATATCAAGTGAGCTTAGTTGAGCAGCGTTTGTCACAAGAGGTTGTGTTACTCTACTTATCTTGAAGGAAATAGTCGGAAATCACCCCCATAAAGCGATTGTACTTAATGGCATAATGGCTCAGACCTTCGAGGACGCATCTCTCGGAAAGTTTTTTGTCTTGCTCGTAAAGAGTCGGTTCAACTTGTTCCCACTGTTGTTTATCAAGACTAAGGAGCTCATCGATTTTGGTTTTATAGATTGAAGCGGCGGGAAAATTCGAATATGCATTGACGAACCAGGGCATGATACGCCCGATTTTCCTCAGTAACAGGTTTTGTTCGTCTCCGAAGTCCAGGCATGACTGGTCCGTGAAGTTACTCAGTGTCCTCATCTTCTCTTCATCAATTAACCCGTTTTCCCGGCTGATTCGATGGGCCTCTGTGCCGGGATAGGGGAAGAAATAGGTCCAGCGGAAGCGCCCCGGTGATGCCTGGGCCAGCAGCCGTATCGTTGCGAATACGTCCTCTGACTGCTCGTGTGGAAAGCCGATAATGACAAACACGGAACTGTGCATTCCCGCTTCACGGACATACCGAATCGCCTCAATGATTTCTTCATTGGACATGTGCCTGTTCAGGATGGTTTTGCGGACGCGTTCGCTACCGGATTCCACGCCGAACTTTACTATTCTGCAGTTAGCATCGGCGAGGATATCTGCGCACTCCTGGTCGAAAAAACGCACGTGTGCATTCACCACGAAGGGAAGGTCGGTTATCTTCTTGTATGCACCGCAGAACTCCTTTACGTAGTCCTTGTCGAAAGTAAACAGGTCGTCGTCGAAGATAAACATCTGGATATTCTTATAATTTTTCAATAGATAGCGGATTTCTTCGGCCATCTGTTCAACGGAAAAACGCCGAATATAGTTAAGTTTGGCGAAGCTGCACTTCAAATCGGCCCGATACGTGGCGACCATCTTATGGTTGAAACAATAAGTGCAGGAAAAGGGACACCCCCGTGAGGCCATCAGCCCGACCCAGCCGTTCTTGACATCGATTAACTTCTGGAAGTCCATCACTTCATAGTCTTTAAAAGGCAGCGGTTCCAAAGCCGGTAACGGCCGCACCGGATTGAGGGAAATCCTGCCGTTCTTTCGATACCCGAGATTTTGCAGGTCCTCGACGGACTGGCCCTTGGCCAGACGCTCGACGAACTCTAAAAATGCCTCTTCGCATTCTCCCCGCATGATGTAGTCGAATACCCCGCTGTCCAGTATCTGCTCAGGGGCCACTAACGCATGAACACCGCCACAAATGGTAGTCAGCGACATCTCCTGTTTAATCCATGAGGCAAGCTTCTTTGCATATTCCCATTGGTTGGTCACTACTGAAAAGGCCAGCAAATCCGGCTTCTCCCGCTTTACTCGGTTGACGAACTCGTCTCTGACGGGCAGTGGAGCAAGTTCCTCGCATAGCTGCCAGAAAGCAACGTCGTGGCCTGCCTTTCGCAGCAAGGCCGCCATATGTGAAACCCCATAGTTGAAGCCCACCTGCGAATCGGCGTTAGGATAGAGAAAAAGGACCTTCATATCTCATACCTCTGCCTTAATGTTGTTGCTTTGGAGGCTGGACGGAATGTTTTAGATGCGGTCGGGCTGAAGGGATATCCCCGATCGGCCCTGGTCCGTTTTGTTGTGAAGACTTCTTTGACGTGCGGCTGGTCCTTTCCTGCATAATCCTTTCCACTATGTCATCCACATCGACGCACCTACCATCCGGCTGAACACCGGCATGGATGACGTGACATCCTGTGTCACCATAAGCACTCCAGCGACGAATAAATGCCGGATTGTTCGTACCTGCAAAGACCGTAGTTGTCGGAATGCCCACAGCCGCGGCAATATGCTGGCAGGCCGAGTCGTATCCGATGTATTCATCACCTGCTTCGATAAGAGCGGCCATCTGACCGATACTACACTCCACACCCAATACGCCGTGTAAAAAGCCCTCTTGTGCCGGGTCGCCGACTTTCATCTGTGCCATTTGAATTCCCTCAGACTTTAATGCGGCAGCAATAGCATCGAACTCTTTACGCTCTTCTATGCCGAAGCCTTTATCCAAAATAACAACAGTATTCGGTTCCTCAAGCAGTCTTAGGATGAGTCGAATTTCGAACTCCCTGCTCACGCGTTTTCGCTGATTACCGCCGACACCTAAGTTCACAGTTACAACCCAACCTGTCCCTTTGCCTCGAAACCTTTCAACTATTTCCTTTCCCTGAAGTTGGATGTCCCTGTCTAACCAGAGTCTTGGAGTATAGAACTCAGATCCGCCTAAAACGCAGTTCGCCCAGTAATTTGTGATTTCCGCCATGCAGGCCTCGTCCATTTCCGGTTCTGTCGTGTGCGAATTGAAATACAGGTACTGGTCGTCAGGCACAAGCGGCAGCACTCCAAGCTGGGATAGCCGGGAGTCGGGATCAATCAGGATAAAGTCTTCTTTGCCGATTCTTTCATTTTCCTCTGTAAGATGGTCTATGATGGCTTTCCAGCAGTGGAATCTATCCATGAGAGTGCCATATCTTGGATAGGCCGCTTCAAGGATGCGAAGGCGTTGATTTCCACCGAACATTTCAAGCAGCTTCGGGCTGCCGAAAATGACGAACTCGGCCTCGGGAAAACGCGCTGTAAGTTGTTGGATGATAACGCTTACGATGGCCACGTCGGCCCCTATAGTCACTCTGGATAATATATAGAAGCGCCTTGGGCAACGCACTGTCCGAGAAGTGTATGAATTCGCATGAACACGTTCGGCACGTGCCTGCAGGTCGCCGGCGGTATGCAGGCCGAACGAGTTCAAAATCTTATCCATCTCCCCGCCGGCAGGCTGACCCCGGCAGTGGGAAACAACCTGTGACATGATATGGTTGTACATACCAAGCTGGGCCTCTTCATAGTCATCGCAAAGGTTCTCGACCACGATACCGAATAGCGCACCCGAGGCAATTCGATTTTGCTCCGAATTCGTAAACGCCGTCGCCATCTCACATAACAGGGAAATATAGTCTTCCTCGTACTGTCCGTCCTGGTAGTAATGGTCCAGAAATGCCAGGGCCACCTGGCGCGAAAGGTGTACTAACTGCTCCCCGGAAGCCGATTCTTGTCTCAGGGCGGTCCATCGTTGGTGATACTTACTTTGCTTCATGGACGCTGTTCCTTTCCAGCAGCTCCCGGCCCGACTGCAAAACCATTTCCGGCGTTATGTCTCTCATGCAGCGCTGGTCCGTCGGGCACTGCTTTTTATGGCATGGAGAGCAGGGAAGGTCCTCTCGCAGGACAATAGTTTTCTCTAAATTCGATGCCGTGTAGCGCGGATCTGTAGGCCCCATTATAACCACTACGGGTACATCCAATGCCACGGCGTAGTGCCGCGGCCCGGTGTCGTTGGTAATCAGCAGGTTGCATCTTCGAATCAGGGGTTTGAGCAGTTCCAGGTCGATTTTGTCGCTGCTTGTATTTATCAGTTCCGTTTCTGTCTGGCCCTCAATGGCCGAGGCAATGCCTTCTTCGCCGGGCCCGACGAAGAGAATAATTTTACAGTTAAATTCCTGTTTGATAAGTTCTGCCGTCCGTGCGAAATACTCGGCCGGCCAGCATTTCGATGAGCCGAAGCTTGCCCCGGGATTGAATCCAACGACCATTTCATCCGGCCCCATTCCATACCTGCGCAACAGCCGCTCGGCCTCTTCCTCGATGGAGCCACTCGTGTACAGCTTTGGCGCCGGCTCTGACGGGATTTTGAGCCCCATCCACCTTGCGATTTCGAGGTAGTAATCGACCATAGGTATGGGTTCGATTTGTCCCCCCTGCCGCCGGGGATGGGGTCCCCCGCTCATAAGAAAGCCCCTGCCGCTGCGCCGATATCCATACACGTTTCGCACGCCCGCAATGCGAATAGGGAGAACCGAACGTATTGAATTAGCCAGTACTACAGCCATATCCGGATTCAGTTTGCGTATCGCACCCACCATTGTCCAAAAACCGCCCCATGTCTTGTCGCCGCAGTCGATAAATGAATCGAACCACGGCCCGTCCCGCAGGATTCCCTGCGCGTATGATCTCACGATTGCCGCGAGCCGGGCCTGTGGGAAGCTCTCGCGTAAGCAATCGTAAAATGGTGTCGCCATCACGATGTCCCCTACCCAGTTGGGGCACCGGACGAGAATCGTTTCAACATCTTTCGGCAATATGTTATTCTCTTGCGACAATCGCACTTTGAGCTCGATTCTTTTCTATTCCATCGGTTCCGCCCCTGAACATGACTATATAACCGGGGCCGAACCGTTCATTTGGGCAGATTAAAGACCATTTTTCTCTCAATGTCAAGGGAATTTCATCTGCATAGGTTCACAGGGCATACGTAAGCGTTGTGAATGAGAGTGTTGGGACTCGAACCCAAGACCTACGGCTTAAAAGGTCATCAATCGGTATATAAGTGCTTGTCCCATCTATTATTATACGCGTTTTTTGGCGTCAAAAACACGATGTATACTCAAGGTGAACTGGTAGTTGACTGCTGGTAAAGTAGGAATCGAGTAGAAAGTGACGCCGGAATGACGCCCAAATACGGAGCGGTTGTGAATGTGTGGTGTATGCTCTGATGGGGAGACCCTATTCTGCAGGGGCTGTGTGGTCGAATTGTCGAGTCAGAGTAAGTACGTTTAGACACTGACATAGACACGGGGATCATATCATTTTGACCGCCATACGAAGGTCTTAGTAATCCCTATCCTT
>SMTZ1_10004334_pt1 | contig 14280 bp, 12 predicted proteins | sample DeeMarSWOR136_30_FD_25667 | JGI IMG/M metagenome (IMG submission 25667) | reverse complement strand
GGGCCTCATAGAAGCATCTGGGCGAGCACAAAGGACGACGACTCCGGTAGAGATGATACTATGGGGCTATTTTTGGCGCTTGTGTGGAAGGTTTAATGCCGCTGGCACGCCTCGTGGGAATCTGATTGCGCCTTCGTAAAAGACCTCCCCACGGCCACCTCACAATGGATGGAATCCATTCTACCCAGAGATAAAGCCGATGATTTGAGCAACAGCCTGTCAAGATGTGACGCCATTTATCTGCCTGGATTCATCCTTTTCCTCAATCAGATTCAGGTTTTTCGAACCCCAAATTCAGGGATTCCCCGATTTCCTTTCACAAAAATACACCCTATACTGAAATTAACAAGGTCATGGGTCACCCTCTTGAAAAAGGGGGACATAACTCAAAACCAGCCCCTTTTACCCGCCTATGCAGAAAGCCACGGGCTTGCCCGTGGACGAATGCTGGGCAGGGTAATCCGCCGTAGCCCTATCGGGGCAAGGGCGGATAGCCTTCGGTGGATTCCGCCGAAGAGTGTGGAGGAGGGAGGCGCTTGCGCGCGCGGCTCCACGGGTGGATATGCAGGGGTTGCATGGGAGGAGACGGAGGAACTATGGGAAGACTCAGCGAAAAGTACAATCTTGAGGTTGCAAATCCGAAGTTGGCTGCGGAATGGCATCCGAGTAAAAACGGCGACTTGGTTCCGCGGAATGTGACGCCCGGATCACACAGAATGGCTTGGTGGCTCTGCCCGAAAGGCCACGAATGGGAAGCCATGATCTACAGCCGGAATAGCGGGGTGGGGTGTCCTTACTGCGCCGGGCAAGCGGTCTGCGATGACAACTGTCTGGAAACGCGCAATCCGGATCTTGCCAGAGAATGGCATCCTTTCCGGAACGGTTCTTTGACCCCAAAAGACGTGACCCCTATGTCCCACAAGAAAGTCTGGTGGCAGTGCGAAAAGAACCATGAATGGAAAGCCACCATTGCCAACAGAAGCAATGGGAAGGGATGCCCTTACTGTAAAGGCAGGTTGGCCAGCGAGGAGCACAACCTTGAATTGGCAAATCCCGGACTTGTTAAGGATTGGCATCCCAGGAACAACGGTGGGCTTACCCCTCGGGAAGTGACCCCGGCATCCCATAGGCGGGTGTGGTGGATCTGTGATCAAGGCCATGAGTGGCAGGACAAGATCAGCCACCGGAGCAGAGGCAGCGGTTGCCCGTACTGTAGCGGAAGGAGGAAGCCTGCGAGAGATTATCTGGCTTTCGATTCGTCCGATGCATTAAACAGCGCTCTCCTCCGACTGGAGAGCATTGATCTTCTCTAACCGTCTTCATAGCTCAAGATTTTTGCATTTGTGTCAAGTTTCGGTATTTCGATATATTGAGCCATGGGCAAAGAGATACTGGATACTGGGCACTAGATGCTGGATTTAAAAGGAATTCTTTTTTAACTTATGTAGAACCCAGCATCCAGGATCCAGCATCGCTTCGCATCAAGCAACGGACATTTAGGCCACCAACCTGTGGGTTTGAGGCGAAGCTTTGCTATGGGTTTTCCTCCATCATGATTTTCCGGTACAAGGCCGGATCCGTATCCCCTTCCGTCGAAACGAGCAGGACTTTCGAGCCTGCATCGATCTTGAAGGCGTTGCGCAGGCCCTTATGCGGGGGTTGTGCTAGGATCGTTGCAAGCAATCCTGTGGTGACCGCGCCGGATTCACCTGAAACGATTTTTTCGTCTCCAGGCAAGGGATTTCCCAGGAGGCGCATTCCTTTTGCAGCCACAGAATCCTTGCAGGCCGCGAAAATGTCCGCATAACGCCGCAGAATTTCCCAGGCAAGGGCACTTGGCTCCCCACAAGCCAGACCCGCCATCATAGTCTGCAAATCTCCCGGTATTTTTTGCGGACGCCCCCGCCCTTCCAGGATCGATTTAAGGTAGCAGGCGGCCTGTTCAGCCTCTACGACCGCGAACAGGGGCCTCTCCTTGCCGAACCGTTCCACCAGATAGGCCTGCTGGGAGGCAGCAAGAGAGCCCACACCGCACTGAACAAAGAGGTGTGTCGGTCTTTCGCCTTTAAGCTGCTCGAGCGCCTCATCCACGATGGTGAGATAACCCTGCATGATTCTTGTGGGGACCTCTTCGTATCCCTTCAAAGCCGTGTCCTGAATCAGAACATAGCCCTGCTTCTGCGCCTGTTCGGCCGCTAGATGCACAGCATCATCGTAGTTTCCCTCGATGATCGTGGTTTCCGCCCCATGGGACCGAATCGCTTCGTAGCGGGCCGTGGAAGATCCTTTGGGCATGTAAACAACCGTGCGAGCCCCCAGCCTCTGGGCAGCCCACGCTAGAGCACGGCCGTGGTTCCCGTCGGTAGCGGTGACGAATGTGAGAGGGGTCCCTGTCTTCTCACCACGGAGCAGGGTGATGCGCTCAAAGAAGAGATCTTCCGGTTCTCTGCTGAGTGGCTCGGCCATGAGGGAGGCCAGGGCGTATGTGGCACCGAGAACCTTGAACGCTTTGAGGCCGAAGCGCTGGGATTCATCTTTGATCCAGACACGGGAGACGCCCCAAGATCGTGAAAGGTGGGACAGGGAGACAAGCGGGGTGGGTTCGTATTGGGGAAAACGCCGGTGGAATTTTCTCACCCTCCCGGCGACGGCAGGGGAGAAGCGCCGGGTCAGGGAGGTATCCAACGCCCCTGCTCTGGATGCGGGGTTAAGGGCATAAGCTATTTCCTGGTGGTCTGTCATCATTTAATAGCGTCCCTTCGCCTCAAACTGAGGAGGCTTTCGCCAGGGATGGCCATTCCCCTCAAGGCGATATCTATAGGGTTCTGGGGAGGCGGACTGATCTTTGCGGGTTTGAGAGACCTTTGACTTTGTCGGAACGGAAAATTCTGCTAGGGCTTTTGTGGCGCAACCCTCAAAGATCAGCCCGCTGCAATGTGCGGTGAAATTCTTTTGAGATATCGCCTTTCGGGGAACAGCCATCCAGGCTCCGCGAAAAAGTTGAAACAAATGTTATGATCTTAGCTTATGAAAACATTTAGGATTGGCGCGACAAGCTCAATCTTGGTCCGCATTAAGGTCCGGTCTGACAAGAAGCGTGAGGCCGCGGATCCCCTCCACCCGCACGGAGGTACCCGCCTCAATGGAAGGGTAACCTTTTTCTATCTCTCCGCGCCAAAGCTCTCCGCGCACGAAGACATTTCCCGCCGGGCTCAGCCTGTCCTTAGCCATACCCCGGGCGCCGATCATGGTGTTGGCGTGGTCCTGGCGGTCTGTGTCATAGGCACGCCAGACAAAGGGGAAGAGAACGAGATCTTTTGCAGCCCAGAGAATAACGATGCCCCAGGCGTAGAGGCGCGGGATATTGATATATCGGCACGCTAGAATGGTAATGATGATCACCAGCGCCAGACCGGGAAGCTGGAGCAGGGTGTATCTCCATATCACCCGAGGTGCCCAGGGATGCTTGGCCATGGGATTTGCCCTTTCAATATGTATCTCCCATGAAGATATTTGTCCCCACCATGTCTGCGGTCGGCATGGGTGGGTTACATATCCAGAAACGTCTCCAAGGCCTCGTTGAGCAAGGCGGGCTGCTCAGCCATGACCATGTGTCCTGCGTGTGGAATGAGGACGAGATGAGAATCGACAATGTTTTCATGGAGGTATTTGGCATATCTCACAGGGGCGAGCTGATCATCCTGGCCGGTAATGATGAGGGTGTGGAGACGGATATCTCCAAGACGGTCCCGTATGTCAAACCTGTCGCAGGCCCTGAAGTCTTTCAGAATAACGGGTGGAGGACATTGTCGTGTGGCCTGGACAAAGCGCTCCCGCAATTCTTGGGGCGCATGGGCACTGAAGGCAAACTCGGCTATGGCCTGGAAGAAAGCCTCTGGATTTTCGGTGAGCATCTGAAATATTGCTCGGGTTACGCCCAGTTTTGCACCCGTTCCCACCAAAACGATCCCCTTCAGTTCAACAGGCGGCTTGGTGGCGAGTTCCAAAACAATGGCCCCGCCCATAGAGTGACCGACCAACACAAAAGGTCGGGATGAAAAGAGTTCCCCTGCGGCGAGCCGCACCCATTTTGTATAGTTAATGATATGCTCTTCGCCGGACAAACCGGACTGACCGTGGCCGGGTAGCTCTAAGCGGAACAACAGACGGCGACCCTCAAAATAGCGGGCCTGTTCATCCCAGATAGAGGCATCTCCGCCGGCACCGTGGACGAAGAGCAGAGCAGGGTCCTTTTCGGTACCCCGGCCTTGAGGTTCGGCAACGTGAATCTGAACACCTTCGATGTTTAAATGCATAACAGTTTTAAATCCCCCAGGCCCTTTTTCGGGCTCTTGCCAATACCCCTGTCCTCTGGGCATGGTCGTTGCTTTTCAATGGGGAAGGGTTAGGGATTCGCCGACTTTACCAGCAGCTTCTGACCCGGGTAAATGGCCTGGTTCTCTTTCAAGTTGTTCAGTTGACGGAGTTGGTCCACCGTGATGCCGTATTTCTTTGCGATGCGGAAAAGCGTTTCACCCCGGCTGACCTCGTGATATTGCGCTTTTGTCTGCTGCGCTGGGGGCGATTGTGCCGCTGGGGGCGCTTGCGGCTTTGCCGCCACGGAAGCTATGGTGGTTGAAAGGTTTTCGGTCTTTCGGCTCAGATCGGACACCTGTTGGTTGAGCGCCCTGTTGGACGCCTCAAGGCTCGACATGGTCTGCTCCAGAGCGGCAAACTGGTTTTCGAGGGACATCACTTTTTTTCCAAATGATTCAAGCCGCACAACCCTGGCGTCCAGATGCTCGATTCTTTCCCGCATGATCTCAAGGTCTTTGGATCCGGGTGTCCGGCTGCCCCGAAAGAAAACGGCGAGCAGGATAATCACAATGATGATTCCCAAACCCCAAACGACCAGAGAGTGACCCTTGGATTTTGAACTTGGGGGTTCCGTCTCATCGCGGGCATTTTTTTCATAGGTGGCGGTTTTTGCCGCTTCGTCCACTTCGTCATCAAATATGCTCATCAACTCCTTGTTCTCATCCTGCCCCATTTTTTCCTCCTTTCAGGGAACGGCACAAAAACTCAGATTCCTTGCGCTCGCACAAAAGCCACGGATTCTCAATCGAGCAGGGTGCTCATGGGCACCGGCTTCACAGGGGTTCTCACAGAAAAAGGAGGGATCTCCCTCCCAGGCTTTCTCGCATAGAGGGACAAAATGTCATGAAGCATCGGGCCGCAGGTCCTTCCCTGACAGTTTCCCATACCCACCCGCAATGCCCTTTTGATGGCGCCCGGCGTATCATGACCTTCTGAAATTGCTTTTCTGATGTCGCCCATGGTCAGGTCTTCGCAGCGGCAAACAACGGCTTCATCAGCAATGGATGCAACGGCATGATCAGGGACCTTGTACAGAGCGTTGAAGTATCGCCCGAAACAAAGGTGTTTCCTACGTTCTTCTTTTAACCGAGATAGGGATGGTTTTTCAACCCCTTTTCCCAATTTTTGAAGAATGGACGTGGCCGAAATGTACCCCTCGATCAAAGATTTTCGGGCGCCGCCAATGCCGGTGATTTCGCCGGCAGCGAATATATTTTCTTTTGTGGTCTCGAGGTCGTTGGTCACCTTAACGATCCACCCTCCCAGAGCGCCGTCATAGGTAAGCCCGCAGCCGGCAACTTGGGGCAGCTCAATGTTGGGCACAAATCCGTAGCCTACGGCCAGGGCGGGGGTTGTGTATGCCTTTTCGCTGCCTTGAATCAGGAGGCCATGCCGGTCCACACGGGCAGTCACGACCTCTTGGAGAATCTTCTCCCCTCTTGCCTCCACAATCGTTGTGCCGTGTCTCACCGGAACGCGGGAGAGGATCAGCCGACCCACATATCTCGAGCCTTCTGCGAACTTGGGGATGTGGCTGAAAAGGAGATTCAGGGAAGGCATTTTACGGAGCACGGACCCCTGTTCCAGCACAGCGAGAACACGGCCCCGGTTTCTTTCGAATTCGTAGGCCACAGTGAAGAGAAACAGACCGGCACCGCCGATCAAGATTTCCCCGGCCGGAAGAACACCTGCACTTTTCATGAGGATTTGAACTGCGCCTGTTGAGAAGACACCGGGAAGGGTCCAGCCTTTGAATGGCAGGAATCGTTCTCTGGCACCGGTGGCAAAGAGAATGGCCCTGGGCTTCACCTCAGCCGTTTTCCCCCCCTTCTCCTCGATGAGAAGCCCTCTTTCATCATCAATCCCCAGCACCTTGGCCTGATTCATAAGGGTGATTTTCTTGTCTTTGAGATGATCCATGATGGCCTGTCCGACCTTTATCCACGGATCGAAGCGGGGGGTTACCCCTGCTTTCATGGTTTTTGGGAGGGAACGCAGAATCTGCCCTCCCGTGTGGGGGTTCTCATCAAGGAGGAGAGTACGGAGATGGGAGTCCGCCATTTTGCCGGCAGCGGCAATGCCTGCAATACCGCTCCCCACGACAACCACATCAAAGTCCTTTGGCTTCATCGATTCCTATCTCCATGCCTTCTTCTACCTCGACCATGCAGGCCCTTTGGCCGGCAAGGCCGTTAATGGACACCAGGCATTCATAACAAACACCCATGCCGCAGAGGCCGCCCCGTCCCTCCTTCAATCGGTGGCTTTTCCTCAAGATGAGGTCACCCGAGGCGATTAAGGCGGCAAAAACCGTCTCGCCCCTGTAGGCGGTGATAGGGCGGCCGTTAACCGATATCCTGACCGGTTCCCCTCTTTGAATATGCGTTATTCTCACACCGGGCATGGTTCTCTATTTTCGATTTTCGGTTGACGATTGACTAATGCTCAATCTGCAATCGCACATCGCGTTACTTCATCGCTCCATCCTGTCCTCCGAAAGCTAGGCGAAGGAGGATACTCCAGCATTCTTTAACGTCCCTGAAAGCCCTTCCCAGGGAGGCAACCCAAACCGGGTCGTCAGGCCCGGCTTTTCTAGAGGGTTGCCGGCGGGGATTCCGCCCCGGGCGTAACGAGAAATCTTTCCAGCCTGAAATCCCGCAAATCCATGGGAGAGCGGCCGTCAACAATGAGGTCCGCCATAAGCTCGCCGGTTATGGGAGCCAAGGCGATACCGTCGCCTTCATGACCTGCTGCCACAAAAAAGCCCTCCGTGCCTTCAGCTTGACCCAAAATGGGCAGACCATCAGGCGTGTACGGCCTGAGGCCGGCAAAGGTCCTGATGACGTGCAGTTGCCTCAATCGGGGAATAACTTGGGCTGTGCGGTGAGCAATCCCTTTAATGGCCTCCCACGTTGTGCTTCTGTCAAATCCCACAAACTCCCGGGTTGATCCGAGGAGAAAATTGCCGTTTCCGGTTTGCTCTATGGAAACGCCGGTGCCCGAACGTTTCGCCGATTCAGGATCATGCTTTGCCTGGATGTATTTTGCAGAAAGGAGACAATGCTTGAGCATGGGCGGCGCCGCTTCCGTGACCAGGATCTGGCCTCGGCGAGGCGTAATCGGAATCTCAAGACGGATCATATGGCCGATTTTCGGGGCACAAACGCCGGCTGCATTGACGATGGTGGTTGCCTCGATTGTGCCTCGGGCCGTTTCCACGGACCAGGCTTTGTGTTTCATCCGACGGATGCCCATCGCCTCACTATGGGCAAAAATCTTTGCGCCGGAACGCTTTGCCGCTCTGATAAATGCAAGGGTGAGATAGATGGGGTTGATTTGGGCATCCAAGGGTGAATAGGTGGCGCCAAGGATGTTTTCCGACAGAAAGGGGGCCATTTGTCTCACGTCGTTCTTGTCCAGCAAAGAGACGTCCAGACCCATCCGCTTTTGTTCTTCTGCGAAGCGACGCATGGTTTCAAGTTCTTCATCTCTTTCAATCACAATCATGCCGCCGTGAGCGCGGTATTCGGTGTCAAAGTCGAGTTTCTGGAGAAGATGCTCGAATCGTTTTTTGCTTTCCATGGCCAAGGTCAGGTGCGGTCCGGGCTTCTTGGACTGAAGAAAAATATGGCCCCCACAAGCACCGGAAGTCCCTGAAGCCATGTCGCTTTTTTCGAGGAGTACAACAGCAGCCTTTTTGCGTGAGATATGATAGGCAACGGACGCGCCAATGACTCCGCCTCCGATAATCACCACATCTGCGCCTTTCGGTAGCATGCTGGATTGCCTCCAGTGCTTCAGGATCCGGGGTGCCGGATGGGAAGGTCTTGCGTTGGGGTAGCCTTTGGGCTGCTTCTCCCATCCGGAAAAGGCATCTGGGATACTGTTTGCTAAAATTGCGATATATTAAGATAATTCAGTGAGGTCCACAAGGGCCTTTTTCCCTGATCGACCATCAAGGCATCATCTCCCCGCCGGGACGGGATTTCGCAAGCTCAAGCGGCGTTGCCTTCGATCGCTCCTCTCGTTCGATCTTGAGCTTGTAGAAAGGCTTGCGGCGTATTGCTCCATAGGCCTCAGTCGTCGCTTGAGTTTATCCTGAGCTTGCCTGTCCTGAGCTTGTCGAAGGGTCGAAGGATCGCCTTGCATCTGATGCCTTGCTGGTGATCAGCAGTACTGCATATCCTGTTAATTTGAGGCTTGATGCCAAAATAGAAGGTGGATTTAAGTTTCTCCCGTTGTCTTGAACCCGCAAGCGTGCTAGCATGCATGCGGTGGCCCAATCGTAGGTTCCATGGGCCTGGATATTTCCCCTGAGATGGTGGGTGGTATGTTCAGCGGATGCAAAAGGCTCCAGGACATATTGGATGCCCAGAAAGAGATCATCGAGCGGCATATTGAAAAGCATCAATGGTTCCAAAAGATCGAGAGCAGAGACGAGGCCATTTGCGATTTCATTGAAAAATATGGCTTCATTATGCGGGAATTCTACTGCTCTCGGATCTGCGAGGAGCGATTTGATTGCGAATTCGCACAACAATTCAACCCCAAATGAGAAGGCCTTTTATCCTCCCCGCCGTATCCCCTCCGACAATTTCCATTAATCATTCCCAAAGAAGGAAGGCCCAAGATTTGACATCGCCGAGACGAAATAGAAACCCAATATTCCATTATTCCAAATGCGGAGCGAAGCGGAGCTAAGTTCGAGAGTGTGTTTTGAGGGGTCGGCGCAGGGCTGTTCGGGCGTCGATGACCAGGGAAAAGAGGGAGGGGACCAGCAAGAGGGTAAACAGGGTAGAAACCAATAAGCCGCCGGTGATCACACTGCCGATACCCCTGTAAAGCTCGGAGCCGGCACCTGGAAAAAGCACCAAAGGGAGCATGCCCATAACCGAGGTGAGGGCTGTCATAAAGATGGGCCTGATCCGGGAGCGCACAGACTCACGGATGGCTTCCCGGGGGGGCAGACCGCCTTCTCGCATAAAATTGAGGGCTTGATGGACAATGAGAATCGCGTTGTTGACCACCACGCCGATGAGGATCACGAACCCGAGCATGGTGAGCACATCCAGGGGCTGGTAGCTGATGAAACGGTTCATGAGGAAGAGCCCCAGAAAGCCGCCGGCCGCTGCCAGAGGAACGCTGAACATGATAACCAAGGGGTAGAGAAAACTTCCAAAAAGAGAAGACATGAGGAGAAATGTGATCACCAGGGCCAAGAGGAAGTCACCCTGGAGGACTCGCCGGGTTCTGGTGAGGTCATCGGCTGTGCCGGACAGGTTGACGGCATAAGGGCGTTTCAGTTGGCCGGAGGCTTCCAGCGGTGCCACAACATTGGTCCCGATGATCTCCATAGCGCGCTCAAGGGGCATCTCATCAGGTGGGATGACCTGGATGGTTACGGCTCTTTGGCGCTCGATGTGATTGATCTGGGTGGGACCGGCCACCAGCTCAACATCCGCCACAGAGGCCAGGGTGACTCGCCGCCCTAAGGGCGTATTGAGCTGGAGGTTTTGAAAGTCCTCGGTTCGGCGGATGGTTTCCTCCCGTCCCATAAGCGTCAGATCGATCTTATTTCCAAAGCGCCTCACCTCACCCACCTTGATGCCGTCCAGAAGAGCGTCCACATTGATACCCACCTGTTGAGCGGTCAGTCCCACCTTCGCTGCCTTGTCCCGGTCCGGAATGATCCGTATTTCAGGGTTGCCCAGGTCCAGGCTTGGAATGGGCCTGAGTTGGGACCCGGGAATAAGGCCCGCGATTTGACCGAAAACACGTTGCCCCGTCGCTATGAGTTTTTCCAGATCCGGGCCGCTGATTTCCACGTCAATGGAGCGGCCTGACCCGGCGCTTTGCTCAAAGAGACTCGTCTGTTTTACAATGGGAATCATGCCGGGTACCTTGCGCAGCACCGGCTTGAGCACGGGAATGATTTCCTTCACTCGGAGCGGATCTCTGGCTACAGCGCCCATGAATATGCGCTGTCCAAAGGCGACATAGAAGAAATTGGAAAAGGCGGGACCATCCATAGGTTCATTTGTTTCGGTCTCCCAGTATTTGCGGACCTCGTTCTCGATGAATTCGCCCACTTTGATGAATTCATTCATACTGTACCCGGGCGGTGGGATCATAATACCGAGAACAAGGTTGCGGTTCCCCTCGGGAAGGTACTCGGTCTTCGGAGCGAGGAACCAGGCCATGGTCACGGCAAGCAGGGTCAGGATCAGAACGACCGCTAATCGCCTGAAAACCCCGCCGCACAACCAGTGGACCAGGGCTGCGACCCCTTGTGCGAAATGCGCGGCCAGACGGGTCAAACCAAAGAGCCCCTGGAACCCCCTGCCCTGGGTTTTTGCCCTGTCCTCGTCGCCCTCCACGGTGGTGATGATGCGACTTGCCAGGGATGGGATGACGGTGATAGAGACCACCAGACTCAGGATGACCGCAAAGCTGATGGCGATGGCAATGTCCCTGAAAAGCTGGCCGGCTTCTTCCTGTACAAAGATCACAGGGAGAAATACCGCTACGGTGGTTAGTGTGCTGGCAAGCACGGCACCCCAAACCTCCTTGGCGCCGGAAATGGCTGCTTTGACCCTGCTTTCCCCCATCTGCCGGTGGCGGTAGATGTTTTCCAAGACCACGATGGAGTTGTCCACGACCATGCCGGCGGCAAAGGCACAACCTGCCAGGGAAATGACATTGATGGTCCTGCCGAAGAGAGCCATCATCAGGAAAGTGCCCACAATGGAGATAGGAATCGCGAGGGTCACAATGAGGGTTGAAGCAAAGCTACGCAGGAAGATCAAAAGCACGATAATGGCCAAAGAGCCCCCCACGAAGATGTTTTGGCGGACCAAAGCAATGGCACTCTTGATATACTCTGTTTCATCATAGACTTGTTCGAGACGCAGTCCCCGATCGGCAAGCACCGTGTCGTTCAATTCGGCGACCGTCTCTTTGAGACCGGCCATGACCTGGAGAACATTGGCGCCCGCTTGGCGTATGGCATTGATAGCCAAGGTCTCGCTGCCTTTGTTGCGCACCACGTTGCTTCGCTTCTTAAAACCATACCGGGTTTCAGCTATATCCTTAACCCTCAGAGGCGCGTCACCCACGTACTTGACCACCACCTTTTCCGCATCTTCGGGCTTCAAATATTCCGCTACAGTCCGAGCGATGTATCGCCGCTTGCCCTCATCAAAATCCCCTGCAGATATATTTCGATTGCCTTCGGCAACGGCTTGCGCAATTTCCTGAATGGTGACCTTGCGTGCCGCGACAGCCATTTCATCGAAAATGACCTGCATCTCTTCTTCTCTGCCGCCGTAAACGTTGATTTTTGCAACACCGGGAATCCGCTCGAGCTGAGGCTGGATATTGTCTTCCACAAAATTTCGAAGGGTTTCTAATGGGGGTGTGTTGTCCCGGGTCCGCTTAAGAACAATCCACGCAATGGGCGGGGCGTTTTCGCTTGCAGAGACAATAATGGGACGGTCGGCATCTTCAGGGTAGGAAGGCACCTGGTCCAGTTTGGTGGAGACCTTGAGGAGCGCGAATTCAACGTCCGTGCCCACGGAGAACTCCAGGTTCACCTGTCCCGAGGAGTCACGGGACTCACTGGTCAGACGGGTGAGGCCTTCGACGCTCTTTAAGTAATCCTCTTGGGGCTCGATGATCTCCCGTTCTATTTCCTGGGGAGATGCGCCCGGCCAGACGGTGGTCACAGTGATTCGGGGCCGTGTCACATCGGGTGTCAATTGGACAGGGATGCGGATAAGGGCCAGGATGCCGAAAATGACTACAAAAAGGACGCCCACAATGACGGAGACCGGATACTGGATAGAGGCTTCAGAAAATTTCATTTGGCTTTTCTTTCAGGGGCCCCCTCCGGAAATGATTTTCACAGGCTGACCGGGCCTGAGCCGCTCGTTTCCTCGGACCACAACCTGGGAGCCGGCCTTTAGGTCGCCCTGCACCTCGATCAAGGGACCATGCTCTGCCCCGGTGTTGACCGGCACAAGGCGGGCAGCCAGGTTTTCGACCACATAAACGGCCTTTCCTCGTGCGCTCAATACCAGGGCGTCCTTGGGTACCAGAATGGCTTTCTGGGGCGTGCCGACACGCAATGTGGCTCTACCCAACATGCCTGCCTTGATTTCGCCGTCCGGGTTGCTGATTTCAATGCGAACCGGAAAAGTCCGGGCCGCATCATCGGCCCGGGGGATGATGGCAAAGATCTTGCCTTGGAAGGTTCGGCCCGGCAGTGCGTCAAACGTGACCTGGGCCGGGTCCCCTTTCTTGATAAAGGTCACATAGCGCTCGGGAACCGGGACGCGGAAGAGGATGGGATCCGGCACAACCAGAGTGACCACCGGCTCCCCCTCGCCAAGCCATTGGCCTACCAAACAGTGGCGTACCACCACATAGCCGCTCAAAGGGGCCTTGATCTCCCGGTTTTCCAGTTGATCTTGCAGCGCTCGCAGCGTCGCTCTAGAGCCGGCAACCCTGCTTCTTGCCGCCTCCGCCTTAAACTGGGCGTCCTCATAGGCCTTCTCTGAGATACTATTGATGGCAAAGAGCCTCTTTTGACGCTTCCATTCATTCTCTGCCTGGGCCGCGAGCACCTCAGCCTCTGCAAGGTCCGCCCGGGCGGCCTCGATTCTCAACTTCAACTGGGTGGTGTCTTGTTCGCACAGGGTTTGTCCTTTGCTGACCTGGTCGCCTTCCTCGATCAGCATACCGCTGACCAGACCGGATTCCTCTGAAGCGACAACGGTTTCCAGCCAGGGCTCTCCGGTGCCCACGAGGGTCGTGGTTGCGGTCACCACCCGCTCTTCCACTGTGGCTACCTCGACCAAGGCGGGCGGAGGTCCCCCCTCGGGCTTTGGAGGCTGTGGTGCGGCCATAGGGGAGGAAGCCATGAAAAGCAATAGGACCGTGATCCACGAGACAGCCCCCCTGGTGGGGGGGTGCTTCCGCGGACTTTTCTCGCGGTTCAGATGCGGCGTGATGTCGGCCCCGGTCTCACCTCTTAGAAAGGGGAAAAGAAGCGCTTTCTGTGTCATCAATGGATTTTCCTGGAAAAATATAGGTACTTGTTTCTAACATACCGGGCTAGAATATAGGGATAGAGGAGCCCCGGATCAAGGATGGCGGGCTAAAAAGACTCCAGATCATTGAAAAAACTCCAAGAGGGTCTTGCGGTTGCCGCCGGCGGGGCGGGAGAAAGGTTTCCATCCCACATGAAAGGAAACCCCTGTGGATCAATGAAAAGGATTTGAAGGGACGTTTCCTTCATGGTAACATTTTTTTTCGGCTCGATGTGGTTTCCAGAAAGTTTCTTTAAAGCATCTTCCCGTAGCCCATGCTTCTGATCTTACCCGCCCTGAAAATCTGGGAAGCACGGCTTGTTTGGCGCAAGGCTGGCTTTCCGTCGAGCCCTTTCTTGCCCCAACCGGTTCATGACCTTTTGCCGAGGGCCGAAGTGGAGATGTCATCATTAACCCCCACTTAAGAAAGGAAGCCCCCCATGAAAGCAGGGATCATTTTCACAGGATCAGGCCCCGTCCTTATCTTGACCACATTCGACACCTTTGAAGATCCCAAATTCGTGGCCAAACTCGAAGCCAAGGGCATCAGAAAATTCATCGCCTCTGAGCTGCCCGTAGACAAGGTCAAGGCCAAATACGGAAATCATTTCAATGTGCTTATGGGAGATCTTCACCAAACGGATGACCTGAGGGTGCTGGACTACAACGGGTACAATGTCTTTTATAATTTCCCATTTTCAGAAATGGGAAAATTAATCTACCATGATACAATGCCTCCCTCCGAAGAGGCTGTGTCGTAATCCCCATTTCGTGCTCTTCTGTCATTTCGACCCCCGCGAAACTTGTCCTCGAG
>SMTZ1_10012442_pt1 | contig 14281 bp, 9 predicted proteins | sample DeeMarSWOR136_30_FD_25667 | JGI IMG/M metagenome (IMG submission 25667) | reverse complement strand
TTGAAATCATGACCTGTCCTGGTGGTTGTGTCGCTGGTGGTGGGCAGCCGATTGGAACGAATGTTGAAAAAATAAAAGCTCGTTCCGAGGCGCTATACACCATCGATAAAAACGAGAAGGTTCGAATGTCCCATGAGAATGAATCCATTCAACGACTGTACAAAGAATTTCTGGGCGAACCGTTGAGCCATAAGAGCCATGAGTTGTTGCATACCCATTATCATCAGCGTGAGATGGATTGATGGAGTAGTGGAGTGTTGGATTAATGGAGTAGTATATTAGCAGAATCATTGTTTGAATTAAAAAGAATTATTATTTTTAATTGCATTACTCCAGCAATCCAATACTCCAATACTCTTTTTGAAAATATAACATAAAAATTTTATTTTGGAGGATATATTTAGATGCAAACATCACCTACTCCCAATGTTATCGATAAAACGGATTTTAAGTTGAAGAAGGAAGTCGTTTCAAAAATTGAAGCGCTGGCAAAGAAATTTCCTGAGAAGAATTCTGCACTAGCTAATATCCTGGACACAACGCCCAATAAAATTTATGGCATATTGACATTTTACACCATGTTTAACACCGAGCCAGTGGGCAAATATCACATTCAGGTCTGTCGCAATGTGTCGTGTTCATTACTGGGTGCCAAAAATATTATCGAGCATTTATCAGAGAAATTAAAAATTAAACCAGGGGAAAAGACCAAAAACAAAAAGATCACGCTTTCACTGGTTGAGTGCCTGGGTTCGTGCGGCACTGCACCAGTGATGATGATTAACGACAAATATTATGAAAATCTGGATGAAAAGAAAGTTGATAATATTTTGAAATCATTAAAGGGGTGAGATAAAAAATTGTCTATTTTTTCCAACGGATAGAAACAACCCAACGGATTTAAAAAAATTTTTATTAGTCGGATTGTTTCTATCCGATGGCAGCTATTTTTTTTAATTCAAAATTTTATTTTAAAAGTTTCCATATAAGCACCAATATTGTATCTAATCCTTTAAAACAAAGAGGAGTTTCCATTAATGATAGAAGAAAAGAAAATTTTAATTCGCCATGACGGTGTTACTGGAATGGAAAAGGTAGAAAATTATGTCAGCGATGGCGGCTATATTGGGTTGAAAAAGGCGCTTGAGAAATCGCCAGCCGATCTGGTTGAGGAGGTCAAAAAATCGTTCCTGCGAGGACGTGGCGGCGCTGGTTTTCCAACTGGATTTAAATGGGCTTTTTTGCCCAAAGAAAAAACCAAACCATTCTACCTGATTTGCAACGCCGATGAGGGCGAACCCGGCACTTTCAAGGATCGTGTGGTTATGGAACATGATCCACTATTATTGATTGAAGGAATGACGATTGCTGGCTATGCAACTCGATCGGATATGGGTTTTATTTATATTCGGGGTGAATTCAAATGGATCGCCGAGATTCTGGAACGAGCCATTGAAAATGCAAAGAAAGCAAACTATCTGGGCAAAAATATTTTGAAAAAGGGCTTCGATTTCGATATCGTCGTGATGCGAGGCGCTGGCGCTTATGTCTGCGGTGAAGAAACGGCATTAATCGAATCGCTGGAAGGAAAACGGGGTGAGCCTCGAATTCGACCGCCATATCCAGCCAGTGTGGGTTTGTACGGCTGCCCAACTATTGTCAATAATGTTGAAACATTAGCCTGTTTGCCATTCATTGCCAAACAGGGCGCTGGAACATTCAAGTTAATGGGAACGTTTCAAGCATCGGGAACCAAATTGTACGGAATTTCAGGGCATGTCAATAAGCCAGGTGTCTACGAATTTCCAATGGGAACGAACCTGAGGGATATGATTCAGTACGCTGCTGGCGGTGTTCGGAATGGCAAAAATTTGAAAGCCGTAATCCCAGGCGGACTATCTGCGTTAATCCTGAAAGCCGATGAGATCGATATTGCCATGGATTATGATTCCTGCATTAAAGCAAATACCATGCTCGGCTCAGGTGGCATTATCGTAATGGATGAAGATACATCGATACCGGATGTCGCCATGAACACCGTAAACTTTTTTGTGCACGAATCCTGCGGACAATGTACACCCTGCCGTGAAGGTCTGATGAAAATACAGCAGATTTTGAAAATGCTTCTTGATGGCAAGGGAGCAAAGCAAGATATTGATACCATTTTAGGAATCACTAAAACAGTTTATGGTACGACATTGTGTCCATTGGGCGATGCAGGTGTTTTGGCAATTCAAACCATGATTAATAAATTCAGGGATGAGTTTGAGGCGCTGGCTTGATAAGGTAATTAGGCGATTGGGTAATTAGGTAATTAATGTCTTTTTGGAAAATGACTTTATGTCATTTCGACCGAAGGGAGAAATCTGTAAATTCAAAATTTTCGTTAAAGTCAGATTCCTCATCCCGATCAAAATCGGGATTCGGAATGACAACCTTTAATAAAAAGTGATACTTTTTAGACAGACATTGGTAATAATGTCTATAAAAAAATTTTAGGAGGTAAAATGGCTGATCAGAAGAAAATACTCATCATTGATGATGACATAGATTTTAGAGAGCAGGCAAAAATTGTTTTAGAAACCGAGAATTACGAGGTTTTAGAGGCTGAAGATGGTACTGTAGGCTTAGAATTAATAAAAAGAAATAATCCTGATTTTATTTTATTAGACGTCATGATGGAAGAAGTTGACACAGGCGTTAAATTGGCTGATCGGATTGAAGCACTTAAAATTCAAGCTCCTGTTGTGATATTGTCATCATTTGCTAATGCAGCAAAACAGATCTTTGATACGACATCAGTACCTGTAAAAGAATATCTGCAGAAGCCCTTAAAATCAGAAGAATTATTGACATTAGTTAAAAAATATACTCAATAGTAAGTATTGGCTTATGATAATTGACGACTTCTATAATTGTTTATTAGCACGGTCAAAGTTCTTATATTTTAAAATCATTGATGCCAAATACCTGCTTTGTCTAAGATTTTTAAAAGAGTTAAGAAAATTATTCCTCCAATCAATGCTGTGAAAAGTTGTGGGATCATTAATAATGTTATGTATTTTTGAGGTACCTGATGCATTAATATTAATGGAAAAATGATCTTCACTGTTGAAACCAGGAATAGAAATTTAGCAACAGCGGCTGAAAAGATAGCAAAATATACTTGGAAGCGTCTAATCTGATTTACTTTAATTTTTAATCGATAATTCACAATAAAAAATACAATTACTAATATTGAATTTCCAACTGCGATAAAGGGTACTAATGATGCTAATATCGGAGGGAGTTGACCTCTTAAAATGGCTATAATCGGTGTTAAACAACCCAAAGTTACTCCCCCAATGCAACCAATTAGCGACGTCGTGATGAGTAGCATGGCATTGATTAGTGGTCCAGTAATCGGCTGAGGAAATCCTGCTATTTGAATAATGAGAGTTAAAGACACTAATAATGATAGACGTGAGATAAATAATGTCTTTTTGGTAAACTTCATACAGCTAAAATTAAATTTTTTTCCTTAAAAATCAATAGCTTTTTTTACTATTTTTTTTAATTAAGAAATGAGATTGAATTTAAATGCGCCATCTAAGACTGAAAATATTTTTTTTCATTTTATCATTTGTTAATTTTAATTTAATTGCTCAGGTTGTTGATTCTAAAAAGGATAGTATTACCTATTATTTACCAAAAGTTGTTGTAACTGCTAATAGATATGAAAAGAATATATTTGAGACCCATATTCCCGTAAGCATAGTTCATAAGCACGAAATATGGCAACATGGTATAGATAATTTAGGAAACCTCCTCCAAAAACAGGCGGGAGTTAATTTTACAAGTGTTGGTCCATGGAGTCAGAAATTCGTTATCAGAGGTTTGGTAGGACCCCAAGTTCTCACTCTGATAGATGGTATGCGACTGGATGTACTAAGAAGTTATGGGAATCATGCACCGCTACTTGATGTTGAGCAGATTGAACGAGTTGAGATTATTCGTGGTCCCACTTCAATTTTATATGGTTCTGATGCAATCGGAGGTGTTGTAAATTTTATTACAAAAAAACCTGGATCAATTGACAAAGAATTCGGTCTTAAAGGTAATTTAGGACTTCAATATAGTTCAGTCGATCACCAAAATCATCAGAGCTTAACATTGATAGGTAACCTGCATAACTGGCAATTTCTATTAGGGTTAAATAACCGCAATGCAGATGATGTTAACACTCCTAAGGGGAAATTGGCAAATACAGGATTTAATGGTTACTCGATCGATGCAAAAATATACACTGAATTTTCAAACAAGCACTATATCAACATAACAGGTCAATCTAACCAATTGAAAGATGTAGGGATTCCTATCAATAAATACGCTAAAAACGCCAGGTTTTTGAAATATAATAGGGACTTAGTGACATTAAATTATGAATATCGATCCCCGAAAAATATCTGGGCAAAATCTAAAATAAATTTGTGTTATCAACAGGGTGAAAGAAATTTTGATGCTCTTATTTACCAAATGCCAATGGGGGCATTATTTGTGAATCAAATCTTAAATGCACATCGCTATGTCGATTCCTTTAGTGGAAATTTCCAGAATAGTTTTACCTTCTTTAAGAAAAATTTTCTTACAACAGGTATAGATGTATTTGCAAATTTCGATAATACAAAGCGTTTAGCAGATCCAGAAATTTATAACAAGCAGGGTATTATAGTAAAAAATCCTCCAGCAGATTATACTCCACCTATACCAAAATCAAATCGAAAAGGGATCGCTATATTCATTGAAGATGAGTTTGCTCCCTGGCCAAAATTGACATTTACATTCGGGACAAGAATTGATTATATAATTAGTCATGCTAATGCTACTGTTGGTACCCTGGTCGAGGAAAATCGAAAAGAGACAGATAGTGATTTTAGCGGAAATATAGGTATACTTTACCGATTATCTGAAAAAGTTCGTTTTATTGCTAATATCGGACGTGCGTTTAAAGCTCCAACACTACAAGAAAGATACTTCAAAGGAGTGGCTCAAGTCGGTTATCTTTATGGAAATCCCCAGTTAAATTCAGAGAGGAGTTTAAATTTAGATGGGGGAATTAAGTGGAAAACCGGCATTTCTACAGGTGAATTTAACCTGTTCAGAAATCAAATTGATAACTTAATTGTAATGAAACCCATCAGCATCGCAGCCGATACTTTTGTTTACGATAATGTTGGTCAAGCCCAAATTTTTGGGGGTGAATTTCAAACTGAAATATATTTAACAAAAAGAATTTCTGTATTTCTAAACTCGTCTTATGTTTACGGGCAGGATGTTAAATCAGAGGAAGCATTGCCTAAAATTCCTCCTTTAGAAGCATTATTAGGCTTGAGATACGGTGATAAAAACAGTAATTATTGGTTCGAAGTTAATAGCCGTTTTGTTAACGAACAAAATCGTGTGGCTAAAAATGAAATAGAAACATCAGGTTATAATATTTTTAACTTTAGCACAGGTGTAAATTTAAATAGATTTTTGAGACTACGCAATCCATTATTCCTGACTTTTAATATTAAAAATATTTTTGACATGAGTTATCGAGACCATCTATCTTCGGTAACCTGGTGGGATGCACCAGGCAGAAATATCATTATTGGTTTGAGGAGCAATTTTTAAAACCTTTGATTAAGTGGTTTATTCCAGTGACTTCATAATTATTACTGCTCTAATCCCTCCTAATTTGGACAACCAGTTGGAACGAAGTGGAAATCCCGACCTCGGGAAACCAAAAAGATCCAAAATCACTAATTAGTGTCTGTCCGTAAACCGTAACATAAGCTTCCAGCTTGTGAGTTAAACCTTTATTTTTAAAGGCAAGCTAAGCTTCCAGCTTGTGAGTTAAACCTTTATTTTTAAAGGCAAGCAGGATGCTTGCGTTACGGATAACAGCCCTTTTCGGACAGACACTAATTACACGAATTAAACAAATATCGCTAATTATTAATTATTCTGTTGAAAAAACATCTTTCCTAAAGCTATCAAAGTATCAAAACATCAATATATAGATATGAATATATTTAATAATACTATATATTGTACAATCTCAAGCTTTAGGAAAGGTCAGACCCACTAAATCAATAAGATCATTAATTTGCGTAATTTGAATAATGGGCCACAGCGCATCCGCCATTGGCGTGATTAGCGGAATTCACGGTCAAGATTTCTTTACACATTGTGAAAGAAATTCATTGTTATGAAACTAATAAATAAAAGGTTTTACTAATAGCTGCCTGAAATTGGCTTATTGTTCAACAAACGCCCCGATTACCGATCTTATTTCAAAAACGAAACCGCGAGGAAAGCACCACGGAAGTTCGTTCACATCAAACAGCCATCACAATTCCATCAAACCGTAAATATAAATCCTTAAATGGATAAAATGGAAATCTTTTGCTATGACTGTTAATAATTGATCCAATACCCTGTCACATAAAAATCTATCTTCATTTTAATAACCACGGCTTTGAAAACCATAAATTTTTATATTTTAGTAACTTTAAAAAAAAATATTGATTTTCAATTTTTTGATTGTTTAATTATTTAAAAAATAAATTGAAAGGGAAATATAAATGAAAAGGTATTGTTTTTTATTAATCTTATTACATATTATTTTGACAATATTTATAAATGAATCCTTTTGCCAGGGTTGGCGAAGTCAATATAGTGGCACAAATGAGAATCTTCGATCAGTATTTTTTATTGACAATTATACCGGAATTATTGTTGGAGATAATGGAGTAATCCTTAAAACAAGTAATGGTGGGCACTCATGGACAGTACTAAAAAATGTAACAACAGAAAATCTCAGAAAGGTATCATTTACTCACCCTGATACAGGAATAGCAGTGGGAGATAATGGAACAATAGTGAGGACTATAAACGGTGGAGAAACCTGGATCTGTCAAAAAAGCGGTACAACAAAAAATCTTAAATCGGTTTCATTTTTTAATTCTGCTGTTGGAATTGCTGTAGGAGATTCAGGTGCGATAATTCGAACAATCGATGGAGGAGATAATTGGATACAACAAGAAAACAATATGACAGACCATTTATATAGTATATCCTATGTTGATACCAATAGGTGGCTTGTAAGTGGCGATTCCGGAAAATTATTTCAATCTATTGATGACGGAATTACCTGGGTAGAAAATCCCAATATTGTGACCACAAAAATAAACGCAATTTTTTTTGTAGATTCTACTTATGGCATTATTGTAGGTGATGCTGGAACAATACTTTTAACAACGGATGGTGGTAAAAATTGGACGAAAAAGCAGCATTGGATAACTCATGATTTAAAGGATGTTTTTTTTACCAATCGCCAGATCGGAACAATAGTAGGTAGTGATGGCACAATTTTCAGAACAACAGACGGTGGAGAAAATTGGACATGTCAAACCAGTGGTGTCTATGATGAAATTTACGGTGACGATCTATATGGGGTGTCATTTTGTGACTTTTATTCAGGATATATTGTTGGGGAAAATGGAATACTTTTGTTTACAGATAATGGTGGGATGTGTAAGCACGGCCCGATATTTCAAGCGTTTCTTAATCGAATCGATTCGACCCAATCCACATTGCATAATTCCATTGTTGATAGTTTTATGACAAAAATTTCTATTTTTCCGTTGATCGAGGAAGATTCAATCGCCTATTTTATTTTTCAAGGTAATGCAAATTCTGTAATTCTTGAAGGAGACATTCATGCACCCCTGACCAGACTTTGTAGTACAAAATTATGGTTTGCACAGTTTATGTTAGAGCGAGATGCCCGAATCCATTACTTATATAATCTTGATAGTGAAAAAGAAAGTATCGACCCACTCAATCCAAACAGATTCGAAACTCCGTATTATAATATATCTGTACTTTTAATGCCAGATTATATTGAACCACCAGAAATCCTGTATTATCCAGATATTCCACATGGTACTTTGCACGATACAACACTTGTTAGCACCAATCTCGGTGATTCCAGAATCATTCAAGTCTATACGCCACCCTCTTATGATTCAACTTTGGCAGATAGCCTTCCTGTTGCTATATTTAACGATGGAAATACATATATTAATAATTGTTTCGCAAATAATACTATTGATTATCTTATTGCAGAGAAACGTATTCAACCAATTATATGTGTTTTTATCCATCCAAAAAGCAGATGGGAAGAATTTGCGGGAAGAGATGTAGATAACCATTCTGCATTCATTATTAATGAAGTTCTACCATATATTGATAATCGTTATCGAACAATACACCATCCTGAAAGCCGAGCAGTAATTGGATTATCTCTTTCTGGACATTTTGCCACACATATTACTTTTTATAATACTGAAAGTTTTGGATTGTGTGGAGTCCAGTCTCCAGCATATTATGCAAATAATAAAAATTTGGTTAATTTTATTATTAATCAACCAAAAAAAGACCTGAAATTTTACATTGATTGGGGAACTCATGAGCAGCCTATAAAGACAAATGCTCTGCCTTTTAAGAATGATCTAATTGCGCTTGGTTATGATGTACAATGGAATGAATGGCACGAAGGCCATCAAATAACCAATTTTCGAGCCCATCTCGATAATGTTCTTGAATCGTTGTTCCCAGTGAATATAACAAATATACAGGATAATAATGAATTGCCTTCAAAACTGAGCTTAATGCAAAATTATCCAAATCCATTTAATCTAATGACATCAATAAGTTATCAATTACCAAAATCTAATGACGTTAATTTGATAATCTACAATACAATGGGACAAAAAGTTAAGACATTAGTTAAACAAAAACAGAATGCTGGTTTTTATCAAGTTCAGTGGAACGGAAGAAATGAAGTTGGAATGGAAGTAACCACTGGTGTATATTTTTATAGCTTAAAAGTTGGGTCATTTATGGAGACTAAAAAGATGTTAGTCATCAAATAAATGGATCGAGAGGTTTATTCTCTTCCCATTGACTAAATTGTTAACGCTGAAAATATTGAAAAACTTAGGGAAATATTGTATATTCTCCCTTTGTCATTAAGGTGAACTTATGCCCATCGTCAAATGTTAATACAACTTTCTCAGGCATTATTCTATTTTGCGTTTCAGGAATATAAATTCTGTCGATGTGAACAACTTTATCTGGAATCGAAAAATCTTTAACACCAACAGCGCCACCAAAGTGATCGCTTCTTCCAAATGCAATGTGAAGCCCTAATTTTTCATCGAGTAGAATCGCTCCTATTGGCTGAACGCCAAAGTCTTTCAGGACGCCAAATCCTATTTCAGCGATGTTTCCGTAGGCAGGTTCTTGGATAAGCTTTTGTGTTTCCTCTTCTGATTTTTTTCCCTTGCTTAGAACTTTTTTGGCAATATTTTCTTCGATCTGGTAAAGCACAATCTCCTCGTCGAATTGAACTGGAACAATTCCTGAGGATAAGCTTTTCTCTTCTTGTTCGCCCTCATAAGGTACGATATAACATTCGCCGCTTGGCAAATTACCTGCTGTACCAGGATCGGGAAAACGTCCACCGCTGGCATGGGCTTTTCGAAAACGGATATCGAAGTATATTTGGTATTCTTTATGTTCATCGGTTGAAAAATAAATTTCGATGCATAGTGCATCATCAAGATATTCTTTTATTTCGTTAACGCGTCGATTGATCTCTTCATAATCCAATTTGAGAGCGGGTATCATTTCTTCTGAAAACCCTGGCATAGTAGCTGCTCGAAATCCATATTTTTTAGCCAGCAATTTCAGTGGCGCTGTTGCGGAAAATTGAGTTGGCGCAAGTAAAAGTTGATATTGCGATAATTGTAATTGAAAATCGAATGACTTGCCATGTGAAAATAGGGTGGAGGCATCAATCTGTCTTGGGGTATCTTTTAGAAAATAGGCTTTTTCTGGCAGATCAGCATTATTGCTATGGACGTTCTGATAATAAATAATATCTACTTGTTCAAGCCCAAGTTTTTCCTTCACTAAATTCAATTTTTCATACCAATCTTCCGCCATTTCTCTTCGTTTTTTCCAATTATCAAGATCAGGAACCATTTCATCTGGCACATCAACAATGATTGCTAAGTTTTTATCATTCTTTTGAGTTGAAAAGACGGATTGAATTAAATTTTTAATCTCTTCTTTCGATAATTTTTCCATAAGTATAAGAGTCCTTTTGATTTGTCTGAAGTATTATTACTTGGTTTCGTTGAAAAGAATGGTTCCTTTTTGTGAACTGCCTAAAAACTGAACTTTGTGTGTACTATCGACAAAAACTGATGTCACAACATCAATTTCATTAAAAAGTCCCTCAATTTTTAGCAAATAAATTGCCTTTAATGTGTCGTTCGTTGTTTCGTGTAATAGATTACTTTTGAAATCATATTCTGGAAAGCCAAAGCCTTGAATGATTGATCTTATTTGAATTGGAGGCTCATATTCACCAGAATAGATGTTAATATCTCCTCTATCAACTTCAAAGTTGAGAAGAATAATATTAGCAGGCCCCTTTAATTCCAAATTATGGGAATGTTCACTATAGAATGGCTTGGAAAAAAGAAAAGTAAAAATCATAATACCTGATGCCAAAATGATAGCCAATGCAACTATTATTTTTTTACTTTTGTTTGGCAATTTATTTAATTTTGTATCTAAAACATTTTGAGATTGCTTTTCTATCTCTGGAATTTTTAACACGAAATAATAAAGAACACTCGCAGTTAAATAAGTGATTCCCCCAGCCCACAAAACATCGGATAAAAAGTGACCTCCTTGTGAAATTCGTGCAAAGCCAATAAAGATCCCAAGCAGAATACTAAATATGAAACTTGAGTAAGCTATCGGCTTATTTTTTCGTTTAAATGAATAGTATAATGTAATGAAAAAGAAGCCCATAGAACAATGACCGCAAGGAAAGGATTTTCCTTTTCCAGGAATCCCATGTTCCCAGACTTCCTTAAATTCCCATTTTCCATTGAATTCCTCAATTTGCCTGGGGCGGGGACGTCCCCAATGATCTTTGAAAATTGCATTGATAATAAGTCCAGGCCCAATAATCATCGTGAAAATAATCAAAAGGAAATATTTTCGGTATTGTTTAAATTTTACTTTTACCCAGCTTAGAATTAAGCCGACCAGAGCGGCAAATGTTAGCAGTATCGCTGGGAGCGTGCCATAGTGATACCCAAATTGCCAAAACGGACTTTCACTTCGATACCAGGGTGAAGATGAAGCACTTTGCCAGTAGAACAATTTTTGGACTTTAATATCGAGGTTTAAATAGGATATTAATAAGGTCAATAAAATTAAAAGAATTATCTGGGAAAAAATAGTGAAATATTTATTATGAAAGAATTTCATATTTTCAAATTTCGATAATAATAAAGCACAACCACTGAATTGTGCTCCTTAAATTTAACATTTTGTTTACAGCGTATATTTCCCATTCAATGGTTTTCCTCTCAATGATACTTTTTGGGGAGATAATTTTGTCGATTAATAAAATTATCAATTATTGCTTTTAAGAAGGAATTCTCAGTTTTCGTCCAGATACTAATCAATAACTTATGTTTAGCGATATCCCAGCGGTCTTGGTGGACGGACTTTGCTTGCCCAGGATTTTTCATGAGACGAAATTGTGGATTCAAATTCCTCAACCTTTTGCTTGTCTGGAATAAATACACTTTTTGTTCTTGATTTTGCAATTTTATAGGATTCCTCCGCGTCTCTCAAAATATCTGGATTTAAGCCTTCTTTTGCAATCTCGTCAGTGTATTTTCGACGACCGTCCACTAAATCCTGTAAATAGGAATCGATCTGTTCCTGTGAATACATTTTAAAAGGATTATAAGGTTCTAAATCACCACCCTCACACCAGGTAACTTCTTCTGTGCCGAAAATGCTGTTTTGGTATTTATTAGTCCCCCGAAGATCACCACGCTGTAAAGCTGCCATCAAATTAATCGGCACTCGAGTCACTTTTCGGATCATCCGTTTTCGTTTTACATTAACTTCCATATATTCTTCTAATATCTCACCTACGCCGCCGGTGTTGTATTGATAAAATTGAACTTTTTCAGGAAATTTTTCTTTCAAGCCCATAATAATATCATAAAATCGATTGACCTTTTTTGCCCTCGATCCAACGATGAACGGATCTGTTCCGACCGTTCGCACTGATTCACCTGCTTTATCAGGTTGAGAGGCATAGCTATGTGTAGATTCCCCCCAGAGATAGGCAAGAACAGCTTGTTCGGCTGATAATCGCTGGGTAAATGGCAAAATCGTATTCCTTCGCGTAATAAAGGCAAATGCGATACCATCCAACTCCTCAACAGGAGGGAGGTTGATAGTTTTGGCATCGATGCCGATCAAACGCCTGCCCTGTTTGATTCTTAATTTATCCTTGCGAATGACTGATCGCCCATTGGCACACAAATTCTCATCTAAAAAATCAGGATTGCCATCTGAATCAATCATTACATTTTCATACAAAGCCGTTTTATCGATCAAAGCGTAATACATTGCCTCTTGAAAATTTTTATCGACATCCGTTTTCACAAAAAAGTTCTGTTCACTTCCCAATGCAGAGCCATCCTTGCGAAGAAAAACAATATCATCCTGCACTGCCTCGGTCATTTCGCCGAGTTTATGATCCAAACCTAATTGATGGCATGACCAGGTTGATTTTCCCGTAGCAGAAAGTCCGAATAGAAATACACCATAACGTTTGATTTTATTATCTCGGTGATCTCGAATATAGACCAATTTTGTTCCAGCATGAAGCCCGAGCATTCCCTGTTGATCGGCTGACCACATTGCCTGCCTCAGAAATCCCTTTTTATCCTCACCCATATAGTCTGTTCCAAGTGCAATATTTATATTGTGTTCAGGAAGCGCCAGAACCTGTTGCCTGATTTGATGCTCTTCAGGGATATGAATCATAATAAATTCAGGCCCTGGCTGTTTTTTTGAGGGTTTGTTTAGTGTATTTCCCCACATATATGCGATACGATAGTTTTTGGGATCAGCCACAGACATATAAAGATTACAAATTGGATTAAACTCACTGTTGTCACCCATTTGCCTTCTGAGGTGAACAAAAGGAAGGGTACGCATTAAATGTAATACTTTATGAAGTTCTTCAGGCGCATTTTCGATAATGTTTTTATGTAGATCCGAAGGATTTGGAAGCCTAACGTGGAGACTGCCTAAATAGACAGTCTTGGGACCAATTCGGCTGGAAACGGATGATCGCCATCCATACGAACCAAATTTGGTCTTTGTGCCTGTTTGAACAGCCGGTTTCTTGAGCTTTTTAAGTTCAAGGTGTTGAATATTGGGACCATTTAATAGCGGAAGAAGATTTTCATGAAATCGTTTGTAATCTTCGTCGCGATAGATCGAATCGCTCATAAGTTTTTTCCAGGTTATTTGATGTTCATTTTCTAATAGAAATTTATCAGATATTATATTAAGGTTGCTATTGATGAGGAATTAGTTCCTAAACAGTTAAATTCTTGCCCAATGGGCAAAAATATTTTGACCGCGAATTTCACAAATTTTTCAAATTACACGAATTAATAATTAGCGAAATTTGTATAATTCGCGGAATTAGCGGTTCAAGGTCTTTTTGGTTTTGGCTTGTCCAGGTTAGGGATAAGGGGTACGGCAACCAACATATAAAAAGACTTACCAAATCCAATATCCCATAACCCAAATCCCTTTTAAATTTTTTTAATATAAGATTTTTCGGACTAAAAAGCAATGCTTTTTTGTATCTTATTAAGAGCTTTGTTTTTTAATTCGAGAAAATTGAACAATGAAACGATTAGAACAGAATGGCATTTTGTTCTACATTAAAAATAGCAAAAAAATCTATTGCAAAATAGTTAAAATATCCATATATTTGACGTTAATTTTTTGAACAATCACTTATAAACAATTGACGCTCTGTTTGAGCACCAAGGAGGGTGTGATGGATATCAGTACAACTAATCTCTTGATTATTATTGGTGCAGTAGTTGTTGTTCTTGCTTTATTTATCTTAGCTTTAGCGAAACAATATCGCAAAGTTGGCCCCAATGAAGTGTTAATCATTTCTGGTGGGCGGATGAGAAAAGTGACTGATCCCGATGGGACGGTCCGAAAAATCGGTTATCGAATGAGTATTGGTGGCGGTACCTTTGTCAAGCCATTCATTGAGCAGGTGCAGATACTACCTCTTGAAATTTATTCCATAAATATTAAAACCCCAGAA
>SMTZ1_10004331_pt1 | contig 14282 bp, 16 predicted proteins | sample DeeMarSWOR136_30_FD_25667 | JGI IMG/M metagenome (IMG submission 25667) | reverse complement strand
AGAGGCAACTCTAGATAAACCAGTAATTAACTTAGAGCTACTCTGAAAAGAAGGATTATACATAAAACTTAAAATTCTACCCGTTCTTCCTGGCATAGATATATTTTTCAAGAGCCCATAATTAGCCACTCCTCCGACTAATCCTATTCCTGCACCAAAAATAGCACCGCCAGACGCACCAGCTAAGGGATTGAAGCGGTCTACAGAAAATTCTCCTGTTTTTTCATCTACTTCGAAGCTCCAGCCAACAAAGCTCTTACCACTGAATCCCACGGTATCTAACAATCCCATTTTATCAACTTGAGGGGCATATAGAAAGTTATTGACAACCATATCCACATTGCCAAAAACAGTAGCTAAATTAGCACTGCTACTTAGGGTGGTTAAACCGAGCTTAGAACCAACTCCAGAAGCGATTCCTCCTGTCGGTTGTGATAAAGCAGCCATTTTAGAGCCGGTCCAGGCATTAAGATTACGAAGTCCATATACAGAAAGGGTAGTTAATCCAAATATCGCTAAATCCTGCTCTAAGGTCAGAGGCTTACCATGTCCAACCAATGAAGCTAAATTACTTACACCGACTGCGGTACCTCCCCACGCAGCAGCAGAGGCAAGCCTTATACCTTGTCTTTGCATAAAGCCTAACCCTTTTGTATACGCCTCAGGTTGTGTCATGAACTTAATTATGGGTTTTGGGCTTTTGGGAAGTTGGACTCCATAAAGAGCTGTTCCACCTCCAAAAAATGCTCCCATCCCAAAATTAAATACATCGCCTTGCCAGCCAAGGTCATATTGCTGGGGTAAACTGAATGGGCTTAAATAAGTACGGGTTATAGCTGGATTATTAGGGTCTGGTACGTTTAATACAGGAGTAAGGCGACCTCCTGCAAGTGTAAGCGTTCCGCCAACCAAGGCTGAGGTCCCAACCTTGGCTAATGTGCCAGCCTGTCCGGCAAGTGCTGGGCCAAATTTAGGGATGGCTCCGAATCCTACTCCGCCGACAAAACCCAAGCCAAAACCAACGCCAAAATCAACACCTGCTTGCTGCCAGCTGTAAGGAATGCCGCGGAGTTGACTGTTTAAATAGCCACGACCCACGCCAACCGTGCCGCTAAAAGTCCCCCATTTGAGGCCTTGATAAAGTAGCGGATGAGAGCTTGCAAAGCTCGCCAGCCTAGTTGAATGCAAAACCGAACCAAGTCCTCTACCGATAAGCCCTAACCCCTTGAAGCCAAAAGCCATCATTATACCCATACCCATAGAACTCAAAGCCAATTGCCCAGCTGCTTGAGCAGGCAGCCATTGACCCGTGCTTTGGTAATGCATTACATTGGCAATAGTAAGGTTAAGCGCTGTATAACCAACACCATAAGCTAACGCAGTGCGAGACAAGTTAGCTGCTGTATTCAACATACTTACGGTTCGAGTGGCTTGTGTACCTACAGTGCCCATTCTCGCAAGTGCACCCACTGCACCAAGGCCAACAAGCGAGGTTCCTATGATTAGGGCTATATTAGCAACGTCACCGTAAGTATACTCATTAATGCTGCTTCCCATAGTATGGGTGCGTGGATACGCCATCTCCCATTGTAATCTTGAGATGACCGGGATACCGCTTCCCCATCCCGGCTTTGTTGACTGCATCCTCTCTCTCTCTTTTTGATATGAGGTTTTTGGATAGGTGTAACCACCCCAAATGCCTTTAGTCTCATCTTTATTTAATTGGGCTATTCCTAAAATATTATTCTCCACAAGAAGGTATCCGCTAAATTCGGTAATTAGTAAAATCTTGGGGATAAATTCCTCCTCTGCCTTTTCCTGATAATAAACCCCGTCTTCGGTTATGCGGGTAACATAGATAAAATGGTCACTATTAAGATGGGCAATAAGGGGGGTTTGTTGATTGGTTGATGGGTCAATTAGTTTACTAAGCTCAGTTTTTACAGGCAAGGTCTTAAGGCCAAGGGAATCAGCAACCTTATATAAGGCATAGAGAGAGGTTTTTAACTTACCCTTTAATTCCTTAATATTACCGGTGAGTAAATCAACCAGGATGACCCTCAGGGCAAGCTCTTCAATGCTAATTTCTATATTGTTATATTTAAGCAGGTTATGCAGGGCATATACACCGCAATAGTTATCAATCTGAGTCGAGGGATCTCTTAGCCACTTATAAACAGCCCTGATCACGGGTGAGGTAAGATAAAGGCTATCGCGGTACTGCCGGCCTATTCTTGTTGACAGTGGGCCACCCCGAGGCAGATTGTCAACGAGCTCTAACCCCCGCTTAAGGAAGCGTATCAATTCCCTTGCAGGAGCATTACTTTCCTCAACCTCCTGTTTTGATTTGCCATAAGAAACCGTAAATTCCAATGCCTTGATTATGCCCTTGTAGGTTGTTTCAACCCCCGGTCTTATTAGAGGGGATATCTGCTCATAATAAGGGTAAGGACTTATCCACCAGGAAGAAGCATCGGTTTCTGATTCCGACACTAAGGAATATGGTTGTTGAAACCATGGGGTATCTACTATTAGATTCGGTGCAATCTCAACCCGATCAACGGGCTTATCAGCCAGATAATTAAGAGAGCGAAACACATTCTCAGCAACAAAATTAGCCACATATCCTGGCTGGCCTGCGCCAAGATAAAAGCGCGGCGCCCATAGCACACCAGGGTCATAGCCCATTGCCCAGGCTGCTTGTTCAGGCACAAAAACAGCCACTACCAATAGGGCAACTGCCCTAATCCAGGTTTTAAATCTTGGCTTATTTTGTTGTTTAATCTCTTCGTCCATATCTTATTACATTTGAATCAGTTACATACATCAAAATATCATCGGGTTAGTACTCTCCCCTGGCCTTCGGTAGCCTGGCTTTTTCCGATTCTACATCGGGAACCCATGGCTTTGCGCCCCCCTGACACCTGTAATGTCAAGGGGTTGCCTTTTCGATGCCATCATAAACAACGACTTCTTAAGAACAATATCTATAACAACGCGTTAAAACTTAAGAAACCCGCCACGTGTAAACTGAATTAATATTGGTCCAGCTACAATAATCATAACTACCGGCAGAATAAATATAAGCAAGGGGAACAGGAGCTTTATTGGTGCCTTTAATGCCATTTCCTCTCCTTTTTGGAAACGGCGGATTCTAATCTCTTCTGACTGCATCTTTAAGGCATCGCTGATCGGCGTGCCCATGCGGTCAGCCTGCAGCAGGGTACGCACAAAAGAGACAACCTCTGGGCTATTTATTCGGCTAGCAAAACTCTTTAGCGATTCCCGACGGGAACTGCCCATATGTATCTCCTGAACCAAAACCTGTAGCTCCTCAACCAGCGTACAGGGGTGAAACTCCTGAATTACCCGATTAACTGCCACCATAAAATCAAGCCCGGCTCCCACACAGATATTTAACAGGTCAATAACATGGGGTAAATCTCTTAAAACTGCGGCCTGCCTTTTCTTTACCTTGCCATTCAGCCAGACTTCGGGGAAAAAGAAACCAAAACAGAACGCAATAATAACCACTGGCGGCTGGGAATGGAAGACAATAAAGGCAATGAATGGTAGAATCGTCATCAGGGAAAACTTAAATGCCAAGAATTGATGAGCGGATACTGGCCTGCCCGCAGAAATCAATTTCCTTCTTAAGCTATCTAAGGGGATGTTGGCTCTTTCAATCAAGCGCTCAATAAACCGCACAGGAATACTTAAAATCCCCTTTGTGCCAGAGGCCCTCTGACCTCTAATCTCAGGAGGCAAATGAACCTCCTCAACAAGCTTGCGGGCAGAAAGCTGATAAGCAAGGAGCCCGAAACTGGAAAACAGCAATGTGGAAATTATCAATAGTTCCATTTTTACACCTCGACCCTGCTTAATTTCTTAATCAGAATGATCCCAATTACCTCTGAGATAACTGCATACATAAGCAGCGTCTGTCCAAGTTTATCACTCAGCAATATCTGGAAATTCTCTGGATTGGTAAAATAGATAAAAATACCGAATGCAATAGGTAATATACCCATAATTAAACCCTGAAGCCTGCCCTGAACAGTCAACGCCCTTACCCGATCTTCAAGCTTTCTCTTCTCCCTCATCGTAAACACCAGTTGGGAAAAGATTTCAGTCAGGTCTCCCCCTGTCTCTCGGGCAATATTGATAGCAGTAGAAATTAAATCTAAATCCATAACCGGCATCCTTTGTTTAAGATGGGTTAGGCAATCCTCCAGGGAAACCCCCATCTGGTTCTCTTTAACTACTAAGGCGAACTCATCGCTAATAGGAGGAGGCAATTCCTCAGCCAGGACCTCGAATGACTGGTTCAAGCTCATGCCTGCCCTAAGGGAACTGGAAAGGAGCATAAGGCCATCGACCAACTGACCCTGGAATTTATTCCTCCTTTGCAAGGATATATTCTTTATTAATATGGGCGGTGAAACCAGACCGAGAACCACTCCGGCAACTAGGCCGATAGGATGACGCAAAAGGATAAAGCCAAACAGACCTAAAGCTAATGGTATGGCTGTGAATAACTTAAAGATGCGCTGCCTCTCTGCAAAGATAAACATCCGATCCAATTGCTTAGTTATCTCTGTCATGCGAATATTTTGAACTTGATAATAGCGGCGCATAAACAGGGGAACAAACTTATGGGTTAAAAGAGCAACTGAGCCGAACATTAATAAAATAGTTATAATTTTAAGAACCATCTCTACTCCCATGCCAGAGGTTTTTCTGAATTCTCTAACTGATACTGACGGCCAAAACCAAACATATCTGCTGTCTGGCGCCAGCGAGCTGACACTGCCCGTTTAAGGTAAATCTGGATTCCCAGAAGCGCTGCCACAACTATTGCGATAAGAAAACTGTATTCAATAACCGACACTGCTTTTGATAATTTGTATCTCATTAGCTTACCTTATCCTGTCGTCTATATAGATATCTTTATTGCGCTTTTTAGCTTCACCGGGCAGCTTAGCTGGTTCATAGGTCCATCCCGGACCATAATGAAAGCGTACCTTAGCTGACACGCCGCGGTCCCAGGCAAGGCCGGTCAAGCTCTTACGTTCAGCCTTAGTAATCAACTGATCCAGGGTACAGGCCTCTCCCTGATTTAAGCGGTTGCGATATCGGTTAGCAACAGTGCGCAGTAGATTCAGGCGGGCATCTTCCCCTGCTCCTGGTTGACGACGGAACTTAAACCTCCAGAGGTTGCTTAATGGACCTCGCTTGGCCGTATCCTCATCATAACGGGCTACCTCGATGTCGAATTTCCCTGAAGCGTCCTCCACCACCTGACATATCCTGAATCCCCAATTTCTACGCTTGGTGGTAATATAGGGGAATCTGAACTCATCGCCCACATCCATATTCAATCTAACATAAACCATATGCGCCGGGGTCTCTGCCCCTGGAACCGTCTGGCCCAACTCATCTAAAACCATATCCTTCCAGACATAGATAGCCTCATGCACCCAGGGATAAGCCTTCATCGCAGCTATAGTGTTGGCTACACTGCGGATATCATTGCGAAAACTTTTAATGCTGCCAACGAAGTCCTCAAGCACTTTAATATAGGGCTGAATGCGGGTCCTATTACAGCTGATTCTACTACCGGCCTGCAGGTTACAAGCAGAATCGCAGCAATTTCTCATCCCGCCTGTAGGCGTATTACAGTCCTGCACTGGAGCTGATGGATTAAAGCTCGTGCCATGCGGAGGGCAAATAGCCCCGCACTGCCTGCAGCAGCATCTCCATTGACCGCAACAGCCCATCCATGTATCACAGCACCACTTACAACACCAACAGCCGTATTCATCACAGCAGGTTGCGCAACAATACCAGTGGCAGCAGGGCCCTGTGCTTGAATCTCCGCTACAGCAAGAATATACATTCCTGCAGCAGCGGTTGTTCAGGCAATCCAGCACCTGGTTATGCCTCGTCCATAGCTGATCAATCCAGCCATCTACATTAGTAATCCACTCCCCCATTCGATCGTACCAATCCCATGATTCACCATCGGGATTGCCGTCCTTGCGATCATCCAATTGGCCAAACCATTGCTCATAAGCAACAATGAGCTCATCTATGCTCATGGTATAAACTTGGGCGGCCCATTCCTCAAAGGATTTTATATCTCTATAAAGCTGGCCCAGCTCGTCCTCTTCTCCTTTACTGATATCCTTTGGGTCAAAGTAAGTTATATCATCCTTATAGTCATCAGCAAAAGCAACCCCATAGCCATAATTCCACATCTCTACCACAAAGGGCTTAAATACATTTGCCAGCCAATCACGCATCCCAAAATTTGTTCCGCCTACGTAATTCCCATGTACCAATAAATTGGCCTGCTCGGCATCCCAAGTGCCGGGTTTCTCCAAAATCTCAAATTGACCCCCCAATTGACCTGGCCCAGCAGGTTCAGGAAATATGTCCATATAAAACTGCTGTATGGGAACGCCAACGCGCGGTAACTCATTCAGCCTCTGAAAATACCAGTGGCTAAATTGTGGGATTTTATCCAGCACAGCAGGGAATTTGTTACCGTCCCTATCTGAGTCAAACTTATCCGGCACCCAGGCTGGGTCATCAATTGTAGAAAAAAGGGCATACTGGATTGCTGACTCTGTTAGCCTCTGCTCGGCAGTCATATTCTGGAATTTTGCCTGCATTTCCTCTATCAAGCCCGGATCAAGATAAGAAGCCTGAACGCCTGAATAAATCAAATATCCTGCCATAGCTCCTGTCACGCCTGCTAAAATTCCATATCCAATAGCAGCCAATAACGTTGTGGCCCCACCAGACAGAAACGCTAGCGCAATTCCCGCAATAATCAGTGCGATTCCAGTAATAAGGGCCATATTCCACTTACAGCGTTCAGTAGCAGTCCCCCAGAGTTCGAGTTGCTGTTTTAAGGATGAAGCCACACTGCTTAAGCCTGAGGCAAGTAAAAGCCCTGCACCATCACAGGCATTATCAATTACTGTCTTTTTCTGTGAGACCTTGCTGATATTTATGGTAATTACAATAAACAGAAATATGGCAGCGATAGCTAAAGTAAGGATAGTGGCAATCTGGGACTTCATTATCTTCCTCCCTTACTGAACACTCTAAGCCGTGGCGGTGTAAAAAAATCATCCTTGCCCGGATTACCGCGCGTTGCCTCCTCGCGGGAATCCCCGTAAGCAACCTGGCGCCTGACTAAACAATGATTAAGCCAAACAAAAAGATTACAGGTTAGAATAAGGAATACTATTGCGCAAACAAACGCGATGCTAAACTCAATAGTCGCCTGGGCTTTGGTTTTCATTTGTCCGCCTTCCAGGTAAATTTTTGAACTGCTGGCTTAAAGGTAGTATAATAGAATAATGGCGCCCCCACATTCAATCTTATCTCATGGGTTGTTGTCTGTCTTGAATTTACAGTGTTGACTGTCTCTGTCTGATTATTATCCTCAACCTTTCTCAACCGTCCGTCGTTCCTCTTAACGACGTTATAATAACTAAGTAAGCCCTGCTGGTCATCGAGTAACTCGCCGTTGCTATTTCTATCCTTCTCCCATTCCCAGGGAGCGACTGTAGAATAATTGCTATCAATATCGCCCCGCTGATAATCCACATACTTAAACCTGTCTATCCCTCCACAATAACCATCGTCATTGCAGGGATTTATAGTCCCCCTAACGGCAATGATTGTTTCAGTTTGTCCATCATAATCAACATCAGCAGAGGTTATTCTGCGTTTAGGCCCTAGCCCTGGTTTCTTAAAATAGGCGTAGGCTTTACCTGGCTCCTCTTCATCGCTAGTGCGGCTCATTACCTTTATATCGCTACACCATATAGGTTCCTCGCGGTACTCGTCGTATAAAGCCAACCTATCAGCTGGCATATGTTCCAAGACTACCACTATTTGGCCATAGCAACCAGCTTCGCCATAATCAGCAGTGGTAAAAGCGCCTCGCGCTTGGCCAATGTTGTCAATTTTCTTATCAGCTAAATCGCTATCTCTTAAACCTAGGGTATCATTGATCTCGATTATCTGTCGGGGAAGGTCGCTGCGGGCAGGACTCTCGCTAAAATCATCTATATAAAGCGCCTGTATATTGCTATCCCAGGCTACCGATGCACCAGCGCCCATTGGAAAACGCTCGCCAAACCCCCAGGGGTCTTGGGGATCAGGTATACTTTTATCCTTCACCATGGTAAGGGAGATATTGGCAGCGGGGCCTGATTTATAATATGCGGCCTTCATTGCCTTGCGGAATGCCTGCATCTGAATATTCTGCTGATAATTAGCCTGCATGCCATACCTAAGGAGCATAGACAGGCATAGAAGTAATATTGAACCAAAGAAGGCCAATTCTATTAATGCCTGGGCCTTCTTATTAATCATATAAGTCCTTTGGGAACTTATCCAATTGTTCAAAACCAAACCTCCTGTTCGTTTCGCCTACCGAAATTGTGGATGTCTCTATACCAAAAACCTTTCCTGATTCTGCCTTCAATGATGGATCCTCTCTTTGCCATGTAGTGGTAACTGTCGTTCCAGTCTGAGTAGTGGTAACTCTGGAATCAATATTGTTGGCGTCATATTGTTCTCCGATTGAATCCGCTGCCTCACGCAGTCTTCCCTGTGCAGCACGCTTTATATAATGCTGCATAGATAACAAGGCTGCAACCAGGCAAATAACTAACATTGCGTATTCAATGGTTACCAGCGCTCTTTTATTGTAAAGTCTTATCATATTCAACATTTTAATATCTGTGTGCAGGTACGTTTGGTTGCGTTACCTGGTCATACTTAATCCTCTGATAGCCTTCAGTTATACTAGCTGGAACATTCATGCGTTCATTAATGGTTTCTCGCCGCTCTCCCCCATCGCGAGTCCTAACGGAGTTGTTGTTATTAACAGTGCTCACGCTCATAAAAGGAATCAGTGGCGCAAAATCCTCATCCAGGTTAGCCTCAATACCTATCTCTTGAATCTTCTGGGTGCTAAAATCGTTTGTGCCAAATCCGCCCAAGTCATCCACTGGTTGCTTTATCACTACCTGTATACTGCGCTGAAAATAAAGACGCATCGCTAATAGCGCGGTGCTAATAAGACCGAGAATAATTGCATACTCAACAATATTTTGTGCCCTTTTGTTAATCATCATAGCAATTTATCCTTTGAGTACTTGTTCCATTGCGAATGCTTTCATCCTTTAAGCCTTTCAAAGAATCAATATCCGTTCTCTGCTTGCCAAATTGGCCAATCCTAACTTCTATATTCCGTTCATGTTTAAGTGTATAATCTTCATCACGATAGTATGGTTCGTATTGATTGGAGGCAGGAGAGGCCTGGGCAGTTGTGCGTTCAACCAAGTCAAAATAACGCCCCTGCAGGCCTCTCCTAGTGTAGGTTTGCATGGCGATTACTGCAAAGATAATCACCGCCAAACAAATACTGTATTCATTAATACTCTGTGCTTTCCTTAACCTCATAAACCTCCAATATTGCTATGCTGGTTTATCAATCGCTGTAAATATCCTGCCCTGATGTCCAGGCAGCAATATCCTCTTCACCCTCTCTTGTGCTTGTCTGATCACTGATGTGTTCTGTTCTGCTTGCGCGTGTTCCAAGATTCACTGTCTGCCGTACCTCTGATTCCTGTTCTATATCAAAGCTTGCTGTATAAGCAGAGGGATCAAATTGCTCGCCCATATCATCCGAGGCTGTCTTTAACCTGCCAGCAAAGCCTCGCCTTACATAGTGCTGCATAAGTAAAAGACCGGCTACTACCACAGCAATAATTAAGGCATATTCTAGCGTGCTCTGGCCCTTTCTCTTAAACATCTCTTCTCACCTCCTTCTCAATTAAAACATTAGCGAGCAACCGTACCTTGATAGTGATCCTGATCATACGATCCACTTGCTCGTGTGGTCTCTTCCTCAAGATTGTCTCGGCTAATGCCACCGCGCTCAACCCAGTCTTCCTCTAACTCGCGGGTACTTTCTATTTCGTGACTCGAGTCCCTGTAATATGGCTCGTACTGTTTGGAAGTAAACTGTATTGGCTGGCCTGCTATTAGATCAGTATCTGGGGCGTGGTCAACGGCATCTGCCATCCTACCCTGAACTCCTCTTCTTATGTAGGTCTGCATTGCCACTGCTGCGGCAATTACTAATGCAATAAGAATTGAATATTCCGCAATATTCTGGCCCTTTCTTTTTAACATCTCTTTTCACCTCCTTCTTTTTAGAATTTATTTTGGTAGCCTGCTTGTTGCGCCCTCAATAGATTGACTAGAATCATCTAAAGCCGTTTGCACTGATGGCGCAATAAACGACCTTGCTGCAAAGGCAATGGCTGCCACAATCGCGGTTAATACAATCACATACTCCAAGATGCTCTGGCCCTTTTTCCTACGCATATCTGTTCACCTCCCTTCTCTTATTTAAGGGGTTACGTAGCTCCCCTTTAGACTCTATTGTGGTTCAGCATTAATCTGTTCCTCAATAAGTTTAAAATTCGCCTGTACTGCTCGCTGCACATAAAGATGCATTGCCAGAAATGCCGCTGCCACAATAGCAATTAATAAGGCGTATTCGATTGTGCTCTGGCCCCTTTTCATTTTAAAATCTCCCCTATTGCCTGATTAAATGCGTTTTCGCAAGAATTTTTGAAACTCTTAAAGTAACTACTATTGAAATTAAACCCGCCGGCTAAAAAAAGGAATATCCCGACTACGACGATGGTGAGGATAAAATATTCAAATACTGCTTGACCCTGATAAATCTTTTTTCTATTAACACAAGAGCTTTTATTAATCTTTGTAAAAGTCATTATTAACTCCTAATAAAAAACCGAGCTGCCGTTTCGGCAGCCCGGTCAAAACTTGAATTTTTATTAGATTATTATTCCCGTGGCTTTGCTATTTTCTAGCTTTCTTTAGAAAATAACCTTTATCGTTCGGCAGTATAAGTATAACATGCATATATAGTTCTGTCAACCAAAAAAATAGGGGTATTGGAAGCGGTTTCTTATATTAGATTTGCAGGCAAAATCTCTAGTTTTGAACTAATCCACAGTAGTTCTTTTTCCTGAGTAAACACGCGGCTGGCATTTACCCTGTCTACAGCATAAATAAGGTCCTCTTGCCAGACAATATCGTTCTTCCAGGCGAACCCTTCAGAGCACAAGAACTGGATTTCAAGGATGCCCTCACCCCTTTTTATATTTGCCCATAAGTGATAAAAGCGTTCCTGCATTTCAGGCAAATCCAGGAATTGATATGCAGAAGGAAAGAAATTAGTCTGGACATAGGAGTTTAACTGTAGGAGGCATTCTTTATGTAACTCATTGTATTTATTGATGTTACGGCTGATGCCTGCTTTCTCCATTGCCTGGTTCAGCTCAGCAATAGGGACCTCGGCTAGCTGTTGCGAATATTGCTCTATACCTTCTGATGGAATCTCCTTTCCGATGAATAGCCATAGGCTCTTTTGATTATTAAACAGGGGGGTGTAGATAAGCGCCTCAATCATCTTTGGAAGGCTTTGTTTGGATAAATTGGGAAAATAAACTGCTAAATTATCAGCAAGATTAGGGGTAAGTGAGAGTATGAGGTCAGCAATTTTTAAAAAGAAACAGCCGCCGTGCTCAATAAAACCCCTTTCTTTTCTAATTATTTTAATTTCAATGGGTTGTTTAGAAACGAGGCGTTTTTTTAAACCCCTTCTCCCCACTGGGCAGCTGAGATTATTTTCCTTAATAACATTATTTATCAATGACTTAGATAAACTTACCTGGAAGTGCTCTCTAATTATGGGGATTAGTTTTCTACAGGATAGATCGGGATTCTTATTTTTTTGCGCAATAATAAACTCTCTTATATCTTCATTCAATTTGTATGGTTTGGCCATTTTGTTAATTGGACATTAAATTGGACATTGATTTAATAATTGGACATTTATCTGAATAGAAGTATAGCATAAATCTTACCCCTTGTCAATGAAATAATCAAACCTTACCTATAAAATTGAGATATAAGTCGAATCTAAACAGAATGATTAATTGGTAATCTTGATGATATCTCCTGGTTTGGTGCGGGTTAATTGTAGGGTATTCTCTGGAAGTTCTATAGTCAAACTTGCATTAAACAGGATTGGGCTGAAGCGGAAGGGTTTAAACGAAGGCAGGGCCTTTATAACTTTGCCTTCTTTGTTTAGAAAAACGGCATCAATGGTAAAGCGCATAAACAGGGAGTGAATACAATTAGAAGGCATTAAAATCAAGGCCTCGCCCTTGCTTAAAGATTGGCGATTAAGCAAGCCGATAAGCCTGGCTAGGAAGGTTTTTGCAATCTCTGCCTTATCAGCAAGAACAGTGTCTTTACTGATATTGACCACCCTCATCTTGCCTTAAACATATCTTCGGATAAGGAAATACCTCGCTTTTGAATATCTTCGAGGAAGGTGGGTAAAGTACCGGTGGGGCGGAACTCTCCTTGGATATTGCCTTTTTCGTCAACTCTGCTTTGAGCAAAAACAAAGATATCCTTTAGTCCAATGTGTAACTCGTCAAGCATGCCTGTAATCTCGGTTACCTGCAATACCTTCCTTGAGCCATCAGAAAGGCGTGCTGTGTGAACAATAACATCGATGGCTGAGGCAATCATCTCTCGAATGGCACGCAGGGGTATCTCTATACCGCTCATAAGAATTAGGGAATCTAGGCGTGCCAAAACATCAAAGGTGGAATTGGCATGAATGGTGGTCATGGAGCCGTCATGGCCGGTATTCATCGCTTGCAGCATATCTAAAGTTTCGGGGCCTCGGCATTCCCCAATAATAATCCGGTCAGGCCGCATACGCAGGGAATTGCGGAATAAATCCCGAACCGAGATTGCGCCTTTACCCTCAATATTGGGGGGGCGCGATTCCAGCCTTATCCAATGCTGATGGTGAAGCTTCAATTCTGCCGCATCCTCAATAGTAACAACCCTCTCCCCATCCGGGACAAATTCAGATAGTACATTCAACACTGTAGTCTTGCCTGAGCCAGTACCTCCTGAGACAATTACATTCTTGCGCGCCAGAACACAGGCCCTGATAAACTCTCCCATTACGTTATCAAGTGTATCGAATCTCTCTACTAGGTCGGTAATTTTTAAACGCTCGCGAGCAAATTTACGAATAGTCAGGGTTGGGCCGGTAAGAGCAAGGGGAGGAATAATTGCATTAACCCGAGAGCCGTCAGAAAGCCTGGCATCAACCATTGGTGTCGACTCATCTATTCTCCTTCCCAGGGGTGCAATTATCCGTTCAATTATCTGGCGCACCTGTTCATTGGAAACAAACCGTTTAGAGGTCAGCTCCAATCTGCCGCGCCTCTCTACATATATCTGGCTCTTGTTATTAACCATAATATCGCTGATCTCGGGGTCGCTAATCAAGTCCTCCAGCGGCCCAAGGCCTAAGGCCTCATCAGTTATCTCCTTTACCAGGCGCTCTCGCTGTTCTCGAGAAGAAATCAGGGCTCCTACCTCGTCAGTTAATGCATTGTTAATTGCCTTCATTGTCCTCTGGCGTAAATCCTCAATCCTTGCGGTATCCCCGATGATGCGATCGAGGCGCCGTAAATCCAGCTCATTAATAATGCGTTTATGAACCCGCTGCTTTAATTGATCTAACCTTTCCTGCTGGCTCAACCTCTGGGGAGCCGAAGGTCGACCTATTAGAGAAACTGATTCCAGGGAAACGGGCTCTTCCTTTAAAATCCCTCTCTCATGTGCCAAGGGGCGCTCGCCAAAAATTGTATTCAGTTCTTGATGAGAAATAAAAATCTCGGGATGGCTGAGCAGGTCTTCGGCCAATTTACCCAAGGCGATGCTGACCCGAGAATGAGGAGAGTCCAGAACCACGGGAATGCGTCGGTTCAAGGCAGAACCGACAATCTTTCCCTCTGATGGGATGCGGGCAATTATATCGCAAGGCAAGGCTATCTTAACCTCCCGCCAAGCCACTCCTCCCTGACTCTCTGCCCGATTCAGTATTGCCCTCATCATAGTTAGAGGAAAATGCAGAGACTGTAATATATCTATCGCGTCCTTTGCCTGATAAACTGAAAGGACGTCGGGATTGACCACAAACAAAATCAAATTTGTCTGCTCAAACAGAGAAATCAGCCGTTTGGTAAAACTCCGCCCAGAATCCACAATGATAAAGTCGTATTCCCTGCCCAGGTCAGTTAAAACGCTATTAACAAACTTTTCATCTATAAGCGGGCTCT
>SMTZ1_10005702_pt1 | contig 14285 bp, 16 predicted proteins | sample DeeMarSWOR136_30_FD_25667 | JGI IMG/M metagenome (IMG submission 25667) | reverse complement strand
CAGCCTATGTCAACCTGGCTGATCTTTACCGTATACTGGGCCGGGATCAGGAAGGTGAACAGTTGCTGCGTGATGCCATATCACAGAGTCCGGATATGGCCGCTGTACATTATGCATTGGGGTTGAACCTTGTACGGAAGGGGAACCACGACGGAGCCATGAAGTTTCTGGAACAGGCTGCCAGGCTGGAACCTGAAAATGCCAGGTATTCATATGTCTACGGAGTTGGGCTCCATTCAACCGGACAAAAGCAGGAAGCTGTCGATTACCTGGAAAATGCATTGGTGGAAAATCCTTTCGACAGGGACCTGTTGTATTCATTGTCAACATTTAACCAGGAGCTGGGAAACCGGGAACATGCACTGAAATATGCCGAGCAGCTGGTTGAATATTATCCCTCGGACCAGAACTATCAACAGTTGATCCAGTACCTGAGAACTCAAGCCAACTGACAGGGATTTTTCAAAACCACTCAAATTAAATAACTTTCCCTTGAAATATAACTGCTTATAACAAGGCCATGAAGAAAATTATCCTTTTGTCGCTAATGACCATGCTGCTGATTCCCACAGCCAGGTCACAGGTTTTGATCGCCCTGCTATTCGGGGATAAACTGAATACACCGAATATTGAATTCGGGCTGAATGCCGGTGGGAACTTCAGCACCCTTACAAATTATCCCGAAGCAAAATTCCTGACCGGACTGAATTTAGGTTTGTATTTTAATTTTAAATTGTCAGATCATTTTTATTTGCATCCCGAGATGCTTTTTATGAACCAGATGGGATCAAGGGGGGTTAATAACAGGGATCTCCCGTTTGCTGAATTTCAGCATGAGACACTGGAAACCTGGACGGAATCAAATTACTTTACCCTGGTCTTTCTGCCCCGTTATAAACTCACCAATCAATTATATTTTGAGGCAGGCATACATGGCAGTTATCTGCTATCTGCCGACGATTATTTTTTAATTAAACCCGAAAACGATTCAGAACTGCAATATAAATTGCATGCCAGGTCCCGCATGAACAGATTTGATGTGGGGGGGAATGTGGGACTCGGATACAAATTCGGAAAAGGTGAGGGAGTGAACCTGTCCCTGCGCTATTCCAATGGTTTCCTCAACACCCAGGCGGATAGTGATCTTGATACCGAGAGGAACATGGGATTCCATGTGCAAGTGGGCATACCTATCGGCGTAGGGAAGGAAAAGGTTCAAAAAGAAGTGGACAGGATTGAGCGGTAATTTTCCCGAATCCGTACAACCCTGACGTTTTTTTCATGTCTTTAAGGTTATAAGATCTGAAACACTTCGCCACCATGAACAGAAAAATAACCCTGATTGCACTTGCCATTTTTGTCGCATCCGGCATTCTTTTCGCCCAGGATGAACAAAGGCAGGTAGAGGCACAGAAACCAACGCCTGAGCTGGAGCGAAAGCCTTTCCAGCTTACCTTCATGTTCCCGCCCCTGAGCACCAACTGGGTACAGAACTCAAAGACCATCAACAGCGTCTCCCTGAACCTCTTTGTGGGTAATGCAGGTGGTGTGGATGGGGTGGAACTCGGGGGATTTATAAATACCATTAACTACCATGTTAAGGGTTTCCAGGGTGCCGGATTCGGAAATGTTGCCGGCAGATCCGTTGATGGTGCCCAGCTGGCAGGTTTTTTCAACATTAATGGCACGGATACCCGGTATCTGCAGGGGTCCGGCTTTTTGAACATCAGCGGCGGCAGCTTTGAGGGTGCACAGCTCACCGGGTTCATGAATGTCGTCGGAAGAGATGCCAGGGGCTTCCAGGGAGCCGGATTCGGGAATATCTCAGGGGAACAGATCCATGGTGCCCAGGCAGCTGGTTTCTTTAATGTTGCAGGTAAATATTCGAGGGGGGCCCAGCTGGCAGGTTTTCTTAACCTCGCCGCCAGGGGCAGGACAAATGCTCAACTCGCTGGTTTCTTTAACTACGGAGAGATTATCAGTGGGACACAGATGGCCGGTTTCTGTAATGTGGGAGGACATGTAAAAGGTCTACAGATGGCCGGTTTTCTGAATGTGGCGGATTCACTCGATGGGATCCCGATAGGGCTGATCAATGTCGTGGTGAAAAACGGCTACCGGAAGTTTGAGTTTTCTGTCAGCGAATCACAATATATTAATTTCTCATACAGGATGGGGGTCCGTAAATTTTACAATATATATTCATTCAGTAACCCTGCCGGTCCGGGTAGCCGCTGGCTGTTCGGGTTCGGACTGGGCGGGGAGCTTGACATGAATGAAAAAGTAATGATGAACCTGGAGGCAGTTGTTAACCAGGAGCTCTGGATCGCTGAACCTGCCGTAACCCGTTTCTTGCATATTGACCGACTGAATTTACTGAACCAGTTCAGGGTTTTGTTCGCTTTCAATCCATCTGAGAGGGTATCCCTCTTTGTCGGTCCCACTTTCAACGTTGCGGTGGCAGAAAGCAATCCCGATATTGGTTACCTGTCCTGGCAGGAAATTGGCCCGAACTGGGCTTTTTTCAACAAAACCTATAACAATGTTGCACGGACAAACGTTAAAATGTGGATAGGAATCATGGGGGGTGTCAGGTTATAATCTTCATCGGCTATCAGATCAAAACAATTATCAGATGAGAAAGTCATTGTTCATTCTATTACTTGGTGTTATTTCAGTTAATCTTTCAGCCCAGGACAGTGGATTTGGACTGGGTATCATTATTGGTGAACCAACAGGGCTAAGCCTGAAGACCTGGGTAAGCCAGAAACATGCTGTGGATGCAGGTATCGCCTGGTCATTGACGAATGACTGGTTCCACATCCATGCAGATTACCTGATCCACAATTTTGAATTGATTGATGTCAGCAAAGGAGAACTGCCCTTCTATTTTGGGTTTGGGGCCAAGATAGGGATTGGTAATAATTTTAGTTTAGGTGCCAGGGTGCCTGTGGGCCTTGCCTATCTGTTTGATGATGCACCGCTGGATGTATTTGTGGAGGTGGTCCCGGCTTTACAGCTGATAAACCAGATACAGTTTCAAATGAATGGAGGCATAGGCATCAGGTACTGGTTTTAATTTCAGGTCTGGCTCTCTCCATATACCTTGATGATACTTTCCCTGAGTTGCTTGCCTGCCGGGGTTGACAGATGAAAGATATTGTCAGCAATCTCTTCGGCTTTTACCCAGCTAGCAAAATCGGCATCCGGCATGGCTTCCCTGTTCTGTGGTGTGTCAATAATACCTGGGACAATTACGCTGGCAGTAATCCCGGAGCCTTTCCCCTCTTCATTAATTACCTCAGCTAGCCTGAAAACCAGGGATTTGCTAAAGGCATATGAAAGCTTGTCTCTGGCTGATCCGGGATGAAGGGCAGGTTGGCTCCCTATAAAGATGATCTGCCCGCCATCATCCTGTTTCCGCATCTGCAGAAAAACCTGCCGTGCTATATGATAAGCCGTAATAAAATTCAACCGGTACATGTTATTCAGTTCTTCCAAACCGGTATCTGCCAGCCTCCCCATGGCAAAACCGCCGGCTGTAAAAACGGCCATATCAATGTTGCCGAAAATCTTAATAACCTGCTTGACAACCTGTTGAACATTGTTCTCATCGAGGAGATCAAGTGGAAAGGGTTGCAGTCTGGTTGTGGCATTCAGGTTACTCGTCCGCCTGTTCGAAACAAGGGCCGCTACCTGAAAATCATTTTCCAGAAATTTCTTCAGGACGGCATCTCCAAGGTTACCTGTTGCCCCGGTGATTAAAATTGTTCTACTCATCGTGATGTTTTTTAATCCTGTTTATAATATATCACTTATTTTATTATCCATCAAAGATTGGGATTGATTTAAGAGAATATTGACCATGTCCATCGATTTCTGATTAATTCATTTAACTTTAAATTTTTAATCCATCACAATTCACCCATGATAAAGAATACCCATGTACCATCTGCATTCCTGCTTACCCTGGTCTTATGTATTTCATCAGTTTGTGCTCAGAAATCTGCGTTTAAAAGCATCACCATTGAGGAACTTGAAATACATTTGGCCTACCTGGCATCAGATGAACTGGAAGGCCGTGAAACAGGAGAACCCGGCCTTGACCTGGCTGCCAAATACCTTGCTGAACAGGCAGCCAGGATCGGGCTTGAACCCATCGACGAGAACGGAGATTACTTCCAGGAATACACTCTCGTTAAGAAAACACAGGATCAATCCTCATCAAGAATCAGTATCCAGCGTGACAATGAATCTGCAGTGGTTGTTAATAAACCCCTTTATTGTCTGAATCCCGAATCGGATACAATTGATCTCACCGGAGAGGTTGTATTCGCCGGCTATGGTATCTATTCTGCCAGGGATAATTATAATAGTTTCGAGCATGTGGACCTGAAGGATAAAATTGTCATGGTAATGAACCGGGGTCCAATGGATCCAGCCAATGATACCAGCCTGCTGCAGAACAGGGACTGGCAAAATCATAACACATGGATGTACAAGTTGCAGGGTCTGGCCATGCGAATGCCTAAAGCCATCGTGATGGTCATGGATCCCAGGTCAGGTTATCAATCCATTGATCAACATGCAGGTCGGATGATACAATACCTCAGCAATTCAAGAACTGTGAAAGAACTTGGTGACCAGCAAAGGAGTATGATACCTGGCATGGCTGCGAGAATATTGTTCATCCACAGGGATGCTGCTGAAGAGGTGTTGCGATCTTCAGGTAAGACACTGAGTGAATGGCAGGACATTATTGATCAATCCCTGAAACCCCAGTCTTTCGTAATTCCCCAAACGAAGGTAAATATCTACTCCCGGTTCGTAAGGGAGGAGAAACCGGTTCCCAATGTAGCCGGACTGATCGAAGGTAATGATCCTAAACTGCGAAAGGAAGCCATAGTATATACGGCACACTTTGACCATCTCGGGGTAAGTAGAGGTGAAATTTATCATGGCGCGGATGATAATGCCTCAGGCACGGCCGCCCTGATTGAGATCGGAGAAGCCTTCGTAAAGCAACAGAAGGATCTCAAAAGAAGTGTCCTGATCCTCTGGTTTTCCGGAGAGGAGATCGGCCTTTATGGTTCGCGATATTATACAGACTATCCGTTGATCCCCCTGGATCAAACCGTTGCGAACATCAACCTGGATATGATCGGGGCAGTCCGGACGTCCAGGGATACCGGACAAATTTACCGGGAAAAAGTCAGTGTTCTGGGCATGGATTCGATCAGTGTGATCGGGGGACATCAAAGTGTTGAACTGCTTGACATTCACAACAGGAGCACCAAGAAAATGGGCATGGCCAGTGACTTCAGCATGAATTCTCCTGACCACCCGTACAGGTACTATTACAGGAGCGACCATTATAATTTTGCCAAGAACGATGTTCCGGTCCTGTTCTACTCTACAGGCATACATGTTGATTACCATAAACCAACAGACAATTTGGAACGGATTAACTTCAAGAAACTTGAAAAGGTAACCGAACTAGCCTTCCTGGTGGGTTACAAGCTGGCCACGCAACCGGAAAGGATCAAGGTTGACAATCCATTCTCTGAATGGTAACAATTTCGCAGTATTACTAAATTGAAGAAATCAATGCATATGCCGGAATCCAAAAACTTTCTTGTCCCTATTGATTTTCGTCCTGAATCCGAAATAGCCTTGGAATATGCTGCATTTATTGCAGCCAGGATCGGGGCCACACTCCACCTGATCCATATCCTCGAAGAGGAATCACCGCTGCTCAAACTTGTTCTCAGAGATCATCAGCGGGATATGATCCTGAGGGGAGCAGCAGATAAACTCGATGACACTGCGGGTAAAGTGCTCACAGGCAAGAACATTCCTTTTACAACAAAAATCAAGCAGGGCAAAGTCTATGAAATGATCATTAAGACGGCCAGGGAGGTTAAGGCTGATCTTATATTCATGGGACGTACTGATTCTTCTGATATGGTGAAGAACATTGCCGGTACAAATACCATGCATATCATCAAGGAAGCAGATGTTCCGGTGATCACGCTCCGCAATAAGCCTGAATATTTCGGCTGTTCACACATTATTTTGCCCCTGGATTTAACAAAACAAACCTTGAAAAAAGCCACCAACGCCCTGCATGTGGCTCGGATACTCAATGCCAGGATCACTATTATTTCCGTCTTGCAGGAGGATAGTAAGAGCAAGGAAATCAAAATAATTTCCAAGCTTGACGAGATACGGACTAACCTGGAGAGCCTGGATATTGAATGTGATGTAAAACTTATCAAGAACACTACCGATGCTCCACACGACATACTAAATAGTGCTGTAAGAGAACTTGAGGGGGATCTGGTCATGATCATGACCCAGCAGGAGTTGAATATCAGCGAGTTCTTTGTCGGATCTGTTGCCCAGGATATAATTAACCTCTCTGATTTCCCGGTACTGAGTATCAATCCGCTCGTCAGGGAGGAAAAGGGAATCCCTGATCCCATGGAGCAGATTTTTATCAACCCCATACAGATGTTTGACCATTGATCCGATTCAATGTCTTCCAGATACCTTTATGCGCCGGGAGTATAATGCTTTATATCAGTTTCAGCCCTAAGTATAAAATCCTTCAAGGATCCATAACCTGAGCCTCTCTTCGTCAAGGTCAGCAATGGATTTGAATTTCAGGTATTTCATATGCTTGCCTGTGCCCAGCAGTAATCCGTCCGGGTCCTTGAGCATTTTACCATCATGAAACGCAAAGGTCACATGATTCTTGAATCCGGCAATATAACATACTGTTTTATGCAGGCTGAATGTGGGTACACGCCATTTAATGCCCTCTGAAGCATCTGGCACCACTTCATAAATTAATTCTCTCAGCCGGATCAGAATGTCCCTGAAAACCGGATCAAACTGATCAATGTATGCTTCAACTTCCAGATCGGATTTCATGATTCAAATTTAAACCATTTCCCTTAAAAGCATCTTTTTGAATAAAAGCTGTCATTATGGCACCATTTTGTCCTATTGGGCTGTCTTTTTGTCAGCTCACGCCCTGCTTTTGACAGTTATCACCACCTGGCACAAGCTTTGACATTACACCAACAGAATTTATGACATTAAGTTTAATTAAAATAAATGGAGGACAAAATCATGTTAGTTAAATTCAACAGAACATATCCAAGTTTTATGGATGAATTCTTCGGAAGGGATTTTTATCCGGCCCATTATGAGAGAAATGGTTTCAAAAGCCTGCCGGCAGTAAACATCACTGAAAGTGATAATGGTTATACCATAGAGGTGGCTGCTCCGGGACTGAACAAGAAAGATTTCAAAATCGACCTGGACAAAAATTCATTGACCATTGCATCTGTAATGGAAGATAAACAGGAGGAAAACAACGAGAGGTATACCAGGAGGGAATTTCGTTATACCAATTTCAGTCGTTCTTTCACATTGCCTGAAACAGTTGACAGTGAAAAAATAACGGCCACACATAAGGATGGTATTTTGTATGTGAATATTCCAAAAATGGAAGAAGCAAAGGAAAAACCTGCCAGGCAGATTGCCATCAAGTAACACAGATTTAGGACTAATTTTTCATTGTGAAAGGGCTGTCGTAAAATGACAGCCTTTTTCATTTTGAGGAAATCGAAAACGTTGCCTTAACCCCCTAGCATTCTTCACGGATTGATGGATTTTCGGATCTTAAATTATTTTATATACATTGCATCTGAGATTGTTAAAATATGAAACCGTTATTTATCACAAACCTGAAAGCTTTTATCCTGTTTCTAATTCAGTATTCTTCACTGGTGATGCTTATCGTTACAGGTCCCATCTTCCCCGGCAGTCCTCCGCTATTGATTTTTTACATCACCGGCTGGATCCTTGGTATCTGGGCAATACTGGCCATGGGGATAGGCAATATTAATGCCGGACCGGAGCCCTTGCCTGAGGGGAAACTTATCATCAGGGGACCCTACACCAAGGTCAGGCATCCTATGTATACCGCCATTCTGCTGTTATTCACACCACTGCTGATTGACCATTTCACATATCTCCGGCTTTTCATAATGACAGTGCTGACTGTCAACCTCCTTATTAAAATCAGGTACGAGGAAAGGCAGTTGAATCTGTACTACTGCAAAAAGTATCGCGAATATGCAGCCCGTACCTGGCAACTGTTTCCCTATGTTTTATGATTTTGTGGTTCTCTTAGCTACATTTGTATGGCATAAGAAAAAACATGATGGAAGAATACAAACCTGATCAATATATTACCGAAGATCAGATTGAGCTGGCAAGGTATGCGAAGGCTCTCAGCCATCCAGTGCGCATCTACATACTCAAATTATTATCCAGGCAAAGCTGTTGTTACAGCGGTGATCTTGCAGAGATACTGCCCATTGCCCGTTCAACCCTTTCGCAGCATCTCAAGGAATTGAAGCGTGCCGGATTGATACAAGGTACCACCAGGCCCCCCAGGATTATGTATTGTTTGAATCATGAAACCTGGGAAAAAGTGAAAAAATATTTTGCTGATTTTCTGAAATGAAAATATTTTTCAAATATATTTCGTATTTTTACGAAATACAAAATAGGACAATCATGATGGAAGCAGATGAACTCATGAAAATGGTAAAGGAGAAATACTCAAACATTGCCCTCCAGAGCAAAAAAACCGATGGTGACTGTGGTTGTGGTTGTACAGCGGAGCAGGAGGTGGACTGCTCGGTCTTATCTGCAGATTACAGGCAGTTAGAAGGTTACGTCCCTGAGGCGGATCTAGGACTTGGATGTGGCTTGCCGACAAAGTATGCTTTCATCAGGCCCGGAGATACCGTTGTGGATCTCGGTTCGGGGGCAGGGAATGACTGCTTCATTGCCCGGAGGGAAACCGGCGACAGTGGCCGGGTCATAGGTGTGGATATGGCCGGACCCATGATCAAAAAGGCAGAGGAGAACGCTGATAAACTGGGGTACCGGAATGTCGAATTTCTGCTTGGTGAGATCGAGCAAATTCCGTTGCCTGCAAATTCAGCCGACATCGTTGTAAGTAACTGATACTTGAGAAGTATGATGGTGCCGGTGAGTTTCTAAAAAGTGGTACCGGCATTTACAGCATCACGGTTTTCGCAAAAAAACCATACAATTAACGTGCAGGTAATATATTTCTTATATATTTGGATCCCCTACCGGAACCATTTATAAATCAATCTTATGAACAGAATTACCCTGTTTTTCACACTGATAATCACAATATTTTCCTGTATGAAGAAAGATGCATTCTATACTGACCTTGGTAACTATCTTCAGGATATCGAATCGGAATTCACTGAAATCCCGGATACCAGGATCGAAACACTCCGGGAGCTTGGCAACTATGTGATCTCATCCCTGAAAGATGACACCCAGGTCCAGCTTGTTTTTATCTGCACCCATAACTCCCGGCGCAGTCAATTTGGACAGCTCTTGGCTTTGACTGCTGCACAATTCTATGGCATCCAGAACATCAGCACTTTCTCTGGCGGTATAGCATCAACAGCCTTTAATCCACGTGCGGTTGCAGCTGTAAAAAGGGCCGGATTTCAAGTAGAAAAAGGGGTGGGCAGGGATGATAATCCGCAATATATGATTACCAGTGGAAAAAATTTCCCGGGGATTGCCATGTTCTCGAAAAAATATGATGATGATGCCAATCCGGAAGACAATTTCTGTGCCATCATGGTTTGTGCTGATGCGGATGAGGCCTGTCCTGTTGTACCGGGTGCAGAAGACCGTCTATCCATGCCCTATGATGATCCCAAGGCCTTTGATGATACAGGCCAGGAAATGGCCAAATACGACGAACGCTGCCGGCAGATTGCCCGTGAGATGTTTTATGTGTTCTATTATGTAAAAACCAGCATGTAAATGTGTGTGGTGATCCAAATCACTTTCTGGAACTCGCCGACCATCTCCGGATGTATATATTGCAAACAGTTATATCCAGTTTCTCCCGGATATGCCTGGAAAAACTGCTTTAGCCGCTGAACGCGTTGATAAACAGGATTTTTACCTTTACCAGACCCTGAAGGAAATCTACGCCCGTGTACAATCTGTCAGCTATATGACAAGGATAAATAATCCCCGTGATAATTATTTTTTTAATTCAAAATAATATGTATTTTTGCATGCCCAATTAAATAATTATCAGGATGGCACATCATTTATCAGCCAAGAAAAGGATCAGGCAGAGCGAGCAACGCAGATTGAATAACGTTTACCATGCCAAATCTGCCAGGAATGCTATAAAAAAGCTGCGCAGCACCAAGGAGAAGGAAGAGGCGGCTGAATTATTGCCGAAGGTATCTTCGATGCTTGACAGGCTTGCCAAAAAGAATATCATTCACAAGAACAAGGCTGCCAATTTGAAATCAAGCCTTACCCATCACGTCAATAGTCTATAAATATATATCTCATTTGAACGACCCTCTTCATTTTTGAAGGGGGTTTTTTGTTTTCAATACTTCACAAAAAATCCAATTCATCCCTGACTGATTTTTCAGGTAATCTGACATATATATCAAAGAAACTTATGCAATCCTATCAAAAATCAGGGATCAAGGATTGGGCCCTGGAAGATCGCCCACGGGAGAAACTACTTGCCAAAGGTATTACCAGTCTGAGCAATGCAGAATTGCTGGCCATTCTGATACGTTCAGGCGGGAGGGAGGAATCGGCAGTAGAACTGGCCAGGAAGATACTGATAGCGGCGGGTAATAATCTCAGGGAACTGGGAAGGTTCTCAGTAAATGACCTGGTGAAACACAAAGGTATGGGGCCTGCAAAGGCAGTGGCAATCATTGCGGCCCTTGAACTTGGCAGAAGAAGAGGCAGGTCTGATTTGCAGGATAAGATAAGGATAGCTGGCAGCCAGGATGTATATACGCTTTTCCAGCCTGTCCTCGGGGACCTGACCCATGAAGAATTCTGGATCCTTCTATTGAACCGGGCCAACCGTGTGATCGATAATATCAGGATCAGCCAGGGAGGTATTTCCGGAACAGTAATTGATGTGCGCATCATCCTGAAACACGCTCTCGACCGTCTAGCCAGCGCAATGATCCTATGCCATAATCATCCGTCAGGGAATCTGAAACCAAGCGAGGCTGATATGAAGATCACCTCGAAGATCGGTGATTCATGCCGCACCATGGACTTACAATTACTGGATCATCTCATTATTGCAGATAATTCATATTTTAGCTTCTCTGATGAAGGGCTGATTTGAATCCTATTAATCATATTCTTAATCCCGGGGAAGCTTCAGGGGATTATAACAGGTGCATAACGGCCTCACCAAATGGCATCATATATGCGCTGTCCTGGTACATGGATATCATCTGCCCGGACTGGGAAATGTTAGCCAATGAAGATTTTTCGACAGTCATGCCCCTTCCGGTTTTTAGATCAATGGGCAGGAAAACAATCAGACAACCTGATTATGCCTTCCAGTTGGGTGTGTTCTCCACCAGCATCCCTGATCCGGAAACGGTATATAAATATCTGCAGGCAATTCCCAATAATTACAGGCTCCGTAAACTATGCCTGAACAAGTTCAACATTGTTGCAAAAAACAACGCCAGGATCAATAATGCAGCCGAACTTGACCTGATCAGTCCATATAAGCAGACCCGTTACAGATTCAGCCGAATCATTCAGGATCGTTTAAATCTTGCAGAAGAAACCTCCCTTAGCTTCGTCGGCAATACATCTGTGAATGACCTGGTGATGTTCTCCTACCGTCTTGACAAACTCAATAGGCAGAAACTGAAGCCCAACCAAATCACTAGTCTTCGTTTGATTGCTTCAAATGCCATCAGATACAGGTCTGCACAGCTTGCATCGGCTTATGACAGGACCAACAATCTGTGCGCCGTCATCCTGTTCCTTGTTTTCAACGGCAGGGCAAGTATCCTTCACGCTGCAGCCAATTTAGAAGGCATGGAAACAGGAGCCATTGAATTCATCATCGATCAATTTATCCGGGAGAACTCGGAAAAAAACCTGATACTGTCCATTGACAATCCGGGCGATAAATATTTGTTTGAAACCTTGCAGCATTTTGGCTCGGGTATTTCTGATTACCCCTGTTTGAAACAAATCGGTTAATCCGTCTATATACGCGTCACCGGCAATTTATCCAGGCACTCCGCGAGCAATGTAGATATTTTTTTTTTGAAGACAGGATGTTCAAAGTCAGGCAGGATCTCTGCCAGTGGGACCAGGGAAAACCTGCGATCCTGTAATTTTTGATGAGGGATATGAAGATCTGGACGCGACAAAACCATATCCCCATATAGGAGAATATCAATATCTATCAGGCGGTCGGAATAATCCGGGGACCTCCCCCGCCGGCCAATTTTCGCTTCAATCAGATGGATCTGTTCCAGTATCCTGTCCGGATCCATTCCAGACCATACAATGAAACAGACTCAATGGGGCCGATTGATCTTTCGATCAGTAAACAGGCCTGGTGAAGATTCCCGGAGCGGTTACCCAGGTTGCTTCCCAATAACAATACCAGCAATTTTTCGATCATACAAGAAAAAAAACAATTTTAGGATATTTTTAGTTCAATTAGAAAAATAATACCGAGAATTGAGTTCAATTTTACATATCTTTGGGCGTTTAATCCTTATGTAATGAATCAATTATGAGAAGCTTTCTTAAATATACCCTGGCTACCATTGTAGGTATTTTCCTCAGTACATTGCTCTTTTTCATCTTGCTCATTCTGATCATAAGTGCATCTTCATCTGAAAAACCGGTTGAGGTCAAAGACAATTCCATCCTTTATATTAAGCTCAATGAAAAGATTGTTGACAGGACGGTCGATAATCCCTTTGATTTTCTGCCTGCCGGTCTGCCCATGGTGCGTGAGATCGGGCTGAATGATATCCTGGATTGTATCAATAAGGCCAAAAAGGATGATCATATTTCCGGGATCTACCTGGATATGATCTCCCTGGCTGCAGGATTTGGGAGTACGGAAGAAATCCGGAATGCCCTGCTGGACTTCAAGGAGTCCGGGAAATTTATCATGGCCTTCAGTGATACATATACCCAGAAGGCTTACTATCTTGCCTCGGTGGCTGACAGTTTGTACCTGAATCCTTCGGGAGATTTGCTACTTCGCGGACTGGGAGCAGAAATCATGTTCTATAAAGGGGCCCTGGATAAACTGGGCATAGAGGCCCAGGTAATCCGCCATGGTAATTATAAAAGCTATGGTGAACCTTACACCAACGACCGTATGAGTTCCGAAAACCGGACTCAAACAATGCAATGGATAGGCTCACTCTGGGATCATATGCTCAAAGGGATTGCTGAACAGCGTGACATAGATGTGGAAACCCTGGATCAATATGCTGAGAATTTCACGATCCGTTCCGCCCAGCTGGCCCTTGAGCATCAAATGGTGGATGGACTCAAATTCAAGGATGAAATCATTGATGAACTGAAAAAGTTAACCGGGACAAGCCCGAAAAAGGACCTGAACAATATCACTATCAATAAATACAAGAAGGTACATGTAAAAAAGGAATACAAAGGATACACCAGGGACAAAGTGGCTGTGATCTATGCACATGGAGATTTTATACTGGGCAATACTGGTGAGGGGACGGTTGGTTCGGAGAGGATCTCCAGGGCCATCCGGAAGGCCCGCCGGGACAGTACAGTCAAAGCCATTGTACTCAGGGTGAATTCCGGAGGTGGTGTTGCCCTTGCCTCCGAGGTGATTTATCGTGAAGTCGTCCTTGCAAGCGAAACAAAACCCCTTGTTGCTTCCATAGGTGATGTGGCTGCTTCCGGGGGATATTTTATCCTCGCACCGGCAGATACCGTACTTGCCAGTCCCAACAGTATCACGGGTTCAATTGGCGTCTTTGCCATGTTCCCCAACATTCAGCCATTTTTTAACAAAAAATTGGGTATCACTATCGATGTGGCTAAAACCAATAAGCATGCTGATGTGGGCACACCCTTCAGACCATTGTCTGCAGATGAAAAGGATATCTTGTACACCATGGTGGAACGAACCTATGATTCCTTCGTCACAGGTGTCTCTTCAGGACGTCATATGACAAAGCAGGACGTCAATAATATTGGTGGTGGAAGGGTCTGGAGCGGAGAAGCTGCCCTTGAAAACGGATTGATTGATATGTATGGTGGACTAAGCGATGCCATTAAGGTTGCCGGGGAAATGGCGGGTCTTGAAAAATACAGGGTTATTTCCCTGCCTGTGCTTGAAG
>SMTZ1_10004670_pt1 | contig 14286 bp, 11 predicted proteins | sample DeeMarSWOR136_30_FD_25667 | JGI IMG/M metagenome (IMG submission 25667) | reverse complement strand
AAAATGTGTTGGGTGGTTGCGTTATGAATGTATCTTGATTACCATGTTTATCCCTGCAACCAGTTATTTTCCAGTCTTCGGGATCTTTATCGTATTTCTTCTTAATTCTCTTTATTACATCCCTAATTGGTTTAATTTCGTCGTCAGCCATATTTATATCTCATAATAAATATGGATACCCGGATATAAAAACATGTATATTTTAAAGATAAAGCTCGTTATGTGAGTTCTAACTCTTTTCCTTTCGTTTCTTTAATGTAGAAATAAGTTAACGGAATGTTAAGAAGTAAAAGCATACTTATAATGAAAAACGATATCCCGAGTCCGAACGCTAAGTTCAAAATAGAATTAAATATCGAGCCAAAGGTTATGCCAAGGGCGGAAATTACGGACCTCCAGCCTGTACCGGTGCCTCTCACATCAGTTGGAAGAATTTCAATTGAAACTAAACGATTAACAATTCCTAGACCATAATAGGTCATTGAGGCAAGTCCAGCACCAATACAAGCAATAACTAACGAATTTTCCGGAGATTGAATCCCAAAAACAACGATCATGATGGAAATTGGTATTAACACCGAGTAAATATAAAACAAGGGCTTTCTCCCAAGCGTATCAGATACTATACCAGTAATTAAATATCCAGCTATAGCAGCATAACCCATAATAGAAACAACGATGTTAACTTCGTCCTGTCCAAGTGGTGTGCTATTTACAAGATATGATTCGCCCATTTGAATAAAGGTATAATTTAATCCGGTTAGAAAAGCCATTACCAGTACCGGAATAAATTCCTTGCGATATTGCTTGTGGAATGGTTTCTTGAGGTTAAAAAGTAGAGGGGACTTTTCGAGACTGCCTGCCTTTTTTTGTTCCTTTAATTCTTTGAATTGCGATGTTTCTTTAATTCCAAAGGCTAGAAAGGCTATAGGAATCGCTAATAGAGCAAAATAGGTCATTCCTCTCCAATTAGAAGCAGTTTCGGTTATGAAAATTGGACGAAATAGCGTCATTAAAATAACACCGATACAACCAATCACGAGAATGAAGTTTAGATTAAATCCACGCCTACTTTCAGCACTTTCTTCGCTAACATAGATTGTCCAAATGTCAGAGCTAAAGAATACATAGAGAAAGAACAATGACATCGTGTATTGAGGCAAATCTGCAGATAATGCGATAAATAACGAAGCCAAACCCATTCCTAAAACAGTCACAAATAGCATTATACGCCTTCCCACAATATCTGCGAGAAATTGATTGACTATAACAAAATACATACCCAAAGTTGCAATTGCGGTAACTATTAGCATTATACTATCCGCGATTACTTGTGGCTCGTGAGAGAGATATTCGTCTTGAACCAATGAGACTATAACATTCGGATAAAGAGTAGTATATGTGTCAAATATTTCCACGAAACTCAGAAATATAACAAGATAAGCTAAATAAATCCAATAATTCTTATTTTTAGTCATTTTTTCAACCTTCTAAAGAGAGATTAACTGTTATTTATTCAAATCCTTTACAAAAAGAAACAACATTAATTCCAAGATGTTCGAAATAATATCCCCCCTCAAGAATCGCATATCTCCTACCTTCACATAATTCTAAAGAATACTCTTTCATCATTTTTCCAATGGTGTTGTAATCTTCGGTAGTTAGAGTACCCCCCCAGTCCAGTACATATTCGTCAAATCCCGCACTTGCTGCAATGATATCGATGTTTTTTAAAGACTTAAAAGTTTCGTCTATTTCTTCAAGATACCCAACTCTTTCAGGGGAGCGAGGATTTAGAATTTTTATATTTGGATTTTGTCCAATTATATTAATATTGCCATCTCCAGTATGTAAATCAAAATCGAGAATGAAAGCGGTTTCAATTTTCTTGTCTGCTATTAATTTTAGCATCGATATACTCATATTATTAAAAAAGCAAAAGCCCCAACAAGAGTCTGCCGAGGCGTGGTGACCAGGAGGTCTGATTACTCCAAAGGCTGCTTCTTTATTGTCATACGCAATTTCTGCAGTTTTTATTGCTCCACCCGCTGCAAGAGACGCGATATAGTAAAGATTATTGTTGTGCTTTATTCGCTTTAAATGCCTTTCAGAGTGAGCTCTTAATATATCTTCTTCAGTTGCGGGTTCTGGCGTTATAATTTCGTAGTCTGTTTTTTCTCTAATTTCTTTTATAATTGGTTTTATTCTCCCTCTATCTGCGGCTGGATCTGAAGCGTACCCCGCGTAATCGACATAATCTTGATGGAATACTATTTTCATAATAATATTATTAATGTCTAATTGAATTATTAAATATAATATCAACACAAGGCTTTAAAAAAGATTCCCAATTATGTGCAATTTAGTAAATCAAATAGCGGAGATATATAGAAAGTACCTTGATCTATTAAATAATGGAGATTTCACTCAATTAAGGGATCTATTAAAACAAATACCTGACATTAACACTTTTTACGAGAAAAAAATTGACAACAAGAGAAAGAAGGGTGCCTTCTACACCAAAAAAGAATTAGCGGTTTACATTTCTAATCGTACTGTTGAGTGGTTTCTGAAAAAATTTTTTAATAAATTAGGAGTATCTGAAAATGACAACTCATATCCGTTTCACATTCTTAAGAAAATCTCGTCAAATCACGCTCAAGAATTATTCGAAAGGTTGAAAACTCTTACTGTTTTGGATCCTGCGTGTGGTTCTGGAATATTTCTATTATCAATTGCTGATTTAATATTTAAGATAATGAGAGAGGCTTGTAATAAACAAAAAATCGCCTCACAAGACTGGGAGTTAAAAAAAGAGATATTAGAAAATGTTATTCACGGTATAGATATAGATAAAACAGCGATTTGTATTTGTGAGTTGAGTCTCTTCTCTTGGTTCTTCGAAAGCGTTCCAGAGGAAGTTCTTCAAAGTCTAGATAAAGAAGCCTTAATGGTGTCTTTTAGCATTACAAATAGAGATTTCTTATTAGAAAGAGAATTTAACAAACCATTTGATATAATTTTGGGTAATCCTCCTTATGGAAACATACTAAACAGCGAATATAAAGAACGCATTAGAAAGGAAATTTTTTTTACTAACGATATATACTGCGCATTTTTAATCCAATCTTTAAAAATATCAGATGGAATTATTGGTTTTCTATTACCCAAATCATTTCTTCTAAGACAAAATTATCTTGACTTGAGAAATTACCTTTTAGAGTATTCTGTGTTCTATCAAATAACAGATCTGGGCTCAAAAATCTTCAAGGGAGCAACGAACGAGGTTCAGATATTTCTTTACGGAAAGAAAGGGGCAATAAAAGCCACTAACGGCATAAATACAAAAATCTCGGATTTTTCAAACAATTTAATAAACGCTTTTTCTAACCACAATTTTGACCAACTTAAAATTTGCGATAAAAATATCGATTGCGAAATGTACGACAAACAAAGAAGGTTTTTCGCCTATACCTTCGACGAAAAGTGTCCATTTTGTGGGCACCAAACGAGAAATATAAATCGAATAAGAATTAAGTTGGATGCTGACAAAATCAAAATCATTAATTACATTGAGAGAAACTCGAACTTAAATTTCTTAAATGTCCAAGACTTTGATATGATTCGGGGAGAAGAAGAAACTCCTTTGAAAGAGCTAAGAAAAATTATTCAGAAGAAATCCGAGTTAATTTCAAAAGACGATTATTATCTTCTGAACGCGAAAAATGATATTGACTATTTTAAAATTAGAAAGAATAAGGTAGTAAATCTTTCAGGATTTTCAACTAAAAAACAAATTCATTACTACAATTCGCCTAAATTATTAATAAAGCACAATTCTATATATCCAGTTTCCGTTTTTGTGAGAGATAACGCGATATTTACATCTTCAGTATATTCATTATTGGGAAAAGAAGCGTTATTGAAATCGTTAAGTCTATTATATAATTCAAAATTAATGAAATTTTATTGCATCTACGCGATAAACAATCAGAACGATACAACGATTAATTTAAATCAATACATGATTAGACACTTACCGCTTGTTTTACCTGAGGATTTGGAATCAACGAGTGTATTATACGATATAATTAGCTTTTTGATTGAGATAGAGAATAATACTGTGGAATTCTTCAAACATTTTACAGATGCAATTATTTATCAAGAATATTTTGAGGATTCAAAGAGTTATCCTAGCATATTGAAGATTTTTAAAAGCATTTTAATTGATAGCAATTTCACCCATTTTGATATAGAAAGTATTTTGAACTTAAAGAAAGCAATTAAGAAGCATAACCAGATAATAAGTGCTGAAAAAAAAATATTTATTAATCCTTGGGTTAAAGAGATTAATAAAGTATGAAGAAATTTAATTAAAAAACATAGGTGGTTAGTATAAACATTTCAAAATTCATTTCAGAGCATTTGATAAATAAAGATGTGGATGTCTATTGCACTCACGATAGTAGCTTTCGCGGAAAAGCTATCGGTTGCGCTGATAATGTATTAACGCTCTTGGACGCAAAAACGAGGTCAATGACGTTCATTAGTATTCCTCACGTTATCGCAATTTGGGAACAAAAAAGAGAGAAAAAAACCGAATAGACGATTAAATACCTTTTAATCTAAATATTTTTTTTGCGTTCTTGAAAAATATCGACTGGTAAAAATTACGCGGTAAATCTAAATCTAATAATCCTAAAACCGATTGCTCGTACGGATAGGGAATATTAGGGAAATCGGAACCAAATAGAATTCTATCTTGGTACGACTGAAGAATTTCTGGTTTTGGTTGTTTCACTTTCCTTTCAGGAAAGATGTTGTTTCGGATAAAAATCATAGCGGTGTCGAGATACATATTATTGTGTTTGTCAAGTAGTTTGATAAATTTATCGTATTCGTAAGCACCCATGTGTGCTATTATCATTTTCATGTCGGAAAATTTATCTAAATATTTTTTAAAGTGTTTAAGCCCTACATATTCGTTCCGATAGGGTGCCGTACCTGCGTGCCAAGTTATAAATCCACCATAATCCTCTATTATTTTATAAACTTCGGTCATGCGGGGATCGTTGGGATAAAACTCTTGGACGAGGGGCTGGATTTTTATTCCTTTAAATTTATAAATTTCGAATATTTTTTTCGTATATTCTTCACGATTCTCATCTTCTGGCCATATCGTTCCAAATGGTATCGCATTTGGATGCTCTTTTGAGAATTTATTAGTCCATTCATTCATGTTCTCTGCGAGATCTTTTTTATGTGCATAGTTATGTGTGGTAAAAGCCTTAACATTTTGGTTTTTCAATATTTTTACTAATTCTTCCGTGGGAAGTTGATATTTTATCTCCCATTTTACCTTTTCAAACCAATCCCAAATAGATTTAAACATATCTGGTGGGAAAAAATGAGTATGCGCGTCAATATATTTGAAATCTTCCCTTGAATACACCATAGTTCAATTAATTAAGGAGTAGATTGTATAAATAGTTTTTCACACTTTTAGGATTGCTTAAAATAAGGAAAAAAGAAAAAGAGTAAGAAAAAACAGAAATTTTCCTATCTACTAGAAAGCAAAGGTCCTAATTCGCTTTTAAGTAAGTCCCGAATTGCTACTCGAATGACTTCCGAGCGATTTGGGTAAATGTTTGAGTTTACGAGACTTTCAATACCCTCTATGTAAGTTTCTGGAATATGGACAGTAATGAGTTTTATTTATGATCACCTACATGTTTTTATGAGCTATACTCTCGTAACATCGGATTAAAAATGACATAATATCTACATATTATTTCCTAGAGAAATTATGTTAAATACAGATCACAAAGAAAAATTAGTTTTAGAAACATTAAAGCCCTTCGGCTATAGTATTCCCAACATTATCGTAAAAGTCTTTAACCTCTGAAACAGATACGGAAACTACCGGATGTCCGGAGTGGTTCCCTTCAAACACTTTGATGATTCTTTGGTTGCTTGGATCAGAGGGATTAACTACTACATATTCTTTACAACGGTGGCAAGCGCGAACTACAACATATGCGATTTTTCTTCACCACATTTGACACATTTAATAAGACAAAGTAAATTTAAGTATTTATTTTTATTTATAACTTTTTAAAACTTGTTCCTTCCATAATTATAGGAAGAGCTGAATAGTAGATATCTTTTGCCCTCATAAGATCTAAGTTAAAATCTTCGCTAAGTCCATTTACCTTCACTTCTTTATCTTTGACTACATTTCCAATATTTTTTGAGGGCAAGTTGTATTTTCCAGCTAATTCTTTAAATTCTTCAGCTTTATCTGAATCGACCTCAATTATTAGTCGCCCAACAGATTCACTAAATAAAATTTGTTCTGTTGTTAAGGCACTATCGAAACATTCTTCTAAGTTCAACTGGACTCCAATCTCGCTTTCAAAACACATTTCTAACAAGGTTATTAGAAATCCACCTTTATTCACATCGTGTGCAGCTCTAATAAGGTTTTTACGATTTGCCTCTAATATAAAATCCCAACAATTCTTAACATATTCTAAATTGACTTTTGGAGGAATCCCCCCTTCGGCATTAAATATTACTGAATGGTATTCTGAGCCACCTAATTCGTTTTTAGTTTCTCCAATAAGAAATATTGGGTTTCCCACTTCTTTAAAAGGAAGAGTTATTAGGTTTTCTTCACCTTCTATATATCCTAAAAGCATGACGATAGGAGTTGGTTTCACAACTCTTTGAAGCACTTCATCTTCGTTGTAAAAAGAAACATTACCACCAACACAAGGAATCCTTAAAAATTTTAGCGCATCCGCCATACCTTCAACAGATTTTGAAAAGTACCAAAAGGATGTGGACTTCTCTGGATTTCCAAAATTACAGCAATTAACCATCCCTATCGGTTTTAATCCGTTGGCAACAATATTACAACCAACCTCTACAACTGCCCCTATAGCACCTTCGTATGGATCGAGATAGCAATGCTTAGAATTGCATCCCACGCTGGCAGATATGTATTTATCAGTTCCTATAATTCGTAATACTCCAGAATCGCCTTCACCACATTTTATCACGGATCTCACTCCAACTTCGTGATCGTACTGTCTATATATCCATTCCTTGCTGCATATATTTGGAGAACCGATTAGGCGATACGCAATTTCGTCTAAATCTAAATTTCGATTTGGAGTTTCTTGCTTTAATAATGCATCTAAGTTTCCGGGACGAGTTTCTTCTCTTATAATTACTGGAAAGTCGGACAATAATGTAGGATCTAATTCTACGACTGTTTTCTCCCGATCTTTTACTCTCAAGATTTTGGAATCATCAATTCTACCTAGAATTGCGTGATTTACTTCATATTTCTTGAAGACATTTAACACGGTTTCCAAGCCTTCAGATTTTACAATAAACAACATTCGTTCTTGTGATTCTGAGAGCATCACTTCGAACGGTGTCATATTTGGTTCTCTTCTGAATACTTTATTCACATCAAATTCAAGACCAGTACCACCATCCCCAGTTAATTCGCTTGAAGCGCACGATAGACCGCCCCCACCTAAGTCTTTTAATCCTCTGATGTATCCAGTTTTTACCGCTTCAACGGTAGCTTCAATAATTAACTTTTTAGAGAAGGGATCTGCTATTTGCACTGCAGGTCTATCTTCTTCTGAAGCGTCTGTTAATGTTTTTGAAGCGAAAGTGACTCCATGAATACCATCTCGTCCCGTAGAGTTTCCCATCAATACCGCATAATCTCCTGGTTTACTAGCTCTACTAGGTGCTAAATCTTCTAACTTACCAATACCAATGCAAGCAACATTTACAAGACAATTATGTTCATAACTATCATCAAATTCGACTTCACCACCGATAGTTGGTATACCTGTACAATTCCCATAATCTGCAATGCCTTTCACTACATATTTTAATAACCATTGAGAGTGTGGATTGTTTTCTAATTTACCAAATCTTAAAGGATCTAATAAAGCAATCGGCCTCATACCCATACAGAGAATATCCCGGATTATTCCGCCGATTCCTGTCGCTGCTCCATGGTAGGGTTCTATTGCAGAAGGATGGTTGTGCGATTCAATTCTAAAAGCAATGCAATAACCATCACCAATTTCAACAACTCCAGCATCTTGTCCGGGACCTGCAAGCACATGATCGTAGTTTTTCTCAGCTGGTTCAAAAAGTTTTAGCTTTGGTCGGGACGATTTATAAGAGCAGTGTTCGCTACCCATAACATCGAACATACCCCATTCAGTATTATAAGCGTTCCTTCCAAGCAGTGATTTAATTTTTTTAATCTCTTCATCTGTGAGATCAACCTCAACTTTATTATTATCTTCTCCAACTTGGGGCATTCTTGTAATCACTTCTTAGATTTTATAAAATCTATCATTGATTCAAAAAAGTACTTACCGTGAGCAGTCTGAAAGGGGCTTAGAATGGTTTCAGAAGCTCTTTCCGGATGTGGCATCAAACCAACACAATTGCCCTCAAGATTGCATATTCCAGCAATATTATCCAAAGAACCATTTGGATTGGATTCTTCTGTCTGATCGCCATTTCTCGTTGTATATTTAAAGATAACTTGATCGTTATCGTATAATTCTTTTAAGTTTTCGTGGTAAAACCTCCCTTCAGCATGAGCAATAGGGACATCCAAAACACTATCCTTTTCCATTTGGTTTGTAAAGGCAGTTTTATTATTTTCAACTTTAATATGGACCCAAAAACATTCAAATTTTAGAGAATCGTTTCTTAGAAGCGCTCCTGGTAGAAATTCAGCTTCCGTTAAAATTTGAAATCCATTACAAATACCTAGAACTGGGCGTCCATCTTTCAACATTTTCATCGCTTCTTTCATAGCTGGGCTATGGGCAGCGATTATACCCGCTCTTAAGTAATCTCCAAACGAAAAACCACCTGGAAGGATGCATCCATCGTATTTACCCTCTTTAAAACTATTATGCCAAACCAGATCGGTTTCAACGCCAATAATATCTTTTAATACATGAACTGTATCGAGATCACAATTAGATCCTGGAAATTGGATAACAGCGATTCTGATGGTCATATTTTAAGTGAGAATGTGTTTTATTTTGTTTTCACATTTAAAACTGTTAAATTCTGAGTAACTGGATTAAAAATTCTTAAATCGTTACACATTTTTTCTACGATTTCTTCGGCGTTTTTTTCGCTCTGAGCATTGATATAAATTCTTAAGTATTGTCCAGTTCTGACATTAGTAACCATATCGAACCCTTGCTTTGCCATTAGATCTTTCTGGATAGTAGAACCAACTGGATCTCTGGCGGCAGGTTTATTTTCCAAAACAACTTCTACTATATATTCCATACTGTTCCTATTTTTTTCCTATTCTCTTAAGCTAATGATAATTTACGAAATATTATAATTGTTTTTATTTAGATTTATTAAAGAATAAAAACTTCACAAATAACCCGCACCCTTCAGATTATTTTGTAATCTCTCGATTAGATCTTCTCCGCCTTCTGGTTTAAATTGAAACCCGGTTATCTTCTCGAAATTATTTACATATCTTTTTGCTAATTTAACTTTTATATCGTCTGGTATTGGTGGAATATCTTGATCAGGTCTAATATCAGGAAAGATATCAGGAAAAGAATCCATTAACCATCCCCTAAAGAACTCTTTATCAAGAATATCGGGTTCTTTTGACTCACTAAATAACTCCTCATAAGTATTGGCAATCCAGAACCTTGAAGAATCGGGTGTGTGAATTTCGTCAATGACCATTAATTCTCCTTCCTTTATTCCAAACTCGTATTTAGTATCAACCATTATAAGATCGTTTTCTTGACTGAATTTCTGTCCGAATTCAAATAATTTGATTGTTGCTTCTTCCATTCGGTCATAGACTGATTTAGGTACCATATTTTTTTCTAAAATTTCTTTCTTCGAAATGTAGATGTCGTGGCCGTGCTCGGCTTTCGTGGATGGCGTTATAATTGGTTCGTCAAGTCGTTGATTCTTTATAAGACCTGCCGGAAACTCAATCCCCGAAAATACTCTATCCTTTTGATAAGATCGCCATAGGCTACCTGTAATATACCCTCGAATCACCATCTCAATTGGTACAGTTTCGCATTCGTGCACTACAGATACATTAGGATCTGGCACCGAAATTAAGTGATTTCTAGATATATTTTGAGTTTTTTCGAACCAGAAAGAGGAAATTTGATTTAAAATTTGTCCTTTAAAAGGAATAGTAGTAATTACTCTATCAAACGCGGACAATCTGTCAGTGGCAATAATAATTCTAATACCTTCTTTAGAATAATTATCTCTTACTTTTCCTTGATATCTACTCCCTAAGTTTGGAAAATTAGTTTTATCTATGGTGAATTTTATCTGCTTTTGAAGAATCTCATCAATCATTGTTATCTAAAGTTATTATTTCTACTTTAAAAAATATTTTATTAACATGAAATTATCTGTATTGTCGGTTAAATCGAATATTTTTACTTTTTTTTATAAAAACCATTAGAAAATTCTTGAAGATTGTATTTTTTGCGATTTTTTTCCATTTTTGTTTGAAATGCAGTAGTCAAATCTAAGTTTAATGCATTTACAAAACTGAGAAGATATATGAAAACATCAGATATTTCATCAGAGATTTTTGAGAGCAATTCGGGATTTTTTAATATTTCTTCTAAGGCATAATTTCTAAATAGAAATAGTTCCATTAATTCTGCGCTTTCTATCGATATAGCTTGTGCTAACTCCTTAGGGGTGTGATACTTAGACCATTGCCTATTTTTTACGAATTCTTCTACTTCTTTTTTAAAAAAATCGATAGTCTTGTTAGCATCACAAATATCTGAATTCATATTAAATATTTATTTTTAATACAAATTAAATGCATTTATTATAGGGTAATGTCTTTAAGAAAGTTGTTAATGTAGCTATTTATTTCTTTATAGATTTGAGAAGGAGCGAGATGGCCAGCGAATTCAATTAAAATTAATTCCGAATTTGGTATTTTTTCGGCTAAATTTTTAGACAAGCTCACTGGTGCGAAATTATCTAGGTTTCCTCCTATAATTAGAGTTGGACATAAAATGTCTGAAGGATCGTAATCTCTGCATTCAGATACCATATCAAAGATTTCTCTTTCGATAATTTGATCCAATTCTTGGTCGCTATATTGTTGGTCTTCCGAAGCTTCTCTAAGAGCTAGTTTTATGAAGGGAATTGTACGATCCAATACATCTTCAAAAGAATTTTCCACGATATCTAAGAAGTTCATCCGAATATGATATGGAAGAATGTTCCAAAAACTGTTGCGTATATCGTTATCGATCATTAAATCGCCAGTGTTAAGAAGAATTAAGAACTTAGTTTTATCGAAGAATTTCTTTGTTAGTAACTGCGCTATCATTCCCCCCAATAACGAATGTGCGAGAATCCCGAAATTCTCGTTAACTTTTAAAGTTTTTATTAAGTCTTCTATATCTCGTAGGTATGTATCTCTTAGATGATCGTCGATATGAACGCTTACAGGTTTGACGCTACGTCCGAGACCTATTGGATCAATTGGAATGCATCGGAATTTTTTCTTCTTTAAGAAAGCGATTTGATTTTTGAAAAAAATTGCGGAAGAAGCCTGCCCATGCAGAAAAATTATTGGGAAATTTTTGGGATCCGGATTAATATCTTCGTAATAGATGTTTAAACCGTCTTTATTTTTGAAAAATGGCATATTGAATCTTCTTCGATGTTGCGCGTTTCGTGAAATATTAATTTTTTATTACCCAATGATCAAAAATAATTAACTACTCAATTAAAATGTGAGTAAATAATTAGATTTAAAAATAATTGTTTTAACTTGGCTATAAGTGCGTTTAATTGAGTTATTAACACAAAAGAGTTAGAATAGAAGGTACTTATTTTTTAGTAGTAAAAAAAAAAGAAATTAATTAAAAATTAAATTATCCAATATCGTAATTTAAGGAACGCTTTATTATATTTTTCCAATTTGAGTATTGTTTTTTGCGAGCATCATCGCTAATTTGTGGTTTATAGGTTTTATCTACTTTTCTGATTTGTAAGAGTTCATTTTCATCTTTCCAAAAACCACTTGCTAAACCCGCCATAAATGTAGCTCCAAGAGCAGTTGTTTCTAAATTAGAAGAATGTTCAACTTCAAGTCCTAGAATGTCGCTAAGAAATTGTAAAACAAACTCGTTTTGAGAAACTCCACCGTCGGCTTTAATTTTTTCAACATTGATTTTTGTATCTTGAATGACTCCATCGACGATATCCTTTATTCTAAAACAAATTCCCTCTAAAATAGCTCGAACTATATGCTCTTTCTTTGTCTCTAAGGATACGCCGAAAAGACACCCTCTTGCGGTTGGATCCCAATAAGGAAACGAAATCCCACTAGTAAAACTTGGTAAGAAATAAACGCCTTTAGTAGATTCCACGCTTAAAGCCATTTTTTCGGTTTCTTCAGGATTATTGTAGAGATTTAGTTCTTGCTGTATCCAATCAACGATGTTTCCAGTATTGTGAGATACTCCTTCAAGCAAATATGTTGGTGCTCCTACAATTTTTTTAATAGTTTTTCCTTCATCGTCAATTTCTTCAACTTCCTTCTCTGTGAACCAAGCAATTAAAGGATAGAGTTTCCTTTTAGAGGCATATGGAGCGTCAGCCGTGTTAATATCAACGAATGAACCTGTTCCATTCGTTACCTTCATTTCACCCTTATTTAGACACCCTTGCCCGAATAAGGAGGCTTGTTGATCCGCCATTATTGATTTTATTAGAATTTCTCCATCCCCAAACAATTTAGTTGTCCCAAAGTCCCCTCTGGTTGGTCTTATCTCGGGTAGAATATGTTTTGGAATATTAAAAGCACCTAATGGTAAAGGATTCCATTTAAGCGAGAAAGGGTCTAAAAGTCCCGTTGAAGATACATTTGAATAATCGGTCGCGTGAATTTCTCCTTGAGTTAAATTCCACAATATCCAGGTGTCAATTGTACCCCAAACGATGGAAGTGTCTGGAGATTTGATTTTATCTGCAAGCTCTGGATTATTTTTTAACAAAAATCCCGTTCTTGCAGTTGCATGATCAGTTGTGTAATATAACATTGAAGCAGTAAGCATTTTGGTGTTTCGAGTAAAGAGATAAATTACTTTTGTTAAACCCCTAATAATTTTCATTAGAAACGATTTGTTTTTCTTTTCCACATAGCCTGCACACCTTTTATCTTGCCAAGTAATAATATTTGACAGAACTTTCCCCGAATTTTTATCCCAAAGGCAAAAAGACCCTCGCTGAGTAGTTATAGCAATCGAATCGATTTTTTCTGCTTTTAGATTTTTAGAATTAATTACTTCCTCTATAACTTGCTTGCTCATTTCCCAAATTTCTTTCGGGTCTTGCTCTACTTGTCCCGGCTCTTCCATGATGTATTTAGGTCTTCTTCTTGCTTGGGCGACGATTTCGCCGTTTCTATCGAAAAGAAAACTTTTGATATTCGTGGTACCCACGTCTAAACATAAAATATAATCAGCCATTTTTTTCACACTCTAATTTGAATTTGTCTGTAATATTTATAAATTAATATAGAAATATTCATAATTTCATTTTTCTTATTATTCTCTAGAGATATATTAATTTAATACCAGTTGGCTTTTTCAAATCATATCTGATTAATAATTGGGTTTAATTTATGCGTTATGGGCGGTCTTTTCGGAGTCTTTTCAAACACTGATTGCGTAGAGGAGCTTTTTTACGGGACTGATTATCATTCCCATTTGGGAACGGTTCGAGGCGGATTAGCCGTAAAGAACGCTGCTGGTTTTCAAAGGTTTATTAAGGATATCACGACATCTCAATTCAGGTCGAAGTTTGAGAAGGATATTCGTAAAATGCACGGAAATAAGGGCATCGGAGTGATCAGCGATTACGACGATCAACCATTGATTATTAATTCACGCTTAGGCGTTTTCGCTATTGCTACTGTCGGAAGAGTTAACAATTTAGAAGAACTAGCGAAGGAAGCGTTAAAGAATGGATCTCATTTCTCAGAAATGCATGGAGGAGAAATCAATCCCACGGAAATGGTTGCAACAATCATTAGCCAAGGCGCTAACTTTGAAGAAGGAATTCAGAAAGTCCAAGATATGATTGATGGCTCTTGTACGATGCTTATACTAACCGACGAGGGTATCTATGCAGTCCGAGATAAATACGGTAGGACGCCTCTAATCATCGGAGAAAAACCCGATT
>SMTZ1_10004330_pt1 | contig 14286 bp, 14 predicted proteins | sample DeeMarSWOR136_30_FD_25667 | JGI IMG/M metagenome (IMG submission 25667) | reverse complement strand
ATTTTTTGTCTTTATGGACTTTCCACAGAACAAGTACGCCAACCAGCAGCACGAGGACTGCGTTCACGATTAAGATTATTGGCCACGCAAAATCGGTCATTTTTTATTGTTCCTCCTTTTTCTTTCCTACAAACGATAATGTGTTGCCAGTGCCCATCAGACCTATTCCGGTTATGCCCACAACCGTTGCAACGCCTGCGTGGTCTGCGCCTATGATTGGTTCTCCAAAAGCCATCAAATATGCACCGGCTAGGCATGTTGCTATTCCCAAGATGCGAATGATGTTGTTCCATTTTTTCATTGTTTTTCCTCCGTTGTTTATTTATCACATTTTGTTATTTATTTCTAACTTCATGTTAGATATAGTCAACATCTAATATTTAAGTTTAACGGTAAATCATACACAACAAAATTCGGTAGATTCCAATGCTTCTTCATGGAAAATTACGAAAAAGACTGTTTTCAACATAGCACTGTTATTAGGCTCCTAATACGCTGGCGAATGTGGACAACAAAGCATTATCTAGCTTGGAAAAACAGAAAAAACACTGTTTTCAACAATGAACCTCTATTAGACTACAAATATGGTGTTTCAGTTTTCTCTACGCTGGACTGACTAGAGCACAATATTTTCGACTTTACACTATACGTGCACAAATTCTATATAATAATTTGTTATAAGTTATTCACCATGAGCAATGAGGCTCCTATTGTTGATAAAGTAACTCCGAGTAGATTGCTTATTCCAGCAATGATCATAACTACTGCTGCAGTACACGCTTCATCAGGTATACTAACACTCTTTACAATGGAAATAGCAACCAGTTTCCATGTTTCGTTGGGCGTCGCGAGCCAGCTTGCCACAATAAACTATGCAGGCGAATTCATTTTTGCTCTACTAATGGGCGTTCTAGCCGTCCGATTCAGGTATAAACCCTTGATATTGATAGGAGTACTGTTTGTTATCGTCTCGACTGTAGGCAGTTTTCTTGCCCCTGATTTTGTTTTGATGCAGATTTTTTTTGCCATGGAGGGAATTGGAACTGTAATATTTGGCGTGATGTCTCTAACGCTCTTTGGAGACGTCTTTCCTCCAAAGAAAAGAGCTGAAGCAGTAAGCTACATAACAACAGCATTATGGGCAACAGCCCTCATCAATTTCCCTCTCTCAGGGTTCATAGCAAACGTCGCAGGTTGGCGTTTCAACTTCATCCTACACATTCTGCCAATCTCCCTTGTGGGTTTATTTTTAGCCTTTTTAGCTGTGCCATCAAAACCACATGAGTCAGCGTCATCAATACAAAATGTTAGCTACGTAGAAAGCTTTCAGAAGATTCTGAGGGACAAATCTGCTACTGCTTGCCTCGCTGGCAGTATACTCAGTACAGCAGGGGTGCAGATCGGACTGTTTGCCGTGCTTTTTTATCGCCAACGGTTTTTGATGTCAACAGATTCTATGGTATTGCTTAACATGGGCATGATCACACTTTTTATTATCGGGAGCTTTGCTGCTGGCCGACTCACGAACAAGTTTGGAGCAAAATCAATAGCCGTTATAGGAACACTCCTTACGGGTCTCTTCACGATGACGTTCTTTCTTATTCCCAACATTTGGGGGGCTCTGTTTTTCGATGTCTTGCATGTATGGTTCGCGGCCATAGCAGCTCCAGCATATCTATGCCTTGCTCTTGCTCAAGTCCCTAAATTTCGTGGCACGATGATGTCGCTGAATAGTGCTACTGGAAGTTTGGCTAGAATGGTGGCGCCTGCCGTGGGAGGAGCGTTGCTAGTTTTGACCTTCGATTCTTATGAAGCAGTGGGGCTTGCACTTGGAGGTATGTCAGTTGCTGCAGCTATCATCCTCTTCTTCTTGGCGAAAGATCCGACAAGGACAGTGAAAGGAGCTGTTTGATATGAGCTAGCTAGTTTTTTCGCAATATCTTCTAGTTAGATTGTGTTCTAAAGTTTAAGACTTGTTCATGGGTGGATATTTGATCATAACGAAATCTCTTGCAAAGAATCCATCAGTTCCGGGCCCCGAGTATTTGGACGCTGGGTGAATGAAAGTTACAAACGCAGCAAAGTAGTTTCCTTCCATCTCTGCCTTAACGCCTGAAAGCGGAACTATAGTATGTCCAATGGTTTCGACATCACCGTATCCTTCAATCAGCAGACACGCAGGTGGAAGAATGTACTTCGGAGGATTAAGTTGTATTGGCACTGTCCAACCAGCAAAGAGAGTGTTCCCATGAACTATCACTTGGATTTCGTCTTTCTTTAGCCTTTGAATATTATGCTCAGCAGGCGTACCTGCAAACCACATCTTAAAGACTCGATCGTCTTTTTGATTTTCTTCTGCTGCAACAGCCACTGGCACGAAAGCGTGACCTTTTGGCGTCTCAAGCCACAGGAAGACAACCAGAAAATCTCCGGCCCATGTAGACTGTTTTTCAGCATGAGTGGCTTGAATCATCATATCCGGTAAGTTAAAGTAATCTGGTGGATGGATAATAGCCATTGCTTGGCTGGCATACAGTCTTGAGATAACTTTTGGAGTATCCTTTGCTGGAAATTTCCGAGCATTGATGATCTTGTTCAAAACGTCTTTTTCTGTTAATACTCCAGGAGGCTTAAAATCGATTACAGTAATATCGCTCCCCTTTTCTAGAAAGTCACGCTTGGGAAGGGGTACGACTGCGGGTCCATAAGGTCCAAGTGTTGATTCCAACTTGATGGCTGATGGGGATTGAGCCTTTTTCCAGATGTCATCTAGTGAGCATTTCATGACTTTCACGTATTCAAGATCGCTACTGTAAAACGCGCTTTCGAAATACAGCATTGGCTCAGGTTTTTCCAAGTCTGTGGCAGGGGGTCTAAATTGTAAGAGGTGTTTTCCGTCAACGATTAGGGTGCTCCAATAGTTTTTGGGAACATGTTTTATGGTGCAGAATTTTGAAAACTGTTCCACTGTTTCTGAATTCTCGCGATCTATAGGTACCATGATTTTGACAGAGACGCCCCGTTGAGTCAGCTTCTTGAGGAGTGACATTTTTTTCCAGAATTCGATCAGCCCTTCTGAGGAGGCTAGGAAAATTACTTCCTCTTTAGCCGCCTGCAATATCTCGTCGTATTTTTTTCTGGCTGTTTCTACATCACTAATAACATACACTTTGGGCGGTGGTTTGCCCGTTTCGATTTCAACTATCTTTTTCTGTATGTCTGTTGAGTATCGCCACAACTCTTCAAAGATGGCTGTAAACGCTTGCACGAGGGTCTTGCAGTTTGTCCAAAGGCAAACATCGTCTTTCTCTATTATGGACGCTTCTGTTCTAGGTTTGATGAAGAATATGGCTTCGTCTTCGTCCCTTATGACCATTCGAGGAAATAGTTTAAATCCTAAATTTGGGTTTCTTCCTTCAAAATCAAGCTTCACACCCCTCGATTCTCTCATGAAAGTTCTCATTGCTTCTACGTTTTGACTTGACAGTTCGGTTAGGAAACGAAATTTAATCTTGGATTCCAAAGCAGGGCTAAAACCAACGTCGAAAAGACCATGTTGGTCAGCTTGCACCAAGCTTGGAACTGTTGTTATGGTTGATATCTGGTTTTTCGTTTCCTGCATCATCTGCTGAATTTTTGAGAAAATGTAACTTCTCCCCTCGATTACCGTGAACCTTGATGTATCGATTTCTGCGATCTTGAGGGCTTGCCATTTGGAAAGAATCTCGTCCTTGCTTTTCTGTAGGCGTTGGGTTTCTTCCATCTTTGCTTTGATGAATAGGTCCAACACTTTTTCAAATGGTAATGCGCTAAACCGGGCAGGATGTTCAAGGGTTGAGCTTACGATGCCCATTTTCTTCAGGTTCTTAAGGCTAGGATAGAGCTGTTGCTTAGTAATTTTTAATGCTTTACATATGTCTCTTCCTTTTTGAGCACCTTTCTTGGCGAGAAAAACGTAGACCTGAGCGTCTATCTCTGTAAGTCCGAAGCTGACAAGCGTCTTGAGCACCTGTTCTTGGCTCAATATTTGCTCTCCCCATCTATTTTTGGATGCTCAAATAATCTAATTGGTCGTATTTTTTCCGACTACCTCGAAAATATAGCATTTGAACCAAATAATGTTTTCTACCCACAAAGAGGAGAAGAAAAAACCTAATTTTCGAGGAGGTGAAAGAGCAAAAATGAATAAGAAAGTGTCAGTGATAACTATGACTTTGTTGGCTGTAGCCATGTTTGTTGCGCCAGTAATGGCTGAACCAACCAACGGACAAAAAGTTCCTGCTACATTAGTGGCTGCGCCTCAAGTAGGAGGTGCTCCACCTGAAAAAATGTGGATAACCAACGGTGACATACAACAAATTCGCGGCAGACAAGTGATCTATTTCCCTATTACGCTCACCATTGGAAGCGACGTTTATACTGATGGATACTCCTACAATTTTGTCAACTCTGTTTTTAACCTAAATACTATGGTGGTAAATGTTCGTGGATTAGCGGTATGGACGTTTGATAATGTAGGAGGATTTGAAGGCAACCTAGAGATGAAGCTATCAGCAATTGACGGCTATTACTCAATACATGGTGTGCTTCGTGGCTTTGGGAATTTTGAGGGGCAAACACTGATGTTATCTTATGATGGACCGCCCGTCGGAGCGGTATGGACAGGCTACTGCTTGAAAGGTTAGGACAAGAATGAACATTCAATAGTTCATAATCTCCGAAACTGATGCGAACGCCGTGAAACAAACAAAAAATAGAAACACCTTCCCCTTTTTTCTATTTCCAACAAATTAGCCAATTAATTGGCTTCACAATACTGGAGAGTGCAAGTTTGAGTCTTGAACTAATATTTGACACGCTTGTGAGCTTTGGACTGAAATTATTAGAAGCCCAAATCTACATATTCCTTGCAAAAAAGGGTCCTCACAGAGGAAAAGACATAGCTAAAGCCCTGAAAATTACCAAGCAGCAGCTGTATCCTGCCCTCAAAAATCTTAAAGAAAAAGGCATTGTAAACTCCACCTCTAAACGTCCAGCACTTTTCTCCGCCGAACCCATTGAGAAGGTCTTGACTATGTTCATGGAATCCAGAACACAAGAAATCCAAAGCATAGTACAAAGAAAGGAAAAACTTCTATCCAACTGGCATAAAATCAAAGAAAGTAACCCAAAAAAAGTAGGACTAAAGTAGCAAACTTTACGCCTGGGTTAGCCATTTGAGGGGAATGTCTTGGTATGTTCCGTCTGGCAGCGTTCTTCTGATTGTGATTGGAAGTATCCCTGACTCCAGCTCCAAAAGCGCTATGTCAATAGGACCCCCACGAGTTTCCGGAACCTCAACAATGATGGGTGCACCCATGGCAATCTGCAGAGCCCTAGCTCCCACTATCCGAGCCTTCTCAAATCGGGTCAGTTTGGCTGGCCCAACAGAAACTTCTTTTTCTTCTTTCGTTTCTCTAGTACTCTCCTGCGCCCGGGGGCATTCCCATGCCTCCCATTCCACCAGCACCGCCAGGCGGCATTGGAGGAGTCTTCATTTTTCCTGAACCGATCACATCGTCAATCTTCAGGATTAGAGATGCGGCTTCTGAACAGGATTTGATTATCTGTTTTTTGACTACGATAGGTTCGAAGACGCCGGCTTTTTCCATGTCCCCAACTTTGCCTTCGTTGACGTCTACGCCTGCCCAGACTTTTCCTTTATCATGCTCTGCCCGCAATTCAGATATGATGTCGATTGGGTCGAGTCCAGCGTTCTCAGCTAAGGTGGTTGGTATTGCCTCAAGAGCCTCAGCGAACTGCATAACCGCAAGCTGTTCTCTTCCGGGAAGCGATTCGGCATACTCTTTGAGTACCTTGGCGACCTCCATTTCGGGGGCGCCGCCTCCAGCCAAGATTTTTGGTTCCTCAACCACGTCGCCTACAACGCAGAGGGCATCATGTAGTGACCGTTCTGCCTCGTCAACTATTCTTTCGGTTCCTCCGCGTATGAGGATTGTGACCGCCATCGGGTTTTTGCATCCTTCAATGAAGGTCATTTTGTCATCGCCGATCTTCCGCTCTTCAACAAGCTGAGCAAAGCCGAGGTCTTTCTTGCTGAGGTCATTTATGTTGGTGACAACTTCTCCTCCAGTTGCTTTAGCCAGTGCCTCCATGTCCGATTTCTTCACTCGGCGAACCGCCAGGATGCCTTTTCTGGCAAGGAAGTGTTGAGCCAGATCGTCTATGCCTTTCTGGCAGAGAATAACAGTTGCGCCTTTGACGGCAAGTTTCTCCACCATAGATTTGATCATGTTCTCTTCCTGTTTGAGGAATGCGTCCATCTGCTCTGGGCTTTCTATGTTTATTTTTGCGTCGAACTCGGTTTTCTCTATTTCAAGGGCTGCATCTATCAAAGCGATTTTGGCTTTCTCCACCCTCTTCGGCATTCCAGAGTGGACAACCTCTTTGTCAAGAACTATGCCGTTTATGAGTTTGGTGTCAGTGAGTGACTCGCCAGGCTTCTTCTCCACCTTTATGTTGTCAATGTCTACTTTGTATCCGTCTTCAGTTTTTACGGCAACCTGCAAAACTGCTGAAGTGGCAATCTCCCCCAAGTATTCCCTGCTTCCTGCCACCAGCTTGCTAGCCATAGAAGTCATGGCGGCTTTCTTTATGGCTGTCTTGTCAGTTGACTTGACTTTTATTGCAATTTTCTCCAGAGTCTCAAGAGCTTTTTCAGCGGCTTTTCTGTATCCATCAATTATGACTGTGGGGTGAACATTCTTTTCTATGAGGGTTTCAGCTTTCGCCAGCAGTTCTCCAGCTATAATCACAGAAGTTGTGGTGCCATCTCCCACCTCATCGTCCTGGGTTTTGGCAACCTCCACCATCATCTTGGCGGCTGGGTGCTGAATGTCCATTTCATCTAAAACCGTGCGTCCGTCGCTGGTTATGGTTACGTCTCCAAAACTGTCCACCAGCATTTTATCCATTCCTTTCGGTCCAAGGGCGCTTTTCACTGACTCAGCCACTATCTGCGCAGCCATGATGTTGGCGTGCTGGGCTTCCTGCCCCCTTGACCGCGAAGCTCCTTCACGGAGTATAAGAACTGGTGTTCCTGTTAATCCAGAAGACAATCTCAATCATTTCTCCTTATTTTGTTTCGGAACACTAGAAAATGCCTCTAGATATAAATATTTCTCTGCAGAAAACTGAAATTGCACGAATGACACAGAAAACTCCATCTTCTAAAAAGAATACTGCCAATCGTTAAGATTCTAAATTCTGTAGGCTCCAAAAGAAATGATTGAAAAAACTGCTTTGAAAATAGAAACGTAAAGTTTTTCACTAAACGATAAGAGAAGCTGCCGTTGTGCCTGTTTCGGAAAAAAGGGAGTGGAGCTTTTTACTTTGACAACACTTTTCTTGACGCTATCTCAATGTCCTCTGCCTTAACGGTTTTTCTTCCCGCATGCATGGCATAGTCTATAGCCTCTTTAGCTATTTTGATGCCAATATCGTCCAGTTCCTTTGCCAGCGCCTTCGCAGCCGCCTCGCTTACTCTGCTCGCTCCCGCCTTCTTGCATATCCTGTGCATTGGAGCGATAGATAATTCTGGATTTCTCATAATACACCCCTTCGCAGCGTCTTTTTTATTTAAAGACGTATTTAAGTTTTTCATACGTTTTTAAACCGTTAATGTTCTTCTTTTCTCGTTTAATGCTCTTTTTTCCGTTTACGAAAGCGGACAGTTAATCGGCGACAGTTAAGTACGAGAGTTTATATCTAGTATCCTGTCGACAGGAATGCTGCCCAGCAAGCAGGGTGCTCAGGATGGTCACAATAAACCTCGAAAAAATCTTTAACCCCCAAAGCATAGCCGTCATTGAGGCAAGCGACGAAGAAGGCTCTGTCGGACATGCCTTGATGAAGAACCTCACTGAAAAGGGGGGATATGAGGGAAAAGTCTACCCTGTTAATGGTCAAAAAACCGAAATTTTGGGGTTTAAAACATACCAAAACGTGGGTCAACTTCCAGAAACAGTTGACCTAGTGGTCATTGCTGCACCAGCCAAGTCGGTTCCCCCTTTGGTAGAAGAATGCGGCAAAGCAGGAATCCTGGGGATAATAATCATTTCATCCGGTTTCAGGGAGATAGGCGCTGAGGGCAAAAAGTTAGAGACCCGAATTCAGGAAATCAAGAGAAAGTACAACCTGAGAATAGTAGGTCCAAACAGCCTAGGGGTTATCCGCCCCAGCATACAGCTTAACGCCACATTCACCAACAAGATACCCAAACCCGGAAACATAGCCTTCATCTCCCAGAGCGGAGCCCTAGGCGCAGCAATCCTAGACTGGGCAATCCAAGAAAACATTGGCTTCAGCAACTTCGTTTCCATCGGCTCCATGATTGACGTTGACTTCGGAGACCTAATAGACTACTTTGGCACTGACCCCAAAACCAGAAGCATACTCATGTACATGGAAGGAGTCACCAACGCCAGAAAATTCATGAGCGCCGCCAGACACTTCGCCAGAACAAAGCCCATAATCGTTGTGAAGGCAGGAAAATTCAGCGAAAGCACCAAAGCAGTGGCCTCCCACACTGGAGCACCAACAGGCGAGGACATAGCCTACGATGCAGCCTTCAAACGCGCTGGAATAGTGCGCGTAGAAGAGATGGATGACCTGTTCAACTGCGCGGAGGTTTTGGGAGATCAACCTTTGCCGAGTGGACCAAACCTGGCTATAATCACCAACGCTGGAGGTCCAGGAGTGATGGCTGCGGATGCGCTGATAGCTAGGGGCGGAAAGTTAGCTGAATTGAGCACAAAAACGGTTGAGTCGCTAGACAAGGTTTTGCCTCCATTCTGGAGCAGAGAGAATCCAATCCAAATTTCCGGAGACGCTGAGGCTGACACCTACAAAACAGTTGTTAACACCTGCCTCGACGACGAAAACATCGACGGTTTGCTGATAATCTATACGCCTCAGGGCGTGGCAGACCCCGCCAAAGTGGCAAAAGATGTTGCAACGATATGCCAGAAGAGAGGATTCGGTAAGCCGATTCTCACCTGTTTTATGGGCTACGAAGAGGCGGAGGAGGCAAACAGGATTCTTAACCAAAACAACGTGCCAACATACTCTACCCCCGAGCAGGCAACTAAAACGTACATGTACATGCACCAGTATAACCGCAACCTGGAACTGCTCTATCAAACACCTGAAGAGCTGCCTGTGGACAGTTCACCTCCGAAGCGCCCCATAAACGTGGTAATAAAGGAAGCCGCAAACGAGAACAGAGAAAAATTAACGGAGACAGAGGCAAAAAAGCTGCTGGAAGCCTACTACATCCCTGCTGTCAAAACTTTGATCGCGGAAACTGAAGAGGAAGCGGTTTCTGCGGCTTTGCAGTTAGGTTATCCGGTGGTTCTGAAGATTCTTTCGCCCCAGATTGTTCACAAATCTGACATCGGAGGAGTCGCACTTGACATCCACTCTAAGGCTGAACTCCAAGAGGCATTCCGCAGACTTATGCAACAAGCAAAGGAAAAGATGCCAAAAGCAGAAATCCAGGGAGTCACTGTTCAGCCCATGATCAAAAAAAGAGGCTACGAAATTTTTTTGGGAGCCAAAACTGACCCGCTTTTCGGTCCCGTCATCATGTTCGGAATGGGCGGCGTTGGCGTTGAAATCTTCAAGGACATCGCGATTGGGCTTCCGCCGTTAAATCAAACTTTAGCTAGAAAAATCATTGAGGAAACGAGGGCATATCAGCTTCTAAAGGGCTACAGAAACGTGCCGCCAGCAAATCTTAAGCTTCTGGAAGAAATAATGGTGCGGTTTTCTCAGATGCTTGTTGATTTTCCCCAAATAAAAGAGGTTGACATCAACCCTCTGTTCATCAACCAAAAGGAGGCGGTGGCACTCGACGCCCGGGTGGTAATAGACAAAGAGCGGGTATCCGCAAAATTTGAGCCCCACGAGCACCTGGTGATTAGCCCTTACCCAAAACGGTATGAAACAGTTTGGAGGATGCGGGACGGCAGAACTGTTCTGTTGAGACCAATAAAGCCGGAGGATGAGCCGATGTGGCTTGAGATGTTCAAGAATTTTTCTGAAGAATCGGTGCGCTACCGGTTTTTCAACATAATCAAGGACACTCCCCACGAAGTCAGAGTTAGATACTGCAACATCGACTACGACAGAGAAGTCGGCATCGTAGCAGAAATGGAGGAAGAGGGGCGCCGCCAAATCTTGGGTGTTGTGAGGCTTATAATTGAGCCGGACGGAAAAAATGGCGAAATCGCGTTTATTGTTGCTGATCCTTGGCAGGGGTTGGGTCTGGGAACGAAGATGGTTGATTTCATGATCGAAATCTGCAAGGACAAGGGTCTAGAAACGGTTTATGCTTTCATGCTACCAGACAATTACAGGGCAATTAGGCTTCTGAAGAAGATGGGTTTCAACATCGAATACGCAAAAGACGTGACCAAAGCTACCCTCCACCTGAAAGAATAACGAAGCTAACAGATTGCTTCACAAGACAGAGCCGAATGAGCAACAAGTGCCTCCATCATCAGCTTTTGTCGGTGTTCAGCCTTTCTTGTGTCAGAGATTGGAGAACACGTTCAAAGATTTCTAGGGTTTTGTTGTCATAGAGGCAAAAAACAACTTTCTCCAGTTTTGTTGGTCCTTCAAGATAAGCTATGGCTGTTGAAAGCATTATGGTGGCGCACCGCTCTTTTGGGAAGCCGAAGATTCCTGTGCTTATGGCGGGGAAAGCGATGCTCCTCAGATTCTTTTGGTCAGCCAACTTTAAGGAGTTCAGGGTTGCGTCTTTCAGCTTTGCATCCTCATGTTCTTCTGGATGCCTCGGACCCACAGCGTGAATCACATATTTAGCTGCCAACTTTCCGCCAGTTGTTATTACTGCACCGCCCACATAGGTTCCTCCTATCCTGTTGCATTCTTCCTGAATTGCTGGTCCACCGCTTCTTCTGATGGCTCCTGCAACCCCGCCGCCCATCTGTAAGGCAGCGTTTGCAGCGTTAACTATGGCATCTGTGGTCTGGTCGGTTATGTCTCCCTGAACCAGCTCCAAGACAGACCTGTTGATCTTGGTTCTCATACTTCAACTCTCCACAAGACAGTTATGCTGTGAACAGATTTTAGCTCTTACCATCTCTGTAGAATCCAGTTGAGCAAAAAATTGACAGTTAACCAAACTGTTTTTCACATTTGAACCCCACAAAATTTATCCACTTGATGAACTCAATTTAATTTGGGGGTATAATTGTCTGAAACTCAGACCTTTTTCAGCACATACACGCCTATAGATGGAGGAAAGCATCAATGGTAGACTTTGCCAATGGAAAAATTCAAGCGTTTGTTGGTCCAAAAGAGTTGGGAGCTCCAGACAATCTTGAAGAAGTCATCATCGACTTCATAAACGGCGCACAAGAAACCCTTGACATTGCAATACAGGAAATCGACTCGGAGAAGATTGCTCAAGCAATCATTGACGCGCGATGGCGCGGAGTTAAGACAAGAGTTTTCATCGAGCATGACTACGTCTACGATCCGAAGCCGCCCGAGAAAAGAGCTGAACCCATAGAACCTGAAACACCGGAAGAAGCTTTACGAAGAGCCCAGTGGAATGAGTACCGCAGACCAGCAGACATCAAAACCAACCGCGACATTCATATGGCTCTGCTCCGGAACGGTGTCGACATCAAGGCAGACTACAACCATAACCACATTTTCCATCAGAAGTTCATCATCCGCGACAGGCGCACAAAAAACATGGTCTTGCCCACTTCCGCGATTCTAACGGGTTCAACCAACTTCACCCAGACGGGCACACATAAGAATCTCAACAACATAGTAATTTTCAAAGATCCCACGGTTGCGTGGCAGTATCAAGAAGAGTTCATAGAGATAAGGAAGGGGATATTCGGAAACGCGAATATGAATCATGAACCAAAACCCTCAACAGTAAATGTCGAGGGAGTGCCAGTGCAGATATTGTTTGCACCTGACCATGCTCCGGAGCTGGAGATAGTTAAGCAAATTCTTAAGTGCCAAAAGCGGCTGCATTTCGCGATTTTCACTTTCTCGGGTTCATCAGGGATTGATGATGCCCTGTTGGCGATACGCGCATCCGACCGATCTATCCGTGGGGTAATCGATCCTGTGCAGGGACTACAGCACTGGGCTGCAACAGAGTGGCTGCATAATCAGGGAATTGAACTCTTTCTACCACGCAAAAGCAAAAAGCTTGGCAAGCTGCATCACAAACTCATGGTTATCGATGAGGATATTGTTGTGGCGGGGAGCATGAACTACACTAAGCCTGCCAACGAGTTTAATGATGAAAATGTCTTTATTATTGGTAGTCCTTATGACCTTGGCGATGATGAAGGCGGACCGGTAGATCATGCTGCCTGCAGGGCAATCTCTGACTTCTTCAGGGGCCAGATTGAGAGCATAATAAGCAATCTTAGCGATCCGTACGCAGCATAAAACATTTGGCAGTACGCTTACTCCTAACCTCCCCTTTTTTCGCGTAAAAGGACAAAGCTGAGAAAACATGAATTGCCTACATGCGACAATTTGAGCAGATGATGTACACGCATTCTAAGGCAAAACAAAAAATGAGGTGCCTTGGATGGCAGATTCAGAGTTTCTTGTTTATTTACCGGACTGCCTGCACTTTGGTTACTTCGGGTATGCGTTTCTTGAGGAAGTTTTCGACGCCCCACTGTAGAGTCATGGTTGACATTGGGCATCCGTTGCATGCGCCTTTCATCTTCACTTTCACGACGCCGTTATCGAATTCCACGAATTCTATGTCTCCGCCGTCAGCCTGCAATTGTGGTCTAACCTCTTCAAGCGCTTTCTTCACCCTGTCATCTATTGTTTCACTCATCTAATCCACCTTAAATTCCCATGAGAAAGGGCAAGATATAAACCTTCACAAAACCAGTTTTGGCAGTCCTCCATGTTTTCGAAGGTAATCTATGAACCGGAAGGGAAAACTGAGCCAAGGCAAATTCTAACAGGAGGATATCGAGCAAAACTTAAGGCTTTCAGACATGAGAGGGATATGGGATGCAGTTATGGATGCGAAGTTGATAGAAGATTTTTTGGAAAGAAGTAACGTGTTTGCAGTTGTGGGTGCTAGCAGAGACCCAGGCAAGTATGGTCACCAAGTTTACAGAGACCTGCAAGCCGCTGGATACAAGGTTTATCCTGTGAATCCGAATGCAGACGAAATCCTAGGCGTAAAGTGTTATCCGAGCCTCGAGTCCTTGCCCGAGAAGCCGCAAGTTGTTGATTTGGTTGTTCCCCCAAAGGTGACAAACCAGATTGTGAAGACCTGCAAGAAGCTTGGAATCAGAAAGGTGTGGTTGCAGCCTGGATCTGAGTCTGAAACCGCACTCAATTTCTGTAAAGAAAACAGCATCGAGGTTGTTCATGGAGTCTGCGTTATGGTTGAAAGACGAAGCAGAAAGAGTTAGCGAACAGTTTTTGCCTGATCAACTCCACCGAATGCCAAAAGAGGGATTCAATCAAGCCGCCTTATCAGGCTACTTTGTAAGCTAACCCCGAGAACAAAGCCACCGTTTTGTTTTCTTTCCTGACTGTTATGTTGCATAGGACGAAGGTCTTTCCCTCCGAGACGGTTACGGCTTCAGCGGTCAAAACGTCTCCCTCTGAACTGGGTCTAAGATAGTTTATGCTCACCTGAACCGCAACAGCCTTCTTATCACCGAAATTCACTGCCTCGGCAAATGCGCAGTCTGCCAGCGCAAATATTACACCGCCGTGTGTGAAGCCAACAAAATTTGTGTGCTCTTTGGAGATTTTCAATGACATTTTTGAGTAGCCATCCTTTACTTCTAGAACCTTGACTCCCAAGAGTTCTCTGAAATAATCAGTTCCCTTCAAGTTTATTCACCTTTTTTGGTTCTTCACGGAAATAGTCACGAATTTTTGGCAACAACGAGGAGACTCCTTTTGGCAAGAAAATAACCACAATAACTAGGAACAGACCTAAGCTCAGCATGCGTAATGGTGGACCAACATTGCTGACGTTGGGGAATAATGGACCCATTAACCCGTGCAGAACGTTGTCTATTCTGTGCAGGTAAGAATCGATGGTGACAATTATCATCGAACCTATTATTGGTCCTTCAATTGTTCTTAATCCCCCAATAACCGCCATCATGAGGGGCAGAAAAGAGTAGTATGGATCAAAGACTGAAACTTGGATGTATCGAATAGACTGGGCGTAGAGTC
>SMTZ1_10004329_pt1 | contig 14287 bp, 15 predicted proteins | sample DeeMarSWOR136_30_FD_25667 | JGI IMG/M metagenome (IMG submission 25667) | reverse complement strand
AAAGTATAAGACCGCATGAGGCAGATGAACTGCATCAAAACCCTGAGGAAGATCGATTTCCTTTTCGATACTGTCGATCTCCACAAAAGTGGGCTGTATGATTTGGGTTACCTCTCTGAAGTAAAGCTGAGTTAATTCAGCCTGCACAGCTATTGAATCAGATGAGGAAACCAAGACCTGTTGGGTGCCGGTGCTCTCGGTAACAGCGCTCAGATTTACCCTGAATTCCCTTCCGGATGCTGGCTGGAAAAGATATTCTCCTAAAGGTACCTCCACGCAAACACTTTGATCAGGCAAAAGAAATCTGTTCACACAAAGAGGAATACCATGATTGGAAAAGGCCGGAATCGTAATTGCGAGATTTGAAGATAACTCTGTGTAATTATGTATGTTCAGCAACAGAGTCCCACTCTTCACAACTGCCCTTTGGATGATATCATCAGTTGGAATTTCAAAATCCTCTGTTTTCTCTATCCGGATTTCGGGTATCTGGGCAAAAGCCTCTCTGATAAAGATTGAATCTGAAAAGAAAAAGCCTAATATTAGATATTTCTCGGAAAGCGAGAGGATAGTTCCTCCAGGGGTGTGAGCCTGGATGGAATAGGATATGTGATTTGACAGGGTCTTTTCCCTTAGGTCCACCTCCTGAGTATCAACATCCCCCTCCTTTAACCCTTCATGAAAAATCACTGTTTGAACAATCTGCATGGACTCGTAATCGATCAGATCAATTTTCAATGAATCCAGATCAAGGCTCAGGTGGTTTTCAGCTGAGACAAAAGCCTTTCCCTGATCTATAGTGGTTGAAGAAAAGGTGCTTATTCTTTCCAATTCCTTGTTCAGGGCAAAGCTAAAAGGGGGCACCAGGCCTACTTCTCCCTGATATACTTCAGACAAAACAAATTCGGTCTCTCGAGGTTCTGGCGATTTGATCTTTAAATTCCCCACGTCTTCTTTTACTCGATATTTCGAGCCGGGAAAGGTCAGAAGTTCCTCCACCTTTGTGGTATCCAGATCAATTTCATTTGAGAAGCGCAACTGACCCAAAGAATCCACATATAATGAGGGATCATCTGCGTCCTCAATTATGGTCACCATATCATAGGTTTTGTTAATCACAGGCAGAATAAGATCGGTTTCCCAAGTAGGAGATGCGGGCTTTCTCAAGGAACACTGAAAGAGAGTCAAAAACACAAGGAAAATGAAAGTAACTCCAACTGTCCAGAGAAAGGCTTTGATCACTCTGTCAAGGAAATCCTTTTGATAGAACTCTTTTTTGCTTCTCACAATACCCCCTTCCTGATTCAGGGCTAATATCAGCAGCAAAAAAGTAAGTCTGCAATAGACGTGCCAATGAAGAAGTGTTCAAGGAATTTTGTTTGTTCTGGTAAGTTTCTTATATACAAGAAGTAAGGGAGAGAGGGGAATGGCGTGAAATCCGGGTCTTAACGAACTTATCGAAAATTATGGGAAATATCCAATATGTTATGGAGAGTCTTCACCAGTTAAAAGTATAAACAGTCAGTATGACGGACAATTTTTTCGGATAATTCGGTAAGAATAGGTCGGCTTCCCAGGATAAAAAAAGTGAAAAGAAGAGTATCAAAATCAGACATTGAAATCATATAAGAGAGTAGGATGATTTGGTTAGCGGAGAGGCAAAAATAACTCAGTCTTGTTGACACCCGGAAATAGATGAGAATTTTGAACTTGAGTATTTTTCCAACCGGAAGATAATGCTTTTAGGCAAATCCATTAAGATTGCATTTTTGAGTTGAGAGTCTGTACATCGCTACCATCAGGCTTGCAAAACCACACCCCATAGAAGCATTTGAGTACCTTCAGCATAAGGCGTTGCCTTGAAGCAATACTTGAGGTTCCACGATCGAATTTGACTTCAAGAAAGTTTCTCTGGGACAAATTTCAGAATTTTCTTGACAAGGAAGAATCGAACAGTTAAAATTGATTGATCAGAAAGCAATAACAAGGAGATAGAAATTAATTGGCATCAGCGGGGAATCACCTTGTTTTTGCGAATTGCCAAGAATTGACTCCAAGGGTCTTTTGCAGAAACTGGTTTTGATGTTTTGGAAACTCAGGTCAAATTGCTTTTACTCTGAGTTGGGAATTTCTCTGGGTGAATTGTGTACAGTCCACCTGTAGTTGTGAGAGAGTCTTTAAGTAAGGTGCAGAAATTTAAAAAGTTCAACTGACCTTGGAAGTTTGTTCAATAGATTACCGTGAACAAAAACACAAAATTAAGGGAGATGAAATGACCGAAAAAGCAGGATTTTTAAAAAGCCAGATCTGGTCCATAATTCTGATCGTTTTAATCCTGGTAATGGGGGTGGAGATTTTCCTTTTAGTTAAAGAGAATCGGAAACTCAGAGAAGCACTTAATCGTCCCAGAGGTCCATTTAAGATTCTTAATCCGGATGAGAAAGTTCCATCCCTGGTGGGGATTACTCTTAATGGGGATGAAATCAAAGTGGAATATCCTTCCTCTTATAAGACAATTCTTTTCTGGTTTTCCTCAGCCTGTCCTTCCTGCGAACATAACCTGAAATTTTGGAAAGAAATCCATCAGAAGCACGGCCAGGAAAAACTGAGATTCTTCGGAGTAACCCATTCCAAAGAGGAGAAGACAGAGGAGTTTGTCAAGAGATTTCAGTTGGAGTTTCCCGTTTTGATGGTCTCTGATTTTTCACTTCTGGATCAATACAAAGTGGAGGTAATTCCCCAGACTATGCTTATCCATAACAGCGGCGTTGTTCAAAAAGTCTGGCCCGGACCTCTTTCCGAAAATTACAAAAAGGAGATTGAGGAGATGATCGCCTCAGCTTCTGAGTCTTAGAAAGGTGGTGAAAGGAATGAAATTTTTGAAGAAGATTAAACTTGCGGTCGTAATCTTTGCCCTTGCTGCGATTATCTGTGCCTCACTTTATATGACCGCTTCAGCCAAAAAGTGCCTTTTGTACTGTAAATTCCATCCGGTTTACGAATGCGAAGTTGTATGCTTCTGAAAAGTTTAAATATGAAAGAGGAACGGGCCATTCTGTTGAAAAAACATTCCCCTCAACGTTGTGAAGGGGAAAACGAACTCAGCAAAAAGGCAAGGAGGCAATACAGATTAAATTTCTGAGAAAACTGAGACTTCTTACGTTCTTGTTTGCGACAATAGCTGTAGTTACAGGATTCTTCACACTTAATTCTCCCTCTACTGCAGATAGCCAAAACTGCTGCTGGGTCTTATACTGCACCACCGATCCACCCACAGTCTGCTGGGAAGAGTGCCGTTCCTGCCCCTCTTTTGAATCCAGAAAGAGTTTTCCTGGTAAATGATGGAATGGTGATGAGTGAAAATCCTGAGCGTGAAACTAAGATGAAAAGTCAGATTTGATGACTCAGAAAGGAGGTGAGAGGAAATGATGAAGCTTCTGAGAAAACTTAGACTCCTGGTGCTGGTTTTCGCAGTGCTGGCTGTGGTTTTTGGCTTTACAGTTTTGAATGCTCCCAATAACGCCAAGGCTATCAACTGCACTGCCTGGTGTATGTACTGCACGCTTGATCCGCCCTACTGGTGCTGGTGCAAGTGCTGTGAATGTCCTACCTTCCCATAGTACAGGAGCCATGTACTTAAAAGCGAAGCGCGTTGGCGAGCGAGTGAGTTGCTCGGCCCCTCTCGGAATTCCAAATCGGAATGGAAAGTCAAAACTGAATACTCAGAAAGGAGGTGAAAAAAAATGATGCTTTTCAGAAAGTTTAAGGTTTTGGTGCTCCTTTTTGCGGTGCTGGCTATGCTTGTTGGATTCAGTATGCTCACCACTCCTAATTCTGCAAAGGCTGTTAATTGCACTGCCTGGTGCATGTACTGCATGCTCGATCCGCCCTACTGGTGCTGGTGCGAGTGCTGTGGTTGGGGTACACCACCACCTCCTGGTCCATAATGGGTTAATTGGATGAGAAGGAGCAAAGAAATACCTGATGGGCGAGCAGTTTACTGCTCGCCCCGTGCGAATCAAAACAGTATGATACAATGTAAAAGTCAAAACACGCGAAAGGAGGTGAGAAGAGATGAAGATTTTTAGGAAGGTCAAGGTCTTTGTGCTCCTATTTGCCGTGCTGGCTTTAGTCTTGGGTTTCACAGCCTTTTATGCTCCTAAAACCGTGGAAGCGTCCGGAGCTTGCTGTTATTGGGTCTGCACCATCGAAGGACCTCCGGTCTGCTGGCACGTGTGTCGTCCCTGTCCTCCGCTTCCGTAGTGAGTGACTTTTGCACTTGAGGAGCAATCTTGTGGGTGAGCAATATGAATTGCTCGCCCTTTTTTGAATAGAATGGTATCCGAAATTAAAAACCTCTGAAAAGGATTGAAAACCCCCTTTGAATCATTATCTTTATCCAAATGATGAGAGAAGATAAAAGAAGAGTATCCATATCCAAGTTTATGAGTCTGGTATTGAGACACTCTCCGAAGAAATTCGGCCTGAACCTGGATTCCAAAGGATTTGTACCCGTGGATGGGCTTTTGAGAGTTTTGCAGAGTAGATTTTCTGAAGTTGACTTATCAGACATTCAGGAAATCTGTGATTCTTCTTCCAAAGAACGTTTTGAAATCAAAGGCGAGAAAATCAGAGCCAGATACGGACATAGTATTAAGGTTGATCTAAATCTAAAACCTTTCCGACCACCACAGTTCCTGTATCATGGAACCACTCCCAAATTAGGGGAGAAGATCAAAAGAGAGGGATTGAAACCTATGAGGAGGGATCTTGTCCATCTGAGCAAAACAGTGGATGAAGCGAAGTCGGTGGGCAAAAGAAAAGCAAGAAAACCACTGGTGTTAAAAATCCTGGCTGGAAAAGCTCAAAAGGAGGGAATTCAATTTTTTGACAGGGGTTCAGTTGTTGTGGCAAAATATATCCCACCTGAGTTCCTAGAATCGGTCGCGCCAGACTAATCCCGGTTTCCCCTGAGAGATGAAATTTGATTAACAAACTCGGAATTTGAATCTCCTGATGATGTATACATTGGGCAGAATTAGTTTTCGACATGAAATTTAATAGATCTATCCAGTCTCATAAGGAAGTGTTCACCCTTTAAGATCTTGTTGACTATTTTTGCGAATTTTTCACAATTCAAACCCTGCAAAGCGTAAGGGTGCCAGTATCTTTCAGGTTTATTATTGCCGTCCTGGTAATTTTTGATGCGAACCATTTTTTGTCCTCCCTCCCAGAACAAAATGGTAAAATAATAGTAGTAACTATTACTACAAGACCTCCAAAAAAATATTCATTCTTTGCACATCCCGCAAAGTCCAGAAAAATCAACCCTGACCTTCTCAATTTTAAACCCGCTCTTCTTCTCCACTTTCTGACAGAGTTTTCTTTCATTATCCGGTCTCACATCATACACCTTCTTGCACTTTCGACAGGTGAAATGATAGTGAAAGGACGTATCAGCATCGTATCGGTCAAAGGAGCTTTCTAAGTTTAATTTTTGTATCAGACCTTCCTCCCTCAGAGTATTCAGGTTCCGGTAAACCGTCCCCAGGCTGATGTTGGGAATTTCCTTGCGCGTCCTCTGAAAGATCCAATCGGCGGTGGGATGACTTTTTGTATTCTTCAAGATCCTCAGTATCGTTTCACGCTGACGACTTCTCCTATGTATACGCATCATTATTCAAACAATTAAATATTATTTCCAATTGTGTCAAGCGCAAACTATGCAAAGAGTTTAATAAAATTGAATATAAATCTGCCGATAAGAAAAGTAAGAATATTAACATCCTTTTAGTAATATAGGGGTCCAAATAAAAATATTACAGAGGAGCAAGACTTGGCACAGAAACACTCAGCAAATCTTGGCAAGGTAAGAATCGCAGTTGTGGATGATGAGGAGGTTATGCGCAGGTTGGTCACCGAGGTGCTCAAAGGGGAAGGGTACGAGGTCTCCCCATTCTCCAATGCCATGGAGGCCTTGGAACGGGCGAAAAAAGAGAACTTCGATCTTATACTCACTGATCTAAAGATGCCGGAAATGGACGGTATGGAGCTGATAAAATCTGCACACAAGGTTAATCCGGATATCGGAGCGATTTTTATGACCGGATATGCCAGCCTTTCATCAGCTCGCGAGGCGGTTAAAGAAGGAGCATACGATTACATCCTTAAACCCTTTGACCTGAATGAGGTGAGAAAGTCGGTGGCTAAAGCTATCGAGAAAAGAATCACCGAGCAGGAAAAAGCAAGAGAGAAAGAATTAAATCGGCTCTTGGATCTGGACAAGAAGATGTTCAGAAGCGGAGACTTGAAGGACCTTCTAAAGCTGTCCCTTACCTTCGCTTTGATGCAGTCCAATGCTGCTAAAGGCTCGATTATTTTCTTGGATGAAAAAGACAAAAACCTAAGAATAGTCCTGATGGACGATTTGTCTAAACATATCTTCAGAGAGGAAAAACTGGATATCTCACCTGAGGTTGTTGAAATCCTCAATGCCGGAACTGATCTGATTCAGGCTGAGAAGGTCACCCAACACGGGATTTTCTATAATTTACAGAAAGAATACCCTGACATCTCGATCCTTAAGGATCTTCTAAAGGAGGGTGAAAGAGCTGTTTCACTCTTTATCAGAAGAGAAAAGAAAACTCTGGGACTTTTGACCCTCAATCAGAATTCGGCTGATAGGATTTTCTCTGGCAGGGTTATGAAGCTTCTATCGATCGTAGCTGAGCAGACTACCCTGTCCCTGGAAAACCTTATTTTGCTGGAGGAATCCAGACAATCTTACCGGGAATTGAAAGAGCTGCAGGAACAACTCATACAGATGGAAAAAATGGCCACCAGAGGTCAGCAATCAGCAGGGATTGGCCATGAGCTGAATAATTACCTCACCGTTGTCATAGGAAACCTGCAGAAGCTGGAGCTAAGCTTGAACAAGGGAGAGTTCGACCAGCTCAAAGGCTATCTTGAGCTGATCAATGAGCATCTGGAGAGAATAGTCAAATTCATCCAGGGTTTAATGGATTTATCAGTCCTGAAAACAGAAAAGAAAAAAGCAGATCTTAATGGAATAATCGATAAGGTGCTGGGTTTTGTTCGGGTCCTGGGCCGATTCAAGAATATTGACCTTAACAAGAAATTGGATCGAAGCATACCAGAACTCAATCTGGACACTGGTAAGATTCAACAGCTGCTTTATAATCTGTTGAACAACTCAGCCGAGGCGATGGGGAAGAGGAAAGGGGAAGGCGGAACCATTGCTGTGGCAACCCGTTATGACAAAGAGAAAAATCAGGTGGTTCTGGAGATCTCCGATACGGGAAAAGGGATTGAAGAGGAGATGAAAGAGAAGCTATTTAAGACCCGGTTCACCACCAAGGAATATGGTCATGGATTTGGACTTTTAACCTGCAAGAGGATAGTAGAGAGTCACAAAGGAGAAATAGAGGCGGAAAGCCAGCTTGGCCAGGGAGCTACATTCAGGATCAGGCTTCCTTTCAATCCCGAGAACAAAAAGGATTAACATAACATACTTTCGGGGGGCATAAATTAACAACTTCACAAGCTTCTTGATTTAACTTGAGGTAATCTTCTTAAATAAAAAAATCACAAAAATTGGTTCAGTCATTGTGACCTAAGGTTGTGCTTCAATCCACATAATAGAAGATTCCGGTCGAGCTATTCAAAAAATCTGAGTCAAGCTGAAGCTTGACACTCCAAAAAACAAAGAATGGTTTGAGATGGTGACTCTTTAAACCAATATTAACAAAATTCTATTTTTCTATTGTTTTCTCTGGGGTTCTTTTCACAGTGGCTCCAACCACCCTGAGGATCTCATCTAAAGTGGTCAATCCTTGAGATACTTTTGATAACCCGTCTTTTCTTAAAGGTATCATACCTGCCTTTATGGCTTCTTCATTTATAGTATGACTGGGACTTTTCTTGCTGATAAGCTCAGGTATTCGATCATTGACTGCCAATAGTTCAAATATTCCAATCCTGCCCTTGTATCCTGAGTTTCTGCAGAATTGGCAACCCTCTCCTCGAAAGAAATTCAAATTACTACTCTTACCTTCGTAACCCAGGTTCTCCAAAAGCTCCAAGTTGGGTTGAAAGGGTTTTTTACATTTAGAGCAGATGAGGCGAACTAATCTCTGGGCTATTACTCCCTTTATTGTTGAGGAGAGCAGGAAGGGCTCTATTCCCATATCCAGGAGTCGAGTTATGGTGCCAGCTGCATCATTGGTATGCAGGGTGCTTAAAACCAGATGACCGGTTAAAGCAGCCTGTATGGCTAACTCGGCAGTCTCTTTGTCCCTTATCTCCCCCACCATTATGACATCAGGGTCCTGGCGCAAGATGGTTCTGAGGGCAGTGGAAAAAGTTATGCCAGCCTTTTCATCTACCTGACCCTGGTTAACGTTCTCCAGCTGATACTCTATGGGATCCTCGATGGTGGTGATATTAGTTTCTCCTGAGTTTATGTGATTCAAAGTAGCGTATAAGGTGGTGGTCTTTCCACTGCCAGTTGGTCCTGTGACCAAGATTATTCCGGCACCTGCTTTGACGATCTGATGATATATGCCAAGATTTTCTTGAGACAAGCCTATCTGCTCCAGCCTTACCTGAGCCTTGCTTAAATCCAGGATTCGAATAGCCATCTTTTCCCCATAAACCACCGGGTAGGTGGAGATCCTCAAATCGATTTCTTTATTATCCAGGTTGAGATGAATCTTTCCATCCTGGGGTCTTCTCTTTTCTCCGATATCCATTTTGGCCTGGATTTTGATCCTGGAGATTATAGGCAGATGATATTTCTTTGGAAGGGAGGAAACATCATACAGAAATCCGTCCACTCTATATCGAATTCTCACCTTCTCATTTTCCGGTTCGATATGGATGTCGCTTGCTTCCTCCTGGACAGCCTGGGCTATCATCGAATTTACTATTTTTATGATAGGTTTTTCATCAGTTAATTCCTCGGCTTCCTTTATCAGCGGTTTTTTTTCCGGGATAGGATCTTTTTCCTCCACCTTTTCCATCTCCCCGACCATCTCCTGAAGATGATCTCTGGTTCCGAAGAAATGATCAATTGCCTTGAGGATGCTTTGCTCAGAGGCTATTACCGGTTCGATCTCAAAATGGATCATCCCCTTGACGTTGTCCAAAGCGAAGATATCCAAAGGATCAGCCATTGCCACGGTAACTGCATTCTCTATCTTGAACAGGGGAATCATCTTGTATCTCCGGGCGACCTGCTCATCGAACAAAGAGATGACTTCAGGATCAATAGTGTAGGAGGACAAATCAATATGAGGAATAGCCAGTTGTCCGGCGATGAACTCATTTAAATCCTCCAAGGAGACAAGATTCATCCTCAAAAGGATTTCCCCCAGATGCTTTTTGGTCTTATCCTTTTCCTTTAATGCGTCCTGAAGCTGGTTTTTGGAAATTAAACCCTGCTCCACCAGCTGGTCTCCCAGCCGGTCAAGAAACTTTAAGGTGAATTTGAGTTCTTGTGACTGCATTTGAAACTGACCTTCTCTTTGGAGTCCTTCTAATCTTGTTTATTTTCCAAACTCCGTTTCGGACAAAAGATGAGGAGTGATGAATACCAGAAGCTCTTTTTTGATATTCTCTGTCTTTTTGTGTTTAAAAAGAAAACTGATGACCGGGATATCACCCAGCAGGGGTATTTTGGAGATTGATACTCTTTTTTCCGTATTCACCAGACCACCAATGACCAAGGTTGAGTTATTTTTAATCATTACCTCGGTGTCAGTCTGTTTGGTGCTGATAATGGGGACCTCATCTCCATTACTTAGTCTTCTCCACTCTTTCACTGCACTCACCTCGGAATGAATCTCCATAATTATGAAGTTCTCCCCTCTCACATGCGGGGTCACCGTAAGCTCGATCCCCACATCCTCGAATAATACAGATGTGGTTGTTATTCCTGCTGCAGCTTGGCCAAAGCTCTGCTGGTAAGCCACCTTTTCACCCACTAAAATCTTTGCCTCCTTGTTATCCAGGGAGACAACCTTGGGCTGGGATAGAATTTCAGCTTGAGTTTCCGTAGAGAGTGCCTGAAGCAAAAGGTCCACATCCTGGTCAAAGATATTTATGGTTAAGCCGGTGTTATCCAGAGGGAAAAAGGTCTGAGCTTCACCCTCCACATTTTCTTCCTTCCAGCTGAAACCGAGCCTTTGCCAGTTGACCCCCATCTGGTTTGATTTATCCAGCGTAACCTCGACTATTTTTGACTGGATCAGTACCTGAGGGGTTCTTCGATCGATCCCCAGAAGCTCAGGGTCTGCTTTGATCACTCTGATTACATCCCCTTCCTTTATATAGCCATAGCCGCACGATCTCAGAATGGCGGATAGTGCCTCAAATACCTTGACCTGATCAAATCTTGCAGTGACTTTACCCGCCACCTCATCTGAAGCGACAATATTCAACCCCGACACTTTGGAGATAGTGCGTAACACATCCAGAAGTTCAGTCTCCTTCAAATCCAGGCTTATGACCAAATCCTCATCACTGATCTTTGTCTGTTCCACCACAGAATGGGGCTCAGCCTGCAAGTTGACTGTCAGAGGTAAGAGAACGCAAAGACCTAAAATCAACTTTCTAACTCCCTTTTTCCTTTTTGGCATTATCCTCTCCTCAATCCAAGACGAGTATCTCAGATGTTTGATCCGTCCTCAGGGTTACCTTGCCCATCTCGATTTTCTCGACTCTTCTACCCGCGATGTGATCGCCGACTTTCACTAACTTTTCGTCGATAATAGCCAAAGCTTTTCTACCATTTATTACTATTCCCTGTAATTTGGGTAAAGCGCCGATAGTCAAACTCTCTGTTATTTCCTGAGTTTCATGGGACTTTGTACTCTGGAGTTCCAAAGGCACTTCAAAAGGATTTCTTCCCCAGGTCGTCTCGCTTTTCTTAATCTCTAAGCTCAAAATCAGATTGAGATTCCTTCTCAGTTTTCCTAAATCTACTTCTCCTTGAATCTCCTTTTTCTCTGAGGCGATTTTTCTCACATTCCACTGTACTGATTCTATAGTGCCGTAGCTTAAGAGCAGAAACAGGATTAAAACCAGGAAAAAAAGTATAGTTTTATTTGACCTTTTCATTTCTCGTCCCTATTCCTTCATGATAAAGGTTGAGGCAAAAAGTTTTGCTTCCACCAAAGAACCACTCTGATCTGCCCCATTTATATCTAATCGGTCTATATTGGTTATTCTTTGCATGCCTTCGATTTTTTCCAGATACTTTCCTAATTTGAGAAAATCAGATCTCACCTCGATCTCCACTGGCAGCTGGATGTAGTCTTTAAACTCAATTTCCTTTTTCGAATTTATCTGGAAAAAGTCGACCTCCGATTCCTTGGCGGCCTGAAAAAGCTGTTCCAAAAAGGAACCGAACTCCTCTTTTACGGGAAGCCTTTTTTCTGCCTTGAAGATGTTCTCCCGGAATGCGGAGTAGTCTTGTTCAACTTCGGACAGTATAGCTTGCCCCTTTTTCAATGGAGGCAACTCATTTTGGTCAATAGAGTCTATTTCCTTCTTCAGGGCAGCTGTTTGATTTTTTAATGCTCTCAGTGGTTTCGCTGATGGAGAGAAAAAATAGAATGTACCTACTCCCATAGAGAAAATCAAAATCATTACAAGAGGAGGGATAATTCCCAATATCTTGCTTTTTTCAAATATCATCAATTTGACCTTTGTAAAGCCTTCTCGGTATCTAATTCGCCCTTTATCTCAAAATCGAAAACGGTCTCAGTTCCAAGTATTTTTTTCTGACTATATTCTAAGGTGACTTTAGAAAAAATTCCTGATTCCTCCAGATGAGTCAAGAAATCAGTTACACCCACGTTGTCAAGGGAACTCCCTTTTAGAATCAGCTTCTTTGCAATCTCTAGCTTTTGACCTCGGTTTTCTTCTAACTCCTCCTCAATCACACGTAGACGGACAAGCCATAGGGCAGGGGGGATGATCCGGGTTATTCTCTTCAGAACTTCAGACCAGATTATTCTACGGTTATTTATTTCTTCTATAACTGTTGCGATTTTGTCAATTCTTTTTTCCTCCACTGAGACTGCCTCCCAATCCAACAGGATGTTCTCCAGAGTCACCTTCTCTTTTAACAGTTTTCCCTTTGTCATTTGATAGGTGGCTATCTCTTTTTTGTATCTTTGGATGCTGGTTATTTGATGAAGATGGATCAGGCCTATGGCAATCAAAGACAAGATGACACAGGTGGAGACTATTTTTCGAAGATCGTATCTCTGTTTAACCTTGAATGCCGACGGTATTAGATTTATTCTTTTGTATAGAGTTCTCTGCGGCATTTTCTATCAATCCTCAGAATTTCTCTTTCCAGGTGGCTGAGCCAAAGGCTATTGTCAGAGGCGGACCCAGATCTTCCCAATCTTGAGTTGATCCCTCGACTTCTTCAATATTGTCCAGTGGGTTAAAGATTTCAGTCTTCACCTTTAGCCTATTCTCAAGCGACTTATCCAGATCTTTGAGTTTTGATCCTCCTCCGGTTATGTACAAAAGATCGATTTTCTCTTTTTCAAATTCAGCCAAATAGTATTCAAAGGATCTTTGAAGCTCAGCTGTTAGCTTTTCCACATGGTCAGATATTATCCCCTGGATCAGGTTTGATTTTCCATTCAGGTCCGCAGTTTCTTGAGATCCTGATCCTTTATTAGAAAGAAGGTTTTTTCCCTTTTTGAAATTTTCTGCCTGTCTTATGCTCCATCCCAGCTGATTTGCCAGAGCTTGTGTCAGATCGTGACCTCCGTATTTTATGTTTCTGGATAGACGGAGAAGATTTGCTTGGCTGATATTCAAGATGCTGCAGTTAGCCCCTATATCCAACAATGCAACTACTTCATCCTTAATTGAAAGTCTGTTTAACAGAGCATTATGCAGGGCCTGGGATTTAGTTTCTAAGGCTACGGGTTTTAAGCCAGCCACTTTTAGCAAGTTTAAATGTTTGAGAATTAACTTCTTCTGGCTGACAGCCAGAAGAAGTTCCAACTTTTTGGCTTCTCTGTCTTCCTGGAATACAGAATAATCAAATATCATCTCCTCAGGAGGAATGTTAAGGAATTTTTTTGCTTCCCACTGAAGAATCTTATCCAGTTCCCTTTTCTTCAGGAGGGGAACTCTTATGAATCTCTCAACCACTGAATCTCCAGAAAGAGTTGAAGCTACCTTATCTGTCTTAATCTTTTGATTTCTTGTTATCTGTCTTATGCTTTTGACTATGGCGGAAGTTTGGTCTGAAGTTTCTCTTAAGGAAGTCTGAGAAAAAGCTTCCACCTCTTCTGATGGATCATATATTTTCTCCATCCCCGCATTAATGATTCTCAGACCATTTTTTGATCTTTTAAGCTCAACCATTTTAACGGAAAAGCTTCCCACATCCAGACCCAGAAAGGCGCCTGTTCTTTGATATCCCAATTTCTTCAGAAACTTCTCTTTTCTGCCACCTTTTGTTAGAAGCTTCCATACGGATCTTTTTGCCTTTCCCGAATCAGTTGATTGTTTTTCTTGTTCTATGTATCCTTCAGAGATCTCAGTATTTAGATTTTCTGTTTTTTGTTGGTTCATATTCGATTTGTCTTTAAGAGATTTTTCATAGACGGTTTCTCAGGAAAATCTGAACTGAAAAGCTCTGGGAATCCGGTTCTGAGCCATATCTTCTTCCCACGTTCAGGTGGATATTCACTCTGCCGCTGTCGCAGAAGCCAGTGATTCCGTTGTCCACTGAGAAACTCCCCTTAGAATAGCTAACCATCTTCTCGGAGAAATCGGGTGTCAACACACCGGTTCCTCCCTGATAGGATCGATAAAGAAAAGTGTCTGATCCCGAGATTGAGAAATAGTATCTTATCGAATCCGCATAATTTTCATTGAGAAAGAACTTCAGCATCTTTCCGTCAGAGCTGACCCAGGGTCTGAGGCTGTCAGGGGAGAAGGTTGCCTGTCTTATCTGGTCTGAGACCTTGGTCAAAGCCCTCTGGGCAATAAACGCCACTGAGTTTTTGTTCTGGGAAAGCTCAAATGAGGAGACCAGGGCGATCAAAACAGTTGCAGTCACGGAAACCAGAAGCCCTAAGATCACAAAGACCATGATCAGCTCAATCAAAGTATATCCTTTTTCTTTCATAGGTTTCTCAACCGGAAATGTGGTTAACCAGAGAAAAGATAATACTTGAATTCCTTCTTACCTCTATTCTCACCTCGACTAAAGTCGGGCTTCCTGCAT
>SMTZ1_10004328_pt1 | contig 14288 bp, 14 predicted proteins | sample DeeMarSWOR136_30_FD_25667 | JGI IMG/M metagenome (IMG submission 25667) | reverse complement strand
ATATCTTTTAGTTATAGTAAAAATAAGACCTTTTAAGCATTGCTAAAACATCATTTAACGATTTCTAATTTAAATGTTGAAAAGCTTAATTAATTCTTCAGTATTTTCTACGAGTATATCAGGTTGATGTTCATATAAAGTCTCTTTTTGGGCAAGACCACTTGCAACACATATCATTTTCACTTTTGCTGCTTTTCCTGCATCAACATCAGATGTCATATCTCCAATAAAGAGAGCCTCTGAGGGTTTAATATTCCATTTACTAAGGATTTTTAAAATGCCTTCAGGATTTGGTTTAACTTCTGTCACATCGTTAAATCCTATAATTACATTAAAGAATTTTGTCAAATTAAATTTCTCTAACACCTCTTCGGCATACTGACTTTTATTATTTGTTAATATTGCCATTTCCAATTTTTTATTGAAGATGTATGCTAAAAGTTTATCGATTCCCTCAAAAATTTTAGATTCTGCTTCTTTATAGTTATTAAATTGATTAAATAAGTAAATTGCTATTCTGACTTTTTTGAAAAAACTGATACCCTTTAAAAAATTGACTTTTAATAACTCATATGAATTAAGCAAAATTTTGGGAACGGGATAATTTTGAATTTCTTCAATTAAATGGGCAACTTCTTCCATCACTTCGTTTTGATTAACGGTTAGATCATATTTTTCAATTACATCATCAACTGCTTTCTTAATTGCGGCTGTGATATCATATATCGTCCCATCAAGGTCCCATATTATCCCTTTTATTTTTTCTAAGTTAATTTTTTCCATATTAAAGTCTATTAATATTTAGAACAATTTTAATTTTAAGAATATCAATAATTTAATTAAAGAAATATCAAAAAATTAATTTAATAACTTTTAATAGTTAACAATGAACGAAAACCAAGAAAGTCCTAGAGATGAACAAGATATTAATGAAAAAGAACTAGAACATGATGATTTGGAAGCGTATTTTAGAGACATGAAAGCGCTTGAATCTGATTTTTCAGATTTAGATGATTTTGATATGAATGAACTTCAAGAAATTCACGATGCAATTGCAAAGGTAAAGGAAGGTGATTTATCTGAAGAAATCATTAAAAATGAAACATCTACTGAGGGCTTTATTGCCGATGAAATCAAAAAGGAAAAAGAGCTTAAAGAAACTATGATTTCAGATTTTTCTGATATAGATGAACTTGATTTTGATGAATTAAGAGAAATACAGGAAGCTATTGAAACAGTGAAACATGATGAAATTGAATCTTTTTCTGGTGAAGAAGTTGAAATTCAATCAACTCAAGAAATTTCTAAGGATTTGGAGCAAAGGATTCAGCAAGAGCTTTTGAAAAGAAAAACCCAAGTGAAAAAGGAAATAATCACTCCTGACATGTTTTTAGAATATATTAAAAGTAAACGCGATAAGATATGGTATCATGCACTTTATTATTTAGCTTTTAACGTTGAAGACCACACAGCTTCAAAAACATTATTATATGACATATTAAAAGATGTAACAAGTAAATCTCCAATTGATCCTATTCTCGAGTCCCAATTTTATTTCGGTTTGGGATATATCTTAAGGTTAAATTTAAATGATAAACAAATTGTTCGATTTCTAAAAGATGGAAAGTTTAAAATTAATGTAAATATAGATAATCTAAAAAAAATTTTGGAAAATGCCGGCGAACCTATAAACACAAGACCAATTATAAAGGAAGAGGAAAAGAAAAAAATGTTCAAGGATTTTTTGGATGAAGATTTTCTTGATATCTGAATTCTCATTTTAAGTTACTAATTTAGTACCACACTGTTTACAAAAGTTATCAGACACACTATTTTCACTTCCACATAAATGACAATATTTTTTTGATGAAGCAGTTTGTTCTTGTATATATGCTTTTTTTATATCGGTTAAGATCTCATAGAACTTATTATCTATGCTTCTTACTAATTTCATAGGAGGGATTCCAACTTCAAGTGCCCATTTCTTCATAACACCATGTGGCTTTAACCATTGCGTTCCATAACCAAAAACTAAACTTATTTCCTACACTTACATAGGTACTTGAATCTTTTTGATTGAAACCAAAGTTCATTTGATAAGATTCACCATTGGAAGTCATAGAGAATCCACGTTGTATTTCCATAGTGCGAAAATGTTTATTGTTTGTAAATTGTTGATCCTTAATTTTTCCACCATTTTTCTCCCAAAATACTAGAGTACGATTCCAAACTTCATCCAATGGGAGCGATATTGAATAATATCCGAACTTATGTCCCATAAAATCACTTAATTGTGTTTTACAAAATCGAAATTAGAAAATCTTGCACTTTTATTATATAAAAGTTATTAGGTTAACTTTAATTAAAAAATTTATACTTAAATCTTTTATTGCCCTAATTAAGTCATAAAATGAATATAAAACCCTCTCTATTGATTATTGGGAATTCAAACGTAGGAAAAAGTTCAATAACAAGATTGTTAATGCCAAACCCAAGAAAATTTAAGGGTAAAATTGGAAAATCTCCAGGTAGCACATTACTAATAAAAACAATTACTCAAAATAATTTACCTTATAAAATAGTTGATCTCCCAGGGTTCGGATATGTAAGCCACTCCAGCCATAGACGAGGAGACCATATTAAAAAGCAAATGGTAATTCATGTCGAAAAACATTATCAAGATTATTTTCTGGGGTTAATAGTAATAAATATTTTAAGAATCCAGGATGAAATTGAGAAATATTATTTTCAAAATGAGAGAACTATCCCATTAAGCTTTGAATTAATTAAGTTTCTAAGCGAATTTAAAATCCCACTTCTCGTAATTTTTAATAAAATCGATAAAATTTCAAATCTTGACCAAAAGAAAATAATTAACTTCTTTATTGAATCTTTAAAGGATTATGGTTTTGATTTGATTCATTTGAATAATTTTATCTTAGAAAAAAAATCAGAAATCCCATATTTGGAATTTTCAGCGTTAAAAAAGATAAACATTAAAACATTAAAAAATGCAATTCAAATATTTTTAAAAAATTTTTCATAAACTCTGGTGATCTAGAAGTATAATATAATAAAATGATAAAAAGAGCATTAATGAAAGATTAAATTATATTAATAAGGATTATTTATTTTTGGATCTTTATCTTTATCCCAATTAACAGCAAATAAAAAGTCTCTACTTGCTTTATTCTTATATATTAATGGGAAACCGCTTACTTTCTCAAATTTTAATGCAAGATTTTTCAGAAAATTATAGTCTGGAAAAAAATCCTGCATAGGTTGCTCACTTTTCAATCTTTCTTTTATTAATAAAGCTTTAGCTTGTAAAGTAAATCCTTTAATTTCGAAGAAATTTGGATTTGCTTTTTCTACAAGTCTAAAGTAATTTTCAACCAAATTCTCATTGAAATTCAAGTTTTTTATAGCTGTTAACCTTATAACCGATCTACATGATAAAGAATTCAATAAATCTAAACTGCTCATTATTTTATTCCATCCGTTTTTTATCATAGGGCGACATATTTTCTTATATATTTGTTCATGTGGAGCAGGTAGAGTTATATATAACTGAGAAGGTAAATGTTCTAACTTTTCAATATTTTTTGGTAAAGTACCATTGGTAACTATGAAAGTTGTCATATAACGATCCTTAAATTCCTTAACATATTCAGAAATCTTTGGATATAGCAGAGGTTCCCCATCAAGGGAAATAGCTGCATGATTTGGCATCATTGCTTCACTATGTGCTTTCATTATTTCATCGGGTGTAGTTAATGATCTATTAATTAATAGTTCTAATTCCCCTCTAGATCCAATACAGCATTTAATATCATCATCTAATTTAAAGTTATTAAGATTTTGATTAGTAGGTTGAATAAATTCTTGGTTCTTCAAAAGGGTTATAGCACGTTCAACCTTATTTCTTGAAACATGAATTTTATTAGCTAGATAACTTATATCAAAGTTTTTATGACTATTTGAAAGCATATAATAAAGAATATCAAGCAGTATTTCATAATTATCAAGATAACGTCTTAATGGTAAGTGATTTTCAATAATATCTTTCTGATGTCGTAACATTTCATCAATAAGAATCTTAGGATCATCTGGTTCAACAACAAATTCACTACCAAGTGATCCATATTCTAAATCTCTCCAACAAAAGACACACTGATGATTACAAAATGGTAAAGATGGAGTATTTTGTAAGCATCTATGACTTTGTACACCAAATACTCCCTTATAACAATTACGGTTATCTCTTCCAGTTGCTAGTCTCTGCTCAAGCCAATGACAAGGTTTGATAGAGGAATGTTTATTTTCTCCAATTATCCTATAGGTTGTTTTAGTGTAAGTTTCCACAAACTCATTTGTTATTTTTTTATCAATTATAAACCTGTTTTTCATTAAGAAAACACTTTGTACTCAATATTCTCTGTAATCTATATAAATAAATTTATTTTATTAAGATATTAAATTATGTTCTTTAAAATTATAAGTACATAAATAATTAGTACAATACTTATAGATTATAATCAAAATTTCATATTTGATTTCTTTAGATAAATAAAAATCTGGTTCAATATGTTAAATAGAATCAAAAGTGAGTTGTTAAATATAGGTTTAAAATTCATCAGTGTAGATGATAAAATTGTTCATATGATACTTGAAACTAGCCCTTCTAATGTAAATGAAATTGTGATCCTTCCGGCAATTAAAATCGTTATGAAAAAATTAATACAAAAATTACAGAATAAACGGAACTATGGAAGAGTATATAATGGAGAATTAAACAATACTAGAATCAGTGTTATTCGCTCTTTAGTTGGAGCTCCAAATTGTGCTATGGTTGTAGAAGCCTTAAGACGATGTAAAACAAAAATCATTATTAGAATAGATGTATGCGGAGGAATCGAAAATCAGGTTTTGCCTATTAACATTGGAGATATTTTGATTCCAAATTTAGCTTTTTGTGATGATGGAACTAGTCCTCAGTATTTTAGAGAGAATCCCTCTTTTGTTAATGAATTGAGGTCAATTCCTAATCCTATGGGTAAATTTCAAAATATGTTTACAGGGAATCAAACTATTTTTATATCTAAACCTGATAAGAAATTGAAAGAAATATTGTATAATAAAGCTATATCATTTTTAAATGATAAAGTAAAATTAGCAGACTTATGGACAACTGATGCTCTATTTTGTGAAAATTTAGACTTTATACGAGCATTGGACTCAATAAACGTGAAAGGTGTCGATATGGAGTCTTCTATTTTATTCTTATTGGGTAAGATTTACAATGTAAAAACTGGTTCTATTCTCTCAGTTTCAGATATACCAGGTCATCCAAAATATGATTTACTAAGATCAAATGAAATACATTCTAATATGGAAAAGGGTATTGATAATGCAATTAAAATTCTTATCAATTCAATACCACAAATAAAGCATGAATTACTAAAAGTATAGGTTTTATAATCCTTGAAGAATTTCATTAAAGTTTGGTTCTTTAAAAAATTCATTATATTTTTTGAGAAGCTCAATATTAATTAGGAAAATCTTTTTACCTGCTTTATTCTTAGCAGATCTAACAAGATTAAGTCTTTTTAATTTTTTAATATGATATAAAATTGTACCAGAGTAGATATCTAAATTTTCTCCTATACTTGTAACTGTGATTTCTTCATCCTTGAATATTTCTTCAATAATTTGAGGGATTAAGTGATTTAAAAAGATGATTTTATATTTATCATAATCTTCTGGTACATCACTTAGAAAATAATGAAGTGATTTACCGATTTTCTTAGATCTTATAAGGTTAAAATTCTCAAGCGTCATTACATGTTTTAAAAATGGAGTTCTTGTAATATTTAATTCTTCTTCAATTTTTTCGGCTCTAGCATGAATTCCAGGATTTTCTTTTATAAAATCTAGTATCTTCACAAGTTTTTCATTAGTTAGTATTTCTAATTTAGTACGTCTTTCATTTGTAACGATCCAATTCTTCTCTTCTAATCCTCGAATAGCCAGAAATATTTCTTCTTTACTATATCCTTTTCTATATGAAAGTTTAGCAATAGATTTAGCATATAACTTTTCGATTATTGGAAATTTTTGTATTTGACTTTCTGACTCAATTTCAAATTCAGTATCATATCTTTTTAATTTTAAAATATCTTCAGCAATTTCTAGGACTTCTTTTTCTATTTCACTTAACTCTTCGACAATTTCTTCTTTTTTTAATTCCACTTTTTCAACTTCGACTGTTTCTTGCAATGGCCTAAAATCAAGACGCCTAAATGTACTATCTTGGAGATTTTCTTCCTCTTTGTTACCTCTAGGTTCTCTTCTTCTTTCAAGCGACATTTTTAGGCGTTTTCCTCTAAGAATTGGACAAATTTTATTTGTTCATCATAATCCATATATTTTAATTGATCGACGATTTTATCATAATGCTTAGGTTTAACATTAGGGAGTTTACGTATTCTAATAATAAGTTTTTTCGGTATTTCTTTATATAGATTGATTATTGCTTCGATATATTTTACTTGTTCTTCATTTGTTAAGAAAGCAAGTTCTTCCAATAACTCTTTCTTTTCCTTCTTGGAAATTTTTAGTTCTATTATCTGTTTTCTCAAATCTTTTGACAAAACAGCAAATATTTTTGAGAAATATTCTTTAACTAATTTCTTATCCTTTTCATCTTTTACAGGCAAAAGAGAATCATGTAATTTTAATTTAATTTCCTCTTCCCTTTTTATCTTCTCTTTTTTATCTATTTCCGGGGGGATCTCTCCAAGTTCTTTAGATATTTCTTCTATTTTTTCAGGTTCACTTTTAATTTCTTCTTTTTCATGAGTTAAAGGTGCTTCAATTTCAATTTCTATAGGTTTTAATTCAATATCTTTTTCTTCCAAAGTCGTCGCCTCTGAACGTTCTGTCCTTTTGTAGTAAATGGGGGGAGTTGGTGGAGTAGGTGGACTGGGAGGAGTGGGAATATAATAAATTGGTCTCTTTATTTCGACTTCTTCCTTTATTTTTTCTTTTGGTTTACCAAAACCTAGGAAAAATATTAATAATCCTTTTAATAATATAAAAACTCCCGCAGCATAAAACATAGATCCAAATATCCCTAAAATGATAAATTTAGTCGAATCTCTTCTTAAGAATTTTTGTTTTTCGATTGTTTTCTTTTTTAATCTACCATCTATAAGTAAAACTGCTAATGCTATAAGGAAAAAGCCAAAATAGATTAAAAATCCTAGAGTAATTTGTAAACCAAATAAAGTAATAACAACATTGCTACCATTTGGAGCATAGATTCTCTCTGAATAAAATCTATATATACCAAATAAGATAATAATCACGCCTGCTTTAGTAGAAAAGTAACTTAATGAATTCTTTGCAAGTAAACCAATATCATAGATTCTAAAATCTTTATTTTTTGAATCCGTCAACACATATATTATAATAAAAATACCTTTGATAAGAATAATTACTCCAATGCCATACAAAACACAACTTAATATCCCCCAACAGAATGCATCTAGAAAAATATCATTGTAATTTTTCTCTTTTACTTTTCGAGTTATACGTGTTCTATCATAAATTAAGAGGAATAAGCCAAGCAAGCCATGTAATATTCGATCAAGCAAGATCCCTGTATCCCATTGAATAGCAATTTCAGCAATTAATCCAAAGGAAACACAGGTAAATATAAACAAAGGTATAGAAGAGATTTTATTCAAAAATTGAATTAATTTATCTAAACTAGATGATTTTTTTGCAGGTAAGGTTTGATATGACTTTTTTTCTCTGATATATGGAGTTGGAGCAGGTTTGAATTCAACCCCCTCCAAAATAAAAGGAGAACCACATCTTTCACAATATACTTGAATCCTACTCTCTATTAATTGAGAGAGTTCTTGAGGGAATACATATCCGCATTCCCTGCAGACAAAAATTTTACTCATGCTTTTTAGCTACACCTTTATTATTATCATTTATATTTATTTTAATTTTTTTCTAATGTCATATCATAAAAAATAATTAATAAGAGATAGAAAGTGAGAGAATGTCTTGATCAATTCTTAACCTCGCCCCACAATTCACACAAAATACAATTCCTTTTACTTGTAAGCGTTTTTTCATATTACTGGTAACTCTTTTTCCACATTCAATACAATATTCTAAAGATATTCTAAGATCCTTAGGAATATTATCCTGAATATTAATTTTAGTATTTTTCTGTGTCTGGGATTTTGATTTCCCAGACACTAGTAGGTAAAAACCTTCAAATAATTTATAAAATCCATAACCAATATATTTTAGTAGATAAAAAATCCCTTTAAAAATATAATAAATTAGATATGCGATTCCTTTGATAATATAATAAACTAACGTTACAACCAAAACTACCACTGCAATTATGCCAATAATAACTAATACTTGACCATAGAGAGGTTGTTCTAAATACCATTCGATGAATATATTAAACCATGTACCAATGTTTTCAACAAAATTTCTCCAATCCAAAAACAATCAACATTTTTTTTTTATTGTTTTCTACGAAAAATAAGTTAAAATTTGATTTTAAAAAAAATGGAGTCCAATTTTTGTAATAAAGAAAAAAATAAAAGGTAAAATTTAGCTATTTTCAGTTAATTTCTTCCAATCCAAGGTTTTGACTGTTATTTGGAGTGAATGATCGTCATCTACTATAATATACTCTAGATTTGTAAACATTTTTTCAGCAAAAGCCTTGGATCGGTGTAATGCCACGATATTATCGTGTTTACCATGAAAAATAATGACTGGAATATTTATTGGTGCATAATGTGTGGAAATTAATCCTTTAATTGATAAATAGGGTGCAAGTAAGATTAATTTTGAAACATTAGAAGGGTTTTCTAGTGTATATAAAGTTGCCATTAAACCACCAAAACTCGATCCTATAATAATCCAATACATTTTATCTTTTAGAATTGGAATTAGTTGATCCATACGTTCACTTAATAATTGGTTAATTGGAATTTTTTGTGAATATGGTTTAAAATTCGGAGTTAAACAATTAGGAAATAATTTCTTCAAAAATCTTCCTTTAAATCCATCACCTGAGCTTTCAAGCCCATGAATAAAAATAATATTTAACATTTATTAATTCAAAAACCTCATTCGTCAATGTCATTTTGCTCATGAGATAAATAATCCTCATAATCCGCATTTAACAGTTTCATTTCTTTTTTATGACCAAAAAATACCAAAAGACCAAATATTGTAAAATACACTATGAGAATTAACATCGTATAAAGATAATATTTATAAGTATAAGACATACAATGAAGTGCTAATCCTATGATAAAACCTGTGAATAATCTTGATTCTGTAGTGCTTTTTCTTAATAATAACCTTTGAGTTCCCCAGTCAATTATTCCCGGTATTGGAAGAATTATACAAAGAATTAAAGCAATTTCGGCACTAAATTCAATATCATAAATTTTATATGTTAAATAGGTTGTAAATAAAGCAATCAACCCCCCAATAATCACACCTGAACATCTTGAACAAAAATAAATTTTAGTACGACCAAATTTAAGATAAAATGTGTGATCACTAGCTGAAATTGGATGATGTGTTAATATCATTTGGTACAAATATCTCTCTTCTTTAGCAAAAGCCAAATCATATAAAAACAATAAGAATGGAACAATAAATATAATTGATATTAGTGATTGAAAAAGGAATTCAACACCAAAATTGATAATAATACCTTCAAGTGAAAGGAAACCTGCATAAACAATAGATTCAATAGCAATGATAACCCCAAATATAATAAGAGAAACAAAGATCAATATCAAAAAAGTATAAACGACATTTCTAATATTCTGATATTTTGAAGGGTGATATTTATAAATACCCACTAAAAATCCAAAAATAGCAACAATAAAACACCATTCGAGATGTAAATTCTCATAAAAAGCTAACTGGAATAATAATTCACCTAAAAATCCAGCAATTAAACCATTTATTGAACCTGCTAAAACACAAAGAAATGAAAATAATAGAAGAGAGAATCCAAATTGAACAGAAAATTCTAAAGAAGTAGAGACATATAAAGAAGATATTGAGCCAAATGGTTCAGAAATATATACATAAGATATTATGATAAAAGCAATGATAAATATATTTAAAAAAATTCGTCTTAATACATTATATTGCTCTTCTTCCTGAGCAGATTCAGTCAAGATACTTTCTAACTTCTTTTCTTTTAATACTTGTATATATAGTTTGAAAAATAATTAATTAAAAATCGTATCAAGTTCTTCAATCAATTTTTCTTTTGTCATTTCAAAGCCCATTCGTAATACTTTTAGAATTATGTTTTTTCCTAACGGAATTTTTAATATTGTGTCATCACTTTCTACAATTGATATTCCTTCGTCATTGTAATCAAGCTGACGTTTTAATGCTTGAAATGCTTTTTCTTTTGAAATATAAGCTGCTCTAGATAGTTCATTATAATCTTTAACTTCCTCCTTTACATTTAAAAAGAGGATACTTTCTTCTATTTGTGTAATAAAGCACTTTTTAGTGACTTCTTTTAATTTTTTATAGTTAGAGTGAGTGTTTTTACACTGCCTATCTGTTTGATCATTTTCTAAGTATTTTGGAAAATTGTGTTCGATAATTCTAATGAGATTTTCATTTGACCCATTCCCATTAAGTATAAATTGTTTAGCGGAACTAAGAGTCACTCGTATTTGCTCTAATGTGCCTACTTTTGCTTCATTATCACACCAGTTTTTATAAAATAATTTAATTATTGGTTTAAGAATAAAATTTAGGCTGCCTACATCTAATTCAGATTCTATAAGGTTTTTCCCATAATTAAGGGATGTTTCCATCTGTTCAATCATCCGTTTCTCTAAGATCTTGTAATTTCGGTTCATATATTCCATTTTTTAACTCCATTCTGTTTATAAATGGTAATTTACAGGTTTGATTATTTATTTAAAGTTAATAACCGAGCTTATTTGTTAGAATCCTTTATGAAATTAATACTTTTATTATTTTTTATTATAAGTCTCATTGAGTGCTGTAATAAACTCCTTTTTAGTCAATTGAAATCCATGTCTAAGTGCTTTAACTATTATTTTCCTCCCCATTGGGATTTTTAATATCCCAATATCCTCTTCAACAATTTGAATACCTTTGTCTGTATACTCTAATTGCTTCATCAAATTTTGCTCGGCGATCTCTTTTGAAGGAAATGCTGCCCGACATAAATCTCCATAATTATCTACATCATCTTCTATTTCTAAAAGCTTCACAACTTCTTTTAAATAATTCTTAAATGTTCTTTTTGCCATTTTACTTAATCTTTCATAATTTCTATGACTTGATGAGCATTGTCGAGATGTTTGATCTCCTTCAAAATATTTTGGGAAATTTTTTTCTATAATTTTATTAAAACTCTCTTTATTTTTCCCATTGAGTAATAATTGCTTACCAGAATCCAGTGTTATATAGATTTGCTTTAAAGTTCCAGATCTTGCTTCGTTTTTTGCCCAATAATCATAGAAAGTTTTAACAATCGGTTTAATAATGAAGTTTAAAAGACCTGTATCTAATTCTGTGTCAATTAATTTTCTTCCTAATTCAAGAGATTTTTCCATTTGCTCAATCATACGTTCCTTTATAATAAGATAATTTCTCTCTAAGTAATCCAATGTTAAATCTCCATATAGGTTTCAAAACAAAAATATAAATTCTCAAACTTAATTAATTATTATTAAAAGAATTCTATTCTTATAAATAATTTTCAAATGATTTATACTATTAATTTTATGTGTTCAAAAATCTTTATAACTGAGACAGAATTAATCAATCAATAGAATTTGAAAAACATAATAGCTAGAAAATGTCAATATTTTATTTTCGAACTTTATTGCTCGGCTCAAACCCTGATACTATTCACTTTTATATATCAAGAGCTTTCGGGGAACCAGGAGAAGATAAAGATACTTATATTTCATGGTATAAGGAGGTAAAAGTTCTAGATAACATCTGTGATTTAGAAATTGATGCTTTAACAAGTATTTCTGCTGATTTAGATGAAATAATTCCCATGGTGGATGGTATTATTTATTTTATAAATCCTATGAATGCAGAAGAATCAGAATTATTTGAAATGATACTTCCAGACATTTTTTCAGTAAAGAGAGATATTCCAACAATAATTATATTTTATGATCAGGATGGGATTCTTCCTATTTCCGTTAATGATTTGTTAACGCACATATGGGTCAATTTTCCCAGTCTAGAAGCATATGTAAATCTTTCACCTAACAAATTCCATCAAGCCCTCCAGTCTCTATGTTTAGCTATGATTAATGGAGATACTCCATTAAACATTGAAAATGCTTGGATGAGATTTCCAATCTTTATACAAATGGCAAATATTTATTTTAATAATAGAAACTATTTTTATGCTGCTCAAGCTATTAGAAAGGCTGCTCAAATTGCTGACATCTATAATAAAGAAGAGTTTTTTATAATTAGTGAACAAGCAGCATATCTTTATTCCAAAATGAATCTGTATTTAGAAGCTAGTGGAATTTTAGAAAAAGTAGATAGGCATAAATCAATAAATTTCAAGAAACTATATGCTGAAGCCATTATACGTGAAGGTAATCTTTTTTTTAAAAGGAATGAATACGAACGGGCAGCTGGAAATTATGAAAGAGCAGCCCAATGGTCGAGTATAGAGGTATTAGATGGAAAATTAATTTATGAGGCGTTTAAGCTAGCAATTAATTCATGGATTTCAGCCTGTAAAGTTGAAGAGGGCTTTAGAATTCTTCAAGGTTTGCCTCATAAAGATGTTGTAATTATTCTAAGAGAAATATCAGATAAAATTTGTGCTGCTGCAGATTATTTAGTAAGTATTAATAATTATGAAGCAGCAAAAGAACAATTATACGCAGCTGTAAGAAGATATCAACGGGAGGATCTTTTTGACGAATTAAAAAACTTAGCTTCTAAACTTACTGAAGTTCTAAAAATACTATTAAAACAACAAATAAAAGAAAAACAAAAACATCATGCTAAACATACTTATGATGAGCTAGAAAATATGTGGGTGAGCTCTTACAATGTAAAAAAAACAAATATTGATTCAACTTTGCAAGAATTAATCACTCTCTTTATTGAAGGCAATAATTTTGAAACTGCTTCTATTTTAATAAATAAATTAGAATCGAGAAAGTTAAGAGAAAGTTTAGCAGGAATCAGAGACGATTTTGAAGAAAAATATAAAGTCTTAAAGAAAAAAGAAGTAGAAGAATATCTTAATAAGGGGATTGATATAATTAGAGATTTTACTGAAGAGGAGCAAAATATTATTATAGAGATGAATTCTCAAAAGATTACTGAAGCTAATGAACTTGCTAAGCAAAAAAGCTATGTTTCAGGAGCAAATCTCTTAAAAAGACAAGCAGAATACCTTGAAAATATTGGAAAAGATGAGATAAGAGATCAAATTCTCACAAAATCTTTAGATATTTTATTAGATGGTTTAGAATTTGAATATTTTTTTCTTTTTTTTAATGAACTCTCAGGTGATATGAAAACTAAATATTTAGTTAGGATATTTCCAAAATACATTCAAAAATTGCACGAACTCAGAAAATTGGAGGATTTTAAAAGTAAAGATAAAATTTTTGATAAATCAAATAAAATTTATCGAAATCAAATGCTATATGACCAATCTAAGGAAGTAATCCTGCTTTTTAAAAAAATAATAAAAAATGAAGCGTTAAGAATTTTAGAAAGCGAAAATAATCTCTCTGCTGTCAATAAGGCAGAATTGTTAATTAAAAAAGTTCTAAATATTACTTCAGCATATTTAGAAAAAGAGGAAAATATTACGCTAACTTTTAATAAAATTTATAAAAAAATTGCTGAGATTTATATCGAAATAGGTGATTTGCATCTCGCACATGTTTACAATGATAAGATTGAAAAAACTACTTATAAAGTTGAGATTCATGAGAAAATAGAAATTCTTGAAGCTAAGGAAAGTGAAAAACGTTCTAAGAAGGCTAAAGAAATACGTAAGGGAGAAATACTAAAGGAAATGGATTCGATTATTGAAAAACGAGCACAAGAAGCTAAATTAGATAAAGAAAATGATCTAAAGGAAAGAAAAGGATTAAGAAGGGGATACTTTAAAGATAGTTTAATATTTTTAGAAAACCAGGAGTATGATAAAGCATTTGAAATAT
>SMTZ1_10004325_pt1 | contig 14290 bp, 19 predicted proteins | sample DeeMarSWOR136_30_FD_25667 | JGI IMG/M metagenome (IMG submission 25667) | reverse complement strand
GAAGAGGCACTCCTGTTGATATTCATCCAAAATTCAAAAAACCTGCTGTTGAAGTTGTTATGACAAAACTGCATGCAGGAGGCAAGTTTGATTCTAAAATCTATAAGGTTTCAGGTGGTTTGCACGGTGTTGGTATTTCTGTTGTAAATGCATTGTCTGAGAAGCTTGTTGTAGAAGTTAAAAGAGACGGCAAGATTTGGGTCCAGAAATATGAGTATGGAAAACCAGTAACAGAACTTAAAGCAGTAGGAGATACAAATGAAACAGGCACAAAAATAAGATTCAAACCAGATAAAACAATATTAGAAGAAAACGAATTTAGTTTTGATATTCTTTCTTCAAGATTAAGAGAGCTTGCTTTTCTAAATCCAGGGCTTAGGATTATAATAGAAGATGAAAGAGTTAATAAGAAAAATGAATTCCAGTATGATAAAGGTCTTATTTCTTTTATCAATTACATGAACAAAAACAAAGAAGTATTACATGAACCAATTATGTTTAAGTCACAGACAGACCATACACAGGTTGAGATTGCATTACAATATACAACTGCATATAATGAAAATATCTTTTCTTTTGTAAATAATATTAACACAAGAGAAGGTGGTACTCATTTAAATGGCTTTAGAACAGCTTTGACAAGAGTTGCTAACAGGTATATTAAGCAGAATAATCTTTCAGACAAACCTCTTTCAGGCGAAGATATAAGAGAAGGAATGACAGCTATAATCTCACTTAAAATGAGAAATCCTCAATTTGAAGGACAAACAAAAACAAGATTAGGAAACAGTGAAATAAAAGGTATTGTTGATTCAATATTTACAGAGAAATTAAATGCTTTTTTTGATGAAAATCCTTCAATTGCAAAAAAGATATTGGAAAAAAGCATATTAGCTGCAAAAGCGCGTGAAGCAGCTAAAAAAGCAAGAGAATTAGCTAGGAGAAAAAGTGCTTTAGATTCAGGCAGTTTGCCAGGTAAATTAGCTGATTGTGCTTCTCGCGATCCTGCTAAATCTGAATTATTTATTGTTGAAGGTGATAGTGCAGGCGGAAGTGCTAAACAAGGAAGAGACAAGGAAATACAAGCTATATTGCCATTAAGAGGTAAGATTTTGAATGTTGAAAAGTCTAGAATAGATAAAATACTTGAAAATGAAGAAATTCGTACTATGATTTCAGCAATTGGAGTTGGAGTAGGAGATGAATTTAAGATAAATAAATCAAGATATCATAAGATAATCATAATGACAGATGCTGATGTAGATGGTGCTCATATCAGGATATTATTGTTAACTTTCTTTTACAGATATATGCATCAGCTTATTGAAGCTGGATATTTGTATATTGCACAGCCACCTTTGTACAAGGTAAGTGCTGGCAAAAAGAGCATATATGTGTATAAAGATGCTGATTTAGAAACAGCAAAAGCTGAGTTAGGTGGAAATGTTTCTATACAAAGATACAAAGGACTTGGTGAAATGAACCCACAACAGTTATGGGATACAACAATGGACCCTAACAAGAGGATGTTAATGCAGGTGACAATGGAAGATGCTGTTGTTGCAAATGAGATTTTCACAATGCTAATGGGTGAAAGAGTAGAACCAAGACGTGCTTTTATACAAGAGCATGCTGCTGAAGTAAAGAATTTGGATATATAGTTCTCGAATATATTTCGAAAATAACTAGGTGAAGCTAATAAATAATTATTTTCTTAATTATGTTATGAAATATTATATTGATACATCTATATGGATGGATCTTTATGAAGACCGCAAAGGATATCATAACGAACAATTAGGAGATTATGCTTGGAAATTATTTGCTTTGATAAAAGCAAAAAAGGGTAAACTGATTATAACTGATTTGTTAATTGATGAATTGCAGGTAAGGTATTCAATTGAAGAAATAAATGGCATGATGAAACCATTTGAAAACATAATAGAGAAAATTATAGCCACAAAAACGCAGAGAGAAGAATCAAAAAGGATTTCTGAACTAAGAAATCTCCCTAAAGGCGATGTATTACACACTATTTTAGCTAGGATAACAATCTAATCCTTATTGCCAGAGACAAGCATTTCAAAGAATTGAAAGACATTTCAGAACATCTAAAACCAGAAGATGTTATTTAAGCCTTTTTGATAATTCATTAAAGGCTTTTTCTCTTATTTCTTCAAATTCCTTTTCAGTTGTTTTTCTTTTAGAAGCCCCCTTAAGATGTGCAATACTCATCATTGCTTCTTTTAACTTAGCTTCATCTACCTTTTCCCTTAGCGCGTTTCTTATGAATTCAGTCCTGTTCTGGTATCCTTCTTTTTTGACAACAGTGTCTATCTCATCCAGAAATTTGTCTTCCAGTTTTACAGTTATCATCTCAGTTACCATATAGCCATTGTATATACATTAGATTATATTTAAATCTTTCTATAATCTATCCAGAGGACTTACGACATTCAACATCCTTGGTTTTGCAATATGAACATAAACCATAGTCGTGTCTGGGTTTGAATGGCCAAGGTAACTTTTATTTTACCCTGAGCCCATCATAATCAAAAACATTAAATAGTCTGGTTTTTTTATCAAAAAAATGAATAAAAAGAAATTAGCAATAATTCAATTCACTGTAGGAATTATATTGGCTTTAACAGGTGGCATCCTAATGTTTTTAGGTATTCTTCCATTGTCTGCAAGAATTACAATTGGAATTATTGGTCTTATACTAATAGCGACTTCTAAATTCAGACTCCTTAAATAATGGGCTCCTAAGGGCAATAATCAAAGGAATTTTATTACTCAGAGGGTGTCACAATAAAAAGTTTTATATATTCATTTGTACTTAAAATTAAAGATGAAAACAGATTTAAAGAGAACAATTGACAAATTTAATAAAGCACTTGACATGCTTTTGAGATTATTTAGTGGTTTTGATAGGACAACACAGGTTTCTGTGCTTGAAGTCAAATCACAAGATACTCCTGTATGGTACAGGGGTGATAAAATCAACATAGCATATTGCCCGCCAAACTCATATGTACAAGTCCCTCTACCTATTCTGCATGTGCGAGTTTATGAACCTGAAAAGGCACAACCAATTGCTGCTTTGCTTAAAGGCTTAGGATTAAAACCTGAAGTGCATGATAATGACCCGTATTCAAAGATGGATATTGATGCAAACTTAGCCTAATTCTTGCCCTTTATTAATCATAAGAACACAATTATTTCTCACTCTGTTTCTGAATACCCAACTAATTGCCTGTTCTTTTAGAAAACAATCTTTTAAAGTTTAAAGAGTAGTCGCTTTTTTTATACTCTTCAAACCATCTTATAACTATCTGCGCGCCATATGTTCTTATCAACAGGTTTCTCCATACCCTTCTAATATCCTCCCATGTATGCACCAATGCTGTATGAAAGATATTTCTTTTAGGCAATAAACTCTTTTCTCTTCTTTTTTCAATTAGATTATGGCAAAAACTTTTTACATAAAATACTGCAAATTGTATTGGAAAGCCTATTGTAGCATTATATGTCCAGTTCAGCCACTTGCCATAGTTTAATCTCCCTATTATGGAACTGCCCAGATACCATTTTTTCATCAACAATCTTGGAAGCATTTGCAGCTCATACGCATATAGTCCTTCTGGGGTTGGGTCATAGCATAAAAAACTGCCGTCATATTTATCCCAGCCAACCATTTCTAATGGCAGTATTCTTTTCTCTGCTTCAAGCCTCTTCCTGAGAACAGAGCCTGGCAAAGGAACAGCATTAAGCACCTGCACAGTATCTAATCTTGCTTTTTTAAAGAATTTTCTATATGTTTTTGCTCTTTTTGCTAAAGGCGGATTTGACCTGAACTTGGAATTCTTAAATGCAGGATAGCCAAATATAAACATTCCATGCAAATAAAAATATCTTGATAATTTCCTTGACCTTTCAACCAATTTCTCCACTGTGACGCCTTTTTTCATTGCTATTAATTCTTCATTTATAGGGCTTTCATATCCAATTGCAAGTGTTCTCACCCCTGCAAATCTCATTGCTTCTATGAGTTCATTGTTTTCAGCTATTTCGCTCCTTGCCTGCACTGTTAATTCTATTTTTCTTTTGAATTTTCTCTTGAAATCGCCAATCATTTTGCAAAGTTTTATTGTCTCTTCTGTATCCTGGGCAAAATTGTCGTCTGTGAAGAATAAATGCCTGTACCCCAAATCAGAATATTTAATCACCTGCCTCATTGCTTTTTCAATAGAACATGCCTTATATTTGCCGTATTGCTTATTTACAATGCAGAACTCGCAGTTCCAATTGCATCCTCTTCCTTTGTTAACAGGTATGGCGCTCCATCTTTTCCAAAGGAATTTTATTAATGTCAGGTCAACATCTTTTAGCCTGTTAAGGTTTTTTATTGGTTCTCTTTTGCCAGTGAATATATAATTGCCATTTTTATCTAATATGCTTATTCCTTTGACATCCAATAGTTTAGCAGTGTCAAATCTCACTTCTCCATTTTTCACTATCCTCTTAAGAATTTTCTGGACAGTATATTCACCCTCTCCATGCACAACAATATCTATTCCAGACCTAAGAGCCTCTTCAGGAAGTGCATCCACATGGCTGCCTCCTGCTATTGTTACTGCCCCAAAATTCTTATACTGCTGCGCCACTGAAAACATCCTTGGAATTGAGTTGCTCATTCCTCCATAAAGCATTGCTATTTTTGCAGGCTCTCTTTTCTGCAGAAATTTATGATCAACCATGCCTGTAAAATCCCTCGGCCCTCTGTAATTGTTCTCATCAATTGCATAAACCTCTTTGTACTTTGGGTCATGGCTTATCTGGCTTAGAACAGAAATAATGCCTACAGGAGGCATCCTCACTTTTCCGTATATGTTCTGCTGGGAATGGCGAGGGTATTGAGGTATTATTCCAATAATTGATATCACTTCTTTATCATTCATATTTTAGTGGCGTGCATTTCATGTTTATAAATTCTTTGTTCAGATTGGTAATTTCAAAATCAAAACACACACAGCCCAAAACAAAAAGATTGTTGGTTCATCGTTTAGAAAGAGTTAGGTACAATTTGCCCCTTCGCTATTTCTTGCGCTTCGCTACTTCAATCCATTTGCCTGATACCTTAAATTTACAGGCATCTCTATAGAATTTAAGATGATCTGGTTCAATCTCAGCATAGATATCTTTAACTTTTCTTTTGAAAATCTCTTTGCAGAAAGCATCAACTAATTTTGTTCCAATCTGTTTACCCCTTTCTCTTTTATCCACTCTTGTTTCATGTATTAAAGCTTCTGTCCTCTTTGTTGGAACAATAAATCCTAAGATATATCCAATTATTTTCTTATCATTTTCTGCAACTAAGAAAACAACATCTTTATCTGTTGCTGATTTTTCAAAATCTATGCTTTTCCAATATGATTCTTTGTCTAATTTAGAAAGTTTGATGCACTCTTTTGAGTCTTTTTTCTTCCCTTTCCTGATTATCATAATTTTATTCAATTAGAACTAGTATAATAACTTTTTGGAGCCAAAAAAACCTTCATCTCTTTTTCAAACTAAATTCAATATAATCCTTATATGTTTGTTCCATGTGGGATTTCAGGTTTTCTAATAAATCAAAATGGGTTAAGAATTGTTCTCTTTGTTTATTGATTTTTTCACGTTTATCATCAATAGGCCAGTCCACATTAGGTACTACATAAACAAGATTATAATTATCATGTATATTCGCAAGTTTGCCTTTTTTATCAAATTCCTGAATATCAAAGATATGCCCTAAACCTGCTATTACTGCAACATTTCCAGCACCTTTAATAATCTTAGAAGCATTAAATATACTTTCATGTGATATATTGTCCCATGAAACAACTGCTCTTTCATATGCCCTACAACAATCAACTACTTGCTTATATGTGACTCTAACTGTAGCTCCATTTAATGACGCAACACATAACTTATCCCATTTTTTGATTTTAGTTATATCATCATTCTCAAATGAATCTCTTATCAATTCTACTGTTTTTTCTGTGTTAAAGCCATAAACATCATCAAAGTCAGTGGCAAACATAAATAAAGCAACACCATCTATATGAGGTCTTTCAATCAAGAGTTTTTCAAGAGATTCATCAGAAGCATTTGTATAACTTTTTCTGAATTTTTCTTTGGATTCTTTTGAGGTTTCATGCTGGCCTGAAGAACCTTCATCAAAAACAGCACCCAGCATATTGTTTTGTTCTAAATCATGAAGAATATGAGAAATTGCTATCTGGGATTTTGGTCCTTCTTTTACATATTTACTAGAATCACTTCTGTGTGTTTGACCAATATAAAACCAAAAGGGTTTATCTGGATTAATTGTTTTGGCAGGTATAAGATGTGCATGCTCTGCTATTATTTCTAGTTCATTTTTTTTGCCAGAAAAAAGCAAAGAAACTCCTGATGCAGCAGCTACTGCTACAGCTCCTCCTATAAACCATTTCAAAAATTGTCTTCTGTTCATCTTAAGAGCAGCCCTGCCCAAAATTTAAAGAGTTCTGTTTGGCAATCTATATGATTCAAGAGCTTTTTCTAATTTTTCTACAGGCACACTATCAAAATCAATAGTTTCTCCTTCAACAACTTTTGATGTTGAAACTCCTGCTTTTCTTGCAAAATCTAACTGGTCTTCAAAACTAATGCCTGGTTTTTTATCTACTTTTTCTACATGAGGCTTTAATTGAGCAACTATTTGTTTTCTATGAGAACGAGCTTCTATATAGTCATCTGCAAGCGAAGCCCAACCATATACTACAACTCCTGCAATTGCAGGAATAGCAACATGTGCCAAAGCATAAACTCCTAAACATGTGTAGACTGCACAATTTTCTAATGTGTCTTTTATTGCCATATTACAATTAAATGGAATGCAAGTATTTAAAGCTTTCGGCATATCACCACTTCAAAGTGACTAAAATGGAAAGGTTTAAATATTATTAATTGTTTCTTTTTAAGATGGCAAATATTTCATACTTTACAAAAAGTGGTACAGAATATACATTAAATCAAGATGGGACTTTATCTAGAGATGGAGAGTTGTTTCCAAAAGAAGATGGTCCAAAATATACATATGCGGGTATTTTTGATCATCCTGCTGCAAAAGAAATAGTAGATTCAGATTCTATCTCTGCTACCAGGGGCGAATGGTCTATTCAACATTTACTTTATGTTCTTAAATCAGAAGGAAGATTACCAAAATTAGAGGAAGTGCCTTTCAATGATGTTAAAAACTACATTGATGGAAAAATGGCTTTGGGATGTATAAATCATGAACTTGAAGAATTAATTTGGACCACTCCTATTGCCAGACATGAAGAAAAGTAAAATTAACATCTATTTCTATTCACTTCAACCTAATTTGAAGTCATCACTATATTTTATATATAAATTAGGATACCTAGTGGAATATGAACAGAAAAATCATAACACTTGCAATATTAATAACTTTAATATTCATGTATGGCTGTGAAGAAATACCTATTGCAGATGATACAGGAGCAACAACAGAAGGTGTTGCAAGTGTTGTAAATGCAAATAACCAATTTACTTTTGAGCTTTATTCTGAAATAAAAGATGAAGGTAATGTTTTTTTCTCACCATACAGCATTTCTACTGCTTTGGCAATGACATATGAAGGAGCAAGAGGACAAACAGCGCAGGAAATGCAGGAAGTGCTTCATTTTCCAGAAGATGCTAATATAAGAAGGCCTGCTTTTGCAAAAATATATAATCTGATAAACAAGCCAAGAACAAAATACAAGCTTCATACTGCAAATGCTTTGTGGGCTCAAAAAAATTATCAGTTTCTGAATGAATATTTTGGCATAATACAGCAATATTATATTGGAAAAGTCACAAATCTTGATTTTGTACTTGAAACTGAAAAATCACGCAAAACAATCAATGATTGGGTAGAGGAAAAAACAAATAATAAAATTAAGGATTTGATTCCACAAGGCGCCCTTAATCAAATGACGCGTTTGGTTCTTACAAATGCTATTTATTTTAAAGGCAACTGGGTGCAACAATTTGATAAAAAAGATACAATTGAAGAAGATTTTAGAATAAGCCCTGGTAATACAGTCAAGGTTCCGATGATGAGATTAACAGGTGAAGAATTTAATTATACTGAAACAGATGAACTCCAGGTTCTTGAAATGACATATGCAGGAGAAGAACTTTCTATGCTTGTACTGCTTCCAAAACAAGATTTGGAATCAATTGAACTTGATGCAGGAAAACTAGCTGAACTAAGAAGCAGGCTCAGAGAACAACAAGTTGATGTATATATGCCAAGGTTCACATTTGAAACAAAGTATTTCTTAACAAACATATTAAAAGAAATGGGCATGCCAACTGCTTTTTCAATGGATGCTGATTTATCTGGAATGGACGGCACAAAAAATCTTTTTATAACAGATGTAATCCATCAAGCTTTTGTTGATGTTAATGAAGAAGGAACAGAAGCTGCAGCTGCAACAGGTGTTATTGTGGGATTATCAGCAGTAACGCCAAATATATTCAGGGCCGACCACCCATTTATATTCATCATACAAGAAAGACAAACAGGCTATATCTTATTCTTTGGAAAGGTTGTTGATCCTAGTAAATGATTTTTCAAAGAATCCTTTCCATAATCTCTTTCATCTGTAAAGCACCTATATCTTGGCTGTCTTTTGATTCAGAAATTAGAACAGGATACATTTTAAATTCTTTTATCAGCTCTCCAAACGGCTCAAAAACAGGATATACATTTTTTTCCATTACAGCTCTATGCACTTTCTCACCTTTGTCTGTAAAATCAATTGGATAGAAATGTATGTGAAGTCTTTTCAGCACTTTTTTTCCTAATCTTTTTTCTATTTCAACTAATACTTTTCTAAAATCATCTTTTTTCATAAATCCGCCAAGTGTTCTTGCATGCAAATGACCAAAATCAATGCAAGGCAGGCATTCTGTGTTCTCGCATATTGTCAAAACTTCATTTAAACTTCCTAATTGGGAAATCTTTCCCATTGTCTCAGGCAGTATCTTGACATTCTTTGGTTTGTCTTTTTCAACTATTTTCAAATATTTAATCACTTTCTGAACATCTCTTCCAAAGCCAGGATGAAAAACAACTCTTTCAGCTTTCATTAAATCAGCTAAATGCGCTGTTTTTTTTAATTCAATAACAGAATTATCCAAAACCCTCTTTTTTTCACTTGTCAAAACAACATAATAAGGCCCATGAACAGACAAGGTAACATCATGTTTTTTTGCAAGCTTGCCAAATTTAATTGCATCCTCTTCTTTCATTCTTGCTCCATATGTCATCTGCCTCTCATTATGGTTCAGACCAATAGAAGCACACCATATAGGAGCATTTAGCCTGTCTTTTCTAAATTCTGATTTAAAGAAGTTAGGAGGATTTCCTGCTGGACCATATCTTATTTCCATCAGCAAGAGGAAAAGTGTTGATAATATAAAATTATCCAAAATAATAATCATGTATCTGCTGTGTTGTTGTCACATCTGATATTCTTGTCTTGTCTTTTCTAAGCTGTTTAAATGTAGGAAGCCTTAATGAATGTGCTTTTTCATTTTCTAGTCCGCAGCTGTGCCAGTTCCCATTATATGTTATATCTTGTGTCTGCACTTCTAATATAACTATATCTGAACCATATTTGACAACTTTTTCAGGTATTTTTTTCTTTATCTTTAGCATTTCAGGGCTGAAAACAACATTGTCTGCTTTGTCGCATAAAAGATGCTTTATTCTCTGATATATCTCTTCCTGCTTTTTTATAGCACCAATTTTTACTTTTGCAACTGTTTCAAATTTACATGTTTCTGTATTATAGCTTCCAACTAAAACAGCTGCAAATGGTTTTCCCAATCTTTTGCTTGATTCTGTTGAATAAAACCCTAAAACAGCTAAATCAAGAGTTAAAAATTCTTTTAATTTTATCCAATCATTATCTCTGCTTCCAGGAACATAAAATGACAAAGGGTCTTTGGCAATAAGTCCTTCATAATTATTATCAATTGCCCATAAAAATAATTTCTGTAAATCTTCTTTATTATTTACTTTCCATTGATGTATGAGATTTACATGTTCTGTTTCTTCAATCATATCTTCAAGAACAGCTCTTCTTTTCACAAGAGGTTTTGATAGCATAGCCTTGTCTTCTATGATTAGACTATCAAATATATCAATTTTAAGAGGATATTTTTCAATAAGCTCTTTTGTTACATCATTGATATTTGTTTTTGGTCTTTTTTGTATTGCAGTATATTCATCAAGTGAAGTAAATCTATCTGCATTCTTAAGACCAAGAAGTTCGCCATGATAATATCCATGTGGAAGTTTGACTAATTCACCTGATACTTCAGGAAAACACCTGATATCCCATTCATTTAAATTACTTGAATACATCTTTATTTCATTATTAACACTTAGAAGAACACAATAACCATCACTTTTCTTTTCAATTACTCTGTTGCCTATTGCTACAGGATATTCAAAACTATCAATATTATCTTTATCAAACTTGAATTCAGAAGGTTTTTTTGGAGCAACAGGGAATTTCATGTCAAAATCCTTGAGCTCTATTCTTTCTCTTCTCCTTCTGGCTTGTTTTTTATCTCTTTCCCGCAGTATTTTTGATGCCATTTTATGATTTATAGAATCAGGAACTATATTAATTAATGTGGGAATAAATATCACCACTTTATAAAATCCATTACAGCTTTGTAAACCTCCTTTGGGTCATAAGGTTTGCCTTCAAGTCTTTTTATAATATCAAACCATTCTTTAATTTCTGGATCTTTAGCCCACTCATACCCATAGTCAGGACCTGCACAAGCATCACTAATTTTCCCGCAACTGCGATTAATATCTAAATTAGCTACCAATTGATTAATAGAATTTATTATTATAATATGTTCTGATGCAATTTTTCCTTCTTTTATAATCCTATCTGCATTTGATTCATAGTCTGATAATTCTTCTTCTGAAAAAACTTGATAAATAACAAATAATTCATCAAATAAATCAGACCTCCTTCTGAAAAAAGGAATTAGATTTTTATAAACATCCTTTTGAGGGTTTGATAAAGCATCCATAAGATGCAGGTCTATCAAACATCTTTCTTCAGGAGATTTAGCTTTTTCCTGCAGTTCTTTCACGTCTTGAATAGAAATAGGTCCTGTTTGGTCGTCAATTTCACTTCCCAGTTTTATTTCTTCGCCATACATTCTGCTGCTAAATTCAACTCCTAAAGCATAAAAACCAGCCTCAAGCAGTCTTTCTAGTTCTAATTGTTCCATTTGAGAAGTCATTGTCTTACAAATTCACAAACTTTTTCAAATAATTTATCTTGTTCTCCTTCAACAACCAAACTATGCTCTCTCTGTTCTCTAGTTCCATACCATTCCATTCTTAGTTTTGCAGCAAGCATATCATCTGGAAAATAAAGTCTTCTGATACCACAACAGTAACGTTCTTTAACATCAGGAATACATTTAGAATCAAATGGACTGGGCAATTTTTCAAGAACACAAAAATCATGTGTAAAAGAAGAATATCCATCAACTCCTATGTTCAAGTTGTAGAATGTTTTTGTTGCTGGATCTTCCAAAAGAACACCTGGTTCTATTCCTAATTCTGTTGTTGGAGTCAATGTGGCTCCTTTTTTAATCCTAATAACTTGTTCTTCTTCTGTGTCTTTTTCAATAATCTTTTTATCAATTTCAACCAAATAAGCATTTAATTCTTTTTTATCAATCATGCTCTGAAAGAATTCTGTCATTTGATAACAACTTTTACCAATATTTTCCCTAACAACTTCAGCAAGTTCTACCATTGTATGCCTCCTATTCTTGTTAATGGCATCCCACCAGGTGTGCCAGAACAACTGCCCCAATTAACATTTTTAGGCTTAAATCTATTTAATGGGCTATCTATTCCTCTCCAATCCCCTCTTTGGCATATATCATCCATCATATGGAGATAACCTTCTAATAATTTTTCTTTTCTCATATCTACTCCCATTTGATTCCATTCATTAATTGTTGGCATACCATGTGCTCCAATCAGTTCATAGTTGCAGATATAGCAAACATAACGGCAAAAAGCAATTGGTTCATCACAGTTTGTACATATTGAAGCACTGCATCCTCTTTTTGGGTCTTGTACTTGCGCTGCAAACACATCATCTCCTTTTGCAAATAATTTTGCTGCTTGTACTCTTTCCTCAACTGTTTTTGGGTTTGCAAGACTTAATTCTCTTCCCTCATTTGCAATTTCACGCAATCTTTCAGACAAAACACTATCTTCAATAGTAACCTCAGTATAAACATAAGGAATATGCGGTGTCCTCTTTCTAATATCTCTTGCAAGATAATATATCCTACCTAAAAATTCCTCAGGAGCTTCAGATTTCTGCGCCATTTCATAAGCTTTAACAATTCTTGGGGCTGCAAATTTAACTCGCGCTTTTTCTTCGTCAGGATAAGAGGTCCTTCCATTTGGATATTTTTCACCATCTAACAAAACTTCTTCAACAGAACTCACAATTTTTTCAATTTTAGCAACATTCATTTTTATACCTCCACATAAGTTATTTCAATTGGATTATCAGGATTTCTTGCCACTTGCCCTTTTTCAACCAAACCTTCTATAATCTCATGTAATCTTGAACTATATGGAACCGCACCAAATCTCGACCTGAATCTTTCATCAACTTTTTCCCAATAATTTAGTTCATATTCAAATCCAAGACCCATGCCAGCAGAATCAAGTGTGCTGCTAATCATATGATATTCATCTTCTCCCATTGTTCTATTTAATTTTCTCAATGATTCTAAAACATCTTGTTCGTCTTTGCTTAGAACTTCCGCCATTTTTAAGTAAAATAAGGTCTGATTTTATTATTGCAATAATCAACTAATTCTTTTTCTTCTTCTGATAATTTTCTTTTGCTTAAAGCAAGAGCATCAACTGCATGCAGTGCAAATCCTGCTTGTTCTTCAAAAAAATCATAATCCATCATATCAGGATCTGACTTGTGCGTTTGAACAACCCTTTTTATTAATTTCAGTGCTTTTTCAGGGTCTTGAATATCTTCCATTACTTTGTCTATTGTTGACATTTCCCCCACAAATCACTGAATAATTATCTTTTTTATAAATGTTTCTACTTGTACCACTATAAAATAAAGAAATTCATTTTTTCCTAAACGCATCAAATATCCGACAGTTGTATGGTTCATTAACATCAAAATAAATCCCATTTGGTTTTAACAAAGGAAATACTATTTCTCTTAATTCTTCTCCCATTATATCAAGAAATGAAGCTGTTATTAAATCAAAATTACCTCCAGTAGCATCTAGAATTTGCTGAGCCTCTTTAGCATGAATTCCATATTTAATAAGAGTCAAACATACATGCCTTTTTCTTTCTTCTTGCTTTTGTTCTTCTGAAAAAAATCCTTTTTTTGAATAAAAACAATCAGCAGGGTCTTTATCCAAAGTATATACATCTGCGCCCAAAGCACGCGAACATCTTGCAAATGTTGGTATATGTCCACAACCAATGTCTAATATTTTAATTCCAGACAAGACCTTTTGTCTGACTAACTCATCTGGCTCTAAATCATGCTCTAACATTTCATCTATACAAGGATGCTTGCTTAATCCTAAGGCAAAAGCCAAGTGACATGGAGAATGGCATGTGTTATAAAAGGATGTCCAATCAGCTTCTCCTATTAGCATATCAACACCAATATATTTTTCAAAGCCAGGAATTCCACTATATTTTTCATCCCCTGGAATTTCTTTTGTCAGCATTTTCTCATGAAGAGCCATACATCTGTCTTGCAAATCTTCATACACTTCATATTTTTCATCTATTGTTGATTTCATTTTCAAGAGCAAATAAGAACTTCTCCTTTATAAGCCTTTCTATTTTGTTACTACTTTTTAGAGACAATATAAACGAAAGCTTTATATATCATTAGATAACTCTATCTTATGAGGCATTAAAATGAAAGACAGACAAGGTTATGATTTTGAAGAAGATATGAGAAAAAGGCAGGTCTTTGCTGATATGCTTGAAAACAGATTAGCAGGCAGAAACCTGCAAGAACTTCTAGATTATGAAAAGCAGCTGAAAGGCCTGCAAGGAAGACAAAAATTAGCATGGGTAGAAGCATTTTATAACAGATTATTGCAGGAACCTGTTCATGTTGAATAT